>SWCF01000611.1_pt1 | contig 18098 bp, 13 predicted proteins | sample 4690081 | NCBI WGS metagenome assembly SWCF01 (sample SAMN10267280, study PRJNA491770) | bioreactor metagenome | isolation source: DHS bioreactor inoculated with | place: Japan: off Shimokita Peninsula
CCCACTGCTGCCTCCCGTAGGAGTCTGGACCGTGTCTCAGTTCCAGTGTGGCCGATCACCCTCTCAGGTCGGCTACTGATCGTCGCCTTGGTGGGCCATTACCCCACCAACTAGCTAATCAGACGCGGGCCCATCCTGTACCGATAAATCTTTGACCTTATGAAGATGCCTTCTAAAGGTATTATGAGGTATTAGCAACGGTTTCCCGTTGTTGTCCCTCTGTACAGGGCAGGTTGCCCACGCGTTACTCACCCGTCCGCCGCTAGCTTCCACTCAACACTCAAAATTCAGTTTCCCTCTAGGCTATGGATTGGCCACTTTAAACGCGTGAAGGACTCCATTCTTCCGTCCTTGACGCCGGCTATCCAAAAGCTTAAATACTGAATTCTCAGTGTTGAGTGTCAGCCCGCTCGACTTGCATGTGTTAGGCACGCCGCCAGCGTTCATCCTGAGCCAGGATCAAACTCTTAAATAAAAATTTCTGGGTTGTCATCATAAGATGACTTATATATGCTGGCTTAATATCTATACTGTTCAGTTTTCAAAGACCTGATATTTCAAGGGCTTACGCCCCAAGCCACCAAAGCGGCACTTTAACTACTATATCACATTCAAATCAATGTGTCAACGCTTTTTTTCTTGTCAGTCTCTTCCAATCGGTCTTTTTCAAGGGCCTGTCAGAAGCGACTTATTTACTATACCACCATAATGATATACTGTCAACACTTCTTCAATACTTTTTTCTGGTTTTTACTCATATTAAATCACTAAGGGCTCTAAAGCATAATGCTAGAGCCCTTAATACCCTCCGTACTTGTATTCCGATTTATGAAAATTTGTCAAGAGAAAAACTAGGAATTTAATTGCGATGGGTTATTTATTCTATCCTGCAAGCTGCTTCATACAGGGTTTCTGCCAAGGTTGGATGGGCATGAACACTTTCCACTATGTCCTTTACCTTTAGTCCCTTAGTTACAGCCAATAGTCCTTCATGAATTAGGTCAGAGGCATGGGGCCCTAAAATTTGAACTCCTATAATTGTCTCTTCTTCATCACAAAGGATTTTCACATATCCATCGGTTTCTCCCAGGGCCATGGCCTTACCGTTACCTAAGAAAGCTGCCTTACCAACACGATAGCTAATTCCCCTTTTGGTGGCTTCTTCTTCCGTTAATCCCACCTTTGAATACTCGGGTAAGATAAATACGCAGCTGGGAATGTGATCATAATTGATCTCTCGATTTATTCCATTCATATTCTCAACAGCAACAATCCCCTGGTGATGGGCAGCATGGGCTAATAAGCATTCTCCTGTGACATCTCCTATGGCAAAAATACTCTCTACATTAGTTCGCATTCCTTTATCTACTTTAATTCCTTTAGCGTCATAGACAATTCCAAGGGAATCTAAATCTAAGCTGTCCCAGCATGCCTTTCTGCCAATAGCCATTAGTACGGTGTCTGCTTCTATTTGCTTTTGTCCTTTACTTGTTTCACAGTTGACAACAAGATTTAATTCATTCTTTTCTATGGAGGTAATTTTATGTTTAGTAAAGAACTCTATTCCTTTTTTCTTTAAGTAGACTGTAAGTCGTTTTCGAATATCTTTATCTGCAAACATCAAGATATCCTCTTGCAGCTCTACTATTTTAACCTTGGCTCCTAGGGCATTGTAGATAACTGCCCATTCAAGGCCAATAACTCCTCCCCCAACAATCACCAATTCTTTTATATCACGGTTTAAATCCATCAGATCGTCACTGGTAACCACTCCAGGCAAATCAACCCCAGGGATCGGCGGAATAATAACCTTAGACCCTGTGGCAATAAGAATTCGTTTGGTTTCTAGAAGTATGCTTTCTCCCTCATTGGTTATAACCTGAACCTCATTGGGCCCTGTAACTTTTCCTTCTCCCTTGATCACTTCAACCTTGATCAGGCTCATTTGTTTTTCCAAGCCATCACGGAGCCTTTGAACAATTTGCTCTTTACGATTTCGCATGACATCTAAATTAATTTCATATCCCTTTAATTCAATTCCAAATTCCTGGATATGATTTAGGGTATCGATTATTTCAGCTTTGCGAAAAAGAACCTTCGTTGGAATACAGCCCCTATTTAAACAGGTGCCTCCCAATGCATCCCTTTCAATTAATGTAACTTTCCAGCCCAGTCTGACTGCCTTTTCTGCGGCAGCGGTCCCCCCAGGCCCACCGCCAATGATTACCAAATCCTTCAAGTTGACTCCTCCTTCTTCTCCCCTAGGTTACCCTATAGGTCTTGAATGTCCTGCCACTTAATAATTGGATTTCTCGCAGCTTTTACCTCATCCAGTCGTTTAACGGGGGCATGATGGGGTGCATCATAAAGGAGCTGAGGATTTTCCTCGGCCTCTTTAGCGATTCTAATCATGGCCTCTATATATTGATCCAGGGTCTGTTTGCTTTCTGTCTCAGTGGGCTCAATCATCATGGCTTCCTCAACAATTAGAGGAAAATAGACTGATGAGGGATGCATACCGTAGTCAATGAGACGTTTTGCAATATCCATTGTAGAGACGCCATATTTTTTCTTCATGCCTTTTCCCGATAGCACAAACTCGTGCTTACATACTTCATTATACGGTAAATCATAGACCTTTTTCAATTTTTCTTTTAAATAGTTTGCATTTAAAACTGCCATTTCGCTAGCTTCCTTTAATCCGTCAGCACCCATGGTTAAAATATAGGTATAGGCCCTTACCAGCATAGCAAAGTTTCCATAAAAGCTTTTAATTTTTCCAATGGAATCAGGGAGGTTATAATTGAAGCGATATTGTTCTCCCTGCTTTTCTACTAAAGGTACTGGTAAAAAGGGCTCTAATATGGCCTTCACCCCAACTGGACCTGAACCGGGACCGCCACCGCCATGGGGCGTCGTAAAGGTTTTATGCAGATTTAAATGCACTACATCAAATCCCATATCTCCTGGCCTTGTATACCCCATAATGGCATTCATGTTGGCACCATCATAATATAGGAGCCCCCCAGCCCCGTGGACAATCTCTGCAATTTCCTCTATATTCTTTTCAAATAACCCCAAAGTGCTAGGATTGGTTAGCATTAATCCTGCTGTATCATCTCCTACAATTGCTTTTAAGGCTTCAATATTGACGCTGCCGTCTTCATTGGACTTAATCTCAATTGTCTTAAATCCTGTCATGGTGGCTGTGGCTGGGTTGGTTCCATGGGCAGCATCAGGAACAATAATTTTATCTCGCTTGAAATCACCTCTGCTGCGGTGATAATGATCAATCATCATTAAACCTGTCTTCTCACCATGGGCCCCTGCCGCCGGCTGAAGGGTGAAGGCATCCATTCCCGTAATTTCCTTTAAGGATTCCTGCAGCTCATACATCAGTTGTAGGGCCCCTTGGATATGGGATTCCTGCTGGTAGGGATGCAAATTAGAAAAACCAGGTAATCTGGCCATATCTTCATTTATTTTGGGGTTATATTTCATTGTACAGGATCCCAGAGGATAAAAGCCCTTATCAATATGATAATTCTTAGTCGATAGGTTCACATAATGACTGAAAACCTCCCTTTCGCTCACCTCTGGTAGATCAATTTCGATCCTTCTGGTCAAGTTCTCAGGGATTTCATAATCCGGGACATCGTTTTCAGGCACAGTAAATCCAATTTTTCCTTTATCTGATAATTCGTAAATGACTTTATCGTACATTTATCTCGCCTCCTTGATTAACTGACAAAGGGTATCAATCTCTTCCTTCGTCCTTTTCTCCGTCACTGCAAAGATACAGATGTTTTTAAGGTCAGGATACTCCCTTGTGCCGTTGTAGCCACCAATAATGTTATGATTTAGTAAAAGTTCATTTAACTGATCTATATCCCCTTGGTAGGAGAGGGTAAACTCCTTAAAGAAGGGCTTATTGAAGGGGTCTTTAAACTTGCCTGTTTTTAAAAGTTGTTCATGGGCATAATGAGCTTTGTTGAAATTCACCTTCGCCAGTTCCTTCATTCCCCCTTTTCCAACTAAAGAAAGATACACAGTAGCAGCAGTAGCATTTAAGGCTTGGTTGGTACAAATGTTTGATATGGCCTTTTCTCTTCTAATATGCTGTTCTCTGGTTTGCAGGGTGAGTACAAATCCTCGCTTTCCATCTAGATCATGGGTCATACCAGCAATTCTTCCCGGTACCTTTCTGATTAAGCTATTGGATGTAGTGATAAAGCCTAAATAGGGCCCCCCAAAGGATAGGGGAATTCCCAGGCTTTGCCCTTCGCCTGTGGCAATGTCTACCCCTAGCTCTCCTGGTGTTTTAAAGAGTCCTAAAGAAATGGGATCTGTACTTAGAATCGCCAGGGATTTATTTTCATGGGTAAGCTCTGTCAAAGCTTCCACCGATTCAAGGAGTCCAAAAAAGTTGGGGCTCTGATAGATGACTGCACTAACATCCTTATTTAGTTTTTGTCTTAAATCCTCCAGGGAGGTCACACCGTCTTGAATGTCAATTTCAGTATATTTAATACGGGAGGCCGCTAGGGAAGATTGTAGGGCCTTTCGATACTCTGGATGAACTGATTTTGAAATTAAAATTTCCTTTCCTCGATTGGCGGAAACAGCCATATAGGCAGCCTCATAAATTGCCGTTGCTCCATCATAAACAGAGGCATTACAAACCTCCATCCCCGTTAGTCCACACATCATCGATTGAAATTCAAAGATTGTTTGAAGGGTTCCTTGGGCAATTTCAGGCTGATAGGGTGTGTAGGCCGTATAAAACTCCGATCGGCTTATGATATGCTTTACCGCCGAGGGGATATAATGATCATAGGCACCGCAGCCTAAAAAAGAGCTGTATTGATCCAGGCTTTCGTTTTTGGCTGCCAGCTTTGATAAGTAATTTGACACCTCCAGCTCTGATTTATGCCTTGGTATAGCCAATGGACGTTTTAGCTGCAAATTTTCGTCAATATCCTCAAATAGCGCTTCAATGCTATCGGCGCCTACTTCCGTAAGCATATCCTTCTTTGTTTCCTCTGTTGATGGAATGTACGGGTACATTTTGATTCCTCCTTTAAATATTGTTTGATTAAATTAAGGTACTCAGTAAAAAAATATTAACAACATATCCTGCTAATACCTTACTCTATGCTGCTTGATATTTTCTTTATACATAGCAAAATGAAACAGCTCTAATCCTTATGTATTCTTTTGATAAAATGAATCGATTTTATTGTTTTACTACCCTTGTTTTGGTGGCTTAAACAAAACCACTTCCCAGCAAGGAAGTGGTTTTTTAAGCACTCTCTTTCACTAATCAACCTATAAATTGCAATTTTATAATTTTAAAACACTAACTTTTTTGTGTATATTACTTATTTTATTTAAGTGATTGTCAAGCTTTAGAAGCGTATTTTTTGAGAATGTAAAGGTTATATGTTCCCCTTCGTTTGCGTAAAAGATTATTTTCTTTTCTATAATTTCATATAAGCTATATTCCAAATAATTAATAGAGGTTATTTTGTCGTCAGCAATAATACAATGATTTTCAAGAATATATATTTTTTTATACTCTATTGTAAAGGCATAAGTTGCAATCATAAGACTTACAAGAAAAAAGAGATAAGTAATTGGCGAATAAGTCGTTTTTTTTGTTATAACAAGGGATAAACTAATAATTAAAAAAAATAAAAATATTAATATAGGTTTTTTAGTAGATTCAAAATGATTGAGTGAATAAGATGCAATTACGGGTTTTTCTAAGACAATTTTATCATTTATTTTTTTACGATATTTTAAATAGATTAACGTGAATACGCTAGAAGGGATAACGATAAAAAGAGAAAGTGGTAAAATTTCATACGTATATAAAGCTAATATTATTGAGATACTGGACAGAATAAAGAAAGTCAGTGCTATTTGAATATTATTATCTTTATAAATACTATATGAATAATAGATTAACATTGAAATTGTCATTATAGCTAGAATAACAAGCGCCGCCATTATAACTACCCCCATTTTTTCTATTCAATTATTATCTTCTTATTTTCATACCTCCATTTTAATTATTTTGATAATCTAAATTTCTATAAATCTATTCATTTTCCTTCCTGATATGGAAATTATTGAAAGTCATAGCTTCTTTTTACTCATGAAGCACTTTGCCATGGGGAGGTTTTTTCGTAATAGAAAAAGCACTCTTCAACAAGAGTGCTCTTCTAAGTTATAGTATTGGGCTTTCATCCATGGCCTTTAATCGATTCCAGCGACGATCAATTTCTCCTTGAATTGCCCTTAGCTGATCCTGATAATCCTCTTCTAATAAATGCTTCGTAACCCCCAATCGGCTAAAGAATTTTGAGACAGGCATTTTTTTATTAGACCGCTCTGGATCATAGGTAATTTTCGTAATCCCATGATACATTTCGTAGAGAGGAAAATAGCAGCTTTCTACGGCAGTACCAATTACACTGCGTTGCTCCTCGGGGGGACTCTTCCAATTCAATGGGCAGGCAGAAATGGCCTTAACATAGGCTAGTCCCTCGTGTTGAGCCACATATTGGGCTTTAGCGGCCTTCTTCACATAATCCATAGGATGGGATTCTGCAACTGTTGCAATGTAGGGTATATGGGTTCCTGCCATGATCATTGGTGTATCCTTATGGAAGGTACTTCTTCCTCCCTGCTGGAAGGTAATTTTCCCTGGAAATGCTGGTCCCACTATAGAGGTTTTACTCTCTGCCAGATGGGGTGTGGTATAGGATAGCTGATAGCCTGTATTCATATAGCCCCCATTATCGTACTCAAAGATAATCATGTTATGGTTTCTAAGGGCGGTACCGATGGCAGGCCCCATTCCAATATCCATTCCCCCATCTCCGCTGACCATCACAAAGGTGATTTCCAGGTCCTTTGGTATTTCGCCCCTTCTCTGCTTCTCATGGTACATCTCAACCACCCCGCTCAGGGTTGCGGCACCATTTTGGAACAGGTTGTGTATATAGGTTGATCGAAAAGCCGTATAGGGGTATCCTGTCGTAACTACCATTCCGCAGCCTGTTTGAAATAGAAAGACCACATATCCCTTCAGCCCTTTAGTAAAGAGATTTAAATTAGGGAAAATTCCACAGCCAGGACAAGCTTGATGTCCAGGAGCAATACGCTTTGGCATCGCAGTTAGGTTCCTGGTATTAGCCCCCTTAACAGTTAGGGTTTGGGTCTTTTCATCCTTTTCAACGGTGAGATGATTTTCAAAGTAATCGCTCACGACATTGTCTACATATTTTATAGGCTCATAATGTCTGTTTCCTTCATAAGCTCCCACATAATCAAATTCTTTGAGTATTTTCCCTTCCTTTGCCACCTGTAGTGCTTCCTCCAGGAGGGCAACAGCATCGTCAACATAGAGCTCTTTGCCCCCCAGTCCATATATTCTGCTGAAAATAAGGGTTTTATTTTCTGGATCATCCTTTAGGGTTGCTCTAATTTCAATGCTCATATTTCCAGCCTTGGCACCATAGCTTTCTTGACGATCGGCAACACACAATCCCTTTATATTTTTGAGAACCTTCTGGATTTCATTTTTGGGCCAGGGACGGATTACATTGGCCGACACAGCCCCTACCTTTTTTCCTTCCTTCCTCAAAAGATCCACTGCCTCGGTGACTGTATCAAAGGAGGAGTTGAGAATAAATAGACAGGCCTCAGCATCCTCGGTTTTGTAGGTATCTAGCAGGTCATAATATCGCCCTGTCAATCGCCCGTATTCTTCAAAAACCTTAGGAAGTACTTCATAGGCTTTATCCATGGCCTTACTCAATTGGACCTTATTATTGATTAAATCCGGCTCATTCATATAAGGCCCTATGGTAACTGGGTTTTCTGGGTCAAGGGCTGTATATTTAGGTCTATATTCACCGATAAATTCCTGTACATGTTCTTTTTCCGTAAAAATACTGTTTCTTCGCTTTTGATGGCTGGTGAAAAAACCATCGCTGGTAATAATAACGGGTAGCATCACCTCTTCATGCTCTGCCACCTTGGTGGCAATGATATTAAAATCATAAACCCGTTGCGGATCCTTTGCCATTAATACAATCCACCCGGTGTTCAAGGTGAACATAATATCACTGTGATCTCCCTTTATATCTAAGGGCCCCGAAACACTTCTCGCTACCACGTTTAATACCATGGGTGCCCTTGTTCCTGACTGAACCGGCAATTGCTCTAATGCGTAAAGCAGACCATTGGCTGAGGTGGCATTAATTACCCTTCCACCTGCTACTGCTGCTCCGTAACAAATTCCCGCGGCGCCATGCTCGCCATCCCCTGGTATCATTACGATTTCATGGTGTCCCTCAGCCTTATGGGCACTCAATTCCTCTGGTATTCCAGTAGAGGGGGTAATAGGAAAGTAGCCCATCACATGGAAGTTCATCTGGGTTGCGGCTAAAGCAGCCATTTCATTACCATTTTTAAATACTGCTTCCTGTGGTCTCATTGATTTTCTCCCTTCTTTACAATTTTACTGTAAGCTTATCAACCTCATGATCTGCCTCCAGCTCCTCAGTTAGGGCTTCTACTGGACATACGTCAACACATCGCAGACAGCCTTTACAAAATTGATAATCTAAGCCTTGATTAAACATTTGAATCTTGCCCTTATCATCTTCTTTAGGAACAAATTTATAACAATAGTCTGGACAGGTGGTTTCACACATACCACAATGTATGCACCTGCCTGGATGGAATAGGGGGATTTTTCCCTGACGGCTGGATTGATTGTTTTTAAGTATACTGCTGCCTGGCTCTATAATAATGCCGCCGATGGGTGCGTTTTCATAGCCCCACTGGCTCTTCCCTTCTTGAAAGGGGATAAAGGGAAATCTTCCATCCTCATCAAAATCCTTACTATCAATTCTATTAAAGCCTGCCTCAAACCCCCTGAGATTTGCCTTAAGCTGGTTTTCATATTTTTTACCCAAGGTTTCTCGAATCGCTTCCTTCATTGCCTCCTTTTCCATGAATTCCATTGCCCTGGTTATGGCACCGATCATCACACTGTTCATTCTTACCTTTTCCTCATAGGCAATTCCGATGGCATCCACTGTAATGACTTTGCCTCCAACTAATCTAAGGTACTCCCTAGCCTGTTCAGGGCTTTTATCGGTATTGATGACCACTGTAGCATTGGCCTTAACTCCTGTAGTAATAGGCAGTCTGGCTGCCAGGTTTTCATGAAAAACACCCAATATATGGGGTTCTGTTACAGGACTATTAATTCTTATGGACTGATCATGATCACAGTAGCGAATATAGGAGCTAACAGGTGTTCCCTTTTTTTCTGAACCGTAGCTGGCAAAGTTTGAACCATTAAAGCCCATACCCACTACCCCGGCCTCAGCAATAATCTTTCCTGCCACATTGGCCCCTAGTCCCCCTATACTTTCTAATCGAATCTCAAAAAATCCAAACTGATTTTTAATCGGTAAAGTCCCCTTCTGCACAAATTTTCCTCCTTCGCTATATATTCTTTATAATGCTAGTACTCCGTCCCGTTAAAACTTCATGTATACCCTAGAATTTAAAATTGTGATGGACTGCTAGGCTTAATTTAACTTATTGATGTAATTTATCAGTTCTTCTCCTTCTTTTTCTTTACACTTTAATATTTTTACATTTTCGGTATCAAAATTTTTAAGATACACTGTAAATAGCTGATCCCTTTCGTCGGTTTCATAAAATATACAGCGATATCCCTCTTCATAGGAGCTTTGAAAATCATTAATAATAGATAATTGACCACTACTATTCCTATTCATGTTTATGTTCCTTTCCTAGTTTCCTGTTATGCTCAAAGCTTATGTAACCCTCTTTTCTAATGATTTGCTGAATGCTCAATTGCATCATCAAAGATATTCTTTAATCTTGATTAATTTTCTGAGGGCTATACAAGCAATTAAGGTAACAGGACCTAATTTTTTTATTTTTCTTGAGCCTTTACTATATAAAAATAGAATAATCAAAAGGCTTTAACTTTATTCATTTTCCCTAGAATCTACAAGAGACGACTGGGCCATGTAGCGTCTTGCAAAGCAAGAATAAAAAAAGGTAATTCCCTTAAACTAGGAATTACCTTTTTTACTTTATTTTATGGTATTGTCAAATTCCTTTTTTATTTTCTTTAATACTTCTTCCTCTTCCAGGATATTGACTGCGGTCATCACCAGGGCTCCTATGGTTTGTACCATAGAATCATAGGCAAGGGGAGTCTTGGTTGCCTCCCTAAATTCCACTGTATGGGCAGCCAGGTCCTCTAAGCAGATTTGAAAATAGGGATGTATTGTTGGTACGAGCTGACTGACATTTCCAATATCAAGGGACCCGGTACCTTCTCGTTGGGAATGGATCTCTTTAATACCCATATTATGACACCACTTACTATAAATATCTGATAGGGTCTGATTGGTCACAAGATTGTCGTAGCTTGCTTCGTAATTGATGATGTCAAGCTGGGCTCCCGTAGCTAAGGCTGCTCCCTTGGCGCAATTCTTTACCTTTTCTACTAATTCCATCAAATAGGTTTTGGTTTGAGCCCTAACATAAAACTGCGCAATAGCCAACTCAGGCACTATGTTTGCCGCTGTACCTCCTTCGGTAATAATCCCATGGATTCTTGCTGTAGGTAATATATGCTGTCTAAGGCCATTAATATTAACAAAGGTATTGATAACTGCATCCAGTGCATTAATTCCCTTCTCAGGTGATGCTGCCGCGTGGGCGGCTTTTCCTCGGAAGGTAAACTGAATCGCTTCCATGGCAAGAGATGTGCCACTTCGATAATGCTTGCTTCCAGGATGAACCTCTAGGGCAATGTCTATCTCGTTAAAGGCACCCTTTTCAGCCATATCTACCTTGGCTCCGCTAGTTTCCTCCGCAGGGGTTCCAAAGACTACAACCTTTCCCTTTAGCTCTTTAATGAATTTACTAAGCACTATTCCTGCCCCTGTATTGGTTGCTCCCAATAGATTATGTCCGCAGCCATGACCAATTCCTGGCAAGGCATCATATTCAGATAAAAAAGCGATGGCAGGTCCTGGCTTTCCACTGTCAAAAACAGCCTTAAAGGCGGTTTTTATCCCTAAAAATCCTTCTACCACCTCAAAACCATGAATTTTTAATAATTCTGCATGGGCAGAGCTGGCCTTATATTCCTCGTAGCCCAGCTCTGGGTGATCTAGAATATACTGACTTAATTGGATCAATTCTTCCTTGATAGTCTCTGATGCTACCTTAACCCGATTCAGCACATCGTTTCCTCCTGTCTGTCAATTGATTTTTTCTAATAACCCTTCCCAGTCTGTTATTAAGAATTTGATTATGGTCTACTGCGACCTTGCCTCCCAAGATAACCTTAGCTATCCCCTTTGGGGCTTTAGTGGGGTCAGTGAAGGTGGCCTCGTCGATAATCGTTTGGGGGTCGAAAATAACTAAATCTGCATCAAAGCCCTCTTTAATTTGACCTTTTTGTTCTATACCAAGTCGCTTGGCAGGCTTGAGGGTCATCTTTTCAAGGGCTTCCAGTAGGGAGAAGGCCTTGAGCTCTCTAACATATTTCCCTAAAATTCTAGGAAAGGTTCCAGCGGCTCTGGGATGGCCCTGGCCTCTACGTAACAGTCCGTCACTGGCTACCATCACAAAGGGGGCTTGCAGTGCTTTGATGATCTCCTCCTCATTCATCACAAAGGCAGTAACCAGCATTTCAGGGTACTCCTTCCTGACCTTGTAAAACAATCTTTGATCACATTTTACACCTCGATATGGCTCCTCCATTAAAAGAAGGCTATCGTAGGATTTATTCCAAAGCTCAAAGCAACCTTCATCAAAGACTGCAGACCCAATAAAGGTACTAAAAGCATGATAGGGATAGCAATCGGCACTGATATCGACTCCACTTTTAATGGCTTGTTTGATACCCTCTAGGGATTTCTCCATCATTCCATAGGCAGTACAGCTGCCAATATGGGATATCTCCATCGACTGTCCTGTTTCTCTGGAGATTTCTATCAACTCATTAATGGAAGCAATGCCATGCTTGGCATCCTTCCGATAGTGGGCTGATAATAGGATTCCTTCTTCTTGGAGGGGCTGAACCAGCTCAATCACCTCCTTAAAGGTTATTCCAGGGGAATACTCTAGGCCAAAGGAAATTCCAATAGCACCACTTTCTATTGCTCCCAAGGCCATTTTTTGCATTTCTAAAATTTCTCTGGAAGTAGCGCTTCTATAGATATCTATATTGCCAGCCAAATTGCGTAAATAATTATGCCCTACAAAGGATAGGTAATTCACGGGGGCACCATGCTTATCAATATACTGAAAAAAGTCCCCTACATCCTGTCTGTTATTTCCACAATTTCCTGCTACACAGGTGGTAACCCCCATTAAGAGCATTTTATTAGCAATATCGTAATCATCTCCATCGCTACCATCGCCGATTACCTCTTCATGCATGTGAATGTCAATAAATCCAGGGGAAACCACTTTTCCAGCTGCATCAATCTCTATCTGGGCTTCTGCCTGACAGCTGCCGACATCATAGATTTTTCCTTCTCTTATGCCTATATTCTTTATGGCAATTTCTCCCGATTCAAAGTTGATCACTTGGCCATTCATTATTTTTATATCATACACGGCTTTTCCTCCATTTTACCTGTCTTTTACCGCTTTAGGCTAGCGCTGCTATAGCCATCCATTCTTCTCAACTTAGCTTTATTCTAATCATACCGCAAAATTTATCAATTATTTTCCCGTAGATCTCTACAGCATCAATCAGCTGTGAAATTTCAATTCGCTCATCCTTGGTATGGGAATAGCCAATTTTACCGGGTCCATAGACAATTGTTGGGATATTGCCGAAGTTAGATAATAGGGCTGCATCAGTCCAACCCCTTTGTCTTGTGATGTCAGGTTCCCTTCCTATCACTTCTTTAATAGCTTCCTTTACAGCTGTAGCAATGGACTCCTCTGGTGAAGTGATCAGATATAGGTGATCTAGGGTCAACATATTATTTGGCATTCTTCTAAGTTCCGCATCAAATTCTGGGTCCTCTTTTTTTATTGCCTCTATGATTTCTTCGTATTCCTGAATCACCGAGGAGACACTTTCACCTGGAATATAGCGACGATCAATTTGTATACGACATTCATCGGCTACGGTACTGGGTTGGGCTCCCCCTTGGATTAGGCCAAAGTTCATTACAGAGGGACCCATATATTCATTGTATCGATCTTTAAGCTTTGGATACAGTTCTTTTTTGATTCGTTCAATAAAGGCAGCTGCCTTTTCAATGGCATTTACTCCCAAGTGGGGTACTCCTCCATGGGCCGCTCTCCCCTTGATTATGATTTCCAGCCACTCCAGGCCTCGATGCCCAAGGGCATATTCATAATTTGATGGCTCTCCAACCACTGCTCCGTGGGCCTTAACTCCTGATTTTACAAGATATTCACTACCTTCACTTCTTTCCTCCTCCCCTATCACCCCAGCAAAAATCACGTCTCCTTTTAGCTTTATTGCAGAACGTTTTATCGCCACCATTGTTATCAGCATACTGGCAATGGGTCCCTTCATGTCCACTGCCCCCCGCCCCCAGATACATCCATCTTTAATTTCTGCTCCAAATGGCTCAATCGTCATAAGGTAGGGAGGAACTGTATCGATATGTCCATTTAACAAAAGGGTTTTTCCGGAGCCATCTCCCCTTAAATAGGCCATTACATTGCACCGTTCCCCTTCAACGGGAACCAACTCTGTTTCAATGCCTTGTTTGTTACAAAAATCATAAATAAATCGGGCTACATCTCTTTCTCGATGCCGCACATCCTTATGACTTGGGAGCTGTATTAGATCCTGGGTTAATTGAATCAATTCTTCTTGTTGGTAATATTCTCTTAGGTTTATCAATTTCTTGATCATTCTCCTCTCTTAGAAAGGTCCAAAATTAATCATATTAACAAATATCATAATAACAGCCCCTGTTCCCAACCAAAGCGCCATCAAGGGCCAAAGAAATTTAACCCATTTTTCATAGGGAATCTTGGCTACCGATAAAACTCCCATCAAGGCGGCTGAGGTTGGAATGATAGAATTGGTAAAGCCGTCTCCGAGCTGATAGGCCACGACCGCAGTCTGCCTTGTTACTCCGATAATGTCTGCCAGGGGTTTCATGATGGGCATAGTAGCAGCAGCTTGCCCAGAGCCAGAAGGAATGAAGAAATTTATAATTACTTGTACCAGGTACATTCCAACAGCAGAAATTCCATTGGGTAGAGATTGGATTGCCATGGCAAGACCATAAACAATAGAATCTAATATTTTGCCATCTTGCATTATGACCAAAATTCCTCTGGCAACACCGACTACCAAGGCTCCAAATACAATAGATTTGGCTCCGCTTACAAATTCCTGAGCCAGTTGACTTGGACCTATTTTTCCTAATAGACCTCCAATGATCCCCATTGCCAAAAACGTAGAGCCAATTTCAGTAATATACCAGTCCCAATTAAATACCCCAAAAATAATAAATCCAAACCCAACTGCAACGGCAGCCAATACTAAGTAATGCTGTGGCATTAGCTGAGGTAAATTATTAAGATCTATAATCTTATTTTTTTCTTCAAGCTCAAGGTCATAAACAATACTGGCTGAAGGGTCATTTTTTACCTTTTCAGCATACTTAATTAGATAGATCATTGTAATGGCCAGAAATATAACCAAAAATACTAATCTCAATTGAACTCCAGAAAACATGGGTAGCTCAGCTATTTGCTGGGCAACCCCAACGGTAAAGGGATTCATAAAACCAGAAGTAAAGCCACAGGCAGCTCCTAGGGTAATCATGGCAGTACCTGTCATGGCATCATAACCAAGGGCCCTGGCTAATGCGATTCCAATGGGAACAAATACAATGCTTTCCTCGGACATTCCAAAGGTTCCCCCGCCAATAGAAAAGATAATGAGAAACATGGGAATTAATAGCTTTTCATTCCCACGAAGACCCTTTGCCAGCTTTCCAACACCGGCTTCAATAGCTCCTGTGGCAGTTATCATTTGGAAAGCCCCTCCAACAATAAAGATAAAAAAAATGATTCCCTGGGCCTCACCCATTCCCTTTGGTATTGCCTTAAACAAGTCAAAAAATTTAATAGGACTTTGTTCAACATGATGATATGATACTGGATCTACCACAGTTCTACCTGAAGCCTCATCCTGAATGCGGTTATATTCCCCTGCAGGAATGATATATGTCAATAGTGCCATTATTAATATGACAAAAAACAAAATAACGTAGGTATGAGGAACCTTAAATTTCTTTCTTTCTACTGTCTTTTGCGTCACGAAAACGACCTCCTTATAGTAACTATACTTCTTTGACAAAGTGTTAATAAAATTATATAATGAATTTGCGCCATTGGTAAAAGGGATGATTTATATCTGTCATATAGGGCCATATATGGCTGAAATCTACCTTTTACCTTTATTTTTTACTAATCGGATCTTTATTACCTCCTTTCGTTTTTTATTTGTTAAATTTTAATCACCTCCTAAGGTATCAATTTACCTATGTCAACTGCTGCTTTAGTCAAAACCTCTATACAATGATCTATTTCTTCTTGGGTAATCAAGGTTTTAATAGCAGCAGCAGCAATACAAGCCACTATCTTTCCTTCTTTGTTAAAAATCGGAGCGCCAATCCCCAGAGCCCCTTTTGTGTTTTCCTCATCACTTATGGCATATCCTTGATGCCTTATCTTTTCATATTCCTTTAGCAGAAGTTCTGGATCGGTTATTGTTTTTTCATTTCTTTTTTCCAAAACAGCAGCATAAACAAGTTCCTTTAATTTCTCAACGGGCTCATAAAAGGCCATAATGGTTTTTCCATAGGCTCCACAATGAATTGGATAAAAGTTACCTCGTCTATAACCCATCTTAAAGCTAAAATGATGTTCATTTTCATAAAGATTAATGATTTTATCTTCATCTAGGATAGAGTATCCAACAGATAATTTTAATCTGTCAGCCACTTCATCTACAATTATATAAATTTGCTCCATATAATCCTTTCTATGTAAGTATGCAGATCCAACATGATAGCTCATTGGTCCTAGTTTATATTTTTTTGTTTTAGGGCATTGAAGTACATACATGTGCTTCATTAAAATTAAAAGATCCCGATGAATTGTTGTTCGATTGATATTTAATGCTTTACTAAGCTCCAATGCTGTAAAACTATAAGGCTCTGCTGCCAGCTTTTCTAGAATTAATATCGCTTTTTCTAATGAATTAAGCTTATTTTTCATTACCATAACGGCCTCCTAGTTTGCATGTTCATTATATAAACATTAGTATGATATACGAACTATTATAAAAAATTCTATTTCTTTCTGATAATTCCTGCTTATTTTTTTACTTTTTTGAATTTTATAAAATTATTTTTTATACTTGATATATTATATTTATACATATTTGCTTGTCTTTTTCAAGTCTTATTTTCATATTTATTAACATAAATAAGATTCGATCACTATTTTTTATACATTACCTGAAAAAATAGTTTATTTGTTATGGCTAAAAATGAGCTTTACTTATAATAAAATGTCATATAGCTTTTTTTAAATCTATGTACAATCAATTTATATTTATAAATTAAAACAGCCATCTTTCCAGATAGCTGTTTCTTTCTGTTAGTTATTTTATTTATAGGACTCTTTCTTCATTGTTGCTAATACTCTCATAAATAGGTTTAAGGTTTTTTTTCTCTCTTCTTCTGTGTCTTTTTCCTCTTTTGTATTTTTATATGTTTTATTTCTTAATTTCTTCATCTTGTATTCATTTATATCAATTATTTTACTCTTATTCAAACCAATCACTTCCCTCTCTTGATTCCACCCACTGATCAATTACTACTTTTGGTAACAAGCCCCCTTGCACTTCAATTAAGCAGTTTCCTTATATTAATTTTCTACTTATAATTTAAAAATCCTGCTTTATTTAATATTCTATTCCTAATAAAAAGTTTTCTCCATAAAAAAAACCCTTTTTAGAAAGGGAATAAATGAACAAAAAATAAAAAACATGCCGCAACGTCCTACTCTCCCAGGAGGCTGCCCTCCAAGTACCATCAGCGCAGAAGGGCTTAACTACTGTGTTCGGGATGGGAACAGGTGTGACCCCTTCGCTATTGTCACGGCATTTCTCTTTAATTGTCAGAGTAATAATTGTACCCTGAAAGCTACACAATGTCAAGTATTGCTGAGAATAAATTTTGGTCAAGCCCTCGACCTATTAGTATCGGTCAGCTCAGTACATTACTGCACTTACACCTCCGACCTATCAACCAGATAGTCTATCTGGGGTCTTACTCCTTTCGGATGGGAAATCTTATCTTGAGGGGGGCTTCGTGCTTAGATGCCTTCAGCACTTATCCCTGCCATACATAGCTACCCAGCGATGCCCTTGGCAGAACAACTGGTACACCAGAGGTATGTCCATCCCGGTCCTCTCGTACTAAGGACAGCTCCTCTCAAATTTCCTGCGCCCGCGACGGATAGGGACCGAACTGTCTCACGACGTTCTGAACCCAGCTCGCGTACCACTTTAATGGGCGAACAGCCCAACCCTTGGGACCTAATACAGCCCCAGGATGTGATGAGCCGACATCGAGGTGCCAAACCTCCCCGTCGATGTGGACTCTTGGGGGAGATAAGCCTGTTATCCCCGGGGTAGCTTTTATCCGTTGAGCGATGGCCCTTCCACTCGGAACCACCGGATCACTAAGCCCGACTTTCGTCCTTGCTCGACCTGTATGTCTCGCAATCAAGCTCCCTTATGCCTTTGCACTCTGCGCACGATTTCCGACCGTGCTGAGGGAACCTTTGGGCGCCTCCGTTACTTTTTAGGAGGCGACCGCCCCAGTCAAACTGCCCACCTGACAGTGTCCCAAGACCGGATTCACGGTCCATGGTTAGAACTTCAGTACTACAAGAGTGGTATCCCAAGGTCGACTCCACCAAAACTGGCGTTCTGG
>SWCF01002383.1_pt1 | contig 17878 bp, 19 predicted proteins | sample 4690081 | NCBI WGS metagenome assembly SWCF01 (sample SAMN10267280, study PRJNA491770) | bioreactor metagenome | isolation source: DHS bioreactor inoculated with | place: Japan: off Shimokita Peninsula
GCAAGGCACGTCTGCACCGCACGACGTGCATGACACGCACTTCTTGCACTGACCGAAAGGCTTGCAATGCAACCGCGCAAAATCGCTATCGCCAATCAGAAGGGCGGCGTAGGGAAGACCGCAACGGCCCTCGGGCTCGCAAGTGCGGTGTCCGCCAAAGGTGGCAAAGTCCTGATCATCGACGCAGACTCGCAGGGCAACGCAACCAACGGCCTTGGCGTCACCGTCGATGCAGGCATGCTCACCACCTATCACCTGATGAACCGCACGGCGGAAGGAAGTGCCGCGGACGCCGTGGTTGCAACAGAGTGGGAAGGCGTCGACCTCATCCCGGCAGACGAAGAACTGGGCAAGATCGAATCGGACGGATCGAACGATCTCGTGTTCCGCCTGGACGTCGCCTTCGAGGGTCTGGATCTAAGCCCCTACGACATCGTTCTGTTCGACTGCGCGCCCAGTCTCGGCAAAGTGCTGTTCGCGGTCCTTATCGCCGCGGACGGGGTAGTGGCCGTCACCGAGCCAACAATCGACAGCGTGCAAGGCGTTGAGAAACTCGACGAAACCATCCGCACCGTCCGCAAACGCGCAAACCCGAAGCTGGCTTTCGACAAGGTAGTCCTCAGTCGGCGCCGCAACACCGGGGAACATATCTTTCGCGAGCAGGAACTTCGGGACAGCTACGGCGATCTCGTCGCTCGCACGATCATCCCGGAGTTGGCGGCCCGCCAGGACGCCCACAGCCTCCGTCAGCCCATCCATCAGTTCCGTGGCGGACGCGCTCTTTCCCTCCAGACCGCATACAGCGATCTCCTTACCGAACTCGCGATTCTTTCCGGAGGCACACAGTGACGGCTCAACGGCAACCGGCGATCCGCAAGACTCACCCGGCCGAAGACCTGCCGGAGCGGCCACTCCGGTCAGATGTTGCACCCATTCCATCTCCCGCGGTGCCAGCGTCGACCGTCATAGCGGGGGAGCAGGGATCAGAAGGTCTCACCATGACTCACAACACGCGGATCCGGCCCAGCCTCAAAGCGCGGCTTCGCAGGGGAGTGGACAAGCTCCGCTACGAAACCGGGGATCGGACAATCAGCGAGGCGTCGCTTACCGACAAGGCCCTTGAGGAATACCTCGACAAGCACGGACTGTGACCATTGCATGCACGCTTTGCATGCCTTGCATGCAGTGCGTTGAACGCATGGCTAAGTGCACTGCAGTCAAGCTGGTTGCGCTGCCTCCAAGACCCGACCGCAACGGCACTCTTAAAGGAAGAACAACTTCGCCATGAAGGACGATCTCGTGCAGAGTGCACGCCGACGATTGCACTCGAAGACCACGGCCCTGGGTGCTGTTGCAGCGATGACGCTGGTGCTTGCAGCGCTGGCGTTCACCTTGTCGTTCGATGCGTTGCGTCAGCTCACCTTGGAAATCGGTGTGCGCCCGGAACTGGCCTGGATGGCGCCGGTGGCACTCGATGTTGCACAGGCCGCCGCCGCGCTGGCTCTCGTTGCATTGGGGACCGACGACGAGTTCCGCGGTGCCCGTCGGTACTGCAAGGCCCTGGCCACGGGCACGGTCCTGCTCAGCGTGGCCGGCAACGGCTACCACGCCTTCCGTCTGGCCGGGCAGCGGCACGCGCAGGCCGCGGCCGGTGTCGATGTCGGGTACCAGCCGCAACCGGCTGCCATCGCCGCCTGCATTGCGATGATCGTGCCGCTGCTGTTTTTGGCCCTGTTGCATCTGTTCACCACAATCGTGCGGGCGCTGGCCGTCGAACGCGGCCGCTACAACGAGGCGGTGCACGACGCGCACCTGATGACCCCCCAGGAGCAGCCCGCGAGCACACCCGGGGCATCGGAGGTGCACGACTCTGCAGAGGATGCACCCGTCGGGCACGACGTGCATTACCCCGGTGCACGCGTGCACACCGATGCCTCCGCCGTTGCCGCCGAGCCTGCAACGGTGCAGCCGCAAGGCACCGGGCGCCACGGCGAGGATGCATCGGGGGAGGCCGTCGTGCAGGCCCCGGCTCCTGTCGATGCACCGCCCGAGCCGCACCTTGCGCCGACGTTCGGTGGCTATCGGCAGACGGTCGACGGCCTGCGCGAGTTCCTGGCCGGGTGCACGCTGCGCAGTGAAGAGAAGGAGGTCGCGGCGATCCTGCTGGACCGCCCGCAGCTGACCTATGCGCAGGTGGCCACCGAGCTGGAGGACACCCCGTCCCCGTCGACGGTGTGCCGGCGCTGGCAGCGCTTCAAGAACGCCGCCTACGCCGAAGGCTTCGAAATCCCGCCGGTGGTGCCGCTTCCGCTCGACGCAGTCACTCCCCGCGAGGAGCAGTTGGTGCCAGTGTGACCAGACTCCACCCGGGGTTGCACGCCAGGCCGTGCGGGTAGGTGCCCGGAGCACCGAACGAACCGTGGCCCGGCGAGGCGCGCGGAGTGGAGGCGGAGAAAACAGTGACGCCGGGACGGCGCTTCCCCCGCCGTCCCGGCGTCGAGTCCCACTCTAACAGAACTGTTCGAACAAGTGTTCCCATTAGCGGGAAAGTGGTGCGACCATCATGGATGTGGCCCTGCATGAGCGAGCACCGACGATCTGCCCAGCGGGGCACCGGCTCACACGGAACACCGTTCTGGTGGGATGGATCCCGTGCGACTGCACCCCCGGCACCGGCGGCCACCGCACCTGGACGTGCCGCACCTGCGAGCTCACCATCGGCTCACCGCCCCATGTCGGCCCGCCGCGGCCGGGAGTGCGGTGGTCCTGAAACAAGCGAACGCCCCGGGGTGTTGGGTGCCGGGGCGCTCACCGGGCAGCGTACGACGCCTGTCCGACATCCCGCCCCGGCGTGTGAGGCGGTGTTGGTTCCGTGGGGCGTCGGTTCTGTGTATTGTCGCCAGGTCACGCACGGTCCCCTCGGACGTGCGGGGCCCGCGTGCCCCGGCGCTTCACCCCCCGCCGCCGGGGCACCGGCCTACCCGGCGGATGCAACGACCGCGCTGAGGGTGGCTCGCGGGGACGGTGATGCCCGGTCGTGTCGAGCACCCGGGCGGCCACATAGGGCGCCGGCCGGTGTCACGGTGACGGTCCGCTCCCGGGTCCCGTGGGCATTCCCGAATACGTGGTGCGGGGCGGTGAGGGAGTGGCCCGCTATCGTTGAGGGTGTCCTGGCGAAGAGTCAGGAAAGTGAGGCCGGGAGCCCGCACGTTTTGCGTGGTCGCCCGGCCTTTGCGCTTGTCTACGGCACCCGAGCCGCGGTGACCGGCGAGTCGATCGCACGCCGCAGCTGTCCGCTGGCGGTGTAGGCGTAGGCGATCAGGTCCGCGGCCCACAGCAACTCGTGCGCGTACCGGCGGTCCACCCTCGCCCGCACCGTCGTGGGCGCCCCGATGTGGGCGAGGGCGCCGGTGCGCCGCGAGATCCTGCGTGTCCTGGGCACAGGATTCAACCAGGATGCGGCGCGCCCCGAGCTCGGCGCTGTGCACCGCCAACGCCGCCGGCAACCGGCCTGGGACCTGCCGGTGCGGGCGACCGGCAATTCGGGGCGGTGCATAGGTGGGCCTGCCGGATCTTCCGATGTGCGGGCGAAGGCCGCCACGATCCGCCACCGGTTCTGCCGGGCGCTCGTCGCGGCGGTGCCGCCGGCCGGCGGTTGTGCGGCCTCGAGCGCGCGCATCGTCGTGCGGGCCGGGAGCCGGAACCTCGGAAACCGCCACCACCGCGCAGAGCAGATAGTCCTTCGTCTTCGCCTCGTCGACGACGATCTCCACGGTCGCCCGTCGCACCTTCTTCCTCCGGTATCCGGCCCACGGCATGGTCGCCGATCACTACAGCCCGCCCCACATCCACCGGTAGTCCGCGACCTGCCCGGTCCGGACCGGCTTTTCCGCCGAGCCTCACTGAATGCCGGGGCCGGTCCTGCCGGCACGGCCCACGCACGGCTCCCAACCTGGCCGGAGCCTGCTCGGCGCGCCTGCCCAAGAACCTGTGCCGCCTCGGTTACGGTCGCGGCAGCTCGCGAGTTGAGGGGCGAGAGCGCCCCCGGATCATCGAGGGGGCGCCCGGCATGGAGACCGACGAACAGCTGCACCAGTGGGCGTGGCAGCTGCGCCACGACGGCCGCGACTGGAGCGAGGTCGCCACCGAACTCGGCTGCACCGAAGACCTCGCCCGCGCCATGGCCGACCGGCACCGCCGCGACACCGAAACCCAGGCCCAGGCCGACCAATTCTCCCTGTTCGACCTGTAACCCCCGACCGGAGCAACACCCCCGGCACAGCCTCCAGTGCCGCCGACGACGTCGGTACGCGCACTGCCGGCGCGCGCACCCGAAGGTCGGGTTCACGTCGATCAGGAGAACGGCACGCGTACCGCCATCCGCCGCGCCCACGGCGAACCTCACCCGCTGCGGGGGCGGTGGCGGTGTCCTCCTCAGGAACTACCCTTTGCATGGTGGCGCCCGGCGGAAACGGGGACGTCCCTCGGCACCAATTCGGGCGTTGTAGCGCTATAACGCGCGGAGCGGGTGCCTCCTGTCAAGGGACAGGAGTGCGTCCCTGTGGGCGGACAGGTGATCTCCCTGCCTGCGGACAGCTGATCTCCCTGTCCGCGGTCAGGTGATCTCCCTCGATGTCAGGTCAACGGCGGTTGCGTCCATGAAGATGGTGTACGAACCGGACCTGAACGAACTGGCCGGCGTGTCGTAACCGAACGAAAGACGGTCACCGCGTGATTCTTCGAGAGAGCTACCAACTCGACTCGACGAAAGAGCACGCGATGACCACTGCCCACGATATCGACCTCCGCCAGCTTGTCGAAGACCGACTCACCGGCGCCAGCCCCGACCTGCTGCGCGAGCTGCTGACGATGTTCGTCCACGCCCTGATGGGCGCCGAGGCCGACGCCCTGTGCGGCGCCGGCTACGGCCAACGCTCCGACGAACGCACCAACAGCCGCAACGGCTACCGGCACCGCGACTTCGACACCCGCGTCGGCACCCTCGACGTGGCCATCCCAAAGCTGCGGTCCGGATCGTACTTCCCGGACTGGCTGCTCGAGCGGCGCAAGCGGGCCGAACGTGCCCTGACCTCGGTCGTTGCGACCTGCTACCTGCTCGGCGTCTCGACCCGCCGAATGGAAAAACTCGTCGACACCCTCGGGATCACCTCGCTGTCGAAGTCCCAGGTCAGCGTGATGGCGAAAGATCTCGACGCCCAGGTCGAGGCCTTCCGCAACCGACCCCTCGATCAGGGGCCGTACACGTTCGTCGCCGCCGACGCCCTGGTCCTCAAGGTGCGGGAGAACGGGCGGGTGGTGAACGTGCACGCCCTGGTCGCGGTGGGGGTCAACGCCGACGGCTACCGCGAGATCCTGGGGCTGGACGTCACCTCCAGCGAGGACGGCGCCGGCTGGCTGACCTTCTTCCGCGGGTTGGTCGCCCGCGGCCTGACCGGGGTGAAGTTGGTGACCTCCGACGCGCACGCCGGCCTCGTGGCGGCGATCGGCGCGACCCTGCCGGGCGCGTCCTGGCAGCGGTGCCGCACCCACTACGCGACCAACCTCATGGCCGTCACACCGAAGTCGTCGTGGCCCTGGGTGAAGACGCTGCTGCACTCCGTGTACGACCAGCCCGACGCGGATTCCGTTCATGCCCAATATGATCGAGTGATCGATGCCCTCGAAACCAAGCTGCCGAAGGTCGCCGAGCACCTCGACGCCGCCCGGGTCGACCTGTTGGCGTTCACCGCGTTCCCCAAGCAGATCTGGCGGCAGATCTGGTCCAACAATCCGCAGGAGCGGCTCAACAAGGAGATCCGCCGTCGGACCGACGTGGTGGGGATCTTCCCGGACCGCACCGCTCTGATCCGACTTGTCGGAGCGGTGCTGGCCGAACAGCACGACGAGTGGATCGAAGGCCGCCGCTACCTCGGCCTCGATGTACTCGCCCGCTCCCGTACCGATAAGCCCGCCGACAGCGTCACCGAGGACACCGAGGAGGTGACACCGGCCTTGACCGCCTGATCCACCGACGAGGAATCACGCGACGACGTCGTACACCACCTCACGGGACTTGACCTCAACGGCATCACCCCGCGTCCGGCGGTGGCCTCGCTCAACCGCAGTGAGGTGCCCTCGGTGATCACGACGTGGGCGTGGTGCAGCAGCCGGTCGACGGCGGCGGTGGCGAGGGTCTTCGGCATGATGGTGTCGAACCCGGACGGGTGGAGGTTGCTGGTCACCGCCACGCTGCGGCGTTCGTAGGCGGCGTCGACGAGGCGGTAGAACGCCTCGGCGGCGGCCTGACCGGAGGGCAGCATGCCGATGTCGTCGACGACGATCAGCTCGGCCCGGGTGATTCTGGTGATGGTCTTGGTGGTCGACCCGTCCACCGCGGCCCGTCCGATCGCGGCGGTCAACGATTCGAGGGTGAACCACGACACCCGCATCCCGGCGTCGATCACCGCATGCGCCAACGCCTCGACGAAGTGGGTCTTGCCGGTTCCGGACGGGCCACTGACGGCGAGGTTCTCGGCGCGATGCACCCACTCCAACGCCGCCAGGGCGCCCTGGGTGGGGGCCGGGATCGACGAATCCTCCTCGCGCCACGAGGAAAACGTCTTGCCGGCCGGCAGCCCGGCGGCTTTGCGGCGCATCGCCCTGGTGGCTTCGTCGCGGCCGCGGATCTCCTCGGTCAGCAGGACCTTGAGGACCTCGGTCGGGTCCCACCGCTGCGCCTTCGCCGTGGCCAGCACCTCGGGGGCGGCGGCGCGCAGGTAGGGCAGGCGCATGCGTTTGAGGACGGCGAGCAGATCGTCGGGCAGCGGCGGTGCGGTGGGGTTCACGAGCGGGCCTCCGTGCGGGCGGTGCCGAAGCCGGCCCAGGCGGCGGTGCCGGGCTGGACCGAATGGGTCTCGTCGGCGACGACCCGCCCGGCGCCGGTGCCGGTGTCGGTGTGGTGCGCGACGATCGCCGGCAGATCCGACTCGGCGAACCGGCCCGCTCCGGCCGCGACCGCCAGCGCCGCCGAGACGGTGTCGGCGCCGACGAACGCGGCCAGCTCCACCGCGGCGGTCATCTTCGCCCGGATCCGGGCCGCCCCGGCCGCCGAGGCGGCGATCAGCCAGGTGTGCGCGCCGGGTCCCAGATCGAGGAACCGGGCCTCGGCAGCGGAGCGGGCCCTCGGACGGGGCGGCCGCGGCGCCCCGTCCGCTTCCTGGGGGTGGTTCGGGTAGTGGGCCGGGTCGATGCTCGGGTTGCCCGGTGTCGAAAGACGATGCCGGGCAACCTCGCTCAGACCGCACCGACCGGCGGCCCAGTCCGGAATCCGCGGCAGGGCATCGAGGTCGGCCCCCACGACGAGGTCGGCGCCGGCGGCGCGCACCCACACCTCGGCGCCGACCAGACCGGGCGGGGTCGAATAGCGCACCGAGCCGAACCGGATCGTCTGGTCGGTGCCGACACTGCGGGTGGTCCCCAATGCGAGGGTGTGCGGGGTAGTCGGCAGGGTGTGCAGGCGGGCGCGTTCGTCGGCCAGGGCCTCGGCCGGGATGCGGGCGCTTTCCCGGTGCCGTCGGGCGTTGACGGTGGCGCAGAAGCGGTCACACGCGGCTTCGAGGTCGGTGAAGGAGGCGTAGTCCGGCAGCAGGTTCGCCTCGGTGGGTACCAGATCCGCCTTGGCGATCTTGACGGTGGCTTCGCTGCCGCCCTTGGATTCCGGATCGAAGGGGATGCAGGTGTGCACGGCCATGCCGTAGTGCCGGGCCGTCTCGACCATCTGCGGGTGCCGCACCGGAATGCCGGCGACGTGGTCGATGCTGACGGTGCGGGGATTGTCGGTCAGCGCGTAGGTCGGCACCCCACCGAAGCGACGCACCGTGGCATCGAGGCACGCGATCAGCGTCGGCAACGTCTGATCCCACACCGGGATCACCACGCGGAAACGCGACCAGGCCAGCCAGGCGCAGAACAGCAGGGTCGAGCGCACGATCCCGCCCGGTCCGGGCACCTTCGGGCCGGCGCCCCAGTCGAACTGCATCCACAATCCGGGTTCGGTGAGCCACGGCCGGTAGGTGCGCCGGTGCCCGGCCTGCCACGCCGTTTTCGCCTGCGCGACGGCCCGGCGGGTGGTGCGTTCGGTCCCGTCGAAGCCGAGCTCGACCAGGCGTTCGTGGACGATGTCGGCGCGGACCCGGCCCTTGCTGCGTTCGACCCACTCCTCGATCTTGGGGAGGTAGTCGTCGATGATGCGCGGCCGCCGCGCCGTGCCGGTCACCGGCATACCGGCGTCGCGGGCGGCGACGTAGCGTCGGACGGTTTTCGGGTCCACCCCGGCGAGCTGCGCGGCCGAGTGCGCGCTGCCGGTGGCGTCGTAGGCCTCGAGAATTTCCATGATGTCCCTGTCAGACTTCTTCATGCGTCCCTCCGGTGGGAGTCGCTCGGTGGTGGTCGAAGACCTCGAGCAAAACCCCTTCAGGGGCGTCTGGTTCAGGACCGACACACCGCCGGTCCCACGGTCACGGACAGGGAGATCAGCTGTCCGTCAGCAGGGAAGAACGTGTCCGCCTACAGGGAGGTTGGCATGTCCGCTAGCACCTCCCAGGCTCCGTGCGCCGCGGCCCGTCCGGAAACACCCTCTCGCTGGGGCCTTTCCGGACGGCAACGGCCTTGCAGACCGGTCTCGGTCGGCTACAGCCTTCCCGCCCCGTGAGAGACTCTGCCGTCGGGCCGTCACCCGGTCGACATCCCCCAGCGACACCGGCCCGGCGCAGGGGAGAGGGACGAGCACGCTGCGCCGCCGGCACGACGGCCGCCGCCTCACTCCAGAGGAAGTGGGGCTCGCCCTGGTGGGTGTTCAGGAGCCTTCGTGGCCGTGATCTCGTGGCGCGCACCGCCGGTCGCCGTGGCCAGGGGCGTTGTCGACCTCGGGCGTGGTCCGTGGTGCGCCTGCAGCGCACACCGAATCGAGCTCCGCTGCGCTCCGCCCTGCACAAGAGCCTGATTTGCCCTTCTGGCCTTCCGATTTTGACCGGCGGTCCGCTGCGCGCAACCCCTGGGCGCTGCGCGGCCTGACGGCCCGGAAAATTCTCTTCTCCGCTGCGCTCCGGCGAGATTTTTCCGTCCCAGAAGTTGCACTCCACGGCCCTCATGCCGGTCCAAATGCTCCCTGCCAGAAGGGCAAAAGAACAGGCGGACCCGCGCCGGTTCTCACCTCCAGCAGGAAGGTCGCCATGACCGCGCCGCAGACCCCGAGCTTTCCGAGCTTGACCACCCGCACCACCATCCTGATCGCCGGAGCCTCGCAGGAGGTGCGCCTGGATGTGACCAGCGCCCTGACCGCGAGCGCGGCGGTGTTCGCCACCATCGGCGCGGTACGGATGGTCTTCACCGACCCGGCGGTCGCCCGGGGCCTGGTGGCGGTGCTGCGCCGCCCCGCCACCGGTGGGTTTCTTATGGCATTGCCCGAGCAGTTCCTGCTGCGCCCGGACCGCTTCACGATCGACGAGCATCTGGTGACGGTGAACTGGTCCCAGGTCCCCACCTCCAAGGTCACCGCCGGTGGGGCGTTCGACTCGCAGCGTCGCCGTCACGTCCACTGGGTCGACGTCGAGGTCGGTCCGTTGGTCTTCCGGTTCTTCGACAAGGTTGGACACGCCGCGTTCGTCGCCGAGATCGCCCGCACGGTGCAGGTGGCCCGGTCGGTGCTGCTCCCGGCCGACGAGAAGGCCCTCGTCCAGGGCGGTGGCCGCTGACCCCCCGGTGAGTTGTCCACAGTAGGGCCGGTTCTCCACAGAACCGGCCCTACCGCCTGTGTGCGCCCCGGTCGGGGTCGGGGCGGCCGGGCACACTGGCGTGCACCGAAGCAGTACCGACCAGAAGGAGGACACGCTCGTGCACACCTGGACCGTCACCTGCGATCCGGCCGTCGCGCAGGCCTCCGGCACCGCCGCCACCGAAGTCGACGCCGTGCTCGCCGGCGCCGCCGCACTGCGCCGCCTCCTGCGCACCACCCACCAGCCGGGGCAGGACTCACCCTTCGTGCATCTGAGCATCGACACCCGTCCCCGGATCGGGATCACGGCCGGGGCGGACGACCCCCACGCCGTGCTCGACTGGATCGACGACTACGAACACCAGGCCACGATCGCGGCCGCGGTCAACGACAGCATCCTTCACCGCACCCACCGCAAGGCGAACTGACCCCGGACCCCACGCCGACCACGACAAGGACACGAGGAGCGGCTACCACCGGCGTGGACCCCGGCTGCGCGGCACCCCGGTCTCGCTGTTTCGGTCTCGTCGCCTCTCGTGGCCGCCGACCGGGGGACTGAAGATCGTGAGAGGCGGACCACGCAGCCGGTACACGACCGGGTCCGGCGCCTTTTCGGCGCACCGATGCGTCCGCGGGCCGCAACTGTCGGACCGGGGCGCCTCGTCTTCTCGCCAATGTCGCAGGGCGCCGCGTCGGGACCACCGTGGAGTGGGGGAGATCGTCCTCGAGGGCGACGGTCGGACGGGGCGCACCGCGCGACGGGGAGGACACCCCTTCCTGAAGGACCTCGCCGCAGTGTCCGACCACGACGGGGGCGCCGACGTTCGACGCCGGTGCCGCCGCCGATCACGAACGCTGCTTCCTCGCCGGAGGGGCCGAGTACCTGCGCACCCGCCGCCGAGTCACGGCAGGGAAGCGGACATCACCCACCGAATACGAATCAGACGGAACTGTGAAAAAGACCGAATACCGAGGCGGAAAGCGCGTATCGAACTCACAGACGAGCGATCTCGCCGTCGCCCGCCCTGTTCGGGGGAGCAGTGCCTGGCCGGGCGGGGCGGGAAGTGCCGATGTTCACGAATGTCGAGGAATGTCCCAGCTCGTCCCCCCGACTACGCCGCACGGCCCGGCTTCGGCGGATCGTGCGCCGAGTTCCCGCCGTGGCGGGGTCGTTCCCGCCCGGGTCCCCGCGCCGTCGACGTCGTCGAGTGCCTCCTCGGCACCCTGCGCGGGTTCGGGCGTGGGTGCGCGTTCGTGGGCCGTCAGGTGTCCATTGAGGTCGAGAGCGAGGACTTCTGCGTCGACCTAGTTGTTCTTTCACGTCGGCCCACTTCGGCACGGGGGGTTCGGGGAGAAGGGGGTGGTGCTGACCGCAGCCCGAGCCGCCGGGATACGAGCCCGTGCGATGAGGTGGCTCAGTCGGGCGGGAGCGTCTCGGACGGTCCGTGGCGTCTGCGGTCCACCTCGTCCTGTTGCTCGATTCCGACGCGGGCGAGATCGTCGTTTCCGGAGAGGGTGCCCGCAATCTCTTTGATCTTGCCCTCGGCGTCGTCGGCCACTTGTCGGGCGCGCTCGGGCAGAGACGAGTTGTTACTCATGAGGGTCTCCTGGACGAAGGTGGGGGCCGGAGTCGAACGGTACGACTGGAATACCCTGGGCGGGAGTGGAGTACGCAGCATCTGACTGGCGGCTTGTCGTACCGAGCTTGCTGGTGCCGATCGGGGACAACCCGCTGTTTTTCGTTGCGGGAGGTGCGGCAGCTGTCGCCGCGGTGGAGGTGCGCCGGAGCTGCGGTTGCCGCGGCGGACGCAGAGGCCCGGGGGTGACGAAGCGTCCCGACCGGTGCGGGGCAGTGCGGCGCGGTGCACGGGGGTTGTCGATTCGGCCGTGGCAGCCACCGAGCTCGGATAGCCGGCTCGGTGGCTGCCACGGGAGGTGCCGTCTGGGAGGTGACAGTTGCAGACGACACCCGCTCAGGAGCGGGCCGGGGCATGCAGTGACCCGCATACCGTGACTGCTGGTGCGCGGCCCGCCTGGTTCTGCTCGCCGCGGTCTCCCGCCGAGCGGTGGGGTGGTCTAGGCGCCTTCGCGGTGTTCGAGACCGACGGCGGCGCGCAGTTCTCGGCAGTCGATCTGCAGTCCGGGATGTTCGTGCGACAGTTGCGCCATCAGGTCGGCCAGGCCGTCGGCGATGGCGTTGAGTTTGTGCTGGATCGCGTCGTCGGCGCGTTTCTGGGTGTTCTGCAGCAGCGCCACCAGCAGGAACGTCACGATGGTGGTGACGGTGTTGATGATCAGTTGCCAGGTGTCGATGTTGTCGAGCACGAGGAACGACGGGGCCCACACCAGCACCAGCAGCACACAGAAGGCGAAGAACGCCGCCCGCGAGACCATGGCGTCGGCGCGGGTGGCGAACCGATCGAACAGGGACAAATGGCCGCGCACCTGGGAGGGCAGCACCACCGCTGGGCGGGTCCGGCGGGCAGACGAGTCGACCATGTTTCCTACCTCCTCGCGGTCCCGAAGTCGGACCGGCTTCCCGAGGGGATACCCGACTGTTTCGTTCGTAAACTTTCCTGCGGGCCGTCGCCTGCGTGCCGTCGGCCCCGAAGTCGTTGCGTGAGGCCCGGTCCCGGTAAGGACATCCTCGAGGTGCGAATCGAGGTGTGACGCGGCGACGCCCGGGGTATAGCTATGTCCGAGCGCACGCGGTGCGCCAGCGGGCCGGGCGTGGGTCGGCCTCAGGGATGGATACCGCAACGGGGGTGAGCATGAGCCATGCGTCGTCGCACCGCGGCACCGGATCCGGTGCCGCGGACTTGACGGACGAGGATCTCGAGATGGTGTGCCGGGTCTTGACCGGTACGTCGCCGACCGCGGGGGATCGGGCCGTGCTGCGCACGGCGGTTGACCCGCCCGGTTCCCGATAGCACGCTGGTGCCGGCGCACTCTGCCGCCGTCTGCCGCCGACTCGGGGCGGGCTGCGCCGGTTACGCGTGCGTGGGGACGGTGCGAAGATCCCACTGCATCGTCACCGTGGTGCCGGTGGCATCGACATGCACCGCGGAGTCGGTGCTGACGGCGCCGACGAGGACCAGTCCGTTGCCCCGGGAGCTGTCGGGGGTGCCGGTGGGGATGCGCCAGCGGCCGTGGTCGCGGACCAGGACGGTCAGTCGCCCGCGGTGATAGGTGGCGTGCACGCGCAGCGGGCCCGCCGTGGTGGGATAGGCGTGTTCGGCGGCGTTGGCGGCGGCCTCGTAGACGGCCAGCAGCACGTCGGCGCGCATCGCGGTCGACAGCGGGAGGGCGGTCAGCCACCGGCGCAGCTCGGCGCGCAGCTCGGTCAGGGCGGCCGCGTCGGCTCGGTCGAGTCGCTGCCGAAACTCGGCCACCGAGTCCGTGCGGGTGGGGCTGCGCATGACGGGGCGCTCCTCGGATGTCGGCGCGGGATCTGCGGTCGGGTCTGTCCGCGCAGTGTCGGGTACCCCGGTGTCGGGGCGGTCAAGCGCCGCGGTCAGCGCGGCGGCGCCGCGGGATTCAGCCCCGTGCCCAGGTCGATCGCCGCGGCGTCGAGGTCGGGGTGCACCCGCAAGAGCTCGGTCAGTCCCAGCAGTTCGAGGGGACGTGCGGTGGCGGCGCCGCGGGCCACCACGGCGAACGGCACCTCTGCGCCGGCGGCGGCGTGGGCGTCGAGCAGGGCCGCGATGCCCACCGAAGCCAGGAAGGTGACCGCGCTCAGGTCGATGACCACGGCGCGGGGAGCGTCGGCCAGGGCCTCGTGGATGGCGGTGCGCAGTTGCGGGGCGGTCAGCAGATCGATGTCGCCGCGAGCGGCAACGACGGCGAGGCTGTCGCGGTACTGGACGGTCACCGCCATCAGCGGCTCGTCCTCGTCGGTGGCATGGGTGGGGGGCGTCTCGATCACAGGTGCCATCCTGGCAGCCGCGTGCGGGGATCTCACCCCCGCACCGGATCTGTTCCGCGCCCGCAGGCGCGCGATGCTGCGGGCGGTACCGCTGCGCGGCACCTCGCTACGGGCCGGGGCGAAGTGCGCTACAGTTCGCTTCCGGGTTCAGCAACCAGCCCGTCCGATTGTCCGCTGCTGTGCCGAGCGATGGCTCTGCCCGCCCGTCCGAGGGCTCCACGCCTCGGTGCCGTGCCGGTTGCGAGCCGGAAAGCTACCCGGATGAGTTTCGCCGTCCTGTCTGATCGTGGGGCTCCGATGATGTTCGCGCAGCGTTCGTCGCCGCGCTGCGCACTGCCGCACTGTCACGGTGCGCAGACGAGGCGGGAATGCGTGGCGGTCGAGGAGAGCATCGGGGCGTGCGCCGGGGCCGGGGCCTTGGGCACCGAACCCAGGACGCAGGCACACGGTCATCGCTCGTTCACCCGGGGCGGACAAGGACACGTGCGCCGGGACGCGGACTGTCGTCCGTACGCACCCGGGCGCCGCGCTCGTACCGGCCGGTCGACCACGACGGTGCGCCGTGGCCGGCGCCCGGGTGGTCTCGGCATTCCCACCTCGCCGGTGCCGCTGTCTGCTGCGCTCTGCTCGATGACCCCTGCTCGATGACCCTGCTCGAGGACCCCTGCCGAGGCCGAGTTCGGTCTCACCGCCACCGCCACCGCCACCGCGAGGAGTGCCCCTGTGTTCGATACTGCCGACCCGATCGATGTCCTGCTGGTCGAGGACGACCCGGGCGACGAATTGATGACCCGCGAAGCACTCGCCGACAACGACATCGGTAACGAACTGCACGTCGTACGCGACGGCGAGCAGGCACTGGACTTCGTGTATCGGCGCGGCGACTACGTCGACGCCCCACGACCGGAGTTGATCCTGCTGGATCTGAACCTGCCCAAGTACGACGGGCGGCAGGTGCTCGAAACCATCAAGGGCGATCCCGAACTGGCCGATATCCCGATCGTCGTGCTGACCACCTCCGCGGCCGAGGAAGACATCGCCCGCAGTTACCGGCTGCACGCCAATGCCTACGTCACCAAACCGGTCGATCTCGATCAGTTCCTCGGTACGGTCCGACAGATCGACGAGTTCTTCGTGCAGGTGGTGCGCCTACCCCGCCGCCGCAAGTAGATCCGGCGAACCCGACTCCAGACGCCGCGGAGCCGGTGGGTCACCCCACCAGCGCAGAAGTGGAGCCGACGGGGCGTGTGCACGGACACCGAGGAGTCCGCCCAGGACGCGCACCAGGTCTTTTTCCGGGACAGACGACGCGGGGCACTGTGCCCGGAAGTGGCAGCGTTGGTCCTCCCAGGAGCACACGAACGGATCCGGGACCGAGGAACAGGGCGGGTGGGGGCGCCGGAGCGGGCGGCTCGCCCCTCCCCTGACGGCGCGCCCGACGCTCCGGCCGTCTCACGGTAGCTCACCGGAATCGGCAGTCCGGCGCGAATCAGGCTTCCGGTCGACGACTTTCCCGTCCCGGGTGGGAACCGGCACCCGTTTTCGGTGGGCCGTGTCCTGTCGGCGGTGCGTCGGCGCCACCGCGCCCGGCGGCACCATTCCCGGATCAGGCGAGAGGCGAAGGCAAGTCACACCGGGTCCGGCGAGCGTAGCCCTCCAGCGAAGGACCGGTGACCGAGATAGGCGAGCGGGGGCCGGTGCCGCGGGCGCGGTAGGTCCTGGACGTCGGCACCGGAAGTCGGGTTCGGCCACACCCGCCAGGAACGACCGCGGCCACAACGGTCGGATCGCCGTTGCGGCCGGGGCGGGTGCCGAACGCGTCAGGGAGGCAAACCCTCCGATTCCCTCCCGGCAGTTCCGATCAGACGATGGTGCCGAGGAGTTGGGCACTGCCCGTGCTGAAGGTCTGCAGCAGGGCATCGAAGTTGACGAGGAACGCGTTCAGGATCTCGGTCATTGCCTCCTCCTTGCCGTAATCTGCTCCGGCAGAGCCGTATTCGTATCGTCGGTTCTGTATGCGAGAGTTGCCCCGCCCGCAGGTGCATGTAAACGAGGGATACGCACACTTTGTCTGTGACGTGTGTCACGAAGGTTGTCGTCTTCGGTGTCTTCCGGTTCTCCCGAAGTCCTCGGTGGTGACCGAACCGGAACCGGGAGACCGACACGCACCCTCGGAGCGGTCGGTCTCGCCGCGGGCGGGGGTGCCGGTGCGCCCACCTCGAAGGGGGGTCCCGAGGGCCGTCGCCGGGCCGTCGGCGCGAGGACGAGCCCCGGTGTCGCCGGCCCGGGTGCCGGCAGGCTTGGTCGGGCCGCGTGGGGTGGGGCAGGTCCGGCTCCGATCCTGTTCTTGCTCTTGCCCCCCTGGTAGTCGGTGCGGTGTCACCGCGCGCCGAGCGGGGTATGCCGACCCGGGCAGCCCCGGGAGGTCGAAGGTGCCGGGCGTCGTCGAGGCGAGAGGAGAGCCGGTGTCGGGACGGAGCAGATCGCTTGTCGCAGGAGCGCTCGTGTGGGGGATGCTGGCGCTGGCCGCACCAGCCCATGGTGCCCCGCCCCCCGCCGCACCGCCTGCCGCCGCGCCGGGCGGTGCCGACAGGACCGCGGCAGCCCCCGATCCGGCGCTGCTCGCGGCCTATCGGCACGGAGTGCCCATCGTGGAGGCGGTGCGGGCCGTCTTCGAGGACGAGACCACCATCGGGGTGGTCTACCGCACCGTGCAGGACCCCGCACAGCTGGCTTCGGCAACCGACAAGTATGTGGTGACCGTCGGTGTGCTGCCGGCCCCCGAGTTCCTCGTCCTGACCCATCCGGTCAATGCCGGGACGATGTACTCGCTCGACGGCGCCGGGCGACGCCACGACCAGCTGTCCGGCCGGTTCACCCGCCTGCCGGCCCTCGCCCCGCCGGGGTCCGCACCGGCGGTCGGAGCAGCGCAGATCACCGACTGAGGGTCCGGAGCCACGGGCGGCGCACCCGCGACACCGCCGCCGGCGCAGGAGGGATCGGAAAGTCCTCCCCGCTCTCAGGTGGCGGCGCGTTCGTCGGCGCCCATCGCCCCGAGCACAGCCTGCCGGGTGGCCGGACCGCCGGTGATCCGGTTCTCGCTGACGCCGTTGATCAGCAACTCACGCCAGCGTTGCTCGTCGAACACGAGAGGCGCGGTCGAGTCGAGGAATTCCTCGACGACCCGCAGGAACCGGATGGGATCGTCCCGGAACGGGAAGTGACCGGCGCCGCGGAAGACGTCGAGCCGGGAATTCGGCATCGCCGAATGCGCCAGGTAACCGTGGCTCACCGGGATCACGCTGTCGTGATCTCCCCAGATCAACTGCACGGGCAGGTTCTCGGTCAGGTAACAGCGGTCGAGCATCGTCACCACCTGGCCGCGCCAGTCCACGACGGCCCGCAGTGTGCGCAGGAACGCCTCGTAGGCGGTCGGATCGGGCAGTCCGCTCAGGACGCGGATCAGATCCGACGTGTCGTGCAGGAAGACACCGGGACGCAGCGGCGTGTCGTGCAACTGCCCCAGCAGGCCGCCGGCGACGCGTACCGCCGGCATCGCACCGGGCAGCCGCAGCAGCTTGAGGACCTCGCTCAGGCCGGGCATCGACAGCAGGCGCAGCGCCGGGTGGACGTCCTTGGTGACGCCGCCCGAGGAGACGAGGATCAGCCGGTCCACCATCTGCGGGAACTGGTACGCGAACTGCATCGCGACGCCGCCGCCGAGGGAGTGCCCGACCACCGTGACGTGCTCGATGCCCAGCACCGACAGCAGATCTCGGACACCGTTGGCGTATGCGGCAACCGAATAGTCGGCGCGGGGCTTGTCGGAGCGTCCGTGGCCGAGCAGGTCGGGGGCGATGACCGTGTACTTGCGGGCCAGGTGCGGAATGACCTCCTGCCAGGTCGAGGAGTTGTCGCCGATCCCGTGGATCAGCAGCAGGGCGGGTCCCTCGCCGGCGAGCCGGAACGCGCGGCGGTAGCCGTGGATGGTCCGGAAGACCACCCGCGTCTCCGCATCCGGTACCGGCCGGAGCGTACGTGTGCGTGATGAACCCATGTGCGTCTCCTGACCGCCGGATCCTCGTCGACCTGTGGTGTTCGAGGCGCCGGACCGTCACCGGCCCGACCCTTCAGCTCAACTCGTCGAACCGAGCGTACTGACTGTATGTGACCTGCACAAC
>SWCF01001101.1_pt1 | contig 17740 bp, 18 predicted proteins | sample 4690081 | NCBI WGS metagenome assembly SWCF01 (sample SAMN10267280, study PRJNA491770) | bioreactor metagenome | isolation source: DHS bioreactor inoculated with | place: Japan: off Shimokita Peninsula
GTGCCGACGCTCACCTACACATAATCTCGAATGGATCATATTCGAAGTTATGGCCAGATGTTCATAACTTCGAATACGACCCCTATACCGGCGGTCAATCGGTCCACTGACCACCGATCCTCTCACACCTCGAAAGCGGCGCCAGGCGCCGCCTTTCCGCTGCGCGGAGGCCCCGACCGTGGTCCGTCCCGGGCAAGGTCCGGGCGGCGCCGGCAGCAGCGGCAACGGCTTCGCCGTCCTCCTCTCCGTTCCGGCCCTTCGCCACCCCGTCGCGCTATGCGCACCGGGGCCCCGGCTCGGGTGCCGCTCCGGCCTTAAGCCCCGCCATTGCCGGACCTCGTGACGGACCGCGATCGGCGCGGTCCTGAAAATCAGGAGGTCTGAAAATGAAATGGAAAGAGAAGAGCCCGCGTATCGATATCCATGCGCGGATCACCGAGACGATCGTCGCCGATCTGGTAAATGGCGTCCGCCCCTGGATGAAACCCTGGAGCGCGGGCGGCCTCGAAGGCCGGATCACGCGGCCCCTCCGGCACACTGGCGAGCCCTATACGGGCATCAATGTGCTCCTCCTCTGGTCGGAGAGTATCGCCCGGGGCTTCGAAGCGCCGCTGTGGATGACTTATCGCCAGGCAAGCCAGATCGGAGCACAGGTCCGCAAGGGCGAAACTGGTGCAACCGTCGTCTATGCCAGCCGCTTCACCAAGACCGAAACCGATGCCCGCGGTGACGAGGTCGAGCGGGACATCCCGTTTCTCAAGACCTACACGGTCTTCAATTGCGATCAGATCGACGGCCTTCCCGAGCATTATTACCATCGCCCGGACAGGATCATCGATCCCGTATCGCGCATCGAGCACGCAGACCGCTTTTTCGAAAACACCGGCGCGGTGATCCGTCATGGCGGCTCGAAGGCTTTCTTCGCTTCGGCCAGCGACCACATCCAGATGCCGCCTTTCGAGAGCTTCCGGGATGCGGAATCGTACGTCGCCGTTCTCAGCCATGAGGCCACCCACTGGACGGCGCCAGCACACCGGGTTGGACGCGATCTCTCCCGCTATCACAAGGATCGCTCCGAACGGGCTCGCGAAGAACTTATCGCCGAGCTCGGAAGCTGCTTCCTGTGCGCCGATCTCGGCATCGTGCCGGAACTCGAGCCGCGGCCGGATCACGCGAGCTACCTGCACTCGTGGCTCAAGTTATGCTCACCTCATCATAAATTGAGTTATCCGCAGCAGCCCATAATGTGAAGGAACGCGACCAGATTGGCTGAAGGCCGGAGTTTCTGACCGCATTCCTCCGCATTATTTCAGAGCGTGTCGAGCCAGGCGAGAACGCTCGTATCGCGTTTCCACGAAGGCTGGCGGCCGGGTGTTTCGGGGACGCTGACCTGCTCCAGTGCCTTCCGCTTGGTTTCGAGGTTGGCTCTGGCATAGTGGTTGGTCGTATCGAGGCTCACGTGACCAAGCCAGCTACGGATGACTGTGACGTCGACGCCCGCCGATATGAGATGCACGGCGGTTGCGTGCCGGAAGGCGTGAGGTGTCACATGTTTGTCTCGGAGCGTTGGCATGGTCTCCGCCGCCGCCTTCACATAGGCGGCAAGCTTGAACCGAACCCCTGATGCGCTGAGCGGTTCGCCATAGCGGTTGACGAACAGCCTCTGGTCTGGCGCCCGTGGTTGCCGGTCGAGCAGTTTCTGCAACAACATCACGGTTTCCGGCCAGAGCGGGCAGATACGTTCTTTTCGACCCTTACCGGTCAGGCGCACGCAGCTCGGACTGTCGAACCGGATTGCATCGGGGCACAAATCGAGTGCTTCCTGTATCCGCGCGCCACTGTTGTAGAGGAACGAGAGCAAGGCGTGATCACGCATACCTTTGAGTGTCGAGCGATCAGGCTGAGCCAGGATCGCTGTCACTTCCGCCGGGTCCAGATAGCAAGGTTCCGAGACCGGTCCGCGCTTAACCGGGATGTTGAGGATTTCGACACACTGGGCGATCGATCCGGGATCCCTGGCCGCAACGAAGTTGAAGAAGCTGCGTATCGCTGCAAGCCGGCAGTTGCGCGTGCCGATCGTGCCGCCACGTTCGTGTTCGGCGTGACTGAGGAACGCGACGACCTCTGCTGCGGTCAGATCGGCCAGCGTGATCATCGCCACCTTCTTGCCTGAGCGCTGTGCGGCGAACCGGAGGAACAGCCGCCAGGCATCGCGATACGACCGCACCGTATGGATGGAGGCATTGCGCTGCTCGACCAGCCATTCGTAGAAGAACGCGCGCATCAGGTGTGGGAACCGATTGTTCCTGGTCATGGCCGCACCTCCGGAACGATGTTGAGGCAAGGCGCACCCAGCACGCGGAACCGCTCATTGGCGTGATGCAGCAGATCCTGCGTGACGGTGATGTAGACCAGGGTCGAGTTGATGTCCCGATGGCCGAGATAGGTCGCAAGGAACGGCAGCCGGTCCTGTGGGTTGATGCCTGCCTCGTACCATTCGATAATCCGGTTCACCACCATCGAATGCCGCAGGTCGTGCAGACGTGGTCCCGTTCGCCCCCGAGGCGGTTTCAGCCCGGCACGGCGTATGACGTCAACGAGCAGCCAGGCGACAGCCTCCTTCGTATAGCGGTCACCACGCTGCTCGTGCCAGAACAGGCTGGAGCGCGGATCAAGGGAGCCACCGGCGCGGCGGCGCGCTTCGACATATGATCGAAGCTCGACCATCACGCTGACCGGAAGCGGCAGTATCCTGGTCTTGTAGAATTTGGTTTGGCGGATCGTGATCGTGCCGCTCAGGAAGTCCACGTCACCAAGATCAAGACGGGCCAGTTCGCTTCGACGCAGACCCGCGCAATAGGCGAGCAGCAACATGGTGTAGATGCTCGTTGGGCGAAGCGGCGCTCGGGGTGAAGGGTAAGAGCGGGCGGTGTCGAGCATTCGCCGCACATCGGACGGAGTGTAAATGTGCGGTTTTCGCCAATGCCTGGCCACTTCCTTTTCCGGGCGCGGGTCTGGCCGGCGTGGCGGTATTGATGGGTCCTGATGGCGCAGGATTTTCGCGAGAACCCGCCTCAGCTTTTCGCACTCGTTGGGATGATTGCGAGTTGTTTTTGCCGCAGACCAGTGCTCGAGCATCACCTCGAGTGGCTGATCCTGAAGCGTCGGGTTTAGCTGAAGGAACCGGTCGAACCGCCAGAGCCGCACCGCCTGCGCAGCGTATTTGTAACCCCGGTTGCGCATCAGCGTGACGTGCTCTGCCATCATGTTGCCGAGCACGCTGCCGAACGGCCTGGGCTGGTATAGTTCGGCAAGCTCGCGATCCGGATCGCTGGAGGCCAGTGCGCGCCACACCGGCTTGCACTGTTTGATATTGCAGGCTTCACGAAGCGCGGCGACGGGATTGCGCTCGATCGCCCCGGTTTCCTCAAGGTGATCGAGGAACCGGTCTATTATCCGGGTGCGGTGCAGCCGCGTTGTCGAGGCCCACCGTCCCGGCGACATATGCAGCCACGCTACCAACATGTCCTTGTCGAGCTTGGCGTGGCGTTCGGCAACATCCTGGAAGATGTTGAGCGTCTGCCTGTAGTAGATGGAGCTGTTCGTAGTGCGCAGGTTGAGGCCTGCAACGTACCGCGCGATCAGCTTGCGCTCAGGGTCGGGCCAACTCGTCATGACCGCACCTCCTGTCCCGGAACGTCGAGTGCGATGGCTCTGAGGTCCTCGGTGGCAAGCTTCAGATAGGGAGCCGTGGATTCCGTAGAGCGATGCCCGAGCAGATCGCCGATCACTTTCTGGGGGACAGCAGCGCGCAGCATTTCGACGGCGCGGGCATGGCGGAAGATATGGGAGCCGTTCTTTCCGGCTAGCTTGATCCCGGCATCGTTCAGTCGCCGTCGTACAATATTGGCCAGCACGCTGAGTTTGCGATACGGCGCGCGCGTGCGGACGAAAACCTCGCGGGCGTCGGTCAGTGGCCGCCCTGTCTGCAGATAGGCGAGCACCGCTTCGCCCACCGGCGCCATCAGCGGCTGGAATGAGCATGCCTGGGTCTTGGTATGCCTGATGCGGATCGATTCCGCCCGCCAGTCGATATCCTTGATCCGAAGGTTGCAGATTTCACCCGATCTCAGGCCATAGGTCGCGAGCAATTGCAGGATGGCATGGTCCCGCAGACCCGCCGGCGTCTTGTCCTTCCCCGAGACTTCCAAAACCGCGGCGACCTGATCCGGCGTAAGGATCGACGGCACACCTTCATAGGCATAGAGCAAAGGGGCGATGACGTGCGGCGATAGGTCGATCGCGGTGCGCCCAGTCCGATGGAGATAGCGCAGCATCGAGCGAAGGCGCTCCGCCACATCCTTCACGGACCTGCGCGTCTGGTGAGGGCTGCGTGTGTCCATGTAGCGGTCGATGTCGTTCAAGGTCATCGTCATAAGACTGTCGGGACCGTGCCGATGGAGCTGCCAGACCAGGAAGTTCCGACCCTCCCACATCAGCGTGGCGATGCTGGCCGCAGCAAGACCTCGTTCTTCGCGCAGCCAGGTCTCGTACTCGTCGCAGATGGCAAAGCGCAAGGCGTCGGCAGCGCAAGTCGCTTTCGGTGCGGTCGGCCATTGACCCTGTGCGAGCCGGAGCAACGCATGAATTCCTGAACGCGGAATCGAGTGCCACTCCCGCGCCGGCGCCCGACCATGACGCTTGTGGAACATCCCAATTGCATATTGCAGGTACTGAGCCACCTGCGCCTCAGTCACCTCCGCAACCTTAATGTTCCGTTGTGCGAGGTATTCGACGAACCCGCGTGCATAGGCGCAGTAGTTCCCGATCACCACAGAGCTATATCGTTGCTTGGTCAGTACAATTCTGAGCTCGTCGATGAGCTCGTTATCGGCATTCAACATCATTGGTTCCTCTGCTTGTCAAAACGACAGCAAAGGTCCGGTAGAAAATAATGCTGAGCAAACCGCGTCCGTGAAAGCTGGAACCCCGCAGATTTCAAGCGGTGCAACCACCTTCCTTCACATTATGGGCTGCTGCGGATAATTGCGTGTGCTCAAGGATGACAAGCGGGCGATCTTTCAGGCGGCGGCGCACGCGCAGCGCGCGGTGACTTATCTCCACGGTCTTCAGCCTGCCGAGGTGGTCGAAGAGCGGGAGGCGGCCTGATGCTCTCCCTTTCCAATGCAGGTGCGGAGGTCGATCAGCCCTCCGCCATTCGGCTGCGGGCGCTGTCGCTCGGCGCCGGCGTTCAGTCGACGACGCTCGCCCTGATGGCAGCGCATGGCGCGGTCGGGCCCATGCCCGATTGCGCGATCTTTGCCGGTACCGGCTGGGAGCCCAAAGCCGTCTATGAGCATCTCGATTGGCTCATGTCGCCGAACGTGTTGCCATTCCCGGTCTTTGTCGTCGGCGCGGCCAACATGCGGGACAATCTGCTTGCCGCCGGTCGCGGCGAAAGATGGGCATCGATCCCGGCGTTTGCTCGATCGGTCGACCGTCGCGGCAATGTCTCCATCGGCATGATCCGCCGCCAATGCACGGGCGACTACAAGATCGAGCCGATCGGCCGCAAGGTTCGCGAGCTGGTCGAACTCACCCGCAAACGTTCGCCAACCTTCGCGGTGGTCGAGCAGTGGATCGGGATTTCCTTCGACGAGGTGATCCGCATGAAACCGAGCCGCGAGGCCTGGCAGCGCAACCGGTGGCCGCTGATCGAGGAGCGTATGACGCGCCGCGATTGCCTCGCCTGGCTGCGTGAGCGCGGCTATCCCGATCCGCCGAAATCGGCCTGCATCGGATGTCCTTTCCATGACAATTCCCGATGGCGCGCCATGCGCGACCATGACGAGGAGGCCTGGCGCGATGCGATTGATGTCGACCGTGCGATCCGGACCGGAATCCGGGGCATTCGCGGCGAGGTCTATTTGCACCGGTCCGGTGTTCCCCTTGAGGAGGCCGACCTTTCGACGCTGGCCGATCACGGCCAGCTCGATCTCTGGCCGAACGGATGCGAGGGGATATGCTGCGTTTGATGTCAGACCGCTTTGGCGGCGCGTTCTCGTCATCAGAGTTCGGTGCGATGGCCCGGGACGACGGAGCACCTGCGGCACCTGCCTGCCCACAGCACGCGGTGCCAAAGCAGAACCCCGGCGACAGGCGCACAGCTTATCAGCAGAAGGCCACATTCGGACGGATGCCTGTTCTCTTTTTTCCGGTCGCGCGTGCGGACACCGGAGGCATGCTGGTGGCTAGCCAGTAGTGCGGGATTTCCCGATCCGGCAGTTGGGCTGCCCTGAACCGTGCCGAGATCGATCTGCCGATGGGGAGCCTGTAACGGGTGGTCGTAGGCGTGTTCGCCACGTCATGGCCTATTCCTTTTTCCGTCGTCTCTCACGGAGCTCGCCCAACGCGGTCTCGATTTGGCATGTCTGACCGGCAATCGGCTTCGCCTCGCCCGGCTTGTCGCAACGGCGGGCAGGAACTTTCTTCCCCTGGCGGCTGCGCCGCCATTCCTCGCGAGACAAGAAAGCCCCGGACCGCCGTCCTCCATTTCATTGCGGCCTTTCAGGTGCGCGCCGATCGTTGCCGGTCTCTTCGACAGCCATCGAGGCCGCGAAGGGCGCGGCCCGAAACATCGAAAAGGAATACGACAATGGCAAACATCGGCACTTTCACCACCACCAAGAACGGCTTCACCGGTCAGATCAACACCCTCGCACTCAACATCAAGGCCCGTTTCGAGCGCGTCGAGAACCCCTCCGACAATGGCCCGCAGTTCCGCATCTTCTCAGGCAACGTCGAACTGGGCGCCGGGTGGCAGAAGCAGGCTAAGGAGACCGAACGCGACTACCTTTCGGTCAAGCTGGACGACCCGAGCTTCGCGGCTCCGATCTACGCCACCCTGGTCGAGGTGGAAGGCCAAGACGGCATGCAGCTGATCTGGTCGCGCCCGAACAGCAAGCGCGACTGATCTCCCCGGAAGACAAAGGCCTCGCCGCAAGGCGGGGCCTTTTGCATGTTCACGCCCATCGATCGCACCTACTGGTGCTGCTCCACCAGAAAGGCATCGCGATATCCGCGGCGCCTCTTGCTTCGCTCCAGACGGTCAAATGCGAGATCGGCATCGTCGGCCGTGTCGAATGTCTCCATCATCGTCTGGCCGCGCGTTCCGATCCTCCCCCAATCGCGAATGAGAGATGCACCGCCGAACAGCGTCGGCTGAACGGAGAGGGAATAGAAGCGCCGCATGTTTAGTGCCGGGTCGATGCGGCGAAGATGGACCGCCCCGGTTTCGCGTGAGGTCATGCAAAGAGTCTCGCCGACACGGATTCCGATGTCCAATCAGTTCTTTGAATCGATACTCCGCCATCGATTCACGCCATTCATCTTCGCTCTTCCGGGTGAAATCGGTTCTCAGCCACCACCGATTTCATGTCCTCCCGGCGGAACCAGATCGCGCGCCCGCATCGGAGTGGCGGGTTGCCGGCCGTGAAAACGATCTGCTCGTCACCGCGCATCCGTAGCACTTCCTCAGGCAAGATCAGCGGCCGGGCCGCCAACTGCTTTGAGCGTGTTCGCGACGATCCCGACATTTGCGATGTCCGGCTGAGTTGATCCACTTCGACGGTGGTGTTGCCGCAACGCCGCGAGATGTAGTCGGCCGTTTCCGGATCGTTGATCGCCGCGAAGGACACCCAGGACGCGCTCTCGAACCATTTCGATGTCGCGTCCCGCCCGCCATAGGTTTCGCGCATTTGCCCTATCGACTGGAAGAGGAGGAGCAGGCTGATCCCATATTTGCGACCGGCGTCCCGCGCCGTCTCGAGAATGCGCAAATAGCCAAGCCGCGCGACCTCATCGAGCAGGAACAAGGTCCGGCCCTTCGTTTCTCCATTCCGATTGTAGATCGCGTTGAGCAATGCGCCGATGATGGTACGCGCGAGACCCGGATGGGCCTCAAGGGTCTTGAGGTCAAGATTGGCGAAGATATCCGTCTTGCCATCCGCGAGATCGTCCGTCGACAAGCTCGACCCGGACACCAGCGCCGCATAGTTCGGATAGCTCAGCCAGTGGGTTTCCTTGACGGCATTGGCATAGACGCCGGAGAAGGTTTCCGGCGTCATGTTGACGAAGGCGGCGACGTTCTCCCGCACGAACTCGGATTTGGAATTATCGTGAATTGACTGCAGCCGCTCGCGCAGTTTCGGTTCCGGTTCGGACAGGTTCATGCGGACCTGGCGCAGCGTCTGCTTTTCCTTTTCCGTATGCCCCGAGAGGCAGACATCGGCGATCAGCGCGGTGATGAGCTGCAGAGCGGAAGCGCGGAAGAAGTCGTCGCGCATGGATGTCTGCCTGCCGACATCGGTAACGACCCAGCTCGCCACGGCGACGACATCCTCTTCCTTCGTGCCGCCATAGCGGCCGATCCAGTCGAGCACGTTGAAGCCGACCGAGGCATCCTTCGGGCTCAGCACGAAGACCTCGCGGCCCGCCTTGCGCCGGTGATCGATGACCATGGGTGCGACTTCATTGGATGGGTCGAGGGCCACCAGCCCGCCGCCCCATTTGAGCGCTGTGGGGATCGTGACCGACGTCGTCTTGAAACCGCCCGACCCGGCGAAGACCAGGCCGTGGGTCGATCCGAAAGTGGCGTCGAAGCACAGGAGCGTCGACTTGCCGCCGGCCCCCCAGGACTGTTTGTCATCGGCGCGGAACGTGTGGCTCGCGACACTGTCCTTGTCGACGCGATAGGCCTCGCCGACGACGATGCCGCCGTCTTCGCCAAACATCCGTTTTGCCTCGCCGAGCGACATCCAGTCCGCCGATCCGTGGATGGCGCGCTTGCCCGTCAGACGGCGTGGCTTCATGCTTGCGAACGCCGCATCACCGCGCAGCGCGACGCGAAGTGCGAGCATGCCGGCGACAAAGCAGACCATCGCGCCGATCCCGGTCGAAGGATCGGCATATTCGATCAGCCGGTGTCCATCGGGGACCGCGTCCGCGAAATCGCTGAGGCGCGTCACTTCGCGCATTCCCGCAAGGGCGATCACGCCGACCGCACCCACCAGAACACCAAAGCCGGCGGATTTGATCGCCATGGCGCCACGCGCGGCGAAGAGAAAGATCACCCCGACGGCCGCGGCGGACACATAGGGCAGGGCAATGCCGATCCGCCCGAGCGTCTGCTGCGCCTCGGCCGAATTGCCGAACTGCGCCAACCACGTTTCGGAGCCGGTGAGTCCAAGACACACAGCGATCATCAAGCCGGCCGGAGCGATCACGAAGAGGAGCTTATTCAGGGTCACTGGAAAACGCCTCCGCTCCGATCGCCGTCAGCCGTTCCCGCTCCGTTTCGTTCGCTGCTATCCGGCTGGCGCCGTCGATCAGCAATCCGAGCAGCAACGCCCGTTTCTCGTAGCGAAGCCCCGCCTTGGCGATCAGACCGCCAAGCTGGATTTTCTCGCGTGTATCCTTCTTGCGCGCGTCTGACTGGCTTGCTTGTCGCATGCGCTCAAGCCTCGCTAATCGCGCCCGAAGACGCGCCAGCCGGGTTTTGCGTGAGGGGAGATTTCCGGGTGTAGCTGCCGCCACGAAACCGTTTCGCCAAATCCTCGAAGGCTTCGACGAGCCTGGCGTCGTCGATCTCGATTTCTCCGAGACCGGCCTTGAGCGCAAGCCGTCCGATCCGTTCGGCCTCACGTGCTTCTGCGGCCTTGAGCTGCTCCTGCAGTCTGGCGATGTCTTCCTTGATCTTCGATGAGGGTTTTCTCATTCCGTACGCTCCGAAGTGTGACGAATGCCGAATAGGCATGAGGAACATCGCCCGGGTGCGCGTTCAGCGCATCCCGGCAGAAATGCCGGGTCGAGAGACCCGTCTCAATGAGAGATCATCCCAGCGTTCCGAAGGAATGCGTCCAAGGGCGTAGTAATACGTCGCTAACGCGACGTGCTGCTGGCGGCGGCCCTGATGGGGTAGGCCGCCGTGCCCTCGGAACAAGGTTGAACTTGTTTCTCAGGAGCTTGATGGCCCGTGGCGATCACGCATTTCACACCTCAGCTGATTTCGCGCGGAAATGGCCGCAGCGCGGTGCTGTCCGCCGCCTATCGCCATTGCGCGAAGATGAGCCACGAGGCGGAAGCGCGCACGGTCGACTTTTCCAACAAGAAGAACCTTGCTCACGAAGAGTTCCTGCTGCCGCCCGACGCGCCCAAATGGGCCAGTGACATGATCGCTGACCGGTCCGTAGCGGGCGCAGCCGAGGCCTTCTGGAATGCGGTCGAAGCCTTCGAGAAGCGAAGCGACGCGCAGCTCGCCAAGGAATTCATCATCGCCCTGCCGGTCGAGCTGAGCCGCAACCAGAACATCGCTCTGGTCCGGCAATTCGTCTCCGAGCAGGTGCTTTCGCGCGGGCAGGTCGCCGACTGGGTCTTCCACGACGATGACGTTCCCAGTGGCGCCAATGCCTTTGGTTCTGATCACGATCAGAACCGGATTGGCGCGCGCAATCCGCATATCCACCTGATGACCACGCTACGCCCGCTGACCGAGGACGGGTTCGGGTCCAAGAAGGTCGCGGTGATGGGGCCGGATGGACAGCCGGTCCGGATGAAAACCGGGAAAATCCAGTACAAGCTCTGGTCCGGCGAGAAGCCCGAATTCCTCGAGCAACGGCAAAGATGGCTCGATCTCCAGAACCATCATCTTGCTTTGGCAGGATTGGAAATCCGGGTCGATGGCCGGTCCTACGCCGAGCGCGGTATCGACATCGAGCCGACCACCCACATCGGTGTCGGTGCCAAGGCATTGCAGCGCAAGGCCGAGACGAAGGCGAGCGCCATCGACCTCGAACGGCTCGCCCTTCATGAGACGCAACGGCAGAAGAACGCCGCGCGCATCGAGGCCCGTCCCGAGCTGGTGCTCGACATTCTCACCTCCGAAAAGAGCGTCTTCGATCAGCGCGATATCGCCAAGGTCCTGCATCGCTATTTTGACGACCCTGAAAGCTTCCAGCGGCTTCTGGGACGGATCACGCAAAGCCCGGAATGCCTGAAGCTCGCCGATGAAACCATCGACTTCGCGACAGGCGCCCGTGTCGCGGCGCGGCTGACCACACGGGCGTTGATCAGGTGTGAGGCCGAAATGGTCAGCCGCGCGGACTGGCTTTCGGGAAAGAGCGGGTTTGCGGTTCGAGCCAAGGTTTTGGACACCGTCTTTGGCCGGCATGAGCGGCTGTCGGACGAGCAGCGAACGGCCATCGAGCATGTGGCGAGCGCCGAGCGGATCGCAACGGTCGTCGGCCGGGCAGGGGCCGGCAAGACCACGATGATGAAGGCCGCGCGCGAAGCGTGGGAGCTGGCCGGCTACACCGTCGTCGGTGGCGCGCTTGCGGGCAAGGCGGCCGAGGGTCTGGAGAAGGAAGCCGGCATTCCCTCCCGCACGCTCGCCTCCTGGGAGCTTGGCTGGCAACAGGGCCGCCAGCGTCTCGATGACAAGACCGTCTTCGTTCTCGACGAGGCGGGCATGGTCTCGTCCCTGCAGATGGCGACCTTCGTTGAAGCGGTCTGCAGCTCCGGCGCGAAACTCATCCTGGTCGGTGACGCCGAGCAGCTTCAGCCGATCGAGGCAGGCGCTGCCTTCCGCGCGATAGTTGAATGCACCGGCTACGCCGAACTCGAAACCATCTACCGCCAGAATGAACCATGGATGCGGGCGGCTTCCCTCGATCTGGCGCGGGGTCGGGTAAAAGAAGCACTCTCGTCCTATCGGGCGAAGGGCAAGCTGAGTTCGCAACCGTTGAAGGCCGATGCGATCGAAACGCTGATTGCCGACTGGAACCGGGACTACGATCCGGAGAAGTCGACACTGATTCTCGCGCATTTGCGCCGCGATGTCCGCCAGCTCAACACGATGGCACGCGAAAAGCTCGTCGAGCGGGGCTTGATTGAAACTGGCCACGCCTTCAGGACCGAGGATGGACCTAGGCGGTTTGCCGCCGGCGACCAGATTGTTTTCCTCAAGAACGAAGGCTCGCTTGGCGTCAAGAACGGCATGATAGGAAAGGTCGTCGAGGCCGCACCCGGCCGCATCGTTGCGACGATCGGGGACGGGGAGGGCGCAACCAGCGTCACCGTCGACCAGCGCTTCTATCGCAACGTCGATCACGGCTACGCCACGACGATCCACAAGTCGCAAGGCGCGACGGTCGACCGTGTGAAGGTGCTCGCTTCGCTCTCGCTCGACCGGCATCTGACCTATGTCGCGATGACCCGGCATAGGGAAGACATGGCGCTCTACTATGGCAGCCGCTCATTCCACCTCGTCGGCGGTCTCGAGAAGCTCCTCTCCCGAAAGAACGCCAAGGAAGTCACGCTCGATTATGCGGGCGGCCGCTTCTATGCCCAGGCGCTTCGCTTCGCCAACAATCGCGGTCTGCATCTTATTCGTGTCGCGCGGACGCTGATGCGCGACCGGGTTCAATGGACGATCCGGCAGAAACAGAAACTGGTCGATCTCGGTGCACGCCTCCACGCTGCCGGCGAGCGCCTCGGGCTTGCCGATCTATCGCTTCAACAATCCCCCCAATCAATCAGAAAGGCCAAGCCGATGGTCAAGGGCATTTCCAGTTTCACAATGTCAGTCACCGACGCCGCGGACGAGAAGCTGCAATCCGATCCGGCCCTGCAGAAGCAGTGGGACAATTTCTCTGATCGTATTCGTCTCGTCTATGCGGATCCCGAAAATGCCTTCAAGGCCATGCGCATGGAGGCCGTTGTCGAAGATCCGAACGTTGCCAGGCAGCGCCTCGGCGAGATCGAACGGAATGCCGCGAGCTTCGGCGCGCTCAAGGGTCGGGAAGGGTTGCTGGCGAGCCGCGCGGACCGGGAAGACCGTCGTGTGGCGGAAGTCAACGTGTCAGCGCTACGCAAGGATCTCGAACGCTATCTCGACATGAGAGAGAGGGCGACGGCCAGGTACAGGTTGGAAGAAGAGGGACACCGCAAACGCACCTCGATCGATATCCCGTCCCTGTCGCCGGCCGCGGCGCGGGCAATGGAAAAGGTCCGCGACGCCATCGACAGGAACGACCTGCCGGCCGCGCTCGGCTTCGCGCTGGCCGATCGCATGGTGAAGGCCGAACTCGACACCTTCAACAAGGCGGTCTCGGAGCGGTTCGGGGAGCGGACCTTGCTCGGCAATGCGGCCAAGGCTCCGTCGGGGACGACCTTCGAAAAGGCCGCGCAAGGCATGTCGCCCGCCGACCGGGAAAAGCTCAGCACCGCATGGCCGACCATGCGCGCCGGCCAGCAGCTGGCCGCGCACGAGCGCACCCAACAGGCCCTGAAACAGTCCGAGGCGATGCGGCAAACCCAAACCAGGAGCCAGGGGCTGAAGCAGTGAGTCGACGGCGCCGGATCGTCATCGTTGCCGCTCTCGCTTGCGTCCCTCTGGCGCTGTTCGGCCTGGGATTTGGCGCCGGCTTTCGGATCAATCTGACACCGAGCTATCCGCTTGGAATTTGGCGGATCGATACGATGTACCGCGATGTCCGGGTCGGGGATCGGGTCTTCATTTGCCTGCCACTGAACGATGCGTTTCGTCAGGCCCGTGAGCGCGGATATGTGCGGCGCGGCCTGTGCCCCGGCTGGCTCAGCCCGCTGATCAAGACCGTCGTGGCGCTGCCCGGGCAGTCGGTCGAGATTGGCACATTCGTCGCGATCGACGGACTCGCTCTGCCGCAGTCCGCAGTTCAGCCGCGTGACGGCTCGGGCCGGGAACTGACGCCCGATCCCGGCGGCGTCGTCCCCCCAGACACGCTGTTTCTTTTTTCGACATTCAGAGGTTCTTATGACTCGCGATATTTTGGGCCGATCCCGGCCGCCGGCGTACTCGGGTTGGCGAAACCCGTTCTCACCTTCACGCCATAGCATGGTCACTGCAGTGAAGTTCCTCGCCGCTGCCGCCGCGGTTGGTGCGTTCGGATGGAGCGGCGAAGTGCTTCTCCTCCCGATCGCGTGCCTCTTTCCCGCACTTTGGGCCTTCGCCCCGACGCGGCTGGTCGCAGGTTTGGTCTCGATGGTATATTTCATGGCGGCTTCGAGAGGCTTGCCCGTCGGCGTATCGATTTTCTACGCGAGCGATATCTGGGTCGGGCTCGGTCTTTGGATCGCGGCGTCGCTGACGTTCGTGTTGGTGCATACTGTCCTTTGGTCGCCGAAGCCCGGGTGGCATCGGCCGCTGCGATATCTGGCAGCGTGCGCGCTGATGAGCGTGCCTCCATTCGGCATCGTCGGGTGGGCCAGTCCGATCACCGCAGCCGGAGTGCTCTTCCCCGCTTTGGGCTGGGCAGGACTGGCGGCCACCGCCGCCGGCCTTTCCGCGATGACCACGAGAGCCTGGCCGCTCGCCGGCGTCGCAATCAGCTTGGCATGGGTACAATCCGCAGCCGCCTGGACCGATCCTGAACCGCCGGAGGGATGGGTCGGAATTGATACGACGTTCCATTACCAGATCGCCGGCGAACATGCCGATTACGCTCAGCATATGGCCACAATCGCGCTTGTCAGACGCGCCGTGGAGGACGGTGCCACCAGGATTGTCCTGCCTGAAAGCGCGCTCAGGATCTGGACATCCACAACGGAGCGCCTCTGGACGCGGAACCTCGCGGTCCTCGATATCGTCGTCGTTGGCGGCGCCATCGTCATCAACGAGAACGGCTATGACAATGTCATGATCGAGCTGACAGGCGAGGGGACGAGGATCCTCTACCGGGAGCGGATGCCGGTGCCGGTTTCGATGTGGCGGCCCTGGGCATCCGGCGGCGCATCGGCGCAATTCTTCGCGAATCCAACCGGCAGATTTGCCGGCACGTCGATCGCTCCGTTGATCTGCTATGAGCAGCTCATCGTGTGGCCGATCCTTCAGTCCATGCTGTTTGGGCCGAATGTCATCGTGGCGACAGGCAATGGCTGGTGGACCGGCGACACCAGCATCGTCGCCATCCAGAAAGCGAGCGCCAGGGCATGGGCATCGCTGTTCGGTGTGCCACTCGTCATAGCATTCAACACCTGATGGGAGCTTTCAGATGATCGACGTCGACCTCATTCAGCAATGCGCCGATCCACGCCTCGAGGTGGCGGTTGTGCAGCAATTCGTGGCCGAGATGAATGCGCCGAACCATCTCACGATCCGCGTGTTCCAGCGTGACAAGATGGTCCTGATCCCGGCTCCGAAATCGGTCGAGGAGGCGGTTGAAACCACCAGGCAATGGGTCGGCAAGGCGAATGTCAGGGTGGGGCTCACCCAGTATCCCGCCGGGCTTGGCGTTTCCGATCCATCGGAGATTGGGCTCGAGCTCTTCGACTCCTGCGAAAACCTGCGGCTCGGTACGGAGCTGTTCGGGAATGTACTACGGATCGTTGGCGAGCGGCATGAGGAGGGCGACGTCTCGGGGTTTCAGACGGCTGTGCAGGCGTATTTCACCGGATGGTTCGAGTGAGAGCAGGTTTTCTACGCGGAGAAACCGGAGTCAACCCGTACTAGCGAAGCGGTGCCGGCTCAAGCGGACGTATCGCAAGCGGATACGGAAGCGGCGCGCGCCTCCGCTCTACCGGCAGACCCCAATCTCGCCGGAATTCGGATCGATCTTTCCGTGTTGGTTCGACCCACCAATGATTGACCCGGTCACGCCAGCATCCCATAGCTTCGGGTCGGGGTCCGCCTGAGTTGTTCTCGGGCGCGGGATTATCCGGCGACCTGGAAGGGCGGCGTCATTCTGCCGCGCTTGCGGTCCCGTCGAAGGCACCCTCGACCTCCCAGCGGCGCGCGATGGAGCCAAGCGTGTCCAGCACGCCACGCAGCTCCGCGCCGCGCTCAGTCAACCCGTATGTTACAGCCGGTGGGATGGTCATAGCCTGCTCGCGCCAGACCACACCGGCATGTTCCAGCATCCGCAACCGCTCGGTCAGGACGCGAGTGGAAATCCCGGGCACCAGACGCTTGATCGCACCGAAACGCTGCGGTCCCTGCTCGGACAGAACCCAGAGGATGTAGATCGTCCAAGGGCCTGTGATGACACGCAGCAGCGCCTCCATCGGGCAGGAAGGGGGCAGGACGCTCTTCATCGTGGATAGCCCTCACAGTTAAAGGAAGTTAGTTACTTTTACGTGCCTACTTTCTCCAATGAAGCAAGGCGTCTAAAGATACTTAACGAGAAAACGGCGGCTGAACAAGCCGTTGCAAACAGGGAGAGCGGCAAAGTGGCAAAGTATGTCTATTGGATTGCGACCGGCCTTGTGGCGCTGGTCTATCTGGGTGCGGCGGCCTTCTACATCTCGTCCCACGACATGGTCGCGGGCATGTATCGCGAGGTGCTGGGCTATCCCACCTACATCATCTGGCCGCTCGCGATTCTGAAGATCGTCGGCGCGGTGGTGATCCTCTGGCGCCCTTCGGCGATGCTGGTGGATTGGGCCTATGCGGCGATGTTCTGGCATCTGGTGCTAGCCATTGGGGCGCATGTGGGCGCGGGCGATCCGGGCTGGCCGCCGGCTCTGGCGACCTGGGTGCTTCTGATCGCCTCGTGGCTGACCGCCAATCGCGTGCGGGCGGTCAAGTCGGCCTACGCGCCCGCGTTTCCGTCAGCGGCGAACTGATCCGATGCCGAGCTGCCACGGCGCTGCCCATCCACACTCGGTTTTGGGGTTCGAAAGGACGACGACATGACGGACAGACAGCCGACAATGTTTGTTCCCCATGGCGGCGGCCCGTGTTTCTTCATGGACTGGAACCCGCCTGACACCTGGGATAGGCAACGCCGATTCCTCGAGAATTTGCCTGCGAGCCTGCCGGCAAAGCCCAAGGCGCTCCTCGTGATCTCGGGTCATTGGGAGGAGCGGGTGTTTACCGTGCAGACCAACCCCGCGCCGCCGCTGCTGTTCGACTATCAAGGATTTCCGCTGCACACATATCAGCTGACTTGGCCCGCGCCGGGCGATCCCGAGCTGGCGGCCCGCGCGAGCGGACTTCTGGAAGGCGCAGGGTTCCAAACCGAGGCCGACCCCGCGCGCGGCTTCGATCATGGGGTGTTCGTTCCGCTAAAGGTGGCTTTTCCAGAGGCCGACATCCCCACCGTCCAGTTGAGCCTGCGCGCCGATCTCGACCCCGCGGCGCATCTCGCCGCCGGTCGCGCGCTGGCGCCCTTGCGCGACGAAGGGGTGCTGATCATCGGGTCCGGCAACACCTATCACAATATGGCCGTCATGATGCGCGGCGGGGCGGAGGGCAACGTGCGCGGCCTCGATTTCGACCGATGGCTCACGAGTGCTGTGACCCATGAAGACCCCGAGGTGCGGCACGCCATGCTGGCCGCGTGGGATCAGGCGCCCGGCGCACGCGACGCCAATCCGCGCGAGGAACATCTGATCCCGTTGCACGTCGCGGCCGGGGCCGCCCTTGCGGATCGGGGAGGCAAGACCCTCGAGGATCACGTATTGGGCGCGGTCGAAAGCGCCTTCAGATTTGGATAGGAGCAACCATGAGCTTCGAACTTCCCCCACGGCATGGACCGCGCCCCGAAACCACCGATTGCGCACCGCATGAGCAGGTGTCCCAGAACTCGTCGGCCAAGATTCACGCGTTGTTCAAGGAAAAGGCGTTCGCCCTGCCCTTCGTCGAGCGCTGCTGGTCGGGCATTTCGGTCCCCGGCGCCGAGGCCCTGGTGCTTCCGGTAGCCCACGC
>SWCF01004289.1_pt2 | contig 17676 bp, 12 predicted proteins | sample 4690081 | NCBI WGS metagenome assembly SWCF01 (sample SAMN10267280, study PRJNA491770) | bioreactor metagenome | isolation source: DHS bioreactor inoculated with | place: Japan: off Shimokita Peninsula
ACGGCTCGCAGCGCACCGCCCACCAGATGATCGAAGACGCACAACGCCAGGCCACGTCGTGGTCGAAGATCACCGACATCTACGAGCTGGCCGTGTCCGCGCTGTACGACGACTACACCGAAAAGCTGCTGGCGTCGATCCTCACCGAACGCCAGCTCGGATGGGTGCACGACCTCGGCGGCTGGGACGCCGTCGTCACCTGCGTCACGCAAGCGGAGACCTTCGGTTGGGACACCGAGACTCTGTTGCGCGAAGCCGCCGAGGAACTGCGCGAGCAGGGACGGGCCGGGCAGGTCAATGACGGCAAGAACGCTCCCGGCCGGGTGCTGGCTCGGGCGCTGCGCACGCGCATCGCGCCCGAGGACGGACCGGCCTTGCCGCGCACCCGCCGCGACGATCTGGCGCGCTACAAGGTGCCGGCCTTGACCGACGCGGCGGCCGAGAGGGACCCGATCCTCGCCGTCTACGCTCGTGCCCAGCAACAGCAGATGCACGCCTTCATCGACTCGTATCTCACGCGGGCAATCGAACAGAACGCCCCGTGGGTCGCGGCCGTGGGCACCCCCGGCGACGACCCGCGGCGAATGCGGACGTGGGAGAAGACGGTGCGCGAGATCGCGATCTCGCGGGTGGTATCGAACGCACCTGACGACCAGCACGACCCGCTGGCCTACCTCCGCGGTGCCCGCCGCGAGAAGATCGAAGCGGCCATCGAGCGGCTGGCCGCGACACCGGCCGGGCGCCGGACGCCGGCGAAGCCGTCCTCGCCGTACGCGAGCTACAGCGACACCGAACTGTTCGCGGCACGCCAGTCGAGCCTGCGACGGCTCGGTGAGGATCGGCATCTTCTGGCTTTGGCCGAAGACGAATTCGCCCGTGTCAGCGGCACCGATTCGGCGGTGACGGCCGTCGATGAGCGTGTCGCCGAGGTCGAGCGGCAGGATCGGCACATCCAGGCGGTGCGAGCGTCCCGTGCTGCTCTCGACCGGCTGCGCACCGACCCGGCCGCGACCGCAGAGCAGATCGCCGCCGCGACCTCGGCGGTGTCGGCGGCTGAACAGACCGCACCCCCGGAGCGGGACTGGCCGATCATCGAACGCTCCGCACAGTTCAACCGGGCCACCGCTGCCCGCTACGACCGTGCCCGCGTCCTCGACGACCAGGCCATCGGCCGGGTACGCGACCGCATCACCCGACTGGGTGACGGACTGCACACCGAAGAGAGCATCCTCGGCCAGATCGACGCCGAGATCGCCCGACGTGACCGCGAGGGAAACCCGCCCGAGGCTCACCGGCTCCGCCCCGAGCAGGAACCGCCACCGTCGGCGAATCCGCACCCCGAGCTGGATCCGCCGCAGCGGGATTTCGGCCCCGAGGCGGGGATGTGACACCGACCTGTGAGTACCGCAAGATGACGACAAGCGAGGACCTCTGCCGATGGCTGACACCGACCGCACCCGCCGCTTCCGCCGTACCCGTCCCCAGAAGACCACAGAGGATCCTGCCGCGTACATCGACGCCCGGGGCGATCGACGCGAAACACCACCACAACCCATAACGGCGCAAGGCCCCCGGCCCGCACCGGTGCAGGCACGGCAGGATGTGGTCGATGTCGCCGCCTTCATCCGCAGGGTCGACACCGAACGCAGCCAGGGACGGCCCGCTCCCCGGCCCCAGCCGATGCAGACCATCCTCGGCGCCTTCCACGGATCCCCGGCGACCCAGACCACCGTGCAGATCCTCGCCGCCGCCGCGACAGCACGGCACTTCGGCGGCGAGCAATCCGCCGTAGCCCGCAAGTGGGCCAAGCTCGCCCAGGACAACGCAGCACGCCTCGACGCGATGCGCGCCCGGGAGTACCGGCACGAACAATCCCGGTACGTCCAGGCGCAGATGCCGCCGGAGGACATCGGCCGGCGCATCAGCGAACGCGTCGCCGCGGACCGTGAGACCGACAAGCGCGCCTTCGACGCAGCCGGTGCGCTGGCACTGAGCTACGTCGCGGTCAAGAGCCTGCCGCCGTTCGACAAGCTCGCCGACCTGTCCTGCGAACACCTCACCGCCGACGAGCCAACTGTGGTCTCTCACGACGTGGCGTTCAGCATCGAAGGGCAGCCCCCTGGAGCGCGGACCGACAGCGTTAATGAGGAAGCTGCGGCGGAGACCGGGATCTCCCTCGACAAGTCCCCCGACGCCGCTGACACCACCGACGCGACCGAGCGGGACGTTCGAGCAGACGCCGTAGTCCAGGTCGAACAGGATGCGGATGTCTCCGACCAGCTCGAACAGGTGACCCAGTCCGCGCCGCAGACCGGGCCTGAACTGGACAGGATCGGGTCCGTACTCGAGTCGGCCGGCCGAGGCATGGCCTCCGCGATCGGTCCGGTCAACGGTGACGACGAGGTTGCCCCACCTCTCTCCCCTGTCGATGTGAACCAGCTCAGCCAAGAACTGCTGTCCGCACTCGGTGCCGCCATGAGCGGACACCCCCGATCGGTGACCGAGATGCTCAACATCGAACGCCAACCTGACCACACCAACGAGACGGTGTTCGAACCCGACCTGGGACTCGAAAACCGCCAGGAAGCAACCGTCGGGTACTGACTACCCTCCGTCTGCGCCCATTCGCCCTGTTGGCTTGGCGGTACCTGAGAGTGTCGTTGCGATGCGCAATGATGTTCTTGCGACGCAGCGGCTGCAAGCCGGTGCGTCCCCTGTTGGGACGCTCCCGTACGGCTCGTACGGGAGCGTCCAGAGTTGATAGTCGAGTAAGCCTTGTAAAGGAGCCTTGTGAGCACCCTCGGTAGTTTCATCTGGTCGATCGCCGACCAACTTCGGGGTCCCTACCGCCCCAACCAGTACGGCAACGTGATCCTCCCGCTCACAATCCTGCGCCGCCTCGACTGCATCCTCGAGCCAGACCGGGACACGGTGCGAGCATTGGCGGCGAAGTACGACAACCTGAACCGCCTCAAGGTCGAGGTCAAGAAGGCCACCGGACGGCCGTTCTACAACACTTCGAACTACTCCTTCGCCAACCTTCTCGAAGATGCCGACGGATTGGCAGACAATCTGGTCGATTACATCGACCGATTCTCCCCCGACGTCGACGTGTTCGAATACTTCGACTTCAAGAAGGAGATCATCGCCCTTGAGAAGGCGGAGCTCCTGCGCGAGATCATCACGTCGTTCAAGGCCATCAATCTGCATCCAGACGTCGTGTCCAACGCTGACATGGGTGATGCGTTCGAATACATCATCCGCAAGTTCAACGAGGCAGCGAACGAAACCTCCGGCGACCACTACACCCCGCGGGACGCGATCCGACTCCTAGTGGACCTGCTGTTCGCCGAGAAGGACGTCGACCTGACCGAGGCTGGCATCGTCCGAACGTTGTACGACCCCACCGCCGGCACCGGCGGCATGCTCGCCCTGGCCGAAGAGCACCTGCTCGCGCAGAACCCCGACGCGAAGCTCAGCCTATACGGGCAGGAATACAACGGGCAGTCGTACGCGATCTGCAAGTCCGACCTGCTCGCCAAGGGCCACGACGCGACCAACATCGCTTTCGGCAACACCCTCACCGACGACGCGTTCAAGGCCCGCCACTTCGACTTCTGCATGTCCAATCCGCCATACGGCGTCGACTGGAAGCAGTACGCCAAGGCGGTCACGAAAGAGCGCGACGAAGCTGGCCCCTACGGCCGGTTCGCCCCTGGGCTCCCGGCGACCTCAGACGGGCAAATGCTCTTCCTGCTCCACCTGGCCCACAAGATGCGCGCCCCCGAGGACGGTGGCGGCCGCGTCGGCATCGTCATGAACGGCTCGCCACTGTTCAATGGCGCCGCCGAGTCCGGCCCCTCGAACATTCGTAGGTGGCTGCTGGAGAACGACCTGGTCGAGGCGATCGTTGCGCTGCCGACCAACATGTTCTTCAACACCGGCATCGCCACCTACATCTGGATCCTCGACAACACCAAGCACCCCGACCGCAAGGGCCTGGTCCAGCTCATCGACGGCACTTCGTTCTGGACCAAGATGCGCAAGAACCTCGGCTCCAAGGGCCGCGAGATCAGCGACGCCGACCGCGCCAAGATCGTGAAGTTGTACGCCGACTTCACCGACGCCGATCCGGACTACTCCAAGGTGCTGCGCAACGACGAATTCGGTTACTGGACCATCACCGTCGAGCGCCCTCTCCTCGACGAGTCCGGCACCCCCGTCGTCGACCGCAAGGGCAAGCCTAAACCGGACCCGAAAAAGCGCGACACCGAGAACGTCCCCTTCACCTACGGTAGCTCGACCGCCGGCACCGGGGGCAAGCTCGAGGTTATCCAGGCATACTTCGACGCCGAGGTGAAACCGCATGTACCTGACGCATGGATCGACTGGGGCAAGGTCAAGACCGGCTACGAGATTCCCTTCACCCGCCATTTCTACAAGTACGTCCCACCCCGACCCCTCGCCGAGATCGACACCGACCTGGAACAGCAGGTCGCCAAGATCCTCGACCTGCTGCGGGAGGTCGAGGGATGACACTGACCTGGAGTGGCGCACCGGATTTGCCGCAGGTTCCTTTCGGCAGACTCTTCCACCGTCTCGATCGTGCAGTTCCGGAGGGTGCAGAGATTGTGACCGCCTATACCGACGGGCAGGTCACCCTCCGCTCGAATCGGGCGAAAATCGGCTACCACGAGGCAGCAGACCTCTCCAGCTTCAAAGGTGTCGAGGCAGGCGACTTCGTCGTGCATGGCCTCGACATCCTCCGCGGGTCCGTCGGGATCGCCGATTCCGCGGGCGCAATCACAGCGGTGTGCACCGTCTGCGAGCCGCTCGTCGAGCTCGACCTCCGATACGTCGCTCATGTGATTCGCGTCCAGGCGAAATCCGGATTCACGAGGGCACTTGCCCGAGGTATCCGTGAGGGTGGCGCTGACTTTCGTCGGTGGGCAACGCTGGCTGAACTTCCAATTCCCATGCCCCCCGTCGGGTATCAGCGAGCAGTCTGTGATTACCTCGACCGCGAGACCGCCCGCATCGACGCGCTCATCGAGGAGCAGCAGCGCCTGATCGAGATGCTTCGTGAGCGGCGGCAGGGTGTGTTGTCTCGTGCGTCCGACGGGGACTGGCCGACGGCGAGCCTTGGCCTCCTGCTGGAGGGAATCAAGGACGGGACACATGGGTCGTTCTCACGAACCGCTCCCGGCGAAGGGATGCCACTTCTTGGGGCGCGGAACATCATGAGGTCTCGGGTCGTGCTGGACGGTGCCGAGTCGTTCATCTCTGAAGAGGACCACCGCTCGATTGTGGCGAACGGGTTTCCCGCAAAGGGGGATGTCCTGCTCGTCATTGTCGGGGCAACGATCGGCAAGACTGCGGTGTACGACCTGGACACCCGCCATGCTTTCCAGCGCAGTGTCGCCTTCCTTCGACCCACTGAGCGCTTAGAGTCAAAGTTTTTGTGGTTCCAGATCCAAGCAAGCCGCTTCCAGGATGAGTTGACACTGCGAGCCAAGACTTCGGCGCAGCCAGGAATTTATCTGGGCGACTTAACGGCCATCCCTGTCGTCGTCCCACCCCGTGAGGAGCAGCGTCAGATCGTTGCCTATCTCGATGAGCAGACAGCGAAGATCGACACGCTGATCGTCGAGACTGAGCGGTTCATCGAGCTTGCCCGTGAGCGCCGGGCGGCGCTGATCACCGCGGCGGTGACGGGGCAGATTGACGTACGGGAGATGGCGTGATGGCCGATCACAAGGAGGTTGCCTTCGAGTCCGAGATCTGCGCGTACCTGGAGTGCCACGGGTGGCTGTACTCGGCAAACGACACCGGCTTCGACCGAGAGCGGGCGCTCTTCCCCGAGGACCTGTTCGCCTGGCTGAAGGAGACCCAGCAGGCGGCCTACGAGAAGGCTTTGAAGGCCGCGGGCTCGCAGGCGAAGTTCCTCGACGTGCTGACCACGGCGCTCGACAAGCCGCTCGAACATGGTGGCGGGACGCTGAGCATTCTGCGCAACGGGGTGCAGTACATCGGCGGTGGCCGGTTGAAAATGGCGCAGTTCCGCCCCGAGACCAGCCTGAACGCGACCACCAACCAGCAGTACGCGGCGATGCGGGTGCGGGTGATGCGACAGGTGCATTTCTCCACCGCCGACCAGCGCTGCATCGACCTGGTCTTTTTCGTCAACGGGCTCCCGGTCGCCACTGTCGAGCTAAAGACCGACTTCACCCAGTCCCTCGATGAGGCGATCAACCAGTACCGCAAGGATCGGCACCCGCTAACCAACGGGCGCCCGGAGCCGCTGCTGTCGTTCGGGCACCGGGCGCTGGTGCACTTCGCCGTCTCCAACGACCTGGCCGCGATGACCACCCGGCTCGAAGGCGAGAAGACGCAATTTTTGCCGTTCAACATGGGATACGAGGGGGGCGCGGGGAACCCGCCCGCCGAGGGCGGGCGGTCGGCGACGGCGTACCTGTGGGAACGAGTCTGGGAGAAGCACGCCTGGCTCACCATCATCGGCCGGCTGATGATCGTCGAGACCAAACAGGAGTGGGACGTCGCGACCGGGACATCGGTGCGGCGCACGAGCATGCTCTTCCCCCGCTTCCACCAGTGGGAGGCCGTGACGAACATCGTGGCCGCAGTGCGCGAGGAAGGGGTGGGTCGCCGCTACCTGATTGAACACTCGGCAGGATCGGGCAAGACCAACACCATCGCCTGGACCGCACACCGACTGGCACGACTGCACGTCGATGACGAGAAGGTCTTCGACTCGGTGATCGTGGTCGTCGACCGCACCGTGCTCGACGGACAGCTCCAGGAGGCGATCCGGCAAATCGACGGGTCGGGGAAGATCGTGGCCACGATCAGCCCGGAAGACGTCCGCAAGGCCGGGGCGAAATCGAAATCCGGGCTGCTGGCGACCGCACTCAAGAACGGGGAGCTGATCATCGCGGTGACGGTGCAGACCTTCCCCCACGCCCTCGACGAGATCCGCAAGGACTCATCGCTCAAGGGCCGGCGCTTCGCGGTCATCGCCGACGAGGCACACTCCTCCCAGTCCGGCCAGATCTCCTCCAAGCTCAAAGCTGTCCTGACCGCGGAAGAGGTCAAGGAGATCGAGGAAGGCGGTGAGATCGACGTCGAGACGATCCTGGCCTCGGAGATGACCGAGCGGGCCGAGTCGCAGAACATCTCCTACTTCGCGTTCACCGCGACACCGAAGAACAAGACCCTCGAGCTGTTCGGCCGCAAGGGCCCGGACGGCAAACCGGTCGAGTTCCATCTCTACTCGATGCAGCAGGCGATCGAGGAGGGCTACATCCTCGACGTGCTCCAGGGCTACCAGACCTACGACACCGCGCTGAAGATCGCCGGCAAAGCCGAAAGCGGCGACGGGGGCGACGTGGAGGAGGCCGCTGCGCGTAAGGGGCTGATGCGGTGGGTGAAACTGCACCCGACCAACATCGGCCAGAAGGTGCAGATCATCGTCGAGCACTTCCACACCAACGTCGCCCACCTGCTCGACGGCAAGGCGAAGGCGATGGTCGTGACCGACTCGCGCAAGGCCGCGGTGAAGTACAAGAAGGCGATCGACGCCTACATCGCCAAACGAGCCGTCGTGGATGCCTCGTACAACTACCGCACCCTGGTCGCCTTCTCCGGTTCGGTGACGATGGATGAGGACGAGCAGTGGGCGTCGGACTGGGGGCCGCAGCCGAGCAAGGACGACGAGTTCACCGAAGCCAACCTGAATCCCGGGGCCGGCTCGGACCTGGCCGCCGCGTTCAAGGGCGAGACGTACAAGGTCATGCTGGTCGCCAACAAGTTCCAGACCGGGTTCGACCAGCCGCTGCTATCCGCGATGTATGTCGATAAGAAGCTCTCGGGGGTCACTGCTGTGCAGACGCTCTCTCGGCTCAACCGCACTCATCGCACCGCGAGTGGGGAGCAGAAGCGCAAGACGTTTGTCATCGATTTCGTGAACAAGCCCGAGGACATCCGGGCCGCGTTCGAGCCGTACTTCACCAACGCCACCCTCGAGACCGAGACCGACCCGTACGTCGTCGTCCACCTCGCCACCAAGCTCGCTCAGGCCGGGATCTACACCCCCGAGCAGGTACGCGAGGTCGCCGAACTGTGGGTCACCCGCAAGGGCAACAACGCCCTCTCATCGGCGATCAGTCCGGCCAAGCACGAATTCGCCCGCCGCTATGCAGCGGCGATCGAGGCCGACGACAAAGTCACCCTCAACACCCTCGACCTGTTCCGCAAGGACGTCGCTACCTATGTCCGGCTCTACGACTTCATGAGCCAGATCGTCGACTACGGCGACCCGTACATGGAGATGCTCTCGATCTTCCTGCGGCTGCTCGACAAGGTCATTGCAGAGTCCTCCTGGGCCGCGGAGGTCGATCTCTCCGACGTCGTTCTGGTCGGGGTCAAGCACACCAAGGCGGAGACGGTCGACATCTCGCTCACCGGTGACGGTCAGCTCAAGGGCATCAGCGCCGCTGGCACTGGCACCCGGAAGGAGCCGAAGTATGTCGCGTTGCAGGTCGTCATCGACAAGATGAACGACCTGTTCGGTGCTGAAGCCTTCACCCAGTCGCAGATTCGTGAATTCGTGCAGGGACTAGTGCAGCGGCTGCTCGATTACCCGGACCTGGTCAACCAGACCAAGGTGAACTCGAAGAAGCAGTTCATGGAATCGCAGGACTTCCAGGCCGCGGTCACCGAAGCGGTCGTCGACAACCAGGAAGCCCACAACACCATGGCCGACTACTTCTTCAGCGACGGCCCCGCCATCAGCGCTGTCATCATGGCGCTCGCGGACGCCTTCTACGAGGCAGCCGTCGATCAGCAGACGGACGTCTAAGCAGCCCGGCGCCAGAGGACGACCGTGAGCATCCTCTAGAGGCATCAATCCTCTAAGGAACGGCCGGCATACAAACTGACTCGGCGGGCATCGTCGCTGACGAGCGAAGTGCGCGAGGTTGCCCGCCGCGGAACTCACCAACACCAGCCACCGAAGCGCGATTTCGGGAACCCCGTGATCGGTGAAGACCGGAGCTACCCATGGTTTCCTGAACAACCTGTCTGGGCTACGCGTGTGCTGACTATCCAGCTCGGCCAGACGGGCTTCGCCTGCAATACTCCGATGCAGCTGTGTCAGCCGCACCAGCTTCTCTGGTGGAAGTCACGAATCCGCCGACCGAACGGCAGCATGCGAAGATGACCGGCATGGGAATCGCTGACGAGATCCGGGCCGCCAAATCCGCTGTCGCTCGGGACCAGAACGACCAGTTGACTTCGATGTGGTCGGTCATCGAGGCACTAGACGCAATCGGCGGCGAGGTAAGCCAGGCGTGCAGGGAAGAGCGCATTCGACCGGATGGGGCCGACCTTCTGTTCAGGAGTCAATGGTGCTTCAATGTCGTCAGTGGCGGAAGCGAGTTCACCGTGTGCTCCAACGGGAAATGGTTCTGGGGAAGCCCAAAGCGCAGAAGAAACCAGGAACACGTTGCGACTCTCTGGCAGTCGAGAACCGTCTACACCGCGGACAGCCTGCGACGACTGATTACAGCCGACCTGACGAAGCGCGTCACCGGACACGTGAGATAGGCGTATCGGTCTATGGGCGCGTCGTCCATACCGTCACGACGTCGGGTTGCGTCCATGAAGATGGTGTACGAACCGGACCTGAACGAACTGGCCGGCGTGTCGTAACCGAACGAAAGACGGTCACCGCGTGATTCTTCGAGAGAGCTACCAACTCGACTCGACGAAAGAGCACGCGATGACCACTGCCCACGATATCGACCTCCGCCAGCTTGTCGAAGACCGACTCACCGGCGCCAGCCCCGACCTGCTGCGCGAGCTGCTGACGATGTTCGTCCACGCCCTGATGGGCGCCGAGGCCGACGCCCTGTGCGGCGCCGGCTACGGCCAACGCTCCGACGAACGCACCAACAGCCGCAACGGCTACCGGCACCGCGACTTCGACACCCGCGTCGGCACCCTCGACGTGGCCATCCCAAAGCTGCGGTCCGGATCGTACTTCCCGGACTGGCTGCTCGAGCGGCGCAAGCGGGCCGAACGTGCCCTGACCTCGGTCGTTGCGACCTGCTACCTGCTCGGCGTCTCGACCCGCCGAATGGAAAAACTCGTCGACACCCTCGGGATCACCTCGCTGTCGAAGTCCCAGGTCAGCGTGATGGCGAAAGATCTCGACGCCCAGGTCGAGGCCTTCCGCAACCGACCCCTCGATCAGGGGCCGTACACGTTCGTCGCCGCCGACGCCCTGGTCCTCAAGGTGCGGGAGAACGGGCGGGTGGTGAACGTGCACGCCCTGGTCGCGGTGGGGGTCAACGCCGACGGCTACCGCGAGATCCTGGGGCTGGACGTCACCTCCAGCGAGGACGGCGCCGGCTGGCTGACCTTCTTCCGCGGGTTGGTCGCCCGCGGCCTGACCGGGGTGAAGTTGGTGACCTCCGACGCGCACGCCGGCCTCGTGGCGGCGATCGGCGCGACCCTGCCGGGCGCGTCCTGGCAGCGGTGCCGCACCCACTACGCGACCAACCTCATGGCCGTCACACCGAAGTCGTCGTGGCCCTGGGTGAAGACGCTGCTGCACTCCGTGTACGACCAGCCCGACGCGGATTCCGTTCATGCCCAATATGATCGAGTGATCGATGCCCTCGAAACCAAGCTGCCGAAGGTCGCCGAGCACCTCGACGCCGCCCGGGTCGACCTGTTGGCGTTCACCGCGTTCCCCAAGCAGATCTGGCGGCAGATCTGGTCCAACAATCCGCAGGAGCGGCTCAACAAGGAGATCCGCCGTCGGACCGACGTGGTGGGGATCTTCCCGGACCGCACCGCTCTGATCCGACTTGTCGGAGCGGTGCTGGCCGAACAGCACGACGAGTGGATCGAAGGCCGCCGCTACCTCGGCCTCGATGTACTCGCCCGCTCCCGTACCGATAAGCCCGCCGACAGCGTCACCGAGGACACCGAGGAGGTGACACCGGCCTTGACCGCCTGATCCACCGACGAGGAATCACGCGACGACGTCGTACACCACCTCACGGGACTTGACCCGACGTCGTCGCTGGACTGAGAACCAGGACTGGCGGAGCAGATCCATCGAGACAGTGGGTATGTCCTGATGCCCCTCGGTCGGCACGGTGGGATGACGGCAACGAGTGGGGCAGTCCTGTTCCTTGGAGAGCTAGCCTGCGCGGATATGAGCATCGTTTTTCCAGAATCGGCAAGAGCAACCTGCCATTTCTCGTCATTCCTCGATGCCTGATGACCCCAGGGTGAGGATTGTGTCGAGGACGTTGGGCGGAACGGGGTCGGCAGGCATAGCCGGCCATCCCATGAAGCTGCGGTCGGATTTGGCGTTGGCCATCGGTCCGGTGTCGCCGTCGAGGATGATCCGCAGGTGCGGTTCGAGGTGCTGTACCCACCACGCCGACATCGCCGACATCGAGTCCGAGGCCCGGGCTTCCTCCCACGCCTGGTGCAAAGCGGTCAGACGCGCCACGACCTCCGGGTAGGCCCACCACCTCGGGTCCCAGGACAGGCCGCCGTCGTTGTCGCTGATCCGTCGCCGGATCACCGGCACGAAGTAGCCTTCGACGAACTCGACGACGTTCTTGAACTTCGGTTCCTTCTTCTCGGGTTCGTCGTCGCCGTGATCGTCGTCCGGCTCGTCGTCGTATTCGGCCAGCTCGTCCTCGTACTCGTCGGTGTTCTCACCGTCGTACTCGTCGGCGGGGTCGTAGTCATCGGGGGCGTCGTAGTCGTAGCCGTCTGGTGCGTCGTTGCTGGTGTCCCATTCGTCGGGGTCTGTGGTGCTGGTCTCGACCATGGTCAGTCCTTCGTCAGAAATTCGGAGTGGAAGAGCCGGTCGGCGCGGCAGGTGTCCGGCGTCGGCTCGATGGGGACAAGCACCGTGTCGGCACGGGCCTCGGGCTGCATCTCTGTGGTGGCCACCGTGTCGGTCCGGTCGGATTCGCCGAGGGGCAGGGCTTTTTGCTGGGCGGGTGCGAGCTGCTTGCTTTCCTGCTTGGATTGGCGGATCGCGTCGGCGAACGGTGAGTTCCCCCAGAACGCTTTGCGGACCAGGATCGGGGTGGAGCCACCGATCGTGACCAGGGCACGGGTTTTCGGTAGGGCCCGCAGGTCCCGCTTTTCGAAGATGGTTTCTTTCTGCCAGTTGCTCGACACGCTCGCCTGACTGCTGGTGAAGAAGCCGGTGGGGCGACTGCGGGATTCGGTGTCGACGTAGTGGGTGCCGACGGCATCGACCAGGCCGGACAGGAACGCGTCGTCGTCGACGTTGCCGCCGTACCAGATGACGCTGCACGCATCGACCATGGCTTTGAACGCTTCGCGGCCCCACACCTTCTCGCCCTGAGAGGGGGACTGGAAGAAGGTGATGAGGATGATGCCGCGGCCGCCGAAGTGCGAGTACCAGCGCGGTAGGTCTTCGATCTTGCAGATGTTGGCGGCCTCGTCGAGCACCGCCGTCAGCGGGATCGGCATCCGCTCGGAGTCCTGCTGCTCGGAGTATTCCTCGGCGCAGCTCAGGATCTGCCCGACCAGGGCACTCGAGATCGCCGAGGACGAGCCGGGACCGTCCTTGGACAGCGCATACATCGTGTCGATGCGGCGGGCGACGAACTCGGCGGAGATGAACTCCGGCAGCTCGTGCACGTGCTGGCCGGGTGTGACGGTGACCCGGCCGTGAGTGTCGGTGCCGATGACGACCCGGCGGTTCGGCAGGACCGCGTCGGCGTAGCGGGGCTCGTCCAACGGGGACAGGAAGCGGCGGGCCATGTCGTAGAAGCCGTCGCGTTGTTTGGCGTTGACGGCCTGCTTGCCGCGCATCGTGCGGGCGAGTTCCGGGTAGCCGTGCTGCTCGAGCACGGCCGGGGGGATCTGCGACTGGGTGTGGGTCAGCCACTCGATGACATGCCGGATATCCCCGCCGGCCAGGGCGGCGGCGAGCAGGTAGGAGGCGAACAGATCGCGGGCGTTGCCGTCGAAGTAGGCATCGACCCGGGCACCGGCATCGGTGGCGGCGGAGATGAAGTACCCGCACACCGCCGCCGCAGAGGGCAGGTCGGTGACCGTGCGCAGCGGATCGAACCAGAAGCTCGCGCGTTCTTGTCGGTTTCCGGTGCTCACGCCCTGCAGGTCGAAGATCCACACCCGCCCGGTCTCGCGGCGGAGGCCGACGGTGTGCGAGTACACGTCGCCGCGGTTCGAGGCCACCAGCGCCGCCCCGGGGGCGTGGCAGATCGCCGGGATCGCGAGGCCGGCGGATTTGCCCATGCGGGCGCCGGCGAAGGCGATCGCCACGAACTCCCAGGTCATGCGCAGGGTGCGACCCCCGACGACCGTGTGCCCGAGGGGGATACCGAGGTAGCCGGGATGGTCTGTCGGGATGGCCGGGGCGAGCCGGTGGGTGGAGTCGGCGAGGTATGTCGGGTCGGCCTCGTCGACCTCCCGTGGGTCGACCATCGTGCAGGCGAGCCGGTCGATGTGCTTCTCGAAGCGTGTGCCCTGAAGGTTCTCGAGCACCCCGAACCGGCGCAGCGCCCACCAGCTCGCGCCGGCGACCGCCGCGACCAGCACCACTTCGCCGATCAGGACGGTCGTCGCCCCGGCCGGCCAGCTCGTCGCCCCGAACCCCAGGGCGAACAGCAGGCCGATCGGGTTCCAGGTCGGGTCTTGGCCCCCGCCGGTGTTGTAGGCGATCGTCGGCAGGTACGCCGCCACCACCACGAACGGGAACGTTTTCAAGAAGGTTTCATCCGCGCTGGAGTTGGTGCGGGGCCGGTCGCGCCTTGTCTGTGCCATGTTCGTGCGCCCCTTCTACTGCTGGTATCGGTAGTCGGTCAGCCGCCAGCCGTCGTCGGTGCGGACGGTGGTGGTGCGCCAGGTCTGCGGGGTCAGGCGGGTGCTGCGCCCGCTCGCGTGCAGCACCGTCTGGGTGCAGGTGAGGTCGAGGACGAGGGTGCGCATCCCGGCCGGTGCGGCCGGGGTCGAGGCGGCCCGCACACAGCTCGCGGACACGGCGTCCTTCGACGCGGCCCACTGCTGCCAGTCCGCATCGGGGCGTACGTCGGCGCGGGTGCCGGATTCGGCGACGGCGCGCAGGTCCCCGCCGAGATACGGCGTGGCTCGGAGCAGGGCGTCGGTCTTGCTCTCGTCGATTGCGGGCTGCCAGGACAGGATCATCCCCATGGCCGTGGTCGCGGTGCCGTCGGCGTCGATTTGCTGGGGTGAGAGCGGTTCGATCACGTGGTGGTCGTCGCTGCCTTCATGCACGTGCTGGTCGCTGGTGGTGTCGCTGCCGCAGCCGGCCAGGGCGACGGCGGCCGCGGTGCACACCGCTGCGATGGTGATGCGTGTGATCTGCACGGGCTTACCTCTTTTCACTGGTTGCTCATCGCCCGGTATTGCGGTTCGGAGGCGATGATCGTGTCGGCGTAGGGGCGGGTCTGGACCACGTAGTCGGTGTGCCCGGTCGGAAAGCCCCCGGAGTTCAGGACCGCGCCTTCGCCGGCGTTGTAGCCGGCCAGATACAGCTCGGTGCGCCCGTTCGGTGCGCTGACCACCCCGTCTGCGATCGCGCCGTCGATGGTGGCGGCGAGGGTGCACATGTAGTGGCCCTGGGCCATGACCGCATCGCCGATGCTGTTCACCTCGACCTTCCCGTCGCCGTCGTAGTCCCGGCCGTAGGACGCCCACGTGCCCGGCATGAACTGCGCCGGTCCCCTCGCTCCGGTCACCGACACCGGAGCCGACTCCCCATGACGGAAGCCGTTCTCGGCGGCGAGCTGCGCGGCGAGCAACGAGGGCTTGATCTGCGGGCAGATCGCCCCGGCCCGCTCGAGCCACACCGCGAACTCGTCCGGCACGGTGCCGTCGGCGAGCCGGTCGCCCAGCCCCTCACCGGAGACGAGGCAGTCGGCGGCCGCGGCGGTGGCGTTGCCGCTGCCACCGGGCAGCGATCCCCACGACACCAACCTCTCGTCGGTGCCCTGTCCCCGGACGCTGATGTGCACGTGGTCGACGTGGTTCTGGGTTTCCGAGCCGCGGTCTTCCATCAGGCTGGGGGCACCGCCGACGGGGTAGTAGGTCTGCCGCCAGATCACGTACTCGACGTCGAAGAACTCCGCGTTGGCCAGGAGGTAGTCGGTGATCTCGTCCCCGAGAGCCACCCCGTCACCGGAGCGGTGGTTCGGGATCATCACATCCACGGCCCGGCCTTCGGTGTGGTCGGTGGCGTAACCACCGTCGGCACGCCACCCGCCGAGGCCCGCGATCCGATCCCCGAACTTCAGGTGGGCTGCGCGGGCGACCTTCTTCGCATCGACCTGCAGGCCCTGCTCGGAGCCGGCCGACGGCGGCAACGGCTGCGCCAGATTCCCCTGGGACGGGGCCGGCGGCACCGGCGTGGTCGGCCCGGCCGAGGACTGTCCCGGTGCGGGGGCGGATTCGTAGTACGGCAGCGGATCCACCACTGCGGTGCCCCAGCCGCCGGGCCAGAGTTCCCAGTGCAAGTGCGGGCCGGTCGATTCCCCCCGGTTGCCCAGGGTGGCGATCTGCTGACCGGCGCGGACCTGCTCACCGACGGCGACGGTGTAGGTGTCGATGTGCCCGTACACGGTGGACACCAACTGCCCACCCCGCACATGGTCGAGCACCACCCACTGCCCGAACCCGGAGGCCGGGCCGGCATTGCGCACCACCCCGTCGGCCGAGGCGTAGATCGGAGTGCCGATGGCCCCGGCCAGGTCGATGCCCTGATGCTGGGTGCCCCACCTCTGGCCGAACCCGGAGGTGAGGGTGACGGCGGAGGGATCGACCGGCTTGACGAACGAGCCCCTCGGTGCGAGCCAGTCCCCCGATCCGGTGCCGGGTCCGAGGCAGCTCGTGCCGGCCTGACGGTCCTGTTCGTCCTGGATCCCCATCACCAGGACGAGGAGCAGGAAGAACGGAACGAGGACGAGGACGAGGATGAGCGCGATCAGGCCGGTACCCCCCTTGTCGGTCACCGCAGGCTCAGATCCTCGGCGACGACTCCGTGCGTGCGTGCCAGCGCCCGGTTCAGCTCCTGTGCCAGTGCCAGCTCCGCTTCCAACGCGGCGACTTCCTGCGGGGTGCGGCGAGGACGGCGGCCGGAGCGGTTGACCCAGCCCCGCACCGTCGTCTCCGCGACGTCGAGCTGGGCAGCGGCCGCTCGCGTAGCGGCGGTGAAGCTGTCCCCGGCCTTCATGCGCCCCAGGACCGTCTCGATCGCGGCCTCACGAGTGAGGTCGTCGACCAGGGTGTACCGGCGGCGGCCGCGACGCTCCCGCCGGCTCATGCGGCGAACTCCGTGCCCCGGTCTTCGTCGGCGGCCCGCAGACGGGCATCGGTGTCGTGAATCCCGGAATCCTTCTCCGCCGGGGGCACCCACACCTTGAACGGGGTGCCCGGTGTCGCGCCTTCGCCGAGCTTGAGCAGGAAATGCCCGACACCGGCAGCGGTGCGCTTACTCTCGACGACGCCGGTGCCGTCGTCGCCGGCGCTCTTGCGACGTGCCTGACGCAGTGCCTTTTTTTCCTCTACCGAGGAGGTGGTGTCGTTGGCCCAGCCGGTCACCATCGCCCGCTCAGCGCGGGAGAACTTCATGAAGCGGCCGAGCCGGTCGAGTTCGGCCTCGGGGACCGGGCCGATGATCCGGGCGCGGGAGCGTTCGATCATGCCCAGCGCCCCGACCTTCTCGAAGTCGGCGAGCGAGTGGGTGACCAGCGTCATCGCCACGCCCATCGACCGCTGCAACCGCTGCACCGCATCCAGACGCGCCACCGCCGAGCTGCCGGTCGCGATCACCTGCCAGACCTCGTCCAAGATGATGTGCGCCGCGATCGACTTCGCGCCGGGCACCTGGTTGTCGGCCAGGATGTGCGCCGCCTCCACCGCCGCGAACGCCTCGTTCCAGCCGGCGAGAAGCACCGCGGCCCGCATCAATTCGTCACCGGGCGGGACCGAGGACATGTCCAGGTCCACCATCGGCTTGGTGATATCGATCCGCACGGTGCTGTGCCGGTTGAACGTCTCCCCGAACCGGCCCTTGACCAAAGCGCGCAGCGACCGCAACAGCGGCTTGATCTGACCCCGGTACTCCTCGTCGGTGTCGGCCACCGCATCGTCCCTCAGCTCCTCGGGGCCGGTCGAGATCAGCGTCAGCAGGTCCTCGATCCGGGCTGCGTGAGCGTTGCCGAACCGCGAGCCCGGGGCGTAGAGCAACCGGATCGCCGAAGCGAGCAGGGTTTCCTCGAAGTCCTGCAGCGGGCCGCGGCGGACGATCTCGAGCAGCGCACAGACCATGTTGAGCTGGCGGGCGTGCAGCGCGAACTCGGCCTTGTCCCGCTCGAGGGAACCTGCGGGCAGCCTCACGATCGCATCCCCGATCGGGCCGCGGTCGAGCGGGTTGATCGCGCCGGTGCCGTAGCCGACCTCGCTGACCTGCCCGCCGACCTGCTCGGCGAGCACCCGCAGGTCCGGCTTGACGTCACCGGGCACGAGCACCAACGTGCCCCGCGCAATGTCCCCGAGAGCGATCCGGCGCAGCAGCGTCGATTTGCCGAAGCCGTTGAGCGCGCAGATGAA
>SWCF01003707.1_pt1 | contig 17602 bp, 15 predicted proteins | sample 4690081 | NCBI WGS metagenome assembly SWCF01 (sample SAMN10267280, study PRJNA491770) | bioreactor metagenome | isolation source: DHS bioreactor inoculated with | place: Japan: off Shimokita Peninsula
TGAAGGCCGCAACCGTCGACTCAAGATGGGGTCGCCGGACGCTTACCGTGTTCATGCAATCCGGGTATAATGTGTACTCGCTGCAACAGGCCGCCCGCCGCTCCTGGCGGATTGGCCAAACGCAGCCGGTGCGGGTCATTTACCTGGGCTACGCCCGAACATCACAGATGACCTGCTTGGGGCTCATGGCGAAGAAAATCACCGTGGCCCAGAGCACCTCGGGTGACGTGCCGGAATCCGGACTCGACGTTCTGAACCAGGACAGCGATTCGGTGGAAGTGGCCTTGGCCAAACAGCTTGTCACAACGTGAATGACCTTCGGCGGCCCCATGGGCCGCCTCCCCTTCTACCCCCACTATCATCCTGCTCTCAGTCCACCTTATCCGTTAAACAGGCGCATATGAGTACGCTCAAGCCCATCTACTAGTAGAACCGCTCGACAAAAATCAGCCCAAACACGAACCCAATCAGCGCCAGAACGCCGGGAATGACATAAACCCATACAAAGGTATTCCTTCCCATCTCGCCCCTTGAATAGCGCTTATAGCCAGCGTCATAAAAGAAAGCCCCCAAAATCAAAAGGAAAAAGAATGCACTGGAAATATCTAGGACTCGATCCGGGCCGACCCAGACCCACCAGGCACCAGATCGAATAGCCGAAAAGTAGACAACAATCACCTGTAAGACCAGAAAAACAGGTTTAATCATCACTCGTGCCACCATCAACTCTACCCCTCAAGAGCATCAAAAAAGACTCCCAAAGAGACCGATAAGGGATAGAGCAGCCCCCACAACCATCATACTCTTTCCGTATAATGGAAGTCTTTTCTCGGTCCTCTTTCTTGTTTTCCTAACGTTATCAGCAGCGCGATACGCCTTTTGACTCCTGAGAATATGCTCCTGAAGTCGAAAATTAAACTGAAGGTCTCCCGCTTGCGGCAATAGGTAAAAGATAAAACCGAATAGCACCAGTCCTACTCCCAGCCCTGTTAGCCTTATCGCATCAAAAGAGCCATACAGATTATTGAGCCATTCATTTATCATAGGCGGACTGCATCAAGTTTGTATTTGGTTTTCCTGGGTAAAGTACAAACCCTCCCCCTGCCCCGCCAAACAGTGCGTCTTTAACTGATCCATAGTTATTGAGGGTAGTCTGAGCTAACGCCGATCCCTGAAGAATCGACAGTCCCAGAGACACATCCGACGCCCCGTATGAACCGATACTAACTGGCAACTGTCCTATAGCTCTATTGGCCGAAGAATAATCAGCCACCTCAGTGATATTAGCGAATTTCGTTCTTGCCAGAGCGCTTCCGGCCGACACCACGTCTGGAATGCGCCCAACCGGGACACGCCCACTAGCCAGGTCAAACATTAAATTACCGCTCACCGCTGCAAGCTGAGCATCTTGACTACCAGGAAACAGAACCTGCGCACCCAGCTCAAACCCACTCGATGGGACGCCAGCTTCTTGGTCTCTAACCGCGCTGACAAAATTTCGGAAGTTCAGACCGAAATCAAATGAGGACTTCGCAACCGTTGTCGTTCCAAAGCTAATCGCTCCAACGCCCGCAGCCTTTGTAATCAACGTCGGCTCTGGGAGCCCCAACATAACCCCACCTCCAACGGCAGTCGCTCCACCCACGAATACACCGGCCCCACTTGTAATCATGCCAAGCCCCGAACTAAAGGCATCATTCCACTTCACCAAGCCCATTGGATCATTGTAATTGATCGGATTATTTCCAACATAGGCGTAGAAATTAATTCCACCTTCGAAGCGTGCAGGATCTTCACTAATGAAACGGCCGATCTCCGGGTCATAATAGCGAGCTCGATAGTAATAAAGACCAGAGTTTCTATCGTATTCACGCCCCGTGTACAGCAGTGTGTTTTCAGTCCCTGGCATCGACTGGCTTAGGGGCATCCCGAATGCATCGAAAGTTGTTCTCTCTTCCACGGCTCCGTTGTGTCCCGTCAACGCTGAGACACTGTTGAGGTGGTCATTATGGAAGGTATAGTTGGTCCTGTCGTTCTGATCTTCGGAGTAATAACTAAAACCATTGAGCAGCTCATCCACAACCACACCATGCAGGTACGAATTTTTTAAGACTCCGTCCAAGTCGTAAGTCGAGTCCAAATGCTCGTCTTCCAGGTAATGAAGGCGCTCACCATTACGAATACGATAGCCAGCGTGATCGTACTCAAACAACTTTCCATTGATCTCCGAAGCTCGCCCTTTACCGTCATAGGTCACGGTGTACAGTGGCACCCCATTGGCATCAAGCTTCTCTGTGACACGACCACTATCATCATATTTAAACTGTCGATATATCGGCCCGTTCATACTTCCAACCCGGATATTCATAAGGCGGTTTCCAGAAGGGCCTTCGTTACAATCATCGACATCAAAACAGTAGTGGTAGGTAACTCCGTTCCGAACCTCTGTTCGCCGATTGCCCACAGCATCGTAACTATACGCGCGGTCTTCGGCATCGTTCGTACTGTCTACCCTGACCAGCCTATATAGCGCGTCGTAATCATATATAACCGTTCTTCCACTAGCGGTATCACTAATCTGAACTATGTTGCCAACATGGTCATACAGATAGTGTAAATCTTCCACCGCTGAACCATCTGCAGACAGGCTCTGAAGCTGAACTAGCCGGTCGTCATTGTCGTACTGATAGTGTGTTTCAGCGCCATTGGACAGTAGCCGATCGATCAGACGCCCAGCGCCGTCATAGTGATAACTGGCCGTGAGATACTCTGGATTGCTCATTCCGACTAGCCGGTTCATGCTGTCGTACTGGTACGTTGTTACATCCCCTTTTGGCTTGGTTTTCGTAGCAAGATTTCCGGCTGGATCGTAAGAGTAAATCCAATCCTTTATATCCCCCCCACGGTCATCGAACATTTTTTTCCTTTCATACCGCGCAGTGTATTGGTAATAATACTTCTGCTCTTCCTCTTCATCGATGCCGGCTATATGTGGCTTCCCGAAACCGTAGTAACCCCAATCATAAGAAGAGCCATCTTGTAGGTAATCAGCACCTACAAGTCGATTCATTTTATCATAACTGTTGCGTTGTCGGCGCCCAGAGCGATCTTCAGTCAAAAGGGGATTGCCAGCTTCATCGTACAACAAAACTCTGTCCGTCTTGTCCTCCCCTGGTTCAACAACGGGATCTTGAGTTTCAAGTAAACGTCCGAGATCGTCGTAAACAAAGGAGGTCACTTGGCCTTCCGCATCCGTGATACTGGTTACGTTCCCCAACAAGTCATACGTATACCGAGTGTCCCCATTCAAGGCATTTCGCTCTAGTACCAAACGATTCAGCTCATCATACTCACGATAAATCGTTGCGCCTTCATTGTTCCGAGGATGCCCCGTGTCAGCCATCGCGTTCGCATCTTTGACGTGTGTGATGTTACCGTTAGCGTCATAGGTTGTCTGACTAACCCGGCCTGCCTCAGTTTCAACCTGTATAAGGCGCCCCATCGCATCATAAGTATTACGGACACTATGACCGTTGGGATCGGTGGCCAAGATCAACCGACCACCAAGGTTGTATTTAAAAGTAAAACGGTGTCCATTGGCATCGATCCGAGCCGTGCGACGTCCCATACTGTCGTACTCGTGCCTAACCGTATTTCCATTTGGGTCGGTTTCGCTGAGCCGGTTGCCCATTTCATCATAAGTATACGAGGTACTGTACCCTAAAACGTCCGTTACTTTAATTAACCTTCCTGCCGCATCGTATTTGTTTTTCGCATAGGTACAAACTGTATGACCAGACATATAAGGGCATTCCGAAGAAAGAATACTCCCAGTGTGATGTAACTTTTTTTCTACGACCTTTCCATTATCATCGTAAACATTTTCATGAATGTTCCCATCAGGTGTTGTAACTTTCGTAACGCGATCCAAATCGTCATAAGCGTAACGAGTGGTAACTTCCATCAAGCTAGAGTCTGTAGCCGACCTGCGTCGATGTAGCGTTTCTGTCAACACCCTGCCAAGGACATCGTAGGTATAAGTAGTGGTAATGTCTCCGCCACTCGTTGCACCACTGACGACCTTGCTTTGAACATTGATGCCGTCACTTTTGTAGGTGTAGTGCGTTATCCTCTGCCGACTGGGGACAGAAGGGTCGATAAACTCAATATGCTGCTTGATTTGGCCAAACGCCTCACCACTGGCGTAATAGGTGTAACGTTCCAGAAGGACATTTTCTACCCCATTGACCGTCGCTCGAATTTCATACAACTTACCTTTTACCGCATCACCCGCCTCATCCGTAGTTTGGTAATAGGTTCTCGTCATACGGTTCCCACGCTTATCGGTCACGGCGGTGACTTGCCCGTGTAATCCCCCCGAAAAGTAATCGAGGTTTTGAGTAGAGACTTTTACACTGATCGCATTGAGGAGCGACACATGAAGAAGTCTCGATTTTCCGACAGCCAGATCCTGGCGATTCTGAAGCAGCACGAAGCCGGAGTTCCGGTGGCGGAACTGTCCCGCGAACACAACGTGAGTACAGCGCTGATCTACCAGTGGCGTTCGAAGTTTGGCGGCATGGACGCCTCGCTGATGAAGCGTCTGAAAGAACTGGAGGCCGAGAACGCCCGTCTGAAGAAGATGTATGCTGAGGAGCGCCTCAAAGCCGAACTGCGCCAGGAAGCACTGGAGGGAAAGTTGTAAGGCCGTCTCAACGCCGGGAGATGGCCATGAAGGGCGTTGCCAAGCACGGTATCAGTGTCCGGCTCGCCTGTGTCGTGTACGGCATTAGTGAAACCTGCTACCGCTACCAGGCAAAGCTTAGCGGCGAAAACGCCCTGATTGCGGACTGGCTGCTTAAGCTCACGCAGGCCCACAAGCGCTGGGGATTCGGGTTATGTTTCCTGTATTTACGTAACGTGAAAGGCTATGCCTGGAACCACAAGCGGGTGTATCGGATCTATCGGGAGCTGGAACTCAACTTGCGGATCAAGCCCCGGCGGAGGATCAAGCGGGGTTATCCGGGCGAATTGGCGGTGCCGACGGCGCCGAATCAGGTCTGGTCGATGGATTTCATGGGCGACCAACTGGTCAGCGGCAAATCGTTGAGAACATTCAATGTGCTCGACGACTACAATCGCGAAGGGCTCGGTATTGAAGTTGACCTGTCACTGCCTGCACAACGAGTAATACGTGCGCTTGACCAGATCATCGAATGGCGAGGAAAGCCCGCTGCCCTACGCTGTGATAACGGCCCGGAATATATTTCGCAGGCGCTGGTGGAGTGGGCCAACAGGCAGCGGATTACACTGATCTACATCCAGCCAGGCAAACCGACCCAGAACGCGTACATTGAGCGGTTCAACCGAACCGCACGGCACGAATGGTTGGATCTACATGAGTTCACCAGCGTTGCTCACGCCCAGCTATTAGCGACTCAATGGCTCTGGCATTACAATCACGAGCGACCGAACTCGGCTATCGGCGGCGTGCCGCCGGCCCGGCTGTTACAAACCGGTTAACCCTCTACTCAAATTGGCGATTAAAAATGGGGGGATTACACCCGTACAACCCATAGCTATAATCGATGGTGTTTCCCAATGGATCAACTTCTCGTGTAATCAGCCCATCAGTATCGGATGGGTCCGAGCTTATGCTTCTATCCATTTGGTAAGAGTATTGGGTTAGACCACCCATAGCATCACGCTTCTTATAACGCAGCCCATCTTCGGTATTCTCAAATTGGAGAACGGCGCCATTGGGTTCCTTAAGTTTGATTAGCGCCCCATTATTCTTATCGTAAAAATGCTCTCTGACAAATCCCCTCGGGTCTGTAACCCGGGTCCTCTGACGATAAAGATCGTAATCCAGAACCTCTGTCTCACCCAACGCGTTCACATAACTGAATGCCTTATTATTGTCGTAGTAGGAAAAAGCGACGGTTTCGCGAGTGCCGTCTCTACCTTGGGGTTTAATGATTTCATTCAGTAGATGTCCATCCCGGTGATAGGTGTATTCCGTCGCATTCCCTTCCGGATCAATGGCTTTTATAAGATTGCCAGCCTCGTCATACTCGTAATGCCTGCGAGGAGCCCCGGACCAGTCCGTCACCGATGAAAGCCTGCCGCTTTCATTATAAGAGAACCAAAGCCCAGAATTACGCTGCCGATCGATATTCCAATTATCGGTGATTTCTTGAAGCCTTCCATTCCTATCATAATGCATAGTGAGTTTATTTCTATAGGGGTCCTCTATAGATATCAGCCTCGCATCCGTTATGTCCCGCTCCAGCAAGTCCCAGTCTACCCTTTCAAAAACATACTTCACCCCATTCGCAAAAGTGAGCGTATACTGGCCACCTTCAGGCGTATGCAGTTCCAAACTCGTGAACTCACCAAGCGGGCCATCCACAATACGGCGCTCACTACTGCTATCGGAGTTGAGAATAAAGGTGTGCTCCCCTCCTCGTTCATCGATATAACTTATAGAGGAAGCAATCCCATTTTCATTCTCTGGAGCATCCTCTACAGAGCAATTTGGGCATTTTCCGTAATCATTGGAGCTTAGGTGCATATTATAAGAGTGCGTCCATCCGTAACCCATCGAATTACGGTTGTACGCCATACCCTTTCTATTTGAATTATAGGTTCGGGTAAACACATATGACATCCCGCGCCCTTTAATTTGAAAATCCGTTTCATCATGATACATATTGCCTGTCACCGTAGAAACCGGATCCACCGTGGAGGGGGTGCGAATCAAATCATTATTGGTAACCGATGCGGGATGTTTGTCCGTAAAAATTTCGTTATTGAATTCTGGCTGAGCAGGAGGCCCTCCAGTATCGGCCAAAGACAGATTGATACTGCCGTCGACCCAACCACCACCGGCCAAAAAAGTGTCATTGCTAATATTAAACCCCAGACTTGCAAGACTGCCATCCGATTCATCATAGATTTTTTCAACATAGACACTAAAAAGATTGTGCCCCGTATCGGTTTTACGAGAAGGGATCGTGTACTCCCATCTCGCGGGATTTTCCCCAATAGTTCCACCAAATAGCAACGCATTCCTGATTCTGAACACTACAGCAGCCTCGTGAAGAAGAGACTCTCTGCTGTCAAGAGTCACATGATTGGCAGTACTAAAGCCTTTATTGTTATCAAGGAAATCGTATTTCCCCTCCTCTCCGACACCAAAAAAATTCTTGTAGTAGGCTTCGAATTGATTCTTGAGTTGACCAAGTGTGGTACCTTGGGAAAAGGAATAACCGCACAAGCTGCCCGCATTAAGCGGCGCGCCAGAGCCATTCTCCGCAATAAGGTCATCTATGTTTTCCGCGCAGTTAACCATAGATATAATGTTTGGACCCCAGAAATCGTTCCAGTACGTGAGAAACGCTGCCCTGTAATTATCTGAGGACTGTGGCACCTCTTTAAATACCTCCACCTTCTCCTGTCCGGTGTTCGTATTGTGCAAGAAGAAGAATGGTCTGGTTCCATATATATCGCGTAAAGAGTATGACCACGGTGCTGCGACCTGCCTGCGATAGTTAAACTTCGAATACATAGCCGTCATTGCACTTTCAGAGGCATCGGCAATGTGCATCAAGTCCACGCTGGCCTCACTGGCCAGAGCCATTTGGATGCCACGCACCGTTGATATAGCATCAAACCCTGTTAGCTCTTGCCATATCTCATGCTCAAGAGAGGACCCTTCGTGTCCAACAAGCTCAAAATGATCATTGGCAAATGAAGACGGCTTGTCGTTCAGCCAAGTGCCGTTGAACCGAACCCCTTTCATATCGATTAGCAGGCCACCGGGCATGATTGAAAACGCCGTTGACCCCAGATAATCCACCTCGTGCGTTGAACTGACGATACCGACGAACCCTTCCATCGGTGAGTACACATGATTCAAAGCATCCAGCTTTTGAGTGTTCTCAACAAATCGGGTGAAGTATTGGTTCATAGCCACGTTAAGAAGTCCACCCGTCAGCTCGTCCTGAGCTATAGGGTCATCCAAAAGACGGGGTTCTCCGGTATTGATAACGCCGTTTCCGTTTTTGTCGACATAAGGCACACCACTGCTGTTGTTGATGATGGGAAAGTGCTCATTTGCTTCCAGCAGCTTTTCCGCCGCCCGGTGTACCTGAGACCAGTTCGAGGTATCGCCCCCGGTGCCGATAAGGTAGTAACCTCCAAAGATCAGATTTTGATAGGTCGCCTCAATGACGTGATCATCACCTCCAGTTGTCGACGGCGCCCCATCCAGTTCGAACGTGACATTGAATCGGCGACCTAGAAAATCATCGCTATCGTTCTGCCAGGCAATGAGAATTGGCGTATGAATGACCTGACCGTCCAAACGCACCGTCATCTGATGATGCTCAAAGGGGTCCCCAGCCGTTTCGCTCCCCTCGAAGTAACTTAGCGTAATGCGCTTTGTTGACAGATCCGCCAGCGCTATCGGATCAGAAGTGGAATCCAAAATAAAAGGAGGAGAGATATTACCTGTGAAAGAGAAGTTACCTAATTCATATCGGATAACCAGGTATTTGGCCCAGTCGGGATCGTTCTGATCATCATGCTCGGAGACGCTGTCATAAGTCGTCACCGCGCCAGTAATGTTATACGGAAGGGAGGCCGGAAGAAGGCCGTCATTCGCGGGTACAATCACCCCTGGGTCAGCTACATCCTCCAGCGTCTTACCTGGATGATTGGCATGTAGCCACGTCAGTATTTGCTCCTCATAGATCTCCAGAGGCCCTTTGTCTCTGTAATCTGCGTCATCATTATCGATGGCGTGGTAGTATCGGTCGTAGTCAAAATCGACGACACCGTATACCTCGATATTCTGGTTGTGAAATTCTCTTAGCTTCCAAGATGGATCGACATCGATCCACTGACAACGACCTGGTGTGGCGGAGCAGTCCACTCTGGGCGGAAAGGCACCACGGTAATCAGAGAATGGCACACTCACCTGAACCCAGGCATGTTCGAACTCGATGGTCGGGGTACCGTCCACATCAGCCAGATTCACATTTTGAATACCCTGGTCATCCATGATCGCCGCCGCCAGTTCGATGTTCTTCACACCGATCCAGTTGGCCACATCTTCGGCAGGCGCACTCACTGTCGCTTTGGCGTAACGGGCCGGAATATTCTGCGACCGGTACATGGCAATCAATACGGATGCGATGTCCACATCGCTGCCCCGCTGGCCCATGAATGTATTGATCGTGTTTGAACGGGATCCGTGATACAGCGCGTACTCGTGAGTGTTGCGAACGTATTCATACATCGCGGCCACACTTTCCAAGGCTTCGGCCTTCTGGGCGATCAGTCCCTGCTCGCAGCCCCCCTCTTCCGGAGGGCACTCGAACAGAATCTCCCGAGTTTGCGCCAGTGGGTCGGCATGCGCGCTCCGTGCGCCAAACAACGCGAACAGGCACAGCACAATGGTGTACACCATCGCGCTCAAGTACCGACGATAGACTAGGAACTCTCGGTTCCCCCCTAATGGAAAATTCGGCAGGCGATTCATGATCTCGTCCTTGATTTTTATGGGTTCAACTTGAACGTTCGGCGGTGTCGAGTGCGCGTCTGGAAGGTCGGCGTGGAGGGGAACCGTTCGGCCTTCCCCCCAATAAAGGCCGAATCCCCCTCCGATGTCGTGATCGGTTCAACGGGCAGGGGCTGTTTTCCAAGGGTGAAGCGCCTTGAAAGCCTTTCGATTGCTCGGGCACGTTCTTCAGGTGGCAGGGCCAATGCAGTGCCCACGTCCTCTTCCAGACTATCCAGCACGTCAAATACTGCGGGCGTGATGGGCTGGATGATCGATGAGCCCCGGTTCGGTGCGGTTGAGCCATTAAATAACGTCGTCAGTCGCCGCCATACTGAGCCCTCTTCTTGATCCTGAGGCTTCAGATGGTGGGTCATGCCCTTGAGCGTGTTGATTTCATTACGTAAGGCAGTCAGCGCCGCCTTGTCCGAATCCACCACTGCCACACTTTGAGTACGAGTCGTCAGCGCGGCGTTTTGGTCGTTGGAGTCTTGAAGCGTCAAGGTTGAACCCGAAGGAACGGCCATGCGTTCAATTTCACGCTTTACCGCACGCACCTGTGCCTTAACCGATTCATACTCTTCCGGTCTTTCTTCAAGACGAATAGCGTCAATGACTGAAGCACCAATGGCCTGCACCGCCGCCCGGTCAGTGGCACTCAGTGGCGTGTTGTGGGACCGTTCGTCTCCTACCGAAGCCACCGCCACGACCATGAGCGCGCTCGCGGCAATGCATTTTGTTTTCTTCATGGTTCTCATCCCTGTATCGATGCTTCAAAACGGTTCAGCTTCGCCTCATGAGGCCGGAGTAGCTATCGGCTGATCCCCATCCGGTCAATAATCGGCGCACCATCGTAATCGCAGGCATTTGCCTCGATCGTCACGCGTTTTCCGGAGAGCATTGCGCCATAGGCCAGCGAGGCGAGTAGTTTCGTACCACCGTCCTCAGTTCCGTCCCCACCGAACACCGCCTGATTATCGATACACCCAGTAGGGCCGACGTCCTGATCAAAGTGGAGATGCACCTTATTTGAAGCCGGTTCGACCACTACTTCAGTAATCAGAGCACTCTGCGACGCCGCATGGGCGACCCCAATGGCAAATACGCCAATCAGTCCCAGTGTGGAAATCTGGATCGTCCGTTTCATCGTCATTTCTCCTTTTTTATTCCATGTAGAAAGAACTCACATCTTCCATTTGTCTCTACATAGAGGACATGAGAGGGATAAGTATTGTCGGGTCGAGATCCGCGGCTCCCACGGCTGGGGTGTCTTCCACCAACTCGGTATCCGTGACGCCCAAGGCACCTCCGTTACCGACACGGCCAGGGCTGGAGGAGCTTTCGGCGTACTGTTGCTCTACTTCCTTTCGGCCACTGCCAACGGGATTGCCCGATGTATCCAGTGTTTCCAGGCTCAATGATGCGATGGGATCGAGGGATACGATTTGATTGTCGGATACGTCCAGGTGGACAAGGTTAACGGCCCACTCCAAACCCGTGAGGTCTGTGATCCCTAAATTGCTGGCATCCAAGGTCGTCAACTGAGCAAGATCACCGCGATTCAGAGCATCCAGAGCACCACGGCCAAGGGCGACGTTGATCGCCCGCCTCAAATTGGCATCCGGAATGCTCACCACGGTGTGTAGATTTCCTGAGTCCAGCCCGTCGGCCGCCGCCATGGCGCGAACCACCAAGGCCGTGTCATACGCCCGCGCTTCCCAGCTCCCATTCGACGCCTGATTCAAGGCCATGGAAGACAGCCAAGCACTTGCGGCCGCGGTGTTGCCGACCAGCAGCGCCGCGTGAGCAGCCAGCGCCTGCAACACTATTGGCTCGGCACTATTCATTTGGCCAACTAGGTTAGCCACTCCGTCCTCTATGAGCGGCGTCAAGGCACTGTCTTGACTGACCCACGGTGCAAGCCCCTTTACCACCAGGGCCGTTACAAAGGGGTCAGAGCCACTCTGCTGCCCCAACGGCCAGCCATCCTGACCAACCTGTGCGTTCTTGAGGTAGTCCAGCGCGGGTTGGATGGACACATTCGAACCCCCGGCTGCAGTACCAATGCGAGCCAGGGCTTCCAAGGCGAGTGCGGTGTCCAAGGGGGATTCCAGGTAATGTGAACTGAGGCCCCAACCTTCGTGTCCGGAAAGGGCTGGGTCTTGAATCTCACTAAGTCGAGGTATCCACTGACTGGCGGTATTGGTACCAGAAGCAGACAAAGCCACCGCGCGGCGGGCGCCATAGTCCACATTATTGCCGGCGCGATTCTGTAGCCAGGTCACACCCCGATAATAGGCCTCTGTACGTGCGCCACTGGCATGGAGAGCCTTGACCACTTCTGTGGTCGCGATAAATCGCTCCGTTTCGAGCACACCCCAACTGCCGTCCGCATTCTGTTGCTGTGTCAGCCAGGAACGGGCCTGCTCAATGGCACTCTCGTAAAGAGCGGATGCGGATAACGGTGCCCCCAATAAAAACACCACCATAAACGGCAGCATAATGCGTCGCATAGCCTTATTCCCTTAGGATTCTTTATGGAGGCCCAATCTCCATAGGGCCTTGTTTCATCCCAAGCTAAGGCTTCTTAATGACACTTATACTCCGCTCTCCCCCGCAGAAAGCCGCAACATCCTGCTCTTTATTATGATTTTTTTATGATATTTTTTTCCTGCCTCCGTTATTTCCTACAGGTGGGCTGAGGCTTCTCTTGCCTCAGCGGCACGCCTATATCAGCCACCAGCAAAAGACTTCAGCCGATAAGGGTTTGGTCAATCAGGCCATCCACGACGTTAGCGCCGCAACCAAGCTTTTCCCACAGAGCCTCTGCATCATCAGCACAGATGGGACAAACCCTCTAACAGGCTTTGGGTTGATGTCGATTTCCATACGGCATCCAAATCGGAATACCTTCCCTCACCGCCAGACTTAATAAATGACCGATGCCTTGCCCGCCGTTCAGAGCGACAATGCCATCGGGATTCCCGTGCTCTATCAGCAGGCGATTCAGGTGCCGCCAAGCGTTGTCACCATGGCGCCGTACATTCAAGGCATAGACAATGTGGTCAATCCCGTTCGATGCGGCCCAGCGTTGCGCAGTCTCCGCATGCGGGTGGCCACCGTGAATCAGCGCCACATCGATCTTCCGGAGCGACAACAACTGCCCCAGCGCCTTGAGACAGGCATGGGGGGAACCGCCTGCCTCACCACCACAAATCAATACTCGATTACTGTCCATAATAACAGTATAGAGTCTCGTCCTTGAATCCTGCAACAATAGGTTTGGCTCTCGCCGCACAAACCGTGTGGCCCCTTGCCTTAACGCCCTGCCGGATCGTGAAACGGGGCGCGGCCGCTTGGCTCGATCCATCTTCTAACCTCGCCTTCCATGGCTCTCTTTCAATCATTTCACCCCACGGGGAAACACTTCCCCATGGGGCGCATCCGCGCGTGTTTCTCCGTGCTTATTCAGGAGACGCACCATGCCTACGATCCAACCCCGTTTCCCTTTGGGAGCAACTGTCATCACACCGGGTGCCGCTGCGGCGTTTGCCGACGCCAACGTTCACCCCGCCCACTATCTTCAACGTCACCGTCATGGCGACTGGGGCGAGATGCCGCCAGAAGACCAGGCATCAAATGAAGAAGCACTCACTGAGGGATACCGACTGATGTCGAGCTATGCCATCGCCCCTCACACCACGATCTGGGTCATTACGGAAGCGGATAGGAGCGTCACCACGCTGCTCCTGCCTTCCGAATACTGATTGACCTCGACTTTTCCTCTCCACCCGGGAGCCCCTCCCGGATGGAGGGACTCCCAGTATTCTGGGATTTATCATGAAACGTCACTCATCACTCCGTGAGGCGGAGCAAGCGATCATCGACGCGGCCTGCGGGCTGTTGGAGCGCCGACTACGCCGGCAGTATCATCGGCACACCGAGGTGTTCGACAAACCCGATGACGCAGCGAAGTACTTTCAACTCAAGCTGTCCAGTCAAGAGCAAGAAATGTTTGTCGGCATCCTCTTGGACAATAAACACCGGATGCTGCGGTACGAGGCATTCTTCCAGGGCACCGTCGACAGCTGTGCGGCGCATCCGCGAGAGATCGTCAAGGCCGCGTTGTCCTGCAACGCCACGAGCCTGATACTGGCGCACAATCACCCATCAGGCGTGCCTCAGCCCAGTGCCGGTGACCGCGAAGCGACAGACCGAATCGACTCCGCGTTGGAATTGATCGGCGTTCGCTTACTGGACCACATCATCGTCGGCCATGGTCAATGGTTCAGCTTCAGCCGACATGGCCTTCTCTAAGCTACGCCCCGCATTTTGAACTGCCCCCCGAAAGTTGGACACTCACCCAATCGTAGGGGGGGTTAGATGAACAAGCACGCGGACTAATTCAAACTTGAGGTTGTGCTTTATCATGAGAGCCAGGGTGGCGGTGCTTTGCGCACCGCCACCCACTTTGGCCTTGACCATGGTACCGTGCGTACGTGGGTGTCGGTTTATCGTCAGCATGGAGCTGACGGTTTGGCTCAACGTAAAGTAAACGCCATCCATACTATGATGTGGCATTCAAACTGGAAGTCCTAGACTTTCTAGATCAGGGCAGATCGATTCGGGAAGCCAGCACTCGCTTTAATATTCCAAGTCGCTCTACCATACGAGAGTGGCAACGCCGTTACGAATCCGGTGGCGCTGATGCCCTAATCCCCCGTCTCCGAGGCCGCCGCCCGATGAAAAAGCCTCCGAAGCCCAGCTATAGACCAGCCGGAAAGATGACATCGAAAGAGATGGAAGAGGAGTTGATGTAACTGCGGGCAGAAAACGCCTACCTAAAAATGCTGAAGGCCTTGGCTCAAACAAAGCGATCAGCCGTCGAGAAAAAACGCTGATTATTAATGAGCTAAGGCCTGAGCATGCGCTTACGCACCTACTGCGTATCTCTGGACTTGCACGTAGTGTTTACTACTACTGGCGCCAAGCACTGAAACGCCCGGATGCCTATGTTGCTGAGAAGCAACGCATCCAATGTATCTTCCACGCTCACGAAGGACGCTATGGCTACCGGCGCGTGACATTGGCATTACGCCGTGAAGGTTGCTGCCTCAATCACAAGACTGTATGGAAACTGATGGGGCAGTTAGGCCTGAAATCCAGGGTGCGCCCCAAGCGCTATCGCTCATATCGAGGGAAAATGGGCCGTGTCGCGCCCAACAGGCTGCAACGAGACTTCCGGGCTGACCGCCCCCACCGTAGATGGGTTACAGATGTTACAGAGTTCAACATCCAAGGAAAGAAGATCTACCTCTCGCCCGTGCTGGACTTGTATAACCGGGAGATTGTGGCCTACGAGGTCGCGCTCACTCCTCAGATACAGATGGTGACGACAATGCTGGATGGAGCATTGGAGCAAGTTGAGGACCCCAAGGGGTTGGTGCTGCACTCTGATCAAGGTCGGCAGTACCAAATGTCAGCCTATCGCAATCGACTAACTGCTCGAGGCGCCGAGGTCAGCATGTCTCGCTCCGGCAACTGCCTGGACAATGCGGTGACGGAAAGCTTCTTCGGGGTCTTGAAAAACGAGTTCTTCCATGGCCAACGATTTGGTAGTGTGGATACCTTCATTGAAGGGCTCAAGGATTATATCCACTACTACAACCACGAACGCATCAAGGTTAATTTAGATGGCCTGAGCCCTGTAGAGTACAGGACTCGGACCTTGAGCATCACCTAGATGAACCGTCCAACTTTCGGGGGGCAGTTCATTTTGCAGGGCGTTTTCGTTTGGGGCACCAGGTCAAGGTAGACGTATTTGCCCAAGACGTTGATACACAAACTATTGAATTTGCCCGCCTTTCAGGCGTATAACGTCTGGCAGTGCCCATTAGAGGATGCGATGGCCACTTTAGGGATAAAATTCCGAGAACTGAGGATGGAGTCCCATGTCTCAAGCGCGATGTTTCGGTGACCGCAACGGCCAGACCGTGTGGGTCACCATAGGGTATCGAGAAAGCCTGCGGGGGTATTACATGGTCGTGGAGTCACAAGACGCGAAGGGCCGCCGGCACGCCATGTACTCCAGTGCTTTCCGGCGGCAGCTGCTGAGTTATCAACGGGAGCTGAAGCGATTAGGCATTACCGTCCCCCAACAGGTATTCCGGCAGGCGGCCGAGCAGGGCTCACGGCACCAGGCGTTGTATTCGCTGGATCCATAGGGCGATCCAGGTAACGGACACCCCTATTCCCACACGCCTTCCGGCGGAAACCCGCCGCTCTATGTCACAATATGCCATCACCCGCCGCCACGACGGTCATCGTGGTCCCTTGCCGCTTGCGGCATGACGCTCTGCCGGATCGAGAATCAGGGCAGCCTTCGGGCTCCGATCCTGCCCTCCCGCCTATAACGACACTATAACGGCGCACCTACGAAGGGAGGCGCTCAACGACGCGCCGGTGGTGAACCGGCGTTTCTTCTTTTTACTGTGGATCCCATCTTCAACGCGACACCATCGGGCTCATCGACGGTGCCGGCACCGGTGCGGGCTATTGCTTTCCCCTGGTCGTTTCCCTTTTTTCTATTTTGAGACGGCCCGGGGAAGGCAATGGCCTTCATCAACCACGCCGGCCGCCTGCCGCCGGACACCGGCAGCGCCCCTTTGTGCGGACCACTCCGGTGGCCGCGCCCGCTCACGTTCCGGTCCCACACCCTGATCTGGACCAGGCAATGGTGATGGTTGCACGGCAAGGCCAAAAGACTATTGCAAGGGTTTTGTTCATCAACACGCGGGTGCTGCATTCCACCTCTTTCCGCACCCGCCCGCATCCCAATCTGAACCGCCCCGGCTTTACCGGAGACTCCATATCTTGAGATGTTTACGCACACTGTATCGTCGGTTGGCGCGTAGCAACGTCGAAGAAAACGGCACTGGTACTGGACGCTCTGGAGCAAGCCCTGTGGTCACGAAAGCACAGGCAAGGATTGATCCACCATAGTGATCGGGGAAGCCAATATCTCTCGATCCGCTACACAGAACGTATGGCTGATGAGGGTATCGATGCCTCAGTCGGCACCACCGGCGACTCCTACGACAATGCGCTGGCCGAGACCATCATCGGCTTATTTGTAGTAATTCAGACTTGACCTGACAGTTGCCGATTCTTCAGCAGGTGTCTGTCAGGTGAAGTTCAGCCTATTAACTTTTACTTCTGGATCGACTTCTTATCCCACAAGGTGCGACTGGCGTTCTACCGCAACACTTCCTCCCCTGGTGGTGTATTATTGCTGTAGCAATTCAGCGTAACGTACAGATCTTCCTTTAACGCTTCCAGGCTGTTGTATATTTTCCGGCATAATGATGAAACTTCTTGGGGAACCTTCTTATGGAAGCGCTCGCAGATGTCACTGGTCTGCGGTAATACTATGAATCACATACCTTCGTTTAGCACCGCGTCGCGGATCATGCGCCAGACAAAATCGCCTATCTCCTCGAGCGTATAGCGACCATCGTCGCTAAACCAAGTGGCTACCCAGTTGAGCGCACCGAGGCCTATAAGACGCAGCAAATCCAGATCCACTTCCTTTCGAATTACCCCTTTCTCCGCCAGTGACTTAAGCATAGTCGCCCAGAGGGACTCATAACGGTCGCGCAGCTTGATCATCTCCTTACGTGCTTCGCCGCGCAGAGAACGCCACTCAAACAACAGTACATAGACCATGTCCGAGCCGCTGACCAGCATCTGAAGGTGCGCATTGATGCCTCTACGCAATTGCTCCACGGGTTCCGCCGCACCGGCCACGGCTTCGGAGACAGCAGTCGAGGTTTGCTCCAAACCAAGGCGCATCAAATCAACAAGAATATCCTCCTTGGCCTGATACCGGTAATGAAGGCTGCCGGGCAGCAGATCACACGCTTTTGCGATTTCTTTCACCGTGGTCCGGTCATAGCCCTGCTCCCGAAACAGTCGAGCGGCGGATGTCAATACAAACTGACGATCAGACCGGGCCGGGCCGACCTGGCGCTTTTTTTT
>SWCF01002068.1_pt1 | contig 17500 bp, 14 predicted proteins | sample 4690081 | NCBI WGS metagenome assembly SWCF01 (sample SAMN10267280, study PRJNA491770) | bioreactor metagenome | isolation source: DHS bioreactor inoculated with | place: Japan: off Shimokita Peninsula
AGTGTTCGAGGTCACAGTCCCGGTGGCCGGAAGGAGAGCGCGTGAGCATCGATCCTGCCGCGTCGACGTCCGGCGCCGCCGGCCACGACGCCGAGGTCGCGCGGCCCAGCGACTCCCGGCGCGATCCCGAGCAGGTCCGGGAGAACCTGCGATCGTGGCTCGCGACGAAGGTGACCGACCCGGTCGTCGAGAACGTGCACATCACCGAGACCACCGGCATGTCCAGCGAGACGCTCCTGTTCGACGCCCGCTGGGACGGCACCGACCGTCCGCTGGTCGCCCGCGTCGCCCCGGCCGAGACCGCCGTGCCCGTCTTCCCCACGTACGACCTCGAGGGCCAGGCCCGTGTCATGCGCGCCGTCGCCGAGCACTCCCGCGTCCCCGTCCCGGCCGTGCACTGGTACGAACCCGACCCCGCCCCGCTCGGGGCCCCGTTCTTCGTCATGACCCGCGTCGCCGGTCGCGTACCGCCGGACGTCATGCCGTACAACTTCGGCTCCTGGGTCACCGAGGCCGGCGACACCGAGCGCGCCGCCATGCAGGACGCCTGCGTCGAGGTGCTCGCCGGTGTCCACGACGTCCCGCCGGCGAGCGCCGGGCTGGGACCGGCCGGCACCGTCGCCGACGCCGTCCGGGCGCACCTGGATCGTCAGCGCGCCTACTACGAATGGACCACCCGCACCGGCGGCCCCCGCTCCCCGCTCGTCGAGCGGGCGCTCACCTGGCTCGACGCCCACCGTCCCGACGACCGCTCCCCCGCGGTGCTGTGCTGGGGCGACGCGCGGATCGGCAACATCCTCTTCGACGGGTTCCGGCCCGTCGCGGTGCTCGACTGGGAACTGGCCACTCTCGGCGCCCGCGAGATGGACCTGGCCTGGATGACGTTCCTGCACCGGTTCTTCGAGGACATCGCCGCCTCCGCCGGGCTCCCGGGTCTGCCAGGCTTCCTGCGTCTCGACGACGTCGCGCGCACGTACGCGCAGCGCACCGGTCACGTCCCGCGCGACCTGCACTTCTACACCGTCCACGCGGCGCTGCAGCACGCGATCATCATGCTGCGCATCCACACTCGCGCGGTGCACTTCGGGCAGGCGCAGCCACCCCACGACCCCGACGACGCGATCATGCACCGCGCCACCCTCGAGGCGATGCTCGACGGCACCGACCGGCAGGGGTCGGCGTCGTGAGCTCCCTGTCCCCCCTGGACGACTACCCCGTCCACCAGACGGCCGAACCGATCCGGCGCGTCGCGACGTCCGACCGCAACTTCTACGACCGGTACTACTTCAACTGCTACCCCGCCGACACCGCCGACCTGTTCCTGATCGTCGGCATGGGCCAGTACCCGAATCTCGGTGTGGCCGACGGTTTCGCGGTGCTGCGCCGCGGCGACGACCACCTCGTCGTCCGGGCGTCGAAGGCACTGGGCACCGATCGGACCGACACGGCCGTCGGACCGCTGCGCGTCGAGGTGCTCGAGGGGCTGCGGCGGCTGCGGGTGGTCCTCGAACCCGGCCACGCCGAGACCGCCGACCTCTCCTTCGATCTCACCTTCGAGGGCACCGTCCCGGCCACCGAGGAGACACCGCAGCGACTGCGCCAGCTCGAGCGCGTCGTCATGGACACGTCACGGTTCGTCCAATCCGGCCGATGGTCGGGCACCCTCACGGTCGACGGGCAGACGCGGCACGTGGATCCGCGCACGTGGCTCGGCAACCGCGACCGCTCGTGGGGCGTGCGCCCGGTCGGGGAACCGGAGCCGCCCGGACGCAAGGCGCACGAGGGCACGCCCGGCTTCTTCTGGATCTACTCGGTGATGCAGTTCGAGAACGACACGCTCGTCACGATCGTGCAGGAGGACGACCAGGGTCGGCGTCTGGTCGAGGAGGCGATCCGGATCCGGCCCGGCGCCGAGCCCGAGTGGCTGGGCCGGCCGGAGCACCGGCTGGTGTTCGCGCCGGGCACCCGCAACGTCACGGGGGCGGTGCTGACGTTCCACCGGCCCGGGTCCGAGGTCGTGACCGTCGACTGCGAACTGCTGGTGCCGAACCTGCTCGCCGTCGGTACCGGCTACGGGCTCGAGCAGGACTGGCGGCACGGCATGTGGCAGGGCGAGCTGGTGGTGCAGGCGCTGCGCCGCGACGTCCGCGAGATCGACCCGGCGTTGCTGCTGTTCTGCCCCACCGACCATCTCGCGCGGTTCCGGATCACCGGGTCGGACGCCGTCGGCACGGGACTGTTCGAGGTCGCCGTGATCGGACCGCACCGGCAGTACGGCTTCACCGGGTTCGTCGACACCCACCCCGCCCGGTCGGACAAGTGCGCAACCGAAGATCGTTGAGGAAAGGTGACATGACCGATTACGACAAGCTCTTCATCGGCGGACGCTGGGCCGCCCCATCCACCGACGAGCGCCTCGAGGTGTTCTCGCCGGCCACCGAGGAACGCGTCGGTTCCGTGCCGGTCGCCGGGCCGCAGGACATCGACGCCGCCGTCGCCGCCGCCCGTCGCGCCTTCGACGACGGACCGTGGCCCCGCACCTCGCCGTCCGAGCGCGCCCAGGTGCTCGCCAAGGCCGCCAAGCTGATCGAGGAACGCAGCGCCGACCTTGCGGCGTCGCTGTCCGCCGAGATGGGCCAGCCGCCGGCCTCGGTGCAGATGATGCAGGTGACGCCGTCGCTGGCGACGATCAACTATTATGCGGGCCTTGCCGATTCGTTTCCGTGGACGGAGGAGCGCACCGGCGCCTTCGGACGCTCCCGGGTGACGCGTGAACCCGTGGGCGTGGTCGCCGCCGTCATCGCGTGGAACGTGCCGCTGTTCCTGATGATCAACAAGCTCGGCCCGGCCCTGCTCGCCGGCTGCACCGTCGTGCTCAAGCCCGCGCCCGAGTCGCCACTGACCACCAACGCGGTCGCCGAGATCTTCGCCGAGGCGGGCCTGCCCGAAGGCGTGCTCTCCCTCGTCCCGGGCGGCGCCGAGACCGGTGAGTACCTCGTCGCGCATCCGGACATCGACAAGATCACCTTCACCGGCTCGACCGCCGTCGGCAAGCACATCGGCGAGATCGCGGCACGCAACCTCACCCGCTGCTCACTCGAGCTCGGCGGCAAGTCCGCCGCCATCGTCCTCGAGGACGCCGACCTCGACTCGACGATCGCGATGCTCGTGATGTCCGGCCTGATGAACACCGGGCAGGCCTGCGTCGGCCAGACCCGCATCCTCGCGCCGCGCTCGCGCTACGACGAGGTCGTCGAGAAGATGGTGGCGACCGCCGCGTTCTTCCCCGTCGGCATGCCCGACGACGCGGCGGCGCAACTCGGACCGCTGATCTCCGCGAAGCAGCGCGACCGCGTCGAGGGCTACATCGCCACGGGCAAGGAGGAAGGCGCGCGACTGGTGCTCGGCGGCGGCCGGCCCGCAGGCCTGGACAAGGGGTACTTCGTCGAACCGACGATCTTCGCGGACGTCGACAACTCCATGACCATCGCGCGCGAGGAGATCTTCGGCCCCGTGCTGTGCGTGATCCCCTACGACAGCGTGGACGAGGCGATCAAGATCGCCAACGACTCCGACTACGGCCTCGCCGGCTCCGTCTACACCACCGACGTCGACAAGGGCCTCGAGGTGGCGTCGCGGGTGCGCACCGGCACCTACGGCATCAACTGGTACGCCTTCGATCCGGGCTCACCGTTCGGCGGCTACAAGAATTCCGGCATCGGACGGGAGAACGGCCCCGAGGGCGTCGAGGCGTTCTGCGAGACCAAGTCGGTGCTGTACCCGCCCGGCTACGGCGCCTGACGGACTCTCGCGGGCTTCGGCCGAATGTCACATCGCGTCGATCGAATCGACCCGATGTGACATTCGGCCGTCACGCGACCTGCAGCCGTCACGCGGCGGCGGACGTCAGATGTACATCGCGGGATCGATGTAGCACGCCGGGTCGACGAGTTCCTCGTGCGACTTGCGGGGCCGGATCGTCGCCGGGATGCCGACGGCGATCGAGTCGGCGGGGACGTCGCGCGTGACGACCGCGTTCGCGCCGATCGCGACGTCGTCGCCGATCACCACCGGCCCGAGGACCTTCGCCCCCGCGCCGATGGTGACCCGATTGCCGATGGTCGGGTGCCGCTTGGTCCGTGCCAGCGACCGCCCGCCGAGCGTGACGCCGTGATAGATCATCACGTCGTCGCCGATCTCGGCGGTCTCCCCGATCACCACGCCCATGCCGTGGTCGACGAAGAATCGCCGGCCGATCGTCGCGCCGGGGTGGATCTCGATGCCCGTGAGGAAGCGGGTGAACTGCGCCAGGACGCGAGCCGGTCCCCGCAGCGCCGGTCGCGCCCACATCCGGTGTGCCAGCCTGTGCGACCAGATCGCGTGCAGGCCCGAGTACACGAGGGCGTTCTCCATGTCACCACGCGAGGCCGGATCGTGGCCCCGGGCCGCCTGCAGGTCTTCCCGGAGGGTGCGCAGAACACTCACGATTCGTTCAGTCCCGGATGTGCTCGAACAGCGGAGTGGAGATGTACCGCTCGCCGAAGTCGCAGACCACGGCGACGATGAGCTTGCCGGCGTTCTCCGGGCGCTTCGCCAGTTCCAGCGCCGCCCACACGATCGCGCCGGACGAGATGCCGCCGAGGATGCCCTCCTGCGTACCGAGATCGCGGCCCACGCGCACGGCGTCGTCGAACGAGACGTCGACGATCTCGTCGTAGACCGCGCGATCGAGCACGTCGGGCACGAAGTTCGCGCCGATGCCCTGGATCTTGTGCGGGCCCGGCTGCCCGCCGGTGAGGATCGGCGAATCGATGGGCTCGACGCCGACGATCTTCACCTCCGGCTTGTATTCCTTGAGCCTGCGGCCCGCACCGGTGATGGTGCCGCCGGTGCCGATGCCGGCGACGAAGATGTCGACCTCCCCGCCGGTGTCCTTCCAGATCTCCTCACCGGTGGTGTTGTAGTGGATCTCCGGGTTCGCCGGGTTCGCGAACTGGCGGGCGAGGATCGCGTTCTCGGTCTTCGCGACGATCTCCTCCGCCTTCGACACCGCCCCGGCCATGCCCTCGGAGCCGGGGGTCAGGACGATCTCGGCGCCGAACGCACGCAGCATCACCCGCCGCTCGGTGGACATCGTCTCGGGCATCGTCAGGATGACCTTGTAGCCGCGCGCGGCACCGACCATCGCCAGCGCGATGCCGGTGTTGCCGCTGGTGCCCTCGACGATCGTCCCCCCGGGACGCAGCTCGCCGGACTTCTCGGCCGCGTCGATGATCGCCACGCCGATCCGGTCCTTGACGCTGTTGGCCGGGTTGTAGAACTCGAGTTTGACCGCGACCTGGGCGTCGAGCCCCTCGGTCAGCCGGTTCAGCCGCACGATCGGGGTTCGCCCGACCAGCTCGGTGACATTGTTGTAGATACCGCTCATGGGCCCGATCCTCCTCCCGGTCGCAGTGCCGACCGGATTGGTTCCGTCGTCACCTATTGCATCATTCCGCCGGATGCCCGATTCACGTGGGGAGCCGCACAGCGTGCCACCGCGAACCCGTCGCCGCGGAACGGACCGAATGTCACATGGCTTCGATCGAATCGAACCCATGTGACATTCGGTCCGTGGGCCGGGCGAACGATGTCGGAAGCGTCCAATACTGCGGACGGTGACGACGCGAGACTGGTCGCATGACGCATTCCGTGAAACCGATTCCCACCGGCTACACCGCCCTCACCCCGTTCCTCGTCGTGGACGGTGCGGCCCGCGCCGTCGAGTTCTACCGCACCGTGTTCGGTGCCGAGGTCGTAGATCGCACCGACGGGCCCGACGGCACGATCGCGCACGCCGAACTGGACTTCGGCAGCGGCCGGCTCCAGCTGAGCGACCCCGCGCCGGCCATGGGCCTGCGCGCCCCGGACGGGACGAACGTCGTCGACCACTCCTACGTGCTGTACTGCACCGACGTCGACGCGACGTTCACCCGCGCCGTCGAGCAAGGGGCGCAGGTCTTCGAGGAACCGTCGACATTCGTCACCGGCGACCGGTTCGGGACGATCCTCGACCCGTTCGGGCACCGGTGGGCGATCATGACGCGGGTCGAGGACGTCGCGCCCGAGGAGGCACGACGTCGCATCGACGAATGGCTCACGAGCCGGTCGTCCTGAGCAACCGGCACCCTGAAACGCCGAATGTCACATCGGATCGATCCAAGCGATCCGATGTGACATTCGGTCGAGTATTCGGTCGGTCAGGCGTCAGCCGAGGCGCTGCTTCAGGGCCTCGAACTCGTCACGGATGCCGGAGGGCACCTTCTCACCGAGGAATTCGAAGTACTCCTCGATCAGGGGCAGCTCTTCCTTCCACTCCGCCACGTCGACCTTCAGGGCCTCGTCGACGTCGTCGCGGTCGACGTCGAGGCCCTCGAGATCGAGGTCCGCCGCCGACGGCACGAAGCCGATCGGCGTGGACTGGGCGCCGGCCCGGTGCTCGATGCGGTCGACGATCCACTTGAGCACACGGGAGTTCTCCCCGAAGCCCGGCCACAGGAAACGGCCGTCGTCACCGCGACGGAACCAGTTCACGTAGAAGATCTTCGGCAGCTTGTCCGAGTCGGCGGACTTGCCGATGTTGATCCAGTGGTTCAGGTAGTCGCCGGCGTTGTAGCCGATGAACGGCAGCATCGCCATGGGGTCACGACGGACGGTGCCGACCTTGCCCTCCGCGGCGGCGGTCTGCTCGGACGACAGCGTCGCACCGAGGAAGGTGCCGTGCTGCCAGTCGAGGGACTCGCTCACCAGCGGCACGGTCGTCTTGCGGCGACCGCCGAACAGGATCGCGGAGATCGGCACGCCCTGCGGATCGTCCCACTCGGGGGCGAGGATCGGGCACTGCGACATCGGGGTGCAGTACCGCGAGTTCGGGTGCGCGGCCGGGGTGCCGGACTCGGGCGTCCAGTCGTTGCCCTTCCAGTCCGTGAGGTGCTGCGGATCGCCCTCGAGCCCCTCCCACCACACGTCGCCGTCGTCGGTCAGCGCGACGTTGGTGTACAGCGTGTTGCCGGCCTCCATCGTCTTCATGGCGTTGGGGTTGGAGCCGTGGTTGGTGCCGGGCGCGACGCCGAAGAAGCCGTACTCCGGGTTGACCGCGTACAGCCGGCCGTCCTCACCGAAGCGCATCCAGGCGATGTCGTCGCCGAGGGTCTCGGCGCGCCAGCCCGGGATGGTCGGCTGGATCATCGCGAGGTTGGTCTTGCCGCAGGCGCTGGGGAACGCGGCCGCGATGTAGTAGGCCTTGTCCTCCGGCGAGATCAGCTTGAGGATCAGCATGTGCTCGGCGAGCCAGCCCTCGTCGTGCGCCATGGCCGACGCGATCCGCAGCGAGTAGCACTTCTTGCCGAGGAGGGCGTTGCCGCCGTAGCCGGAGCCGTAGCTCCAGATCTCGCGGTCCTCCGGGAAGTGGGTGATGTACTTGGTGTCGTTGCACGGCCACGGCACGTCCTTCTGGCCGGGCTCGAGCGGCGCACCCACGGAGTGCAGGGCCTTGACGAACGGCTTGTCGGTGCCCAGCTTCTCCAGAGCCGCGGCACCCATGCGGGTCATGATCCGCATGGAGACGACGACGTACTCCGAGTCGGTGATCTCGACGCCGAGCTTCGGGTCGTCCGCGCCGAGCGGGCCCATGCAGAACGGCACCACGTAGAGGGTGCGTCCGCGCATGCTGCCGCGGTACAGCTCGGTCATGGTGGCCCGCATCTCGGCCGGATCCATCCAGTTGTTGGTCGGTCCGGCATCGACCTCGTTGCGCGAGCAGATGAAGGTGCGCGACTCGACGCGCGCGACGTCCGACGGGTCGGAGTTACCCAGGAAGGAATTGGGCTTCTTCTCGTCGTTGAGGCGGGTGAAGGTCCCCGCCTCGACCAGCTGGGTGGTCAGCCGGTCCCATTCCTCGTCGGACCCGTCGGCCCAGACGACCCGGTCCGGCTGAGTGAGTTCGGCGACCTCCTGGACCCATGCGAGCAGCTCGGCATGCTGGGTCGGGGGTGTGCCGTCGGTGCCGTTCAGACCGGGAATGGTCACTGAGGTCATCAAACTCTCCTGGGGTGCGCCGGAACCGGATCCCTCCCCCGACCTGCGACGAACCGTCCCAGGGACCAGCGGCGGACCCGGACTCCCCCTCTCGGCAGGGGTACCACCCGCTTCCTCCGTGGCCGAACGGACGAGGCGGGCGCCGGATGTCCTATTCATAGAGGTTAACGCCGGACTTCGGGGTGATGGCAATCGGGGCCGGTCGGAAATGTCACAGAAACGATTCAGAGGGGCGACAGCGTACCCGCATCACACCCTCCCGGCACAGGCGATTTGCCTCACTTTCCCCCGTCCAGGTGACCTTCGTCAATCCGGGTCCAGGACTCTGCCCCGTCGACGTCGCGCCGGAACTGCCACACGCCGAACCGTCCGTCGTCGCCGAGTTCGGTGACCCGGTCGAACCAGCCGTCGGCGTCGGTGTCCGAGGCGACGACGAGAGCCTCCGCGGTGGTGAACGTGACGGTCTCGGGCAACCCGTCGCCGTCGACGTCCACGGCCGGGGCCAGCGCACCCGGACCGGCCGGGTCGAGCAGCGCCGGGGTCAGTCCCGGGACGAACGCCGGACGTCCCGGGACGGGTGGGTCGGGTTCCCCGTCGTCGATACCGATCGAACCGTCCACCATCGTGCGCTCCTCACTCCCGCGTCACACCGTCGGACGCCGTCATCGCGTTGGACGCGCCCGCCCGGCCTCCGGTTCCCGCCCGGGCGAGTACCGCGAGATCGCGCTCGCAGGCCGCCAGCTTCCCGGCCCGGTCCTCGGCGCGACGTCGCAGTTCGTCGTCGACGGCGGCGATGCGCTCCCGGGCGGCGGCGATCCGGGCGGCGCGCCCGGCGGCGACGGCGGCCCCGAGCCGCGCCTCGGCGTCGACGATCCGCTCGAGCGCGACTGCCTCGAGCTCGGCCCGCACGTCGACGAGTTCCTCGAGCGCCCACCGGCGCATCCGGTCCCGTTCGGCGAGCCGGCGCCGGATCCGCACCAGCCACCACGCCGCCGCCGCGCCGAGCAGCAGGCTCAGCGGTACCGTCGCCAGCTCGAGCCCGGGCACCAGGGACAGCGGGGACACCGCGACCCGCCCCAGCCCGGCCGCCGCCGAAGCACCGATCACCACGGTGAGGCGGTCCTCCACGGAACGTCGCGGGGACGGCGGCGCGAGACGCGGGGGCGCCACCGGCGGTCCGTCCGGTCGCTGTTCGGCCGGACCGATGCGGGCCAGCCGCGCGGTGACGACCGCATCCACCCGGACGTACAGGTCGCGCACCGCGTCGCCGAGCAGGTCCGGCACGCGCGCCGGGTCCACCGACTCGAGGGCGTCGCGGACCTCGGCGGACGCCGCCCGGACGGCCGCCGAGACGGCCTGTGCGGTGTCGAGACGGGCCCGTTGCAGCTCGGCGCGGAGACCGCCGTCGTCGGCGGGAGTGGACGCGCGCAGGCTCCACCGCGCCCGTTCGGCGCGCAGCGCCGCGGTGTCGTCGCCGGCGCGCAACTCGGCGGCCGCGCGGGCCACGAGGTGGCGGGTCTCGGCGACGACGGCGGTGCGCAGGGCCCGGTCCGTGTGCGGGCCCGCGACGAGCGCCGCTGTCAGGGCCTCGTGCAGGTCCACGATCCCGGATTCGAGCCGCAGCACCGCGCCCGCGTCGCCGCCGACGACGCGGGCGCGGGCGGCGAGCGACGTCCCGACGGGCAGCAGGGTCACCGGACCGAGCCAGGGCGCGTGCCGCTGCAGCAGCGCGACGTCCCGTTCGTGCACCTCCCGCCAGTCCGGGTGTGCGTCGATGCCGGTGAGGGCGCACACCACGCGGCCGGCGCCCCGTCCGGCGGACTCGAGGACGGCGAGTTCGGTCCGGCCGAGGTAGGCCGAGGCCTCGAACACCGTCAGCACGACGGTCGCGCGGCCGTCACGGACGTACTCCGGGGCCGCGTCGAGCGCGGAGAGTTCGTCGACGAGCGCTGCGCAACCGCAGCCGTCCACCCCGGCGACCCGGACCCGCGGCGGGCCTGAAGGGGCGTGCAGCCGCGCCCACCCGTCCGGGTTCCAGCGGCGCACGACGTCGCCGACGTCGGCCGGGCTCATCACGCCGTCCCGAGGAGATCGTCGAGGGCGGCCTCGATGACGTCGCGGGCCCGCGGGCCGGCCGCGATGCCGGCCAGGTCGCGGGCGAGCGCGGCGGCCCGGCGGCGGCGCGCGGATCCGAGCCGGTCGGCCACCGCCGCCGGCGCCGACCCGGGCGCGAGGACCGGCCGTCGCACCTGCGCGGCGGCACGGGCGAACGCGGCGTCGGCGTCGTCGAGTCCCTCGGTCCGATCGAGCACGACGACGAGGCGCTCGTCGCGGCCCGGGACCGGTGCCGCCGGATCCGCGGAGCGGGCGAGGGCCGCCAGATCGGCGGGGTGTGCCCGCGCGGCGAGGACGAGGAGGACGACGTCCGCGTCGAGGACCGGTTCGGGCCGGTCCGGCGAGTCGAGTTCCGCGGCTTCGACGTGCGCGGCTTCGACGTGCGCGACCGTCGCGACCGCCGACTCGACGGCGGTGCGGAGGGTGGGACGGACCGCACCGCCGCGGCCGGCGATCTGCACCCGCAGCGGGGCGTCGTGCCGCTCGAGAGCGCACTGGGCCTGTCGGCCGGCTCCGGCGTCGAACCGGCCGATGTCCTCGACGATCTGCCGCCACCGAGCGTGCGCGGCCCCCGCATCCCCCACCATGACCACCCCCGTGTGTCGCCGCCGATTCTGGCAGAGGGGGCCGCCGACGGCAGCGGCCCGGGGCGGGGCACCCCGAGAAAACCCGGGGCACCCCGAGAAATCCCGGGGCACCCTGAGAAAACACTGTGGTCACATCAGTCCCTCCTGCCACACACTCCGTCGATACGCGACAATGGTCGGGTGAACGACGCCGATCTGGACACGACCGAGACGCTGGAGCAGGGCCCGACCCGAGGAAACCGTCTGTACCCGCGGGTGACGAGTTTCCGCTCGCGGCGGGGTGCGCTGACGCTTCCGCAACAGGAGTCGTGGGACCGCTGCTGGCCCGAGCTGGGCCGCGACGTCGGCGACGACCGGCTCGACGTCGACGCCTGGTTCGGCCGTTCGGCTCCGGTCGTGCTGGAGATCGGCTCCGGCACCGGCACCGCCGCGGTGACGATGGCCCGCGCCGAACCGCACGTGAACCTCATCGCCGTCGAGGTCTACAAGCCCGGGATCGCGCAGACCCTGCAGCAGATCGAGCGCACCTACGACACCGACACGCCGATCCGGAACCTGCGGATCCTGCGCGGCGACGCCGTCGAGGTGCTCGAGCACATGGTGGCGCCCGAGTCGCTGACCGGAGTGCGGGTGTTCTTCCCCGACCCGTGGCCCAAGGCCCGCCACCACAAGCGCCGGCTCCTGCAGCCGCCGACGTTCGCCCTGATCGCGAGCCGGCTGCAGCCGGGTGGCGTGCTGCACGTGGCGACCGACCACGCCGAGTACGCCGAAGCCATCGCCGAGGCGGGCAACGCCGAGCCGTTGCTGACGAGCCTCGACTGGGACTCCCCCATCAGCCACGAACGCCCCGTCACGAAGTTCGAGGACAAGGCGCAGCGGGTGGGCAGCAGCATCACGGAGCTCGTGTGGGGGAAGATCAGGGCATGAGCGTCCACGAAGAACTGTCCGACGTGTCCGCGGCTCCCACGGCGGACGGCACCGAGCGGCGCGAGCGGGTGCTGCTCGTGTGGGACGCCCCGAACCTGGACATGGGTCTCGGTGCCATTCTGGGTGGCCGGCCCACCGCCGCGTACCGGCCGCGGTTCGACGCGCTCGGACGGTGGCTGCTCAGCCGCACGGCCGAACTCTCCCGCACCACGACGGCCACCCTCGAACCCGAGGCGACGGTGTTCACGAACATCGCGCCGGGCAGCGCCGACGTGGTGCGCCCGTGGGTCGAGGCGTTGCGCAACGTGGGTTTCGCGGTGTTCGCCAAGCCGAAGATCGACGAGGACAGCGACGTAGACTCCGACATGTTGCGGCACATCGCGCTGCGACGCAGTGAGGGTCTGGCGGGGGTGATGGTCGCCTCCGCCGACGGACAGGCGTTCCGGGAACCGCTCGAGGAGATCGCCGCCACCGGCGTGGCGGTGCAGGTCCTCGGTTTCCGCGAGCACGCCAGCTGGGCGGTCACATCCGAGGTGCTCGACTTCCTCGATCTCGAGGACATCCCGGGGGTGTTCCGCGAGCCGCTGCCACGCGTGAGCCTGGACTCGCTGCCCGACGAGGGTGCCTGGTTGCAGCCGTTCCGACCGCTGTCCGCCCTGCTCGTGGGCCGCAAGAGCGTGGCCGAATAGGAGAGTTTCGTGTTCGACCGCTGGGGAGAGCTCGTCCACCGCGCGCGCTTCACCGTCATCGCGGTGATGGTCGCCGGTCTGCTCGGGCTCGCCGGGTACGGCGCGGGCCTGAGCGATCATCTCAGCCAGAGCGGCTGGGACGATCCCGGCTCGGAGTCCGTCGCCGCGGCGAAGCTGGCCGACGGCACCTTCGGCCGGGACACGAACGGCGACGTCCTCGCGTTGTACACGGCGCCGGAGGGCCGGACGGTCGACGATCCGGAGTTCGCGGCGAAGGTCAAGGACAGCCTGAACTCGCTGGTCGAGGACCACTCCGAGCAGATCCTGAAGATCAACGGCGCGTACTGGCCGACCAACGGGGCGCCCGCGGTGCCCGCCCTCGCGGACGAGTCCCGGCAGCACGCGGTGGCGTCGATCGCCATCGCCGGTGACAACGACACCGAGCTGACCAACAACTTCCGCGACGTGAAGGACGAGTTCCTCATCGACGGGGTCGACGTGCAGCTCGCCGGCCTGCAACCGATCTCCGGCGCCCTCAACGACACGATGGCGCAGGACATCAAGCGCATGGAACTGCTCGCCATTCCGGCGGTCGGCATCCTGCTGTTCTTCGTCTTCGGCGGCGTGATCGCGGCCGCGATGCCGCTGATCACCGGCGGACTGACGGTCGTCGCCGCCAACGGCATCGTGCGGCTCATCACGAACTTCACCGAGGTGAACTCGTTCGTCGCCCCGGTGGTGTCCCTGATCGGCCTGGGTCTGGCGATCGACTACGGCCTGTTCATGGTGTCCCGGTTCCGGGAGGAACTCGCCGAGGGTTACGCCACGCCCGCCGCGATCCGGCGCACGGTGATGACGGCGGGACGCACCGTGGTGTTCTCCGCCACGATGGTCGTCACCAGCCTCGGCGGCCTGCTGCTGTTCCCGCAGGGATTCCTCAAGTCCGTCGCCTACGGCGCGATCGCGACGGTGTCCCTCGCGGCGATCACCTCGATCACACTGCTGCCCGCCATGCTGGCCATCCTCGGCAGGAACATCGACAAGTGGGGCTGGTCCCGGTTCGGGCAGATCCAGTCCAACGAACAGATCGAGAACAGCATCTGGGGACGCATCACCCGCTGGGTGATGCGCAACCCGCTCAAGGTCACGATTCCCACCGTGATCGGCCTGCTGCTGCTCATCGTGCCGCTGACCGACATCAAGTTCGGCGGCATCAACGAGACCTACCTGCCGCCCGACCATCCGACACGGCTCGCCCAGGAGCAGTTCGACGACCTGTTCCCCGGCCAGCGCGCCGAGCCGGTACGCATCGTCGTCCGCGGGGCCGAGGGGGGCGACCTCAACCAGATCATCCAGACGGCCAGCTCGGCCCCCGGCCTGGTGGAGAAGTTCACCATCGAGGGCCCCGCCCGGGACGGCGTCCGCGTCGTCAAGGCCGGCCTCGAGGACCGCAACAACTCCGCGGAGACCATCGACTACCTGCATGCGGCGCAGTGGCCCGACGGCGTGGAGGTACTCGTCGGCGGGACACCGGCGATCGAGCAGGATTCGATCGCCGCCCTGATGAACACGCTGCCGCTGATGGTGACGGTGGTCGTGGTGCTCACGACCCTGCTGATGTTCCTGGCCTTCGGGTCGCTGGTGCTGCCGATCAAGGCGGCGCTGATGAGCGCCCTGGGTCTGGGCTCGACCCTGGGCATCCTCACGTGGATCTTCATCGACGGCCACGGGGCCGGCCCACTGAACTTCACCCCCGGCCCCATCATGTCGCCGGTGCTCGTGCTCATCATCGCGATCATCTACGGCCTGTCCACCGACTACGAGGTGTTCCTGCTCTCCCGCATGGTCGAAGCCCGCTCGCAGGGGGCGAGCACCACCGAGTCCATCCGGATCGGCACGGCCCACACCGGCCGCATCATCACGGCCGCAGCGCTGATCCTGATCGTCGTGACCGGTGCCTTCGGCTTCTCCGAACTGGTGATGATGAAGTACATCGCCTACGGCATGATCGCGGCCCTGATCATCGACGCCACCGTCATCCGCATGCTGCTCGTTCCGGCGACGATGAAACTGCTCGGCGACGACTGCTGGTGGGCGCCGGCGTGGATGAAACGCATCCAGGCCAAGATCGGGCTCGCCGAACCGATCCTCGACAACGAGCTCATGCCGCAGGACGTGCCGGAGCTGATCACCGTCGGCATGTTCGGCCCGGCCACCGTCGCAGCCACCGGATCGCATCGACTGCCGACCGTCGCCGGCGTCGCCCTGGACGATCCGATGACGCAGCCGCTGCCGAAGATCGCCGCACCCCGCTCGGCCGCCGAACAGCGACGCGTGCGCGACCTGCAGCCGCCCGTCCGCCGGTCGGCGCCGCCGCGCCCCTCACGCCCGGTGGAGCCCCCGGCACGGGCACCGGAGGATCGGGACCGGCCGCCCCGCCGCCCGACCGGTGCCGCCCCGGCCTCGCCGGCACGGCCGCAGCAACCGGCGGCCCAGAATCCGTCGGGCCGGATCCCGGCACCGACGCCACCCCGGCCGGCTCCCGCCCAGGACAGTCCCCGTCCGCTCGCTCAGGACAGTCCCCGTCCGCCCGCCCAGGACAGTCCCCGTCCGCCGGCACCCGAACCGCGGCCACCGCGCGCCGAGCCGACGCAGGCGCCGCAACCGCTGCCGCAACGTCCCCTGCCCCAGCGGCCCCGCCCGCAGCAGGCCCCGGATCCGCAGGCGCCGTCCCCGGCCCCGAGCGGCGAGCCGGGCGGCGTTTCCCCCGCGGGGCGGCCCGCCACGCCCCCGTTGCCCCGTCGGCAACGCGGCGACGTGCCACCCCCGGTGACGCAGACCTACGTGCGTCCACAACCGCCGCAACCGCGCTCTTCCGGCGCACCCGTCCGGGACCCGCAGGCGATCGAGAACTGGCTCTCACAGCTGCGCCGGGCGAATCCGCGGACGGCGGATCAGCCGGTCACCGGCGATCGGACGCAGACGACACCGCCGGCGGAGACCGGCGCCCCCACCGACGACGCCCCGGCCCAGCGGGCGCAGGCCGACGAGCAGCACGCGCAGGGCGGCCGGCACGGCGGAGCCGAGAACAGCCAGTCGATCAGCGTGAGCGAACTGATCGCGCGGCAGCGCCGCGACTGACCCGCCGCGACTGACCCGCCGCGACTGACCGGCCGCGACTGACCCGCACGGATCAGTCCGCGTCGTGCCCCGACTCCGACGAGCCGGCTTCCCGGCCGGCGAACGCCTTGGCGTAGCGGGTGCCGACCGCGAGCAGTAGCAGGCCCACGACGATGAAGGCGACGACCCGCCACACCCCTTCGAGGGCGGCGAGGTCGAAGAGGAAGAGCTTGGCGAGGGCGGCACCGGTCAGCGACAGCCCGGCGGCCAGCGCGGCATGCGCATACTCGGTGCGGGCGAGACCGAACGCCAGCATCGCGGTCGCCGCGATCATCCAGCAGATGGTCGCGGCGGCGTGCCCGGCGACGAACCCCGCATCCGCGCCGCCCAGGAGGACGCCGGCCGTGACGAGGGCGGTGGTCACCGCGTACAGCACCACGAGCGCCGCGCCGCTCCACACCCAGGGCACGCCCCGGTCCCGGACGAGATGCAGTCGTGTCGCCGTCCACGCGAACAGCAGCGTGACCGCGGCGAGCAGGACCGACGTGACCAGCGTGGTCACGTCGAGGCGGTCCACCGCCTGCATCCGGTCGGTGAGATTCTCGATTTCGGCCCCGTCGTAGAACATCGCGCCGCCGAGCACCCAGAAGCCGAGGCCGGCGACGAACAGCAGACGTGAGCGCATCGATGCGGCCGCGCCTGCATAACCGGCGGCGACGGCGAGCAGGACGGTGGCGGCCGCGTCGGGGCTCGCACCGGTGAGGCATGCGTGCAGCAGCGCGAACGCCGCCACCGCGGCGGACGCCACCCGAAGCGGGCGCGACCGGGGGCCGGCGAGCGCGAACAGCGCGAGGTACCCGGCGGCGGCCGTGGCTTCGAGTGCGACGGCGGGCCACCGGTCCAGCCTTGTTCCGACCGTGAGCAGCGGCAGTGCCGCGATCGCCAGGCACACCGCGGCGACGACGTCGCCCGGGTCCCGGCGCAGCAGCAGCACCGCGGTGCCGGCGACGAAGACGGCCACCGCCACCGGGAATCCGACCAGCCAGGCCTGCTCGCCGCGGTCGGCTAATTCGCCCCCGCCGATCGTCGCCTGCAGGACCGCGACGATCGGCACGACCCGCGCGAGATGCAGCAGCGCCCAGTTGCGCTGCCACTGGGCCGGGAAGCTCGCGACGAGCAACACCAGCAGGAAGCCGAGCAGCGGCAGCGGGTCGCCCTCCGACAGGACCGGGGCGAGCAGTGCGGCACCGAGCACGAGCAGCACGGCCAGGATCCGGTCCGACCAGCGCACCGCGAGCGCGACGCCCGCGCCGGCGACGACGAGCGCGGCGGCTAGACCGGCGACGGCGGGCACCCACCGGTAGTACGCGGTCGCGGCGAAGACCACCAGGTAGCCGCCCGCGAAACCGGTCGCGGCCAGGGCGGCACCGCCGACGCGGCCGCCCTCGCGGCGGTGCACCCGGATCCCGGCAGCCACGAGCGCGGCCGACAGCACCGCACCGGAGACGACGCGGGGCACGGGACCGAAGATCCCGGCCTGTGCGGCGAGCACGAGCAGCATCACGACGCCGATGAGGGTGACCGCCACCCCGGCGACGGCGAGCAGGCGGCTGATCACGCCGTCGCGCTGCCACCACGGTTCCCGCGCCGGTGCCGACGGTTTCGGTGGGGCCACCGGCGGGACCGGCCGTCGGGGTGGCGGCGGGGTCCGCGTCATGGACGGCGCCGGCGGCGGGGCCGGCACCGGGCTCGGGGTCGGGGCCGGTACGGGCGCCGGTACGACAGCGAGGCGGTCGAGCTGGGCCCGTAGGTGTGCGACGTGCGCGCCGACGGCGTGCAGGTGCTGTTCGAGCGCGTAGCACTCGCCGGACAGCTGGGCGACGAGCCGCGGATCGAGACCGGGCGGAGTCGGCGTACTCATGCCTACATGGTCCGCGGCCCGGCGTCCGTGGGCATGAGTATCACTACCGCACATGCGGCTCGGGT
>SWCF01003939.1_pt1 | contig 17440 bp, 19 predicted proteins | sample 4690081 | NCBI WGS metagenome assembly SWCF01 (sample SAMN10267280, study PRJNA491770) | bioreactor metagenome | isolation source: DHS bioreactor inoculated with | place: Japan: off Shimokita Peninsula
CCGAAAATATCCTCAACCTGTTGGTTAATATTGACCAGTGCATCGTACGGAGCGGTCTTTTCATGGCGGGTATTCACAATTTTCCGCACATGATCCATCCAGCCTGAGCGTTTTAACACCATAATAACGCTCTTCTCCCCTACCAAACCAACCAGCTCGTTCAGGTAGGACAGGAGCACTTTCCCAGAGATGTAAAAATCACTGTCAGGTGCTACGCTCATCTTGTTCCTTTGATGAATAGGGACCGAAATATAATTTTGCATACAATTGTATCCACAAATTCTCTACTTAGATTATAGATTTTTTTCAGTCCAAATGACATGTTTTTTCCTTACAACGCCTACGATTCAGAAAATTTCAAATTAACAAATATGCAAAGTGATTAGACCCTTTGAGAAAGCAATAAACCTTTTCCTCTTATATGAACACTAAGCAGCAGCCACCAAAATTTGATAAGCATCTTGCGGATAAATATCGCGATGTTCACCCATCTTCGTGCCCCGTTCAATGAACCGGTCTCGGATTTTGCGGGCTGCTTCCTGCACATCAATCCCACAATCGCTGAAACGTGTCGGCATGCCGATGCGATGGAAGAATTCCTCAGTGGCCCGAATTGCCTGCTCCACTACATCCTGCCCGGATGTTTCGTAAATGCCAAACACGCGTTGCGCATATTGAAGAATCTTTTCCCGCTTTTGATCTTTTTTATAGCGCATCATTGCGGGATAAACAAGCGCCAACGTCTCCGCATGAGCCAGACCATAAAATGCGGTAATCTCATGCCCAATCACATGGGTTGCCCAATCGGTCACCACCCCACAACTCAAATTACCATTCAATGCCTGAGTGGCACACCAGGTATACGTTGCGCGGGCATCATAATCAGCTGGATCGGCCAGGATGGCATCGGCTTCTTCCACGAGCGTCTTCAAAATCGCCTCCGCCTGCCGGTCCTGCAAGGGGGTGGCGATGGGATAGGTCAGATATTGCTCCATCACATGGATGTAACTGTCGACGATGCCATTACGAACCTGGTTTTTCGGCAGGCTGTAGGTGGTTTCCGGATCAAGAATGGAAAATTGAGGGGCTAACTTCCAATCTCCGAAACTCAATTTTTCGTGGGTAGCCTGGCGTGAAATCACTGCGCCGGAATTCATCTCGGATCCGGTGGCTGGCAAAGTCATCACACTGGCAAGTGGGACAGCACTGGTGACCGGTGCATTTTTTGCCAATAGATCCCAGGGATCACCTTCGAAGGGAATGGCTGCGGCGATGAATTTGGTTCCATCCAACACCGAACCGCCACCCACAGCCAATAGAAATGTAACCTGTTCGCTTCTGGCTACTTCCACGGCTTTCATCAGGGTTTCGTAGGTCGGGTTAACCTCAATGCCGCCGAATTCCACCACCTTTCGATCACCTAATGCGGTTTTAACCTGATCATAGACACCATTCTTAAAAATGGAACCGCCCCCATAGGTCAACAGGATTTTTTCATCCTGGTTGATTAATTCGTTCAATTTTGCGATGGTACCCCGGCCAAACACGATCTGTGTTGGGCTTTTAAAAATAAAATTCTTCATAATTCCCTTTCATTCTGCATCCACATTTGCCCGCAGATCATTATACCCAAAGTCAGGTGGGTTTTTGGGAAATTAACAAACTTCTAATACCCCAATGTATCGATCCAGTTGGTAAAGGTATGCGCCAACCCAGGGGCAACAATGTTTCCGGTTCTCAACAACACGAATCCCATAAACAGGCTGATCGGGATCAAGGCTGCTGAGCTGAGTAACGCCCAGATTATGCTTCGATATACCGCGGCGCTGGCGCAAGACTCGCCACGACTCCGTATAAAAAGCATAGCCGGGCCAAAAGCAATCAGCGCCTCGAGTGCCTGGCTGGCAACATCACTTTTCTCCCTGGAATGGTCACTGATTATGAAGGCTTATCGTACCTCAAGTCTGATTATCATTAGAGATGGCATTCAACACCGCTTGCAACACCTGCGGCAGCGGAAGATTGTATTGATTGGCAATTCTGCGGCAATCTTCATATTCGGGGACGTGTTGGATAACCGTCCCATCCAGCCATTTGCGTTTGACGCGCACAGTCCCCCAGTCGGTGGTCACATCCATAAAATCACGCTGCGCTTCATAGCGCTGCACCGGGTAGACTCGTACGCCAAAGGTAGTTGATTCCTGCAATAGAATATTCGCCAGGCCTGCTTCCTGTGTGCGCTGTGCAATGATGGTGATTTTCGTCGCTGGCCGGTTTTTTTTTCATAAAGATCGGTTGATATGCCACATCCAGTGCACCAGCTGCAAAGCAACGCTCCATTAAATGCCCATACCATTCGGGATTCATATCATCGATATGCGTCTCAAGTACCACGTGTTCGTGATGATGCTCGCTTTCTCTCTCCCCGATCATCACGCGCAGGATGTTCGGCCAGGGGGTATCTTTTGTCCCTGCCCCACTGCCCTGTTTCTCCAGGGTCATAGCCGGTTTTTCAAATTTAGCACAGGTCGCCAGGAAAGCCGCACCAGTTGGGGTAATCAACTCCACTTGCGCTGTAAAAGGGCGCATTTTCGCCTTGCATGCCGTTAAAAGTGCCATGGTAGCCGGCGCAGGAATGGGCATTGCGCCATGTTGGGTTTCGACAGTACCTTCACACCACGGCAAAGACGAGGAATACACTTCCTCTATTTGAAAGTAATCCATGGCAGTACTGATCCCCACCACATCCAGAATCGAGTCAGTCGCCCCAACCTCATGGAAATGCACCTGTTCCGGATCAACCCCGTGTACCTGCCCCTCTGCGATAGCCAGAATTTCAAAAATCTTCAGGCTAATTTCCTTCACCGGCTGTGAAAGCTGGCTGTCCGTCAGTAACTGGCGAATATCTGACATATGACGATGGTGGTGATGATCCATCCCCTTTTCGGTCTGTTCAAGAGCGATGTTAAAATAGCCAGCCTGAATGGCGCCTTTCATCACCGGTTGGAAAGAAAGATGATAAACCTCCGGTAAGTCAAGGGACGCAAAAGCGTTTTTGAGTACATCCAGCGGCAAACCAGCATCCAGAAATGCCCCCAACAACATATCACCACTGATGCCGGAAAAAGCATCCACATAGAGTATCTTCGTCATTGTTGTAAACCCTCATTCATACTACCACTGCGAAAACCCTGCAAATCCAGGGTCACGTATAGAAATCCACAATTTTTGATGGCGCGCACAACCTCTTCCCGCTGGGCGATCACCAACTCGAAGCGTTCAGCCGGTACTTCGATGCGGGCGACGCTCTCGTGATAGCGCACACGCAGCTCTTTAAGACCCATTTCCTTTAATAGCGCTTCTGCGCAGGCCACTTGCTCCAGGCGCCGACGGCTGATCTCAACCCCATACGGAAAACGGCTCGCCAGACAGGGCGTGGACGGTTTATCCCAGACGGGGAGATTCTGCCATTTTGCCAGTTGGCGTACTTCCGTTTTGGTAATGCCTGTCTCTGCCAATGGACTCAACACGCCCAGCTCCTGCAATGCCTGCCGGCCCGGGCGGTAATCGCCAGAATCGTCCGCATTCGATCCATCTACAACTTGAGTGATGCCCAGGCGGGCTGCCTGGTCAGAAATTTTTTCCAAACGAATAAATTTACAATAATAACAACGCCTGGATGGGTTGGAGCGAATTTCGTCATTTTCCAGTTCATCCAATGGGATGCTGGTTAATTCGACCCCCAACTGATCTGCAATTTGGCGGGCATCCTCCACCTCCTGCGGAATTTCCATTGGCGACACGATCGTAAAGGCTTTGACGTGTTCTGTACCCAGCGCTTGCACGGCGGCGCAGCAAACCAGGGCGCTGTCCACTCCCCCGGACAGGGCAACACCTATGCGATCAAAGTTTTGCAGCCATCCAATCAGACTCTTCCATTTCCTTAAGTTTGTGGTCTCAACATCAATCATGCTGATCACTGCCTGACACACTTTGGCGGTTGATCAAAGCTGCCTGATACCCAGCCCCAAAACCGTTGTCAATATTGACCACCGAAACGCCATTGGCGCAGCTATTAAGCATGGCCAGCAGTGCCGCCAGTCCCTGGAAGCTGGCACCATAACCGACGCTGGTAGGGACGGCAATCACCGGTGCGCTTACCAAACCGGCGACCACACTTGGCAACGCCCCCTCCATCCCGGCTACCACCACCAGCGCTGTGGCAGTATGCAGCAGATCAATTTTGTCCAGGAGCCGGTGTAAACCCGCCACCCCGACATCAAATAAACGCGTAACAGCGGAGCCCATCATTTCGGCGGTGATGGCCGCTTCTTCAGCCACCGGGATATCCGCAGTCCCGCCGGTCAACACCAGCACACAACCCTGGCCAGGTGTAGGATTGGCTTGCCAGGTTAAGACCCTGGGAATGGGATAATATTGGACCTGCGGAAATCGCTCCATGATCTGGTTCGCGATTTTCTCGTCCAGGCGGGTTATCAGCAAGTCACTGCCTTGCGAGATGATCCGGTCAGTGATAGCCAATAATTGTTCTGCCTGCTTGCCGGCACCAAATATCACTTCCGGATAACCACAGCGCAGTTCACGCTGCTGGTCCAGGCGTACCGCATCTCCGATCATTTCGTATGGATAGTTTCTTAGGGTCTTTAATGCCTCATCAATCGAAACATGCCCTGCCTGGACCTGTTTCAGCAAATCAATCAGGAATTGTTGCTTCATGGCTGGCTGTTCACTTAATCAGCAATCCCATAGCGAATAATGCAATAAATTGCCTGGAAACCATCCTTCCAGCCAATTTTCTTGCCTTCTGCATAGGATCTGCCAAAGTAAGAGATCGGGGTTTCAAACATACGCCAACCTCGGCGGGCCAGTTTGGCGGTTACTTCCGGTTCAAAACCAAAGCGGTTCGACTTTAAGGGGATCTCTTTAATTACATTTGCCCGGAATACTTTATAACCTGTCTCCATATCGGTCAGATTCAGGTTGGTGGTGATATTGGACAAAAAGGTCAGAAATCGATTGCCATTGTAATGCCAGAAATATAATACCCGGTGCGGACCACCCAAAAAGCGGGAGCCATAAACCACATCCGCATTGCCATCCAGAATAGGTTTTAATAAATTAGGGTAATCACTCGGGTCATATTCCAGGTCAGCATCCTGGATCAGGATGATATCGCCAGTGGCTTCCTTAAAACCACGCCGTAAAGCTGCCCCCTTGCCCATATTGACAGGTTGTTGAAAGACTTTGATCTGTGGGTGTTCGACTGCCAATTGCTGCAAGATTTCCACCGTGCGATCTTTGGAGCCATCATCCACGACTACCAGTTCCAGCTCCAGTCCTTCCATGGTGACATCCAGAACCCGCTGAATGGTGGTGGAGACAAATTGTTCTTCGTTATAAACCGGGATGACAACACTGAGTTTCTGCATGCTATCTCTATTCATTATTAAAATCACCTGGAAATGTAGGAAAGATATGACTCTCCCCGGCTAATTTTACTATGATTTTGATGGAAGGATGCATTTCCAATTTTATGAATTTTTAACATGAGCGTATCGATCCAGTACTTTTTGCGTCTTAATCAATAAGATACAGATTCATATACTATTTTTGATAGACTTTATCCTCGTCCCTATTCTAAGCCTGATCCCCTGCTCTCCCCTGAATGGGGATCAGGTCATTTAAGGGATTGATTACAAAACATGTCTGAGTTGATGTTATTAATCTATGCGCATTAATATAAATGATTGACTATTGGATGATTGCCTGCATGCATATTTTGCATTCTGGCCTGCGTGCAATTCTTTCTTTAAGGCCTTAAGGCAATGCTTTCCTCTTGGCCGGAATGAAAATTTTGCATTAAGGCCGCCAGCGTGCAAATATTGCCCACCTACTGAGTGCAAATCTTGCATGACTCGTGAGTGCAATTTTTGCACGTGATTCATATCACTACTTAATTAACTACTTAAACTACTTTTAAATAGTCATATCTATTAATCTTTTAATCCCCTTAATGATCTGGTTAAATTCTTCAAGTTCGAAATAGGCATGGGTTGATTGCTGGAGATACGTGAATGATACCGGGTTCCCCAATCCCCTGTTTATAAATTCAACACTTTCCGGGTTGACGGTTTCGTCCCGCCTGGATTGAAAGATCATGACCGGAACAGTCACTTGATTTAAAATCGACGAAGTTTCTCTGGCAATGCGACGGATATCCAGCAATCTGGGGATCCACAATGGCAGACTCCACCAATCTTTCAGACCCACACTGAAGGCGTCACGATATGTTGAAATCAATGGATCCTGGGTATTCGCAGAACTGAATAAGACCCGCATTGATAATGATATCTGCCGCCAGGTGATACGGGTCTTGATGGGCGTATTCAGCAGGACGATCCCCTCCACAGGAACTTGCCGGGATGCGTTCAGAGCCAGCAGCCCACCCAGAGAATGCCCCACCAGAATGATTTTTGAATAGGTTTTCTGCAATTCTGCCAGGGTCAGATCGACATGTACCTGCCAGGCATCCGGCTGAGTGACAGCGAATTCATAGCCACTACCACCATGTCCGGGTAACAACAAAGCCTCTCCATAAAAATGGAAGGGTCGCAAAGCATTCGCGATACGACGAAACTCCACCGGGGACCCCAGAATGCCATGGATATACAGAATCGCTAAATTAGATTCTAAAGGTCCACAGGTAAATGGCTGGTGTTTTGGATTCATCATATAGGAAATCTTAAACCTGGTGATATTTGCTTTGCCTTCTTCAGGGAGTTTGTCATCAAAGTCAGTTTTTGAGCGTGGACAAGAAGCACTCGACATCCTGAATAAATTGCATGGTCCCGCTTTCGATTTGTTTCGTTAGAGAACCAAAATCATTAAAATCAGGATTGTCAACCAAAATGTGTTCTATGATCGCATCAACACCCTGGGTGGTTGGCACAATCTGATATTGGTACCAACCACTGTCTTTGATCACATTCCAGTATTTGGATTGCATCTGTTTATTGAAACCCACCAGCCAAACTTCAAATCGAAACGTCTCATGGACAAAAATGATCCCGATTTTTAACCCACGAAATTTTAATGATTGAGAATAGATTGAAAAAAAGGTCATATCCATACTTCCCGGATATAGACTGGAAACGTAATAATCAGGATATGTGGTTTTAAAGTGGGTTCTCAAATCTGCAACATATCTGATTAATCCTTGATAGGCTTCCTTAATAGTACCTTTTTCGAGCTGCTTTTTATATTCGTTCATCGCTTCCTGAAGTGTTGCCATATTTAATCCCATCATTTTGTTTTTGATCACTACGTAAATCGCTGCCATGCGATTTTCCGGATTTATTGTTAAATTTATTTATACAAGGTTGATTAATAATGGATGAGCTTGTAGATAACTCCCTAAAGTTTAGCATTGATTTTTGCAATTGTTTCAATTTTTGTGGGTCTAGTTAAAAATGTAGGTTGACATATCGGTTTTCCGCGTGTTTTCTAATTTGAATTTAAAGATACTATGCTAGCATAGCCATCAAACACTTTCAACTCATGATGAGGGAAAAAATATCAAGGAAAGCTATGGAAAAAATTAGCAGTCTACAATCACTGCCCCTGAAAAAAGTATTAAGGGCAAAACACATCGCCGTTCCTGCGGAACATGGTGCCTGGGTATTCTTATTCAGTCCCCTGCTGATCGGATTAGCACTGGGAGGATGGTCGCAGGGAAGTTTCCCCCTGATTTTGGCTTTATTGTCAGCCTTTCTTATTCGCCAGCCGTTGACAATTTTGGTTAAAATTTATTCGGGCAGACGGACAATGAAGGATCTTTATCCGGCAGTATTCTGGATGATTATCTATAGCGTTCTTTTGATAACCAGCCTGACAGCCCTCATCATGTTGAAATATCAATTCATTTTGTACCTGGCAGTGCCTGCCATCCCGGTGTTCATCTGGCACCTCTGCCTGGTCAGTAAACGGGCGGAACGGCGCCAAAAACTGATTGAAGTTGTTGCTGGCGGCGTGCTGGCATTAGCCGCCCCGGCTGTTTATTGGGTAGGTATAAAACAATACGCCCCTCTGGGATGGTTGCTGTGGGGCTTAGCCTGGTTGCAGGTGGCCGGCACAATTCTGAGTGCCTATCTGCGATTAAATCAAAGGCAGCTGAAGGAAATACCCTCACGCAGGGAAATGCTTCGCATGGCAACACAGACGTTATTATTCAACACAGTCTTACTGGTTGGAGTCGTCATATTGGCAATCACGGGATGGGTACCGCCTTTCACTCCCCTCGCCTTTCTGATCCAACCCCTGGAAGTCATCTGGGGAATCTACCGCCCGGCAATAGCCGTGTCCCCTAAAAGGATCGGTATACGGCAATTAATCATCAGCAGCCTTTTCACGCTGGTTTTCATCGCCACCTGGTGGCTCGGTTAGGGGATATTAACAAAATTGAATGGGACTCAAAACGGTCCCTGTTCAGGATGCAGAATGGAATTTGTACCAACAGCCGTTTTTGGCTATCAGTGGGTAAGCACGCGCTCTGGCTTGATTTTGTAAATGACGCGCACCTCTCCTGGTGCGAGGTTAGGATATTTATCCGCGCCGGTGTACTTTTTCGCCATCTTGTTGATGTGGTCCAGTGCACCTTCTTCCACTGCTTCCGCTACCCGGCCACGCACTTCCAGATAGCGATAGGGATTATCGGGGTCCTGAATTTCGACGGTTACCTGGGGGCGTTCCTGCATGTTGCGGTCTTTCTGACGGCCGCGTGACGTGTTGATGATGACATATTCGCCATCAAAATCCACCCAGACTGGAGTAATCTGGATACTTCCATCGGGCATGCTGGTACCCAGATGGGCGAAAGATCGCTTTTTGAAAAGATCTACATAATCTTTGGGTATTTTCGTGGTCATATAATCCTCCTGGTTTCTATGATTATATTAAGGATACCAGTGGCCAGAGTGAAAATCAAAAGCTCGTGTAACCTTCCATTCACTGGTGATACTCCGTGAAAAATAGAAAGAATGTACTATTATGAAGTCTATAGAAAAGCAATAAGCCTTCTGAGTTTCTCAAACGAATAACCTGAATTCAGGAGATATGAGCTTCCAATAACCGCTTCATAAGAAAATGGAGACACTCAGATGAAAATGCTGATGGTTCATAAACGTACGGGCGGGTTCCGAACCCGCCCGTATGGCTAATCAGCCAATGGGTATGGAGGCATTGAACTGGCGTATGCTGTGTGAGAATAGCAGACGCGGATTTTTCTGTATGGCGTGGGGATTGAAGTTGATAGCTTGAGAATTGTCCCGTCTCCATGATTGTAATGTCGGTTAGATTTTGTGTTGAATTTGGTGATGGTTCGCAAATGTACGGGCGGGTTCCGAACCCGCCCGTACGGGTAATCAGCCAAATTACCTGGGATACTCAGTGAATAATAGAAAATATGTGCTATTAAAATTATTATGGATAGCAATAAAAATTTTTAATATAATAGCTGAAAAAACAATCAAACTGGTGAGAAAAAGAACCGCCCCCCTGCCCTGTTGGTTAAAAAGTGTAACCGCGGTTACTATTTTTGCCACCATTCCGGTGGGAACTCCAGCTTCCAATCATAGCGTGGGCTTTTAGATGGCTTCTTATATTTGGAGAGATCAATCTGTCCATCCTGGTAGGCTTCCATAAATCTGTGCAAGGCTAATGTTGCCAACTGGCTGGCGGGTAAAGACAGTGATTCTGCCAGATCAAAGACAGCTTGCTTGAGCTGTGGCGGCAGGTCGTAAGTGACGCGCGAATCTCGGCGGGCACGGATTTTCGCTCTTTCCCTGGCTTTCTTCTCCCGCACCTTGCGCGGTAAACGGGCTTCTGCCTGTTTATTTTCCATACCAGCCAGTAAATCTGCCACAGCAGGGTCCAATATCGATCTGCGTTGTAAATTGCGATTAGCCATCAATCACCTCCAGAAGACGTTCCACAATTTGTCGATAGCCCCCCACCTTGCTTTTACCATCCTGATATCCGCTCATCGCCGGGCTATTGGGTGAATATTCCCACAGCGTTTGTCCGTAGGCAGCCGCTTCCCGCACGCGCGTATCCTGCGGGATGGGGGGTAGAACTTTATCACCAAAAGCTTGTACGATATCCTGAAATTGAGTAACCGTTTCACGGGTGGTGCGGTCAAAAAAAGTCGGTAAAATTGAATAACCCGCAAATTGATGCCCGCGCTGGTTTATCTCAGCCAGAGTTAATAAAATTTCCCTGACTCCATCCACCGCCATGGCATCTGGACGGGTGGGGATTAACACCCAATCACTCGCCACCAGGCCATTAATATGTAATACATCCAGCGAGGGCGCCATATCCAATATAATGACATCGTATTTCGTATCACGCAAACGCTCCACCAAGAGGGTCTCGCGAAAATCCATCAAGGTGATATGCCTTTTGACACTTTCTGTGCGTTTATCACTGGAGAGGATATCCAGATCCGGTCGGACTGTCTGAATCACGTCTGTAAGTGCCTCGTCCATCACCAACCAGCGGTATAACGCGGGTGTCTTTTCCACGCCCAACGAAAAAGCTACATGACCCTGCGGATCCAGATCAATGATTAATGTACTCTTTTGATGCTGCGAAAATCCACTGGCGAGTGTAACCGCGGTAGTGGTTTTTCCGACACCACCTTTTTGATTTGCGAGGGCAATGGTGAACATGATTAGGGATTGGCTCCTTTGTGGTTGCAGAAATTCGTGGCGTACAATCGCCAAGGGGTGACCCTGCTGATTATCGCTTAAAAGATGCCAAATGTCAAGAGGCGACCCTAAGGGTATACCCTATATAACACACAGCGTATACCCTTCGAGCAAATAACCCGATTCTCAGGCTTTTTCAGGGACACATGGGGTATTTATTCAAATATAAAAACACGACTCATCTGAACGCTATTTAGGTTGATTCAAAAATGGGGGAAATTGCAGTTGTTATTTAGGACAATTTATCAAAAGGTTGTGATCTAATTTTAGTTAAAGCATCGTGGCAGGTCAGCTGATAATTGAAATTGAGCATTGCCTTAATCAAAAAAACCTGCCATTGTTATGATTCGTAACCGTGGTTACGAATCTTGTGCTAACCAGCAGAAATGCGGTTTTCTGGTGGAAGCAGATGCTCCGGGAACCTATCTTCTTTTTAATCTGGCTTGAATAAGGGTCAGTAATTCTGATAAAATCTCGGCCGCGTTTTCTGCCTGACCGCTGACGAACAGGTCATCAGCCAGTGAATCCAGAATTTCGGATTGTTCCAGGTGTCCAATACTGCGAAAAACTTTGGTAAATTTACGCAAAGAGCGGGAGGCATTCTTTTCTGGGGTGGACGGGGTGCGTGGAGAGCTATCCTTTTTTGTTTCTGGTGTTGGTTTTTCATTGAGTGCCTGTTCCGCAATTTCTTCTGAGGTCAGGCTGTTTTGAATGCTTTGATGGATTAAAACCTCCCAGTTACGCTGTGGCTGGCTCAGGATTTCACGTAAGACGCGTTCCGGTAAGCGAAAACGATCCGCCATCTCCAGAATATTACTGGGGAATTGCAAGATATTCAATAATTGCACCATACGCGGGCGGGTGAGTTGCATAATCGGAATGATGCGGTCCCATAGGCCAGCCGGCATACGCTGGGCACGTGCCTGGCGAAAGAAATCATAATCATCCGGGAGGTTTTCATCGGGTGTAATACCCAACTCTGCCAGGATTAAAGCTGCCACTTCACAGGCTTGTTCAACGGCTGAAGGTGTTTCTGCATGGCGGTTTTCCAATACCTGGCGCTGTCGGGTCGGTTTTTCCACCACTTCTACACGTAGCAACGGCTCTTCCTTTAAATGGTTAGCGCTGACTTGCAAACAGGCTGCCCAGAAACGGCGTTCACCGGTCTCAATCAGGAACACAAAATTCCCATCAGGATCATTTTCCCAGGATCCGGTGATGGCTTTGATCTGACCATGTTCATCAAAGGAACTTCCCAGCGAGAGGAGGCGCTCCACTTCAGCTTTCACACCGCTATCGTGTTGGGCGTATTTCAGCCATTCCGCGGCAGCCTGATAACAGTCAATTTCACCCGAATAGAAGGAATGGCGGATATGCATGGGCAATAAGCGCCGTGGTTGAAAACGATCCGGCATCATTTCGCTGGGTTTTAAGCGCTCAATGCGCTCGATTTCCCGCTCAACCTTCCCTGATTCCTGAATGGAGGTCGGTGTAGACATGGGTTTTTCTTCTGCTGCCGGAAAATCCTCAAATGCGTTAAATCTCTTTTTCTTGCTGGGTGCCATTTTTTCTCCTTACCGTACGCTCGGGGAACTTCGTTGAATAACAGTTTCGACCAGATCACCATACTCTCTGGTGGCACGCGAACTGGACGCGAGTTGACCCGGTTGGCGTTGCCGCGGGGGTTTGTAAGTGAATATATCCATATGGCTGGAATGCGCATACGCCAGATCGGAGGCTTTGTGGATCGGTCCGAGCAATTGCTGGGGGTAGCGTTGTTCCAATTGTTCCAGGATCTCACGCACCTCGATGCGTTGTTCCTCACAAATCGTGGGCAAATACCCCAGGATATTAATCTCAGGGTTAAAATGCATGCGCACCTGTTCAATCGTGTTCTGTAATTCACGTAAACCAGAAACACCCAGATAACTGGGCTCGACTGGAATAATAATGTGGTTGGCGGCAACCAATGCATTCACCAGCAGGTCGCCGCTGGTGGGAGGTGTATCGATAATAATGTAGGCAAACTGGTTTTGAACCGGACGCAATACCTGATGGAGTCGTGATTCATTGGCCATCAGGGTGGGCAAAACCCGGGCAGCATCCACCATGGCAGCCCGGTTGGAAGGCAATACAAAGAGGTTGGGATGGTGCATGGAGACGCGTAACAGTCTTTGAATGGAAGGGGGAGGCGATTCCACCAGCAAGGCCGGCAGGCTTTGCTGCGGAGGGGCGTCATGTTCCCCATATGCAGTGGCCAATAAGGCGTGCCCCTGGGGATCCATATCGATCAATAACACCCGCTGCTGGGCGCCAGGTTGATCCGCCAGTAACAAGGAAAGCCCGGCAGCAAGGTTCACTGCGGTGGTTGTCTTGCCTACGCCGCCTTTTTCATTTGCAATGGTGATAATGACTGCCATAATCCCTCTTTCTGGTAATAATAAGTCTAATTTCCGAAGGAATGAATCTAATTGCCTTATTTATGTCATTTTTTAGTATATTAGCATATATTAAGGGCAATTTCAACTTAATTACGTTAATTAATTGGTTTTTAAGGTAAAATAGCGATAATTCTCTTGATTTTCTTGATAATTAATGCAATAATATTCGCAGATTGATTGAAGGAGTGCTTATGTTCAATTCATTGAACGATGAAGAGTGGCGAGTAGCCAGAATGGAACGCTTAGGTCTCAAAGAGGATCCTTTCAAATTATCCGCCGATCCACGCTATTTATATCTGGGACCTGAACACTTAGCCGTCTACCGTCAGGCGCAGGGAGTTGTCTCCAGGCGCAGAGGACTGGCGCTCTTTTCGGGTGACATGGGTATGGGAAAAAGTTCATTGGCTCGGCGTATCTACGATTTATATGCGGCTGAAGATTCGGTGGTTATCAGTTACATTCACACAGCTTCCTTTAAATCAGGTATGGATGCTGCCCGGCAAATCTCTCTGTCACTGGGGCTTCCAACACAACGAAGTTTTCAGCGGCAAATGGATACCCTGGAACGTTTAATGGCTGATGAATACACCCGTAACCGCAATGTAGTAATTATACTGGATGATGCGCAGATGATGGAGCCCGAGGCACTCGAAGTTTTGCACCGGCTCTACAATTTTGATTATGACTCCAAGGTGGTGCAGATTCTGGCGTTTGGGCAGCGGGAGATGAACAGTCTGTTTGAAACCAACAAAGCCGTCAATGCGCGCGTCTTTGTGCGGTTGGCGTTACCTCCCCTGACCTTATCCAGTTCATTGCAAATGGTTCTGTTCCGGTTGAATGTTGCCGGAAGGGGTGAACCCTTTATCGATGATGATGCATTTGAATTGTTGTACGACCGTTCACAAGGTGTTCCGCGAGAAATCATTCGCCTATGTGCCCTGTCTACTGATCTGGTACTGCAATCCGACACTTCAACCATCACGTTAGATATTGTAAGAGAGGTAGTAGCATATGAAGCATGATTCCCACTCCGGACCAAGTAATGCCTGGGTCCAACTCTATCAGGCACGCCGGATCACCTCCGATCCGCAATCCCGACCTCCCGGCAGGCCACCATCATTGGTGCCGCGCCACAAAGTTGGTTTAACCCTCTCCAAAGGAGAAATGGCTGAGCTTACCAAATGGCAAAACCGTCTGGCCAAGATGGTGGGCAGGAAAATCTCGCTGGGGGAGACGGTGGGCATTATCTCGCGGATATGCAGTGCGCGTTTCCAGTTGGTACCCGGTGAGAAAGCCCGTAATCTGGAAGAACTGGTACAAATGTTGATCAATGCGGAATAGATTTTTCTACCAAAAATATACTTAATTATCGGAAGAAATAATTAACAGAGAGTCATCAGTAAAATTGCGTGTAGATTAAGAGGATAGGAGGATTTTGAATGAAAACAGCAGCTGTCCGGGCGTGCAAACAGCCGAAAAGTGACCATAAAATTCATCCGAATAGGTTTGAATTTCTTTATTCCTTGGACCAGTGCTGGCATACATATACGAATAGGGGCTGGCAGGTACATCAATCTGCTGTGTTTTACCTGTCAAACGCTATTTTTACTTTGGAAATATTAATTCCCTGATTCATGGATGTGGCGGATGGATAATCGTGCTGAACGCAGGACCGAAGATGGGCAATAAAACAGCTATTTCAGATCACGAGCAGGCCTGGCAAATGGTGCTGGGTCAATTAAGTGCCGATATGAGCCGGAAAGATTTTGATACCTGGGTTAAAGCAATCGTTCCATTGGGTTTTAATGGCAGCCAGGATAAGTTCCGACTGGCGGTCATGAATAAGCGCAATCAGGAATTTATCGAAAATCGATTAAACTCACGCATCACCAGATTGCTATCCGGTATTTATCTGCGTGATCTTGAAGTGGAAGTGTTGGTTGCAAACAAATTTTCGGACGAAAGCAGTCGAGCTGCTCATTTGTTTTCAAATCAGTCCCAGCAGCCGGAAGCTTCAGCGGATCCATCCGCCGCCAAAAAAGCAAAGTCATCTGATGAGGAAAGTTCGGATGTATTGGACGATCTGCCCGCTACCAGCAAACGCAAAGTGATGCTGCAACGGGCTTATGGAGATGAGCGTGCCAGTATCATCCAACCGGATAAAGCCATGTATGTCACCAAATATTTTTTGGAAAAATGGCTGCCGTTACTGGGGCACTCAGCCCTGATCGTGATTATGATGACCAGAAAAGTTTGTTATTGGAACCCTTACACTGGAGAAAAAAGAGATATTCTGGAAACAGAAATGGGGGAGTTGGCGCAGCAAGCCTGTATCAGCGTGCGCACATTAAAGACCGTTCTGAAAAATGATCTGATCAAACGCTACTTTATCCGCTACACTGTGCGCAGAGTCATGACGCCCAATGGCATTCGCACAGCCGGCATCCGTTTACAGGTCAGAATGGATGATCCGCTCACACCTGAAGATCAGGAAAAGCTGGGCAACTATGAAAGTGGCACCTGGTTCTCTCCAGAGTTTGAGGATGAGAGCGAAGACTACGATTTGTAATTGGTCAGAATTGGATTTCAGGCGGGAACAATTAATTTAAGAGTGCAAAACCCTGAGCCTGTTCAGCGGTAATATGAATCAGTTTTCGCAACACAGCGTTTTCACGGCGATATAAGCGTTCGACGGTATGGCAAATATCCAGAGCAGTTTCGGCTGTTAAAGCTGGTTGCTTCTCATGCGCTGGGATTTGTAACAGGGAGGCTGCCAGAAAAATCAAGGTGAAGGGATCATCCGGCATCTGAATTTGCTCCAGATCAATCTGCATGTCGTCCAGGCGGTTGATGGTCTGGAGATAAAATTGCACCTGATTGCGTAAATGGCGAATCCGCCGATATAAGTCTAAAGGACGTTTTAGCTCGATCGGAAAATCTTCACTTTCGGCTCTCAGATAAGGATGTTCATCACTGATTGACTTGATGCGGAATCTTTTTTCACCAATAATTGTCAAATTAAAGCAGCCATCCTTAAGGGGATCGGCTTTGACGATTCTGGCGACAGTACCAATTTGATGTGGTTCAGCTAATGGTCCCAATGACTCCAGCCCGCGTTTGATTAACGCCACTCCAAAAACCGGCTCCTGGTTTAATAATTGACTGACCATCAATTTGTAGCGGCTTTCGAAGATGTGCAAATGTAAAGGCATCCCCGGGAAAAGGACAGTATTTAAAGGAAAGAGGGGGAGATACTGCGCGGTCATGAATCTAATTCTAAATTTCTTCCGGGATTAATCCATGGCTTATATAAGGTTATTAGACAGTTTTTGTCATAATTTATTGGGAATAATGTCACTCCTTAAAATGAACAATGAGCCTGATTTATCAAGGCTCATTGTTCGTCTCTATAAAATTCCTAAATTTACAGGCTGGGTGCGAAGATGCCGGAGAAAATTAACCAGGCTAAAGTTGTTTTGGCTAATAGACTGAGGACGATGTACACACGCTCACCATATAAATAGTCTGCCCAGCGGCCAACTTTTTTATATTGCAGGAACATAATCAAAGCAAAGATATTGAAGAAGGCAAATAGTGTGGGGATGATGATATAAACGAAGGTGGGTGGTTTGGCATCACCGGAATTGGCAGCTCCAACAAAATAGAGGAAGATGACGATCCAGGGTGCGATCCCAGCGATACAACCGTAGATGAAAGCAGTCCAATCAACTTTTTTGGTATATTGATTGTGATATTCCATCATAATACCGAACAGGTTCATGGCTGCGTTGACAGCAAAGATCAGGATGATTCCACCAATATCATTGAAACCAACCAGTAAACCAATCAATACGATCATCAGTGAAGAGCTGAGGGCATATTCATAAAACCGAACAGGATTCATGCCTTTACTTAACACCCGTGAGTACCATTTGAATCCAAACGTTGCCAGGGAGAAATGCGCCACAGCAGATAACAACAAAAAAATGGCTACTCCAATACCAAGAGGAATGTCTCCAATTTGCTGTGGATTAGCGACCAATCCTCCCAGAGAGAGATCAAATTTCAAATAGTTCGAATAAATCGGATAGGTTTCACCCGGCGTATCCACGATAAAAGTTATTACAATCATAAATACGCCCTGAATAAAATGTAGAAAGCCCATTATCAGGTTGAACTTACGAAGCTTTTGTAACTTTATTTCAAAAGTAT
>SWCF01003795.1_pt1 | contig 17219 bp, 20 predicted proteins | sample 4690081 | NCBI WGS metagenome assembly SWCF01 (sample SAMN10267280, study PRJNA491770) | bioreactor metagenome | isolation source: DHS bioreactor inoculated with | place: Japan: off Shimokita Peninsula
GGGCGGGCGGAGTTCAACGAGGTGTTCTTCGACGACGTCTTCGTCCCCGACGACTGCCTGGTCTCGGAACCGGGGCAGGGCTGGCGCCTCGCGGTGACCACCCTCGCCAACGAACGGCTCAGCATGGGCGCACAGCTCGAGCACGGTGCGGCCGCACGGGTGCGCGACGTCGTCGAGTCGGGCCGCTACGCCGCCGCCCGCGACGACGCACTGCGCGTCCTCGGCCGCAACACCGGCCGCGAGATGGCCCTGTCGGCGATGAACCTGCGCAGCGTGCTGCGCCGGTTGTCCGGTCTCGACGCCGGGGCGGAGATCAGCGTGCAGAAGGTCTTCAGTGCCCTCGCCCAACGCGACGGCTCGCGCGGGCTGGTCTCGCTGCTCGGTCCGCTCGGCGCCGCCGACGACGACGGACACATGCTCGACCACCTCGGTCTGCCCGCGGTGCTCTTCGGCGGCGGCACCATCGAGATCCAGCTGAACGTGATCGCCCGTCGCGTGCTGGGACTGCCGCGCTGACACCGACCACACCACATCCACCTGGAGGGGCTATGCACCCGGAACTGTCCGACGATTCACGTCGGCTCCGCACCGAATTACGCAACTACTTCGCCGAGATCATCGACGACGACGACCGGCGCGCCCTCGCCGACCAGACCGAGGGCGGACCCGTGTTCGACCGCATCCTGCGACGGATGGGCCGCGACGGGTGGCTCGGTCTCGGCTGGCCCACCGAATACGGCGGCCGGGGAGAGGATCCCGAGGCCCTGTACGTGTTCTACGACGAGGTGATCCGCGCCGGCGCACCGCTGTCGCTGGTCACCCTCAACACCGTCGCGCCGGCGCTGATGAAGCACGGGACCCAGGCGCAGAAGGACTTCTTCCTGCCGCCGATCCTGGCCGGTGAACTGACCTTCGCCATCGGCTACACCGAACCGAACGCGGGCACCGACCTCGCCTCGCTGCAGACCCGCGCCCGCATCGAGGGCGACGAACTGGTCATCAACGGCAACAAGATCTTCACCAGCGCCGGCGTCTACGCGGACTGGATCTGGCTGGCCGTCCGCACCGATCCGGACGCGCCGCGGCACCAGGGCATCTCGGTGGTGCTGGTACCGACGTCGGCGCCCGGGTTCTCGGTGACCGAGATCCACACCGTCGGTGGCATCAGCACCTCCGCCACCTACTACGACGACGTCCGCGTGCCGCTGACCAACGTCGTGGGCGAGCTGAACCAGGGTTGGGGCCTGATCACCAACCAGCTCAACCACGAGCGGGTCGCGCTCGCGGCCCGCGGCGGCATCGCGAACGAGCTGTACGACGCCGTGCTCGCCTGGGCGCAGTCCGAGCCCCTGGGCGCCGGGACCGTCTACGACCTGCCCTGGGTGCGTACCAATCTGGCGGAGACGTACGCACTGCTCAGTGCCGCCGACCTCGTCAACCTCCGGCTCGTCGCGGACGTCGCCGCGAACACGCTCGGCGGCGGAGACTCCGCCGCTGCCAAGATCTTCGGGACGGAGGCGGTCGTCACCGCCTACGGCAAGATGCAGGAGATCCTCGGCGTCCGTGGCCTGCTGCGGCCCGGCAGCCCCGGAGCCGTCGTCGAGGGACGCGTCGAAACCCTGGCGCGCAGAGCCCAGAACAACACCTTCGGCGGCGGCACCAACGAAGTGATGCGCGAGATCGTCGCCGCCAAGTGCCTCGGCATGACGCTCGCCGCCCGTCGCCGCACCGACGCCCCCACCAGCACGAGGAGCTGACATGGATTTCGAACTCGACGAGGACCTGACGAGTGTGCAGGACCTGGCGTCCCAGCTCTTCCGGCAGCTCGCGCCGGTCGAGCGGGTCGTCGAGGTGGAGAAGAACGAGGGCGGCTTCGACGCGAAGCTGTGGAGCGCCCTGGCCGACGCCGGTCTGCTCGGCATCGCGGTGCCGGAGGAGTCCGGTGGCGCCGGGATGGGTCTGCTCGGCCTGATCACCGTGCTCGAGCAGCAGGGCCGGCACGTGGCGCCGGTGCCGCTGTGGTCGGTGACGGCGGCCGCGTCGGCGATCGTCCGGTTCGGCACGGCCGAGCAGGTCGAACGGCTGGTGCCCGGCATCGTGGACGGCTCCCGACCGGTCGTCGCCGCGTTCGACGCACCCTACGGTGAACTCACCTCGTTGTCTGCGGTGAGCAAGGGCGACGACCTGGTCGTCAGCGGAACCGTCGCCGGCGTGCCCGCCGCGGCCGTGGCCGCCGCCACGACCGTGCCGGTCCGGTGCGACGACGGATCGCTCGCCGTCGCAGTGATACCGACCGGGGCGGACGGCGTCACGGTGGAACCGGTCGCCGCCACCGACCGCGGCAGCTTCGCCAACCTCCGGTTCGACGACGTCGTCGTGCCCGCGGCCGATCGTCTGCCGGGCGACGGCGCGGAGACGGTCGCCTGGGTGCGCCGCCGGATCCAGCTCGCGCTCGCGGCGGTGCAGTTGGGCGTGTGCGCGCAGGCGCTGCAGACGACGGCCGAATACACCTCGCAGCGAGTCCAGTTCGGTCGGCCGCTGTCGACCAATCAGGCCGTGGCGGTGCGCGCCGCCGACGCCTACCTCGACACCGAGGCGATCCGGCTCACCACCCGGCGGGCGGCGTGGCTGCTCGACGCCGGACGGGAGCAGGAGGCCGAATCCGCGGTCCTCGTCGCCAAATGGTGGGCGTCGCGAGGCGGTCTGCGGGTGGTGCACGCGACGCAGCACCTGCACGGCGGTATCGGAGCGGACGTGGACTACCCGATCCACCGCTACTTCCTGTGGGGACGGCAGCTGTGCTTCAGCCTCGGCGGTGCGGACGCCACCGCGGCCGAGCTGGGCGACGTCCTCGGGTCTGCACCCAGGATCGGGGCACCCGCATGACGCATCCCGGGCGCCCGACGCTCGTCACCGACGCCGGCATCGGCTCGGCGCTCACGCGCCGGATCGCCGGAGAGGACTCCCGATGACCCGCACCATCGATGTGCCCGCGGACCTGCGGGAGGCGTCCGCGGAACTCGTCGCCGCGACTCGCGCGCTGATGCTGGCCGCGGCGACCACGACGGCGGACACCGAGACCGTCCGCGCCGCCCGCGCAACGATCGCCGAACTGGCCGAGACCCTCGGCGTGCGACCGCGCTCGCGGGTGCTGCGTCCCCCGTTCGACGGTCCGTCGCGGTCCCGGGACACGGGTGGGCGCGAGCCGTGGGCGCTGTTCACCCACAACCCGATGGGCATTCCGCTCGAGATCCACTTCGGCACGGACGAGGCGCGGGCCCGGCTGGTCGCGAACGCCCTGCACGAGGGTCCGCCCGACAGCGTGCACGGCGGGTTCAGCGCTCACCTGCTGGACTGCATGCTCGGCACCCTCATGCAGGCCCGGGGCAGCCGTTCGCTGACGGCGTCGCTCGACCTGCGCTACCTGCGCCGCACGCCGCTCGACGAGCCGCTGGATCTGTATTCGCGGATCGTCGAGACCGAGGGCCGGAAGACCGTCGCCGAGGGCTGGATCGAATGCCGCGGTGAGCGCACGGTCGAGGCGCGGGGAGTGTTCGTCCGCGTCGAGGAATGACCGGTTCCGTCGACGGAACAGCATGCAGGAAAAGTGAATTCGCGGCGCGCCGGACGACGTCCGGCGCGCCGTCGCGTTCTAGTTCGCGACACCCACACGTGTTCGGTGCGCCAGGCGGGTCCGCGCGGTGGAACCGGAGCGGCCGGGGGTGAGCATCCGCGAGGTGCGGCGTGCGGCGGCCCAGACCATCGGTGCGATGTGGGCGAGTTCGACCGTTCCGCGGCACGCCACCGAGATCGCGCCCACGACGCCGTCGGGGCCGACGACCGGTGCGGCGACCGCGCTGATGGACATGGGGCACGAGTGGCCGGGCACGAACGCGAGGCCCTGCCGCTGGCGCACCCGGTTCAGACGGTCGTGCAGTGCCGACAGATCGGCGCGGGACCGGACGTGCGGCCCGGCCGTCATGAGAGCGTCGACCCGCTCCGGCTCGAGGCCGGCGAGCAGTGCCCTTCCACTGACGGTGCTCTCGGCCGGAAGCCGGGCCGCGACCTGGGAAGGGATGCCCGCGCTGGCCGCGCCCCCGATCCGGTCGAGAAAGTACACGGACGAGCCTTCCAGCACCGTCAGGTGCGCGACCCCGCCGGTGCCGATCTGCAGGTCGTTGAGCATCCCCGCGGCCGCGGCGCGCAGCTGTGAGTAGTCCCGGGGCCGGGCCATCGTCTGCATCCGCAGCCCGGGTCCGTATCCGCGGGAGTCGTGTTCGACCCAGTGGAGGTCGACGAGCTGGGTCAGCAGGCGGAAGACGGTCGAGCGGGGCAGTCCGGTGGCGGCCGTGATCTCCTCGAGGAACATCCGGTCGGGACCGGATGTGAACACGTCGAGGATCTGGGTGAACCGCTCCGCCACGCTGGGGCGCTGCTCACGCGGCATGTCCGACACCGGAATCGAGTCACTACGCATCACAGTCAATGTCTGACCTCCTTCGGCTCACGTTACCTAGCACTTGCTTGGTGCGCTACGCGGGCCGGCGCGGCGGCGCCGCCGGATGACGATCGGTGCCGTCACGAGAGCTTGGTACGCACGCCGGTGGTGTCCAGGGCTGCGACGCTGCGGGCGGAGAACGTCCGGTCGGCGGGGCGGTCGGCGAAGTACCCGGAGACCTGCGCGTCGAGTTCGTCGAGGGTGAAGACCCCGGAGCCGGCGGTGAATCGATTCTCCACCGTCGGGGGAGCCATCAGCGCCACCATGTCGCCGTAGACGACGAAGACCTGACCGTTCACGCGGCTCGCCGCCGGACACGCCAGGTAGGCCACGAAGGTCGCCACCCGCTCGGGGGCCAGGATGTCGACGGCCGATCCGGACGGGTCTTCGTCGAAGACGTGCGCGGTCATCTCCGTGCGCGCCCTCGGCGCGATCGCGTTGGCGGTCACCCCGTACCGGGAAAGTCCGTGCGCGGCTGCCAGGGTGAGAGCGACGATTCCGGACTTGGCGGCGGCGTAGTTCGATTGCCCCGCCCCGCCGAAGAGGAACGCCTCCGAGGTGGTGTTGATCAGCCGCCCGTACACCGGGGAGCCCGACGATTTCGACTCCGCACGCCAGTATCTCGCCGCCGCGGTGGTCAGCGCCGCGTGCCCCTTCAGATGCACGCGGATCACGTCGTCCCACTTCTCCTCGGTCATGTTGACCAGCATCGCGTCGCGGATGATGCCCGCGTTGTTCACCACGACGTCGAGGCTGCCGAACTGTTCGACGGCCGCGTCGACGAGGCGGTCGCCGATCGACCAGGCTCGGACGTCACCTTCGACGGCGATCGCCCTGCCGCCGCGCGCCTCGATCTCGGTGGCGACGGTGTGTGCAGCAGCTCCGATGTCGTTGACTACGACGGCTGCGCCCCGTTCGGCGAGTGCGAGCGCCTCGGCCCGGCCCAGGCCGGACCCGGCTCCCGTCACCACGGCCGTGCGGCCGGTCAGGTCGGTGTCGCTCACAACGTCTCCTCGTTTCGGTGGATGCCGGTCCCACGGGCCGGTGCGACGGGTCCGCGCAGGTGCGGACTGTTCCTGCAGCGTGGTCCACCCCGCGGCGACCGATCCTGCCGCTCGGTCGGCACAATAGAATCAGATTCTTCTTCTGTCGAGGAAGGGGTCGGTCCCGCCTCGCCGATACAGAAGTGGTTCAGCTGCATATTCCATGTATACGACGACGAATAAAAGAACGTGATTCTATTCCGCTGACCGGGACCTGGGGGCGGGATCATGCTCGCTCTACCGACGCTCCACACGGGTGCTCGACGCGGCTACGGCGACCGGTCCGCCCTCTGTGACCCTGTCGTCGCTGCCGCGGGGCCGCGCTAGTCTGCGCAGGTGAGTTCCGCAGCCGCCGGTGTACCCATGAGCCCGGACGACATGACCCCCGCACAACTGCGGCGACGCAGCCGGATCACCGAGACCGTCGTCGAGATGCTCGAGGAGACGAGTCCCGACAGCATCCAGATGCGGGACGTGGCCGAGCGTTCCGGGGTGGCGCTCGGCACCCTGTACCGATACTTCCCGGCCAAGCCGCAACTGCTCGCCGCCGCGATGGCGGCATGGAACGACCGCCTGTCGCAGCGGCTCGCCACCGAGCGCCGACGCCGATCCGACCGCGACGCCCGCGCGGAGGATGCGGTGGAGCGTGTCGTCCGGTTGTACGTGCGGCAGATGAAGGCGTTTCAGCGGGGCCCGCACTTCGCCCGTCTGGAGGTCGAGTTGCAGACCTCCCGGGATCCGTATGTGGTGGAGACTCTGGTCGAGCGGTCGGCGGTCAACCGTTCGGCCGTCTTCGAGGCGATGGAGGGGATTCCGGCGGAGCGGGCCCGGCTGGCGTCGTTGGCGATCGGCAGCACCATGCTCACTTCGCTGATGCTGTGGACGACGGATCGCATCAGGTTCGCCGAGGCGCTGCGCAACGTCGAGGACGTGTGCCGGCTGGTCCTGAGCGACCGTCCCGTCACGAGCTGACGAATGCCCACAAGGAAGACGAATCCCGTTTTGATGCAAAGACTCACGCGTCCACGGCGGTCACCTCTGCACACCCGTCGAGTGTCCGTCGTCGCGTGACTCCGCTCCGGAAGCACACCGGTTCCGCCGCAGGAACTCCCGGACGAAGAGGACGAAACCCGCGGTGGGGAAGGCCGCTCCGAGGACGCAGACCGCACGCCATCCGCCGGTGAGGTAGGCAGCCGTGGACAGTGCGCTGCCGAGGGAGCCGGCGAGAAAGTAGGAGGTCATATAGGCGGTGTTCAGGCGGCTGCGGGCGTCGGGCCGCAACGGCTGGATCAGGCTCTGGTTGCTGATGTGCGTTCCCTGGATGCCCAGGTCCAGCAGGGCGACGCCCACCGCGAGTGCGAGCACGTGCTGTTCGCCGAAGGCGAGGAACACGAAGCTGACCGCGGTGGCGGCGACGAACAGACCCGTCTGCCGGCGCGCGTAGCCGCGGTCGGCGAAGATGCCGGCCGTCCGTGCTGCCAGCGCGCCGGCGACCCCGACGAGGGTGAAGATCCCGATGCGGGCCTCGGACCACCCGTACCCCGGTCCGGCGAGCAGGAAGCCGACACTGGTCCAGAACACCCCGAACGAGGCGTAGGTCAGGGCACCGTAGGCGATGCGGCTGCGCAGCACGGGTTCGTCGCGGATCAAGCACACCACCGAGGCGAGCACCGCGCGGTAGCCGGCGGTGGTCGCCGGCGGCAGGACCGGAAGGGACTGCACCAGCAGCACGGTGCAGAGCATCAGGACCGCCGCGAGCACGAATACCGCTCGCCACCCGGCGATCTCCGCCACCAGGCCCGCCACGACGCGGGAGAGGAGAATGCCGAGCAGCAGGCCGGTCATCACGTTTCCGATCACACGTCCGCGTTCGTCGTCCCGGGCCAGGCTCGCAGCGAACGGGACGAGGATCTGGCCCACGACCGATCCGGTACTGACGAGCACGGCCGTGGCGGCGAGGATCTGCCAGCTCGGTGCCCAGGCCATGACCAGCAGGCCGGCGGCCGTGAGCACGAGCATGCGTCGCAGCAGCCGTCGCCGCTCGACCATGTCGCCCAGCGGCACCAGCAGGGCCAGGCCGGCGGCGTACCCGATCTGCCCCGCGGTGACTACCCATCCGACCTGCGTGGTGGAGGCGTCGAGGCTGTCGGCGACGGCGCCGACGAGCGGTTGAGCGTAGTAGCTGTTGGCCACCACCAGACCGGAGGCCAGGGCCATCGCGCCGACGAGCCGGCGGCACATCCGGGCTGTCGGGGCGCCGGTGGACGTGGACTGCATGGCACCGATCCTGCGGGCCCCGGTATTGATGTGTCCAACGGGATGAATCGATGAATCCGAGCGATAAGGTCGATGAATGGAACTACGGCAGCTGCGGCACTTCGTGGCGGTCGCCGACCTCGGGCACTTCACCCGGGCCGCCGAATCGGTGCATCTGTCGCAGTCGGCGCTCAGCGCGTCCGTGCGGGCGCTCGAGAGCGAACTCGGGACGTCGCTGTTCGAGCGCACCCCCCGGTCGGTGCTCCCCACTGCGGCGGGCCGAACGCTCTACCCCTACGCGCAGCGGTTGCTGCGCGAGGCCGCGGAGGCCCGCGCAGCCGTGGCGAGACTGGAAAGCGGCGAGGCCGGCACCCTCGCGGTGGGCACCGTGCAGACATTCCGGGCCGCGGATCTGCCGTCGCTGCTCGCACAGTTGCACCGCACTCACCCGGGCATCGAGGTGGCGCTGCGGGAGGCGACCACCACCGAACTGTTCGACGCCCTCGCCACCGCCGAACTGGACCTCGCATTCGTCGCCCTCGACGCGCGTCCGCTCCCGCCCGGCCTCGTCACACTCCGCACCTACACCGAGGAACTCACCGCCGTGGTCGCGCCCCGCCATCCGCTCGCCGCGGTCGGGGCGATCGATCCCGCGGAGCTGCAGCCGTACCCGTTCATCGAATTCGAGGCCGGTACCGGCCTGCAGACCACGGTCGAGGCGCTGTTCGTCCGCGCGGGCGTGCACCGCGACGTGACGTTCCGCGTCGGGGACATGGATCGCCTGCTCGAACTCGTCCGCCACGGTCTCGGGGTCGCCGTCATCCCGGAACCGATCGCGCGACGCAGCGGCCTGCACCGCATCGGGCTGCGGCCCGGGCCACCGCACCGCACCCTGGCGCTGGTGTGCCGTGCCCCGGCCCCGTCCTCGACGGCCGCGCAGTTGTTCCTCGACCTGCTCTGACCCGGCGGTCCGCCCGACGGGGAGCGGGACGCTCGGCAGTGTGGGGGAGCGGCCCGCTCAGTAGTGAGGGAGCGTCCCGCTCAGTGCCCCGGCGTCCGGTAGGCGGCGTTGCGATGCACCGCGTCGTCCATCTCCTGGGGGGTGAGCAACCGGATCGGTACGGAACGCGCGATGCCCGACGCCCGGGTGCGGAACTCGAGCGTGGCCGCCGCGAGATCGTCGGGCACCTCCCCGATGACGTAGAGATCGTGCCCGCCGAGCGCGAAGTGCACGGACTCGACGCTGCCACCGACGCTCTCGACCATCTCGGTGATGGCGGAACTACGGACGGAACCACCCTCGGAGAGCAGACCCTGCGCGCCCTCGGGGGTGTAGGTGACCTGCCACAGGTACTTCGGCATGTTCTCGACTCCTCGGCTGTCGGGCCATTCCACGGCCGGGCTCGGTGCCCCCTCCATCGTCGACCCGCTCGCTCCGTCGTGGGGCGGTTTCGCGCCGAACCGGCGTAGGTTCGTCACCGGACCGCCCGACCGTTTCCGACGAGAGGACCACTGCCGTGCCCAGACCTCCGCTGCCGCAGGCCGTCGCCGAGATGCTCGCCCAGCCGAACTACGCCACCATCAGTACGGTGCGAGCCGACGGGCATCCGGTGTCGGTGCCCACCTGGTATCTGTTCGAGAACGGCCGGATCCTGGTGAACATGGATGCCGGGCGCAAGCGGCTCGAGCACCTGCGCCGCGATCCCCGGGTCAGCCTGAGCGCGATGGACCCGGCGGACTGGGTGACCCACGTGAGCATCCAGGGGCGGGTCGTCGAGTTCGTCGACGACCCCGAACTGACCGACATCGACCGCGTGGCGCGGCACTACACCGGCAAGCCCTACGGGGTGCGCAACCGGCCGCGGGTCAGTGCCTGGATCGAGATCGACCGCTGGCATGCGTGGGGCCGGCTGAAGGATGCGGCCTGACACAGTCCCGCCGCCGGCCCCGGGGCCGGGCTCACACGAGCCCGGCCTCCTTCGCCACCTTCCGGACCTGGAAGGCCACGACGATCAGCAGCACGCCGAAGAGGATGGCGTAGATACCCAACAGCCAGATGAGGCTGATGATCCCGCTGCCGGGGAAGATCAGCAGCACGACACCCAACAGAACCGCAAGGATGCCGGCGAAGAGCGACCACCCCCATCCCGAGTTCGGGACCTTCCGGAAGCTCAGCGCACCGATGATGCCGGTGACGCCGAACAGGATCGCGTAGAACGCGATGATGTACAGCACCACGAGTGCGGTGGCCGCGGGCCAGACGAGGGCGACGATGCCGGCGGCGATGGAGACCAGGCCCATCGCGAGCCACCAGCCCCAGCCGTCGAGGCGGGCCCGGTCGCGAATCGAGTGGTAGACGAGTACGACGCCGTCGACGATGGCGTAGATGCCGAATACCACCACGAGGGCCCAGACGGTGATCCCCGGCCACACCAGGGCGACGACACCGAACAACACGGCGAGGATGCCCCGGATCAGCACCAACCACCACATCTGTTTGAACAGGGGACTGAACTGATCGTTTGCGGTGAACGCTCTCTCGGACACGGCCACTCCTAGGATGCGGTCTCGTAGTTCGGGCACAGCGTAGGCCCGTACGGTTCCCCCCGCCTGCCGAATGACGATCCGATTCCCAGTCGTGACGAGCGTTACCGTGGAGCGATGGCTCAGGTGCGGATCGGAATCTCCGGCTGGCGGTACGCCGAATGGCGCGGTGACTTCTACCCGGCGGGGCTGGTGCAGCGCCGCGAACTCGAGTACGCCGCGGAGCGGTTCGGATCGATCGAGATCAACGGCACCTTCTATGCGTTGCAGCGGCCGTCGAGCTTCCTGCGGTGGCGGGACGAGACACCGGACGGGTTCGTCTTCGCCGTCAAGGGCGGCCGGTACGTCACCCACATGAAGCGCCTCGTCGACGTCGACGACGCCCTCGCCAACTTCTTCGCGTCCGGTGTGCTCGCCCTCGGCCCGAAGCTGGGGCCCGTGCTGTGGCAACTGCCGCCCTCCTTGGCATTCGAGCCGGAGCGGATCGCCGCGTTCGTCGAGCGGTTGCCCGCCTCGACGACCGAGGCCGCGGCACTCGCCGTGCGCCACACCGAGAAGGTTCCCGACGATCGGGCGTGGACGGAAACCGAGGCGGATCGGCCCCTCCGGTACGCGCTCGAGGTGCGGCACCCGAGCTTCACGGACCCGGACGCGGCGGCACTGCTGGCCCGCCTCGGCGTCGCCCTCGTCGTCGCCGACACGGCCGGGCGGTTCCCGTTCCTGACCGAGGCCACCACCGACTTCGTCTACGTGCGACTGCACGGAGACACCGAGCTGTACGCGAGCGGGTACGCCCCCGACACCTTGGACGAGTGGGCGGCGCGGGTCCGTGGCTGGCGCTCCGAGGGGCGCGACGTGTACGTGTACTTCGACAACGACATCAAGGGCTACGCGCCCTGGGATGCGCTCGAACTGCAGCGCCGCGTCGGCTGACCGTGTCGGTGCCGCATGGCACGCTCGTCGTGACGCGCCGGCGCTCGCCGGGAGCATCGGCGACCCGAGGAGGACACCGTGTGGCCCACGCACTGGCCGCAGCTGGCGCGGGAAATCGCGGAGCACACCAGCGCGGCGCTCGCCGCCGCCCGGACGCGCTCGGTCCCGGCCTGGGAGGACGCGACGACCGAGCTGGTAGCGCTGCCGTACGAACAGGTCGCCGGCGTGCATGCGACGATGATGCGCGAGCTGCTCGAGGAGCTGCACCCGGACGGCCTGGCCGGCGAGGACGTGCAGGCGGTGTTCGAGCGCAGCGCGCGCACGGGGGCCGCGTGGCTGCCGTCGCTGCACCCGGACACGGTGGTGGCCGTGCTCACCGGCACCCTCGGGGTGTCGGATCCCGACGCACCGAAGGCTCGTCCCGACGAGTACCTGCAGGCCGGCCTGGTCGTGCTGGCCGACCTGCTGGCGGCCCGCCGGGCGGACCCGGGCACGTACCTGCGTCGCGCGCTCGGAGAGATCGAGCGTGCCGAGACGGTCGAGATGCCCTGACGGCTCGCCTCAGTGCCGGGTGTGGTCCTCGACTGCGCGGGTGAGTCGTCGCAGCAGCGCGGTGAGGGTGTCGAGTTCGTCGTCGGTGAAGCCGTCGAGCATGCGGCGCTCACGTTCGACGCGTCGGGGGAACTCGGCGTCGACCACGGCGCGGCCCGCTTCGGTGAGGGAGAGCAGGACGACGCGGCCGTCGCGCTCGAAACGCCGGCGCTCGACCAGCCCGAGCCCCACGAGGCGGTCGGCGTGCTTGGTGGTGGAGGCGCCGCTCAACCCGGTGACCGACGTGACCTCGCTGGCACGCAGCGGCGTGTTGCTGCGCGCCAGCGCGCACAGCACTTCGAACTCGGGGCGTGTGACACCGCTCGGCACGAGTTCCCGGTCGAGCTGGGAGAGGGCGAGGGAACTGATCCGGGTGATACGGCCGATGACGTCGATCGGGCGGGTGTCGAAGCCGGGGTGCGTCTCGGCCCAGCCGAGCCGAACGTGGTCCACGAAGTCCTCGGGCTGGGCGGTGTCCGACATGGGTCCATCCTAGCGAGGAGTCTCACACTCAATTCACATTTAATTTATCTCTGAAATATCTACACTGGAGCGGTGCGCCCCTCCCTCCCGATCCCAGACCACAACCGTCTCAGGCACTCGACGACCGCGCTCGCGCATTCGCTGTCGCCTGCCGCGTGGCGCGAGGCGCTCGAATTCCGCAGTGCCGACGCCACCGTGGCGCCTGCGCTGCGCGTGGGATCGGCGGTGCTCGTCGCGCTCGTCGGAGGCGGCCTCCTGCACCTGCCGCACCTGGCCGGATTCGCCGCCCTCGGCGCGCTCGCCTCGGCCTTCGGACGCTACGAGCCCTATCCGCGACTGGCCGGAAAGATGGCGATGGTCGGACTCGGTGTGGTCGGCTACGTCGCACTCGGCGCCGGTGTCGGCGCGGCCACGGTGCCGATGGGGATGCAGATTGCGGCGCTCTCGGTAGCGGCCGGGTTCGCCTTCTGGGTTCTGGGGGCCTTCCGGCTGTCCGGGCCGGGACCGGTCATCCTGGTCTTCGCGGCCGCCGGCGCAGCCGGATTCGCGCGCACCGCCACGGACGTACGGGACGCGGTCGTTGCCGCCTCCGTGGGAGTCGTTGTGGGATGGGTGATCTCGATGGTTCCCGCCCTGTATCACCCGCACGGGCCCGCACGAATCGCCGTCGCCCGCGCCCTCGCGGCGGTCTCGGCAATCGAGCGCGACGGCCACCGCGCGGTGCCGGGCGCCCACGCCGCGATCGCCCGGGCTCACGACGTCGTCGCGCTCGGCTCCCGTCGGGCGGACGCGCACACCCACGAACTCCTCGCGCTGCTCGCCGCGGCCGGCACGGTCGTCGACGAGGCCGAGTCCGACGCCGTGCCCGATCGGGTGGCCGAATTCGCCCGATTCGAGGTCGAATTTCGGAAGGTCCGGCGCGACATCGCCATTCCCCGTGTCGACGGGACCGGAACACCCGTCCTCGCACGGCCCGTCGGATTCGTGCGTGAGGGCGTCCCACGGTTGCGGGACCGCGCGATCCTCGTCGGCGCGGCCCGGGTGCTCCTCGCCTCGCTCCTGGCGGGCTGGTTCGCCGCCGCGGCGGGTCTGCACCACCCGCTGTGGGCGACGATGGGGGCGATGGCCGCGTTGCAGGGCGTCAACTACCGGCAGACGGTGCAGCGGGCGATCCAGCGTCTGCTCGGCAACGTCGCGGGCGCCGTGCTGGCGGCGGCGTTGATCGCGCTGTCCCTGGATTACTGGCCGTACGCGCTGGCGATCGTGGTGCTGCAGGTCGTCGCCGAGCTGTACGTGATGAAGAACTATGCCGCGACGTCCGTTGCGGTGACCGCGATGGCACTGCTGCTCACCGGGCTCGGCGAGAACCTGGGCCCGGAGATCGCGATGAGCCGGATCGCCGACACGCTCGTCGGGGTCGTGGTCGGTGTGCTCGTCGCGGCGGTGACCATCGACCGCGCCGACCGGCACCACCTGCGACCCGCGCGGTAACGCACCTTGCGCGGCGGTCCGGGGCCGGCGCCCGAGTTGCGACGTATCGACGGTCACGATCGCACTCGGTCTAGCATCGGCGCATGCGCGTGCGCCGGATCGTCGACCTGAGCCGAACCGTCTCCGGCGACACCCAGGTCTATCCCGGAGACCCAGTCCCGGTGCTGAGCCCGCACGCGACACTCGAGCGCGACGGGTACAACCTGCTGCGGATCGAGATGGGTTCGCAGACCGGAACCCACGTCGACGCGCCGCTGCACATGCGCGCCCGGGCCGCCCCGATCGACGAGGTTCCCCTCGACCGCTTCGTCGGCCGGGGAGTCGTCCTGGACGTGCGGGGCCTGCCGCCGCGTACCGCCGTGACCCCGCGGCACCTCGCCGGCGGGCCGGAGCCGGGGCCCGGCGACATCGTCCTCGTGCATACCGGCTGGGCCGAGCACTACGACACCGATACCTACTTCGAGCATCCCTACCTGGCGGCGGACGCGTGCCGGTGGGTGCTCGAACGCGGCGTGCACGCCATCGGCCTCGACGCCCCGAGCATCGACTCCGCTCTGGGCGCCGACTTTTCCGCGCATCGGCTCGTCGCCGCGGCCGGCGGCATCGTGTGCGAGAACCTGTGCAACCTCGAACTCGTCGACTTTCCCGATCCGCTGATCAGTCTCCTTCCGCCGCGGCTGCAGGGTGCGGACGGTGCGCCGGTGCGGGCCGTGGCGATCGAACTCGAACCGTGATCACGGCACCTGCGCCGCGACGATCCGTGCGGTGCCGTATGCCGCGGTGCCGAGCGTGACGACCGCGAAGGCCACGATCCACACGGCCGTCGGTACGCGGGTGAGCCAGCGCAGCTGATCGGCGTCGGAACCCTGCCCGCGGCCGCGCCGATGGGTGCGCGCCAGTTCGAGGACCGGCCGGGTGGCGCCGAACAGCAGCACCCAGGTCGTCAGGTACGCGACGGTGTAGCGCACCAGCTCGTCGCCGTAGTACGCGGCGACTCCGATCACCGCACCGACCGCGAGCACCGAGACGAATCCGAAGAAGTTGCGGATCAACAGGATCAGCAGGGCGAGGGCCGCGAGTACCGACCACAGCACCGCCGCGGGCCGGCCGGTGGTGAGGAGCGTCGCGGCGACGAACCCGAGCACGGCCGGGCCGGTGTACCCGGCGAACGCGGTCGCGATCATGCCCGGACCGCGCGGATTGCCGGAGGACACGGTCACTCCCGAGGTGTCGCTGTGCAGGCGGATGCCCGCCAGCCGCCGGCCGACGAGCCGGGCGACGAGCGCATGCGAGCCTTCGTGGGCCTGGGTGATCACGTGCCGGGTCACCAGCCACAGCGGTCGCACCGATACCAGCACCAGCGCGACGGCCGCGGTGAGGACGACGAGTCCGGCCGGTGCGGGTTCGCTCACCGCGCTGACGGCGTGCCAGCCGGCGCGGACGGCGGAGGCGAAGGACTCGAGCGGTGTGGACGGGTCGGCCTCGGGGTCCACAGGCGGCACCTTTCTGTCGGGAGTCCGCCATCGTACGGTCCGGCAATTCGCTCCACGGGCGCCGGTAATGTGCCACTCTCTAGGCTAATCATTCATATCAATAGGGAGGCCGCGTGTCGGTCGGGATTCTGGAAAGGCGCCGGGTGGCCCGGCCGTCGTGGATCGCACTCTCGGTGTTCCTCGTGTTCGCCGCGAGCAACGCCCCGGCCCCGCTGTACGTGGTGTGGCAGCGCGAGATGGGGTTCCCACCCAGCACGGTCAGCCTCATCTTCGTCAGCTACATCGTCGGATCGGTGGTGGCGCTGGTGTTCGGTGGGCGCGCGTCGGACCGGTTCGGGCGGCGAGCCGTCCTGCTGCCGGCCCTGGGCCTCGCGATCGTGGCCTGCCTCGTGTTCGCGACGGCCCGCACGCCGCTGTGGCTCGAGACGGGGCGGTTCTTCATCGGCCTCGCCTCGGGGGCATTCGGCGCGGCGGGATCGGCGGCGATCGCCGACGCGTTCGGCCCCGGTCGCGGCGGGCGCGCGGCGCTGTATGCGAGCGCAGCACCCGTCGCCGGGTCGGCCGTGGGGCCGCTGCTCTCCGGGGTGCTGGCCGACGTGGCGCCGGCGCCCACCCACCTGGTCTTCCTGGTGCTGATCGTTCCCCTGGCGGCAGCCGCGATACCGCTGACCGCCGTCGGCGGTCGCCCGGCCGGGGTGAGCGGGCGCTGGGTGCAGCTGCCGAGTATCCCGCGCGAGATCGCGGGAACCGTCGTGCTGGCCATGGCCGTGGCCGGCAGCCCCTTCGCGCTGGCGGGGCTGTTCATCTCCCTCGGCCCGGCCCTGATCGCCGACCTGCTCGGCAACGACAGCCGCACCCTCGCCGGCGCGGTGTCGTTCGTCGTCTTCGGTGCCGGTGCCGGGGCTCAGTTCCTCGTCCGGCGGATGGGCATCTACCGGGTCGCGGTGGTGGGACTCTCGGTCTCCGCCCTGGCCGCGGTGCTCATCGCCGTGGCGGTCGGCGCCGCCTCGGTGCCCGTGATCGTCGTGGCGGCGGTCGCGGCGGGTCTGGGCCAGAGCCTGGCGCAGCTCGCCGGGCTCACCCTCGCACGCGGGTACGCCCCGGAGGGGCGGACCGCCGAGGTGGTGTCCATGGTGTGGCTCGCCGGATACGCCACCGTCGGGTCGGGAATCCTCGGTCTGGGGTTTCTGGCGGACGGAATCGGCTTGCGTCCCGCGACTTACGCCTTCTGCGGGTTCTTCCTGGCCTGCGTGTGCGGAGCCGGGGTCGCGGTGATGCGCCGCAGGCCGGTCGTCGAGGCACTCGCAGCCGACACCCATTGACACCCCGCAATCAATGAATATGATTATGACTTAAATCACGCGGTGATCGAATCGGAGGAGTGCGCAGTGACCTACACCATCACCGAGCCCTGTGTCGACGTCCTCGACAAGGCCTGCATCGAAGAGTGTCCGGTGGACTGCATCTACGAGGGCGGCCGGATGATGTACATCAACCCGGAGGAATGCGTCGACTGCGGCGCGTGCGAGCCGGTCTGCCCCGTCGAGGCCATCTTCTTCGAGGACGACGTCCCCGAGGACCGCGCCGGCTACACCCAGATCAATGCCGACTTCTTCGCCGAGATCGGATCGCCGGGCGGCGCTTCCAAGATCGGAAAGACCGAGTACGACCCGCCGTCGGTGAAGAGTCTGCCCGTACGGGCATGATCGCGGTCCGGGCGGACCGACCCGGCCGGGGTTCGGTGCTCCTCGGAGCCGCGGTGGCGGCCGCCTTCACGTTCGCCGTCGTCGGGTCCAACATTCCGGGGCCGATCCTCCCGTTGTACGAGGATCATCTGGGCCTGTCCCCGTTCGTGCTGGCCGCCCTGTTCGTGACGATCGACACCAG
>SWCF01004275.1_pt1 | contig 17130 bp, 9 predicted proteins | sample 4690081 | NCBI WGS metagenome assembly SWCF01 (sample SAMN10267280, study PRJNA491770) | bioreactor metagenome | isolation source: DHS bioreactor inoculated with | place: Japan: off Shimokita Peninsula
ATGATTAACAACTATCCCGCAGACCGTTGGCTGGCAATCAAAACCCTTAACCCGCTTCCAAAAGATGCGAATATCAATGTTGAAATCGGACCTGGGACACCTTCTGCTGAAGGAACTTTAACAACAAAAACAGCTCAGTCTTTCCAGTTTCAAACCTACCCGCAATTAAGAATTGAAGAATATGGATGTTCCTGGTATGGGGACAATTGCCCGCCTCTCTCGCCACTCTCCATTCGTTTTGATAATCCTTTGAATGAAGAATTATTTGATGAATCATTCATTACCATCACACCAGAGATTCCCGGGGTCAACATTACAGCAATTGGCAACACGATTTCGATTCAAGGTGCTACTGAAGGTAGAACAACATACAAAATTACCTTGTCTGAGAAAATTCAAGATATCTTTGGTCAGACGTTGGATCGGGAAGAACGCATCAGTATTTCCATCGGAAAAGCTGAACCCATGTTAGTGGGACCTCAAAAGAATTTTATTACTATCGATCCTTACAGTCAGAAACCAGAGTTGTCCCTCTACACGATTAATTACTCCAAACTGGATGTAAAAATTTATGCTGTGGAACCAGATGATTGGTTTGCTTACCAGAGATACCTGAGGGATTTTTATCAGACTGACCCTCAAATTGATCCTCCTGGACGATTGGCATTCAATCAAGTCCTGAATCTCAAAACCAAAGATGACGTCTTAAGTGAAATCAAAATTGACCTGGATGCCATCATGGAAGGCGACTTTGGTCATTATATTGTGCTTGTAAAACCCCCCAAAGGCTTTTTCGAGAAAGACCAACCCTGGCAATGGGTAAAGGTTTGGGTGCAAGTTACTCAACTGGGACTGGATGCCTTTGTGGACCATTCTTCTCTGGTTGCCTGGGTAACCGATTTGAAAACTGGGGCTTCTCTCAAGGATATTGAGGTTCAATCCCTCAATAACGGGGTAACTCAAAAAACGGACACGTATGGTTTGGCAGAATTTAATCTACCGGATGAGGGCATCTTAGCCCTGAAAGCCAAAAGCGGGGATGATATTGCCTTGCTGCCTTCGAATGAAAGCTATTGGTCGGATACTGGTTGGATGCCAAGACCTGTGAATGATATGTTGCGCTGGTACGTTTTTGATGATCGTGCCATGTACAAACCAGGCGAAGAAGTTCATCTGAAAGGCTGGGTTCGTAAGATCGGTGGCAAACAAAATGGTGATGTCTCCTTGGTCACTCCCGAAGTGGGTGACTTATACTTCAGCGCTTATGATTCTCAAGGAAATGAAATCGTCAACAAATCAACTGACATAAACGCGATTGGAGGGTTTGATTTTTCATTCACCATTCCGGATCGGGTCAACCTGGGAGCTGCCAATGTTCTTTTATCCCTCTCTGGGTCATTAGGAAATGTAAGAGAAACAAATTACTATCACTCCTTCCAGATCCAGGAATTCCGCAGACCAGAATTTGAAGTCTTAGCCAGAAATGAAACCGTCGGACCTTATTATGCTGATGGTGAGGCTGTCGTCGCTGTAGAAGCGGCTTATTACGCTGGGGGAGCATTACCCAATGCCGAAGTCACCTGGAATGTGAGCAATTCTCCCACCAACTACCAGCCCCCTAATTGGCCAGAGTTTACCTTTGGGGTATGGGAACCCTGGTGGGTTGGATATCGCATGATGGATTCTGAAGCCTATTTTTGGGGATATGAACCCAGTCAACCAACTCAGACCTTTACAGGGAAAACAGATGCCAGCGGAAACCACTACTTGCAAATGGATTTTGAAGCCAACGAAGAAACCAGACCACAGAGCATTGTTGCCGAAGCTGTTGTGATGGATGTCAACCGGCAGGCATGGGCAGGTTCGACAACACTGATGGTACATCCAGCCGATATCTATGTAGGGATGCTCAGCCAGAAGTATTTTGTTGAGAAAAACGAGCCTTTAAAAATTAATCTGATCGTGACTGATTTGGATGGCAATGCCATCCCTAACCAGATGATTGAAGTAACTGCCGGCAGAATCGTGTGGAAGTATCAAAAAGGCGAATGGGTAGAAATTTTTGAAAATATTCAAAATTGTAAAATTTCATCAAAAGAAGAACCTGTTCAATGCAGTTTTGATACCCCCATGGGTGGTAAATATCAAATCAAAGCAACGGTCACAGATGAAAAAGGCAGAAAGAATTATAGCCAATTTGATCGCTGGGTCAGTGGTGGCGATCTGCCACCTTCCCGCGATATTGAACAGGAACAGGTAACATTAATTCCAGACCAGGAGAATTATCAACCGGGGGAAACAGCCTCCATTCTGGTTCAATCACCATTCTATCCAGCAGAAGGTTTATTAACTGTCAGCCGCAGTGGAATATTATATTCCGAACCTTTTAAGATGGAAGAATCGACCATTACACTCGAGATTCCCATCAAAGAATCACAGATTCCCAATATCAATATCCAGGTGGATTTGAATGGTGCATCCCCACGATTGAATGACCAGGGCGAAAAACTGGAGGAAATTCCCCCCAGACCTGCCTTTGCAACTGGTTCTTTAAATTTGGAGATTCCTCCCACCAGCCGCACGTTAGCGGTGGACATCGACCCTGAACAAACCTTATTGTCTCCTGGAGAACGATCGAGCATTGAAATAACAGTGCTTGATCAAAACGGGTTGCCAATCCCTGATGCAGAAGTCGCTCTGGTGGTTGTGGACGAAGCCATCCTGGCATTAACCCAATACAAATTGACGGACCCCATTGCAGTTTTTTATACACAAAGAAATTCAGATGTGTACAGCACATACGCAAGAGCCAACATTCTTTTGGTAGACCCCAGTACCTTAGCTGGAGATTTACCCCAGGCAATGGCAACCCAAACCGCAAATAAGTCCGTAACTGAACAAATAGGAATGGCTGATGGTCGTGGTGGCGGAGCAATTGAGGCGCCTATGGCTGAGGCTCCAGTGATGGAAAGTGCAGAATCTGAAGGTGAATCCTCATCCGCAGCAATCGCTGTCCGTACAGATTTCAACCCGCTGGCAATTTTTTCACCAGAGGAAAAAACAAATGCGGACGGAAAAGTTACTGTTCGCTACAAACTACCCGATAATCTGACACGCTATCGCATCATGGTGGTTGCCGCTGATCCGGGTGGAAAAATGTTTGGCAGCAGCGAAGCAAATATCACTGCCCGCTTACCGCTGATGGTCAGACCTTCCATGTCCCGTTTTCTGAATTTTGGTGATCAATTTGAAATCCCGGTTGTCCTTCAAAACCAGACGGATGCGGATCAGATTACAGAAGTTGTGATTGAATCCAGCAATCTTGAATTAACTGAAGATCAGGGAGTGCGGGTGACAATTCCAGCGAACGATCGTATTGAAGTTCGCTTCCCGGGCAGGACAATTATGGCCGGTGATGCTTATTTACAAATTGCTGCAGTTTCAGGCTCTGTGTCCGATGCTGCCCAAATTTCGCTCCCCGTCTATACACCGGCAACCACAGAAGCGTTTGCCACTTATGGGGTAATCGATGATGGCGCTATCGCCCAACCCATTCTATCGCCAGAAAACATCTACCCTCAATTTGGGGGGTTGGAAATAACCACATCTTCCACCGCATTAAACAATTTATCGGATGCAGTCCTCTATATGGCAACCTATCCATTTGATAGCAGTGCACAGATGGCATCCCGTATATTGGCGATCGCAGCATTAAGGGAAGTTCTCTCTGCTTTCAACGCCGATGGATTGCCATCCCCGGAAGAAATGGAGACTTCCATACAACAAGACCTGGAAGGCTTATCCCGCTTGCAGAATTGGGATGGTGGTTTTCCGTATTGGGCAAAGGGATATGATTCAATCCCATTTCATACGGTGCATGTAACCCATGCTCTCCAAAGAGCAAAAGAGATGGGTTTTGAAGTCTCAGAACAGGTATGGAGCAATGCACTTACCTACCTTCAGAATATCGAACAATATTATCCTGCCTGGTACAGCCTGAAAGCAAAACAGACCATCAGTGCCTATGCCCTGTATGTGCGCATGCGCATGGATGATACCGATCCTGCAAAAGCCAAGGCTCTATTGGATGATCAGGGAATCAGTGCCTTATCGTTGGATGCCATCGCCTGGATCTGGCAGGTTCTCTTACAGGACTCAAATTACGAAACCACCGTCCAGGAAATCAGAAGATACGTGGGAAATCAGGTTGTGGAAACGGCTGGCGCGGCGAATTTCTTCAATAGTTATGTGGATGATGATTATGTTTTATTGCATTCTAACCGCAGAACAGATGCCTTGCTTTTAGATGCAATGATTGCGGATGATCCGGAGTCGGATTTGATACCAAAAGTTGTCAACGGATTACTGGCCAACAGGACCAAAGGTCGTTGGGATAACACACAGGAGAATGTCTTTGTATTATTGGCTCTTGATAATTATTTCAAGACCTATGAGTCGCAAGAACCTGAGTTTGTTGCCCGCATCTGGTTAGGTGATACATACATTTCAGAATCTACTTTTAGTGGTTATTCCACCGACCGCTATGAGACGATGGTGCCCATGCAAAATTTGGCAGATTTCACGGAAGATAAAACATCTGAAAAAATCATTCTTGCCAAGGATGGGACGGGCCGATTGTATTATCGTCTCGGACTCAAATACGCACCTACCGACCTACAATTAGAGCCTCTTGAAATGGGATTTGTTGTCCAAAGAGTTTATGAAGCTGTCGATGATCCCAACGATGTCTGGATGGATAAAGATGGACACTGGCACGTTAAAGCCGGCACACGCGTGAGGGTAAAAATAACCATGGTGGCAGATAATCGCCGCTATCACGTAGCACTCGTCGATCCGTTACCTGCGGGATTGGAAATTATCAATCCCAATCTGGCTGTCAGCGAAAGTCTTCCTGAAAGCAACACTGAAGCCAAACCCTTCTTCTATTGGTGGAATCAATGGTATCAACATCAAAATATGCGTGATTCACGGGTGGAGGCCTTTACCAGTCTATTATGGGATGGAGTGTATGAATATTCGTATTTCGCCAGGGCGACCATGCCGGGCACCTTTATCGTTCCACCCAGCAAAGCTGAAGAGATGTACTCACCGGAAGTCTTTGGGCGTGGACAAAGCGATGTGGTGATCGTTGAGTAAATAATCATATCAAGCTATTAAAATGCCTGATCTAATCCTACAGATCAGGCATTTTTTTTAATTGGAATAGCGAATTTTTCCAGTTTCCACATTATCGTAGCCTGGGAATTGTTTTATAAATTTCTTTCCTTCGGAACTTTGCAACCATTTGATTAACAGATCAAATGGTTTCGTTTCGATTTGATCCTGATAAAAAACCAGATCATATCTCTCTGTGGTCAAGAAAACAAAATCCAATCCATATGCCACCGCCACGGATTCCAGACCAACGCCAGCCCCGGCACTTCCTTCCGCAATCACACGACCAATTTCGGAGTGAGTAGCATACTCATTATCATACCCAACAACCTGATCAGGAGAAATCCCATTTTTTTCCAACATCGTATCAAGCCAAACCCGCGTACCTGAACCAGATTGTCGATTGGCAAACCGGGTTCTCTTTTGAATAATATCTGATAGCGATAAAATCTTAAGTGGATTTCCCGGAGGGAGAATTATTCCCAAACGACGATGGGCTAACGTCAATAAAACCATTTTTTCATTGGAGAAAATCTTCTTTACTGCTACCTGATTATATGTATTACTTTTAGAATCCCATAGATGACTCCCAGAAAGGTCAGCTAAATGGTCTTTCAAAGCCATTAAGCCACCCATACTACCCGAAAAATTGATCTTGACACCATAACTCGGAAATATTTCAGTAAACCTATTTGAAATTGAATTGAATAGGGGATCGTGACTGCCAATATACCTGATGATTTTCTTTAATTTGGTTTGTTCCTGACTGGAAGTCTGTTTCCAACGATCCATGGCAAGATTGATGGAGTTCTGGATCTCCTCAAGCGTGTATCCTTTCGAAAGTGATTCCAATAAGAATTCTTCTGATCGATTTACCAGGGTTACCCGGCGGATCACCGTATCCTGATTGCGCTGAGCCTGGGTTAGATTTCCACTTACCCGTGTACCTTGTCCTGCGCGACTATCAATTATCCCTTGTTGGGACAGTTCATGATAAGCGCGTTGAACAGTTCCCTGGGTGCATCCCCATTGTCTGCTCAATTCCCGAACGGAAGGTAATTTATCCCCTGGGTTAAATTTACCATCCAGTATATTGCGACGGATAGAATCAGCTATTTGAAGATATAGATGTGTTTCCTCCATTGTTCAACTCCTTATTCTTCCAAAAAAGTGTCAGATTGAAAACAAATTTGTTACATTCTTGTATATTCATTATAATTAATTAAAATAATTTATTCATTTTCGTATCAATTCAATCATTTTGGGCTCTGTTTTTATTGGTAAGCAAACCTGTCCCAATCATACACCTCAAACCTACTTTATTAAGATGCTACACATTCTCTTTATCATCAGGAAAATATATGCTGACAGCCGGACAATGGATCATTTTTGCAACTCTCATAATTACGTTGATACTCTTTATTTCTGGGAAATTAAGATATGATCTGGTTGCCCTGATTGCGTTATTGATCGTTGTCATAACTGGCTTAATTCCGATTGAAAGCGCATTTAGTGGATTCAGCAATCCAGCTGTGATAACAGTCGTGACGGTTTTTATTCTCAGTAAAACCCTACAAAATTCAGGGGTAGTTGATGTGATAGGTCAACGGTTATCTCGAATAGAAGGAGGGATAACCATACAATTGGCTGCCCTCACTGTTATTATCACGATTTTATCTGCTTTTATGAATAATGTTGGTGCGTTGGCTCTTTTATTACCTGTTGCTATTCAATTAGCCAGAAAAAAACAAGTTTCACCATCTTTGTACTTAATGCCCATTGCTTTTGCTTCCTTGTTAGGTGGGATGACAACTTTGATTGGTACACCACCGAATATAATTATTTCATCCTTCCGTGAACATGCCGGATTACCACCTTTTCGCATGTTTGATTTCGCATTGGTCGGTGTGGGTGTTGCATTGGTGGGTCTGCTGTATATCATATTGGTTGGGTGGCGATTGATTCCTAAAAGGCGTGGACAATCATCAGGTAATGGGCTCTTCGACATCGAAAAATATGTAACCGAAGTGAGAATCTCTGAAAATTCAAAATTAAAAGGAAAAAGCTTAAGTGAATTTCACAACTTTGTTGAGAGTAACGTGATGATCATTGGATTGATACGCGGGGATGAACGCAGGCTGGCCCCCTCCCCACAAACGATTTTCGCCAAAGATGATGTGCTTATTCTGACAATAGACACAGAGAATCTTGACAATCTTTTGTCTTCGTCAGGTGTTGAATTAGTTGGTAGTGAAAAAATTGGGCCGGATGAACTGGAATCGGATGAAATCACGCTCATGGAAACCGTTATTACTGCGAACTCTATGCTGATTGGTGAAAATGCACGATCTTTAAATCTACGTAAGAATTATATGGTGAACCTGATTGCCATTGCCCGTCAGGGCAGAAGATTACGAACCAGGTTAGATCGAATTCGATTTCAAAATGGAGATGTTCTTTTATTACAAGGATATGCGGATACGATCAATGAGGTTTTGTCTACTTTAGGATGCCTGCCACTCGCAAACCGCGGATTGAGATTAGGCCAACCACGACGGATCATTTTCTCATTAGTCATTTTTGGGTCAGGTTTACTCCTATCTGCGTTAAGTATATTACCGGTGCAAATTGCTTTTCTTGCAGCAAGTTTGATCATGATTATCTCAAAATTAATCTCTCTTAAAGATGCTTATGAAAGCATTCAATGGCCAATCATTGTTTTATTGGGGGCGATGATTCCAGTTGGTGAAGCTTTAGAAACCACCGGTGGCGCTCAGCTAATCGCCAATTCTGTCGTAAATGCTGCTCACTTAATGGCACCCGAGGTCACATTACTAATTATGCTGGTTGCCACCATGTTCCTGTCTGATATTATCAATAATGCGGCTGCTGTTGTGTTGATGGCTCCCATAGGTATCAGCATTGCGCAGGGATTGGGTGTCTCGGTCGATCCATTTCTGATTGCAATTGCAATTGGAGCGTCTTGTGCTTTTCTTACACCCATAGGGCATCAATCCAACACCCTTGTGATGGGTCCCGGCGGTTACAAATTTGGAGATTACTGGAAGATGGGATTGATCCTTGAAATTATTGTGGTGGTTGTGGCTATGCCATTGATCTTATTATTCTGGCCATTAAGATGATTTACGATTAACTGGATAATTCTTTGGCTTTTACAGTTTCCAACGTATTCTCAGATGGAGAAGTAGCCAACTGTGTAACCATTCCTTTTGGTGTAAATAGAACCACAATAAAACCTAATACCGCAGCTGCCAGGGCTATGTAAAACATATTCGCCATTGCAACACTTAACGCCATTCTGAGGGGTTCGGAAAATGATTCCGCCGAACCTGGCGTTTGATTGATTAGTGCATTTAATGAAATGGTGCTGATATCAAAACCTGATTCAACCAATAATTTCGCCAATCGACTGCTGAGAAAAACACCCAGAATACTGACTCCAATGGTACCGCCGATGTTGCGGCTGAATTGAATCGTGGATGTGGCGGTACCAAGAACATTCCTGGGCACCGAAGTTTGAATAATGATCATAAAAACCGGAATCGTTAATCCCATCCCAATTCCCATCAGAGATGTATAAAACATGATGGCGAGTTGCGAGGAACCTACATTAATGGTTGTCATAAACACACTACCAATCACTAACAACCCCATTCCAATGATCGCCAACAGCCGGAAGTTCACCTTAATCATCAATCGCCCACCCACAATACTTGTGAACGTCCACATGAGTGACATTGGGGTTAATGTTAATCCAGCCTCAGTCGCTGAAGTCCCTAATACTGCCTGAACGAACAATGGAATATAGGATAGACTCCCAAACATCGCCCAACCAGCCAGAATTCCATGCAAAAAAGCTACCAGGAAAAGCCTGTTCCCAAACAAATTTAATGGCAGGATGGGATCTTCTGCCTTTTTTTCGATAATGATCAGCGCACTCAAAAGAATTACGGCTGTAATGATGAACCATATCCCGGAGGCGTTTTGTAATTCATTTAGCCCCAGTAACAGGCACAAAACACCAACTGTTAAGAGAATAACACCCGGCACATCTAAGACTACTTTTTTCTTTATGATTGTTTTTTCTTCCACCCAGGCAAACCACACAAATACGATCGCCAGGCTGCCAGGAATCAAATTTATGAAAAAAACCCATTCCCAGGAAATCTGATCCACCAATAAACCCCCAATGAGCGGGCCTATCACTGAAGAGAGCCCCCAAACACTCGAAATGAGTCCCTGCATTTTTGCTCTTTTTTCCACACTGAACAATTCACCAATGACTGTCAATGCCATTGGTAGGACCCCGCCAGCTCCTAAACCCTGAATGGCACGAAAAAATATTAAGGATTCCATTGAGGTCGCAAAGCCGCACAAAACAGATCCCAGAAGAAATAGAACCATTGAAAATGTGAAGACTTTTTTTCTACCAAATATATCTGAGACCTTGCCATAAATAGGAACCGTCGTTGTGGATGCAAGCATATAGATGGAAAAGACCCAACTATAAATGGATAACCCACCTAATTGGGCAACAATGGATGGCATGGCAGTAGCGATTACCGTTCCTTCCATGGAGGCCAGAAATAGACTTAGAATGACTCCTGCCGTAATGATGTTGATTCTTTTTTGAGACAAATGGATGAGCTCCCAGGGAAGATTTGAATGATTAATTTATAACTTATTTTGTTTAAGATAAGCAAATATCAACCAAAAGAAGATCAAATCGAACAATAACATTAATCCATCAAAAATCCCTACCGGTGATCGAGTACTCACCACCACATCCAGCAGGAGAACAATGATCAACAAAAATACATTTCTGGTTGGATTTTTTTGAAAATAAATGCCAGCCAACAAGAAGATCAAAGCCATTCCAAATCTGATCACGGTGGAAAACCAATAATTTTCATTCTGTGTAACGGTTAAATCATTGGCAGAGAACATGTTACTGATACCAAGCATGACCCAGGCTGTGGCTTTTATGAAGGGTAAGGATTGTAAAACATTTTGATTCTTCATGGACCTGCTTCCAGGAATTTAATATCAGGCAATTATAATTCAGATTCCGGGGGAATCCTTGAAGGATAAGATTTTATAATCTCAAACCAATCAGCTATTTATGTGCCTTGGTTTCTTAAGGCCAACAAGAGAACGATTGTTAATTTATTTCGTCCTCTGTAAGTGTAGTCTTTATTCAGGATTTATCGATAAATCAAGGAATTTTTATCTCCAATACCCAGGGATGATTTATTCTGGTTGTTATTCGAGATGCTTTATAGGTGACTTTGTTCTTAGGCAAAAATTTTGGATACGTCAGTTCTAATGTCCAGCTTCCATCTTTATCTTCAACAATACTATCCAAAATCTCCTTTGTGGAAATCTGGTCTGATGTGCTGGAAAATTCAATAAACAAGATATCATAATCAAATTGACTGATTTTGATAGCATAACCATTAACCTGATTTGGATCATCAGAAACCGAATTATTATGGAAAGCGGTAACGCTTTCTATATTCAACTCATGTTCAATCAAATTCATTTTCTGGTTTACCTGCCAGCTCTGACCTACTACTGGATGTTGCCCTGCTTCAAAAGAAAAGGAATCCCCATTTAATAAGTATATCGAAATGACGACAGATTGAAATTCAATTGAGATTGGATTTTCATAATTAACCTTATCAAACTTGAAAACAAACACATTTTTTTCTGGAGAATCATTGTCGGATTCTTTAATTTGTATCCTTTTCCCCAGACTATCTGTTACATGAATATCTTTATAGTCTATTTGCATGGTTATCCACGAATTTTTAGGATCAGGATTTGAAAAATCAAAATGGCCAGCAACCACATAGGATTCATCCAGAACTGCCACCTTGTCGATACCAAAAGTTACATTTGATGGATCTAAATAGCTTTTATTCTCCGCTAGTTCTCCTTCAATTTCCACATCATTCTGGGCAGTGACCTGTAATTCATCACCTTGCAGCACCTGATTTAGTATCTCCCCTGCTGGTAGAGGTTTGAGTGTGACATCAACTTGCCACTCTTCTGGCGCATTGCACCCAGAAGAACTCGCATTTTCATTTTCCACCATTAAAGTAAATGTGCTGATACCCTGTGGAAGCGGAGAGAAATAAATTTGTTTTTGTGCCCCTCTCGTTGCCGCAATAGAGCCTCCAGCGGTGGGAAGAAATTCTTTTCCGGTGGGAAGCAGCAGAATGTTTCTGATATAAGAGCATGTTGGATGATCCTGTAATCCCGCAAATTTATAGTTTACAACTACATTATTCTCATCAGCCCATACCTGATCAATCGTTAAGATTATCCCATTTTTCTCAATTGAGATTGGCTGTTCAAGATACAACACCTGCTCATCACTTTGCACAAAACCAATTCCAGGTACATAACCCTGTAATTTGCTGAAAGCCAGGGCAATATTTTGTGGGCCTATCAATGTAACCGCAATCCCAACAAAAAATACCAATAACAAGGTAATTAGTGCAGCCTGCAATTTTCTTTTAACAGGTTCTCTTTGTGATTTTTTTGCTTGATTTTGCTCAATGAGCTGCCATAAATTCTCTTTAAAAAGAGGTTCAGGCCTTATATCATTCATGGCTTCCTTAATTTTTTCTTCAAAAGTAAAATTGGTCTGATCATTCATGATCAACCTCCTTTTTAATTCGTTCTAAAATTCGTGAAATAGCCTTTCGTACAGCGTCTTCCTTTCGATGTAGAAGAACTCCTATCTCTGGGTATGTGAGCTCTGCTACAAAACGTAAACTGAGCAATTCTTTATCTTTCTCAGGCAATTGATGAATCATGTCGTAAACTTGATCCAAAGTCATATTTTTTGCAACCTGTGTAGATAGATTGTTCTCATCGGAAATTTGATTGGCTTCAAAAATTGGATATTCGTGTTTATGTTTTCTATAAAAGTCTGTCACCCGTGCACGAGCTATTGAAAATAACCATGCTGAAAAATAGCCCCGATGACGGTAAGAAGGCAAGCCCTCATACGCTTTAAGAAAAGTTTGCGAAGTAAGATCCTCTGCATCGTTTTTATTTCCAACCCGAAAGTAACAATATCGATAGACTGGATTCAACCATTTTTCGTAAATTTTTCTGAATTCTGAAAGATTTTTCTTTGCAGATATCACCAACTTTTCATCTTCATTGCAAGAATCTTTTTTCTTAACATCCATATCGTTCTCTATGTAAGCTTCAAACATCAATTCACCTTTTCACGAATTTTTTTCTGTTTTGTCACTTATAAATGTTTAACCGCAATATCTGCTAAAAGCGGACATTCTAAAGTTATCCAGAAAATCTCAAAATTTAAAAGAATAAAGATCTTAAGAAAGGAAGAAAAACTGAGGCATCTTTATCTATAAAATTAAGGTTTTGATATGTCAAATTAAGGAGTTGCCGGTACTTTTAACAATGCACCCACAGCATAGCCTGCCAACGCGGATATTGTCCCAATTAACGCGATTTCAATTCCACTGCGGGCTGGTTTTCCCACGGTTACATGCGCTTTGTAAGCCCCAACAATAAATAAGACGAAAGCGGTCAGGATGACAGAAGCGATCATGCTCCATCCGATCGGTAAAAAAATGAAAGGGATTAACGGAACAATCGATCCAATGATGGCGGAAACACCCACAATAACGGCTGATTTAAAAGCGGAACCCCTATCCGCTGGTGTCAGCTTGTGCTCTTCGGCCATCATCACCGCGACCCATATATCCTCATTGGCAGTAATGGTGTCAACCACCTTTTCCAATAAATCTCCATGAAACCCTTTATTCTGGTAAATTTCCCGAATTTCTTCCTTCTCTAAATTTGGGACGCTTTGAATGTGCCTGTACTCGCGTTCACGTTCACTTTCATAAAAATCAGCGTCAGCTAATGTGGAAGTGTAAGCAACTGTACCCATTGAAATTGATTCTGCAAAAGTAGCAGCCAACCCAGCCACCATGACCACTCTTACGTCATTGGTAGCAGCTGCAACCCCTAAAATCACACCCAGAACATTAACCAAACCATCCTGCCCACCAAGAATGACTTCGGATAAATTCCAGCTTTTTTTATGTGGGTCTTTTTGATCATGATGATATTCTTCATCAAAACTAGGATTTTTTTGACCAGATTTTTTAATAATCACTTTTCCATCCCAGGTGCCAGATTTATTTCTGTAACCTTAGTATATGTGAATTTAGGTGCCATTTCAATAATTTGGGGTGTCCTTTTTGGAAAATGCGCCAGTTACCAAAAAATCCACGTCTCACTTTTATCCAGATGGTATACATTTAAATGAATGGTAAATATAGGATAGATAATTTTCCAGCCATTATTTTTACAAAAATGCAAGCTTACAAAAACTTGTATTTATTGTCATAAATTTGTACACTTAAAAAGTAAAAATAGGGATAGATTTAGGGAACTTTTTTTGGATTTATAACATCTTTAATAAACATCTCCATTTATTCCCGGGAGATGGATTTAAATGAAGGAGTATTTAAGATGAAACGTTTATCAATCCCACTTATTTTATTACTGGTTTTCGTTGCTACCTTTGTTCCGCAATCAGTGGATAGTGTGCAAGCCTCAGCAATTCCAACGTTCAGTATCGTCAGCGTAGTAGAAGATTCACAAGTGACGATAAAAACTTACAACTTCCCGAAAGATATGGATTTTAAGGTAACCATGGGCAAATATGGTACCAAAGGAATAGGTGGCATTCTTGTTACCACCACCAATTCGGGGGAAGGTGGAACACTAACATTGACTTATGATGTGCCAACAGACTTAAAAGGTCTGGATCGGATCGCAATCCGTCTGGAAGCAACCGGTGGTGTTTACTACGCCTTTAATTGGTTCTGGAATAACACCAGTGAAGTCAGCAGTGGTGAGGTCCCGAGTGGCCCTACCTCTGGATATTCAGGCATCCCCACTTTCAGTATTGTCAGTGTTGAAGAAGATGCAAAGGTTACTATTAAGACCAATAATTTCCCAAAAAATGTAGATTTCAAAGTCCTGATGGGGAAGTATGGCACAAAAGGCATTGGCGGCACACTGGTAACAACTACCAATTCTGGTGATGGTGGAAGTCTGACATTAACCTATGACATTCCGGAAGGTTTGAAAGGACTGGATCGTGTCGCTATTCGGCTGGAAGCAACCAGCGGCGGTTATTATGCTTTCAACTGGTTCTGGAACAATGATAGCGCAGTATCAGTCACACCCACCCCGGTCACACCTGGGATTCCTGGCTACACCGGCATACCGACCTTTGTTATTACCGCAGTCACGGCAGACAATAGCGTGACGATCAAAACCAATAATTTCCCCAAAGACACTGAATTCAAAGTCTTCATGGGAAAATATGGTACAAAGGCCATTGGCGGCACACTGGTAGCCACCACGGATTCTAACGACGGAGGAACATTAACATTGACCTACGATGTTCCTGAAGGATTAAAAGGACTGGATCGAATCGCAATACGCCTGGACGCAACCAGTGGTGGTTATTATGCCTACAACTGGTACTGGAATAACACGTATCCGTAAAGGCTTATTTCAATAATTTGGGGCTCTGTTTTGTGGTGAGAGTACTTTCGCCACAAAACACACGCCAGGCCCTTTTAGAGAAATAGTAGTATTATATACACAAAATCCTGGACGATAAAAACGTTCAGGATTTTGTATTGTAACCTTTTAGATTTCTAAAAAACAATCTGGACAGAGGAAATATAGTCCAATTCTACAATTTACCCTTTGATATTTTGAATACTATTCAGGCAAATCAACGATTGCCTTTTTGAATTTCGGGAATAATAGTGAAAATAATAAACCAGCAGCCAGAACTGAACCCATCAGATAATCAATAGACGTGGCATCTGTTAATAACGTTCGAATAACCTGCGTAGGCAGGTCAATCGCAATGATGGACACACCAGCTATGAATGCTAACCACCAACCTGAAACTTTCTTTGCGGATAATTGATAAATCGAAACAAATAATAAAATAACACAGATCCATTGAATGGGACTGGACCAGGCCAGAACCCAGGTTTCCAAACCACTATAAAACGGCTTATCCGGCCTGGTGAGTAACATGCGCAAATTACCCGTGCCGACTGTGAATGTATGAGTGGTTAACATCCCGGCAAAAGTCATGCTGAGGAATTGGCCCCATTTCTGCCATTTATCGACATTACGAATAAAAATCAATGTCCAGAAAAATGCCAGACCAATCATAGATATTAAGATCGGCAAAGGAAATCCATCCACAAAACTCACGTACGGGAGCATCATAAACATTCCACCGGCAGATGGAAACGCAGAAGCCAACAATCCGGTCGGGTACGTCCATTCTTTACCTTTATAGATGGAAGTAGAAATTAAAACCAGAATAACACCACCGATAAAAATGAAGCCCCTGTATATGGGGAATAGGAACGAGAATAGTAGAATACCGCTGCTATAAGCCGGTTTCTCCTGTGAAACTTGCGTCAAAGCTGTCATGACCTTTTCAATAGATGTTTGAATCACAAAAGGCGCACCGTACATCATAAACAAACCAATTACAATTGCTAAAATTGCCAGAATAAGCCGTTTTCGCTGGGAAGTATTTTCCATTTTTCTCTCCTTAAATTCATAAATGGTTGCAGCCAGTTTTCTTCATTCGTTTGTAACATATATTGTAACTATTTACATTAACTTAAAGCAATTTATGACAGATCAACCAGGTTTCTTTTATTCCAATGGTCTTAATTGAAACATTTGATTAAAAAAAATCCTGAATGCTTGTGAAGGAGAGAATTACAAATTTTCATATAAAATAAAGATTATGTCGCTCTCATACGCCAGAAGAATATTAACGAATTTGCCCTGGTTAGGCATTTTATTACTCGTGATCCTGTCGATCGCATTTTTATTACCTGTTTTACCGCATGACTTTTGGTGGTATTTGAGGCTTGGGCAGGATATCGTGCTGAATGGTAAAGTACCGCTCGTTGATACCTATAGCAGTACTGTGTACGGTCAACCTTTGACCTATCCAATGTGGTTCAGCGCTCTTATCATGATGAAACTTCATCAACTTGGTGGGTTGACATTCACCGTTCTCGCTCGTGGATTATTAATCGCCAGCTTTTACTGCCTTCTTTGGATCATTTGTATCCGCAAAGGAGCATCAGGTTGGTTGGCAACCTCATTAACGCTGGTTTGTGCGTTGACAGGTGCTAACAATTGGGCAATCCGCCCGCAGATTTTCGTCTATCCATTATTTGGTGTAGTGCTTTATTTGTTAACTTCTCCACTCGACCACAATAACAAAACGCCCAAAGAAAGCCAACCGCAGCCCAGGCGCATTTTTCTACCTGATGTGGATCAATCAAAGAAATTTCTCTGGATGATCCCGATTGCCATGCTTTGGGCAAATTTACATGGGTCAGTGATTATCCTTTTCCTGCTGATTGGGCCATATTTTTTATTTTTTCAAAGATCAAAGAAAATCCTGATTATTGTGATTCTTGCCTTCCTGGCAACATTTATTAATCCTCGTGGGCCCCTGCTTTGGATGGACACCTTGCATTTAATGCAAGCTACCGGAAATCAATTTAGCCAGGAGTGGAAACCACCCATAAATTCTGGCTGGCAAATGAATTTATTCTTTATGTGGTTTCTGGCATTCATTCCCCTGGTAAGCCTTTCGGCGCATAAACTAAGAATACATGAATGGGTTTGGTTAATTGGATTTGGATGGATGGCTCTTTCCGGAGTTCGCTATGGGATTTGGTTTCTGGCATTATTACTGATTTTCACAGCCTGGCTCATGCAAGGTTTAATCAAAACAAGAAATAGTTTGTTCCGATTTGAAATTGTCTCGATCAATATCATCATCCTGATCATACTTACCCTTTTACC
>SWCF01000745.1_pt1 | contig 16992 bp, 5 predicted proteins | sample 4690081 | NCBI WGS metagenome assembly SWCF01 (sample SAMN10267280, study PRJNA491770) | bioreactor metagenome | isolation source: DHS bioreactor inoculated with | place: Japan: off Shimokita Peninsula
ACCAAACTCGCGGAAGGCTGCATCCAGAACGGGCCAGACATGGGTCGTGTCGGGTCGGGTGACGGCAACCACCCGCAACAGATAGCGGCTCGCCTGGTCCTGCAGCGTAAAGGGATCGCAGCGGCGACTGTCACCGGTCCGGAACCAGCCCTTGAAGTCCATGCTCCACACGTCGTTGGGCTGGGCCTGGGCAAAGGGAGACACCGAACAAGGCGGCGCGCGGCGGCGGCGTTTGCGCGCAACGCTCAAGCCTTCCCGGCGCAGCAACTCGCCGATCGTCGAAGCGGCCGGAACCACAAGCGCCGGATCGGCATGCGCCTGAAGAAAGGCGCGCAGTTTCTTCGGACCCCAACTCGGATATCGCCGGCGCAACCCAAGCACCGCCTCACGGGACGTCTCGGATAGTGCATGAGGACAATGATGCGGGGCGTGACTGCGCGGTGCCAAAGCCTCCGCACCACCCGATTGCCAGCGCCTCAGAACCTCATAACCCGTCTTCCGGCTGATCCCGAACTGACGGCAAAGCTCCGACATCGACACATCTCCGCGCTCCAGAAAAACACAGAACCGGACACGCTCATCCATCGCACAGGTCTCCCGAAATCCCATACCCCGAACCTCCTTCGTTCGGGATAAGTCTGACCTGTTACCTATCCTCCCGGATAGAACTGTTACCAATCATACCGGTTCGTACCGAGACATCTCCCCCTCAAAGGGGGGAGATGGGAGTTCGTGGAAAATCAGAATGCTATTCAAGCACTCCGAATTTCCCGAAAGAGCCTTCCTGATCAGCTTCGCGGTTTCAGGTTTTCCGGGTCGTAGAGCGGCTGATAGCCGACGGCAACCACTTCGACCGGATAGGTTTCGCAGAAATACTCGACGTTCAGCTTGCGGCCGACCTGGCACCAGGCCTGCGGCAGGTAGGCAAGCGCGATGTTCTTGCCGATGGTCGGGCCGTAGGCGACGGAGGTGGTGTAGGACAGGCGGCCCAGTTCATCGACCAGCGTCTTGCCGGTTTCGGGATCCATGACCGGCATGGCGCCGACCGGATAGCGCTTCACGCCGCCGGCATCGGTGTTTTCCGTCATGACCAGTGTGCACAGCATGGCCGGCTGGTGTTCGCGCGCCTTGTATTCCACGTGCTTTGCCTTGCCGCGGAAGTCGGCCTCCTTGACCTTCGGACGCGCCAGATCGCTTTCGATCAGGTTGTACTGGGTCAGGAGATCGGCGTTCTGCAGGCGTAAGCTCTTTTCCATGCGGCGCGAGTTGGCATAGGTTTCGACCCCCACCGCCATGACGCCGATGGCCCGCAGCGCATCCCAGACGGCAAGGCCGTCCTCATACTTCATGTGCAGTTCCCAGCCCTGCTCCCCGACATAGGAGATGCGGAAGGCGGACAAGGTCTTGCCGGCAATCTCGATCTGCCTGATCGCTGCAAAGGGGAAGTTCTCCGGATCCAGTCCGGCCGGATCAGACACGACCTTCTTCAGGTTTTCCCGGGCGTTCGGACCCCAGATGCCGATGGTCGTGTATTTCTCGCTCACATCGGTCACGGTGACGTCGAAGCCCTTGTCCTCGGCGATCCGCTTCACGTAGTGATAGTCGCGCGGACCGGCATCGGCGCCGTCGACGACGCGGCAGCGGTCGGCCATGCGAATCACCGTCAGGTCGGCGCGCACCATGCCTTCGTCGTCGAGGAAATGGGTGTAGATGCCCTTGCCGATGTTGTTGTCGCCGCCGATCTTGGCCGCACACAGCCATTCCATCAGCGCCACATGGTCCGGGCCTTCCACATCGAACATATAAAAGTGCGACAGGTTGATGATGCCGCAGTCCTCGCTCAGAGCCAGGTGTTCGGCATTGGAGACGCGCCAGAAATGGCGGCTATCCCATTCGTTTTCGCGCACCGGAACCCTGTCGCCGTATTTTTCCAGCAGATGCTCGTTGGCGGCGTAGCCGTGGGCGCGCTCCCAGCCGCCGAGTTCCATGAAATACCCGCCGAGTTCGACTTCGCGCTCATAAAAGGGTGAGCGCTTGATGTTGCGGCCGGTCGCATAGGGTTCGCGCGGGTGGATCGCCGGGAAGTAGATCTTCTGGGCGGCCTCGTAGCAGCGGCCTTCGATGAACTTCTCTTCCAACTGGTGCTGATAAAACCGCGCATAATCGATCGGCGCGTGGTCGATTTCCGTGCGGCCGTCGGTGATCCAGTCAGCGATCAGCTTGCCGTAGCCCGGGCCGTCCTTGACCCAGATGGCGACGCAGTACCAGAGGCCGCGCACCTTCTGGCTTTCGCCGCAGGACGGGCCGCCGCCGGCCGACACCTGAAGCAGGCCGTTGAAGGAATGGCCTTCGTTGTAACCGAGCTCGCCCAGGATCGGCGTCAGCTCCATGGCGCGTTCGAGCGGCTCGATCACCTGCTCCATTTCCAGGTCGCGCTGGGACGGCGACAGGCGCGCCACGTCCTTTTCCAGAAGATCGCGCGGGTGGCACATGCGCGGATTGTCGGCCTCGTAATAGCCCCACTCGATCTGACCGCCCTCGGTCGTCTTCGGGTCGCCGGTATCGCGCATGTAGGCGGAGTTGCCCTGGTCGCGCATGAGCGGGAAGCCGATTTCCTTGCCCGTGCCAGCGAACTCGTTGTAGGGGCCGAAGAAGGTGAGCGGGTGGTCGACCGGCATGACCGGCAGATCCTCGCCGACCATCTCCGCGATCAGCCGGCCCCAGAGCCCGGCGCAGACGATGACATGGTCGGCCAGGATCGTGCCGCGATGGGTGACGACCCCCTTGATACGACCTTCCTCGACAAGGAGCGACCTGGCGGGCGTGTTGGCGAAGACCTTCAGCTTGCCGCTCGCCTCGCCGGCGTCGACCAGCTTGCCGGCAACGGTCTGCGAGCGCGGGACGACGAGGCCGGCGTCGGGATCGAACATGCCGCCCTGGACCATGTCCTCCTCGATCAGCGGGAATTTCTCCTTGATCTCGACCGGAGTGACCAGATGAACGCGCGTGCCGAAGGCCTTGCCCGAGGTCACCTTGCGCTTGATCTCTTCCATCCAGGCGTCATCGCCGGTGCGTGCCACTTCCAATCCGCCGATCCGGGCGTAGTGGCCCATCTTCTCGAAGAAATCGATGGAGTACTGGGTGGTCCAGACCGAGAGATAATCGTGGCTGGTGGTGTAGCAGAAGTCGGAGGCGTGCGCCGTCGACCCGATGTCGGTGGGAATGCCGGACTTGTCGATGCCGACGATATCGGTCCAGCCGCGCTCGATAAGGTGATGCGCCACCGAAGCGCCGACGATGCCGCCCAGACCGACGATGACGACTTGTGCCTTGTCAGGAAATGCTGACATGTCTCATTCCTCTTCAACAGACCGGCACCGAAGCGCCCTGCACACTGCCTTTAAGCCCAGTAACAGGAGCGCTAGGTTTCACCCTCCGGCCACCGCAAATCCGGGCGGCATCGCCTGCCGGCCATTCCCGTTTTGCAGGCAGCCTAGGTCGGGTTTCCAAAGACCAGATGCGGCAAGCCGACATGCTCTGTCGTCAAGACGCCATCGTTCCCAAAGCGCGTTGGCCTGGTGACGTTTTTAGGAAAGGCTGAGACGTATACGGACAGAGGTGTTACACCAGTCTCGCGCACACTCGCAGTCCCTCATTCGAGTAGCCAGATGGAGGCTCAATCATGTCCGATGCCGCAGTATCCGCGGGACGCCGCGGGAGATCGGCCCGCCGAGAACGCCGCATATCCGGATCAGGCGGTGTCGGCGCTCCCTACATCTCACGGAACATCCCGTTCTACGATGTCCTGAGCGATGAAGGCGCTGAGAAGATCGAAGCCAGCACCGACCGGATTCTGGCGGAAATCGGCCTGGAGTTCCGCGAGGATCCGGAGGTTCTGGACATCTGGAAGGCAGCCGGCGCCGAGGTCGACGGGGAGCGGGTCCGTTTTCCGAAGGGCATGCTTCAGGAACTCGTCAAGACGGCGCCCGCCCAGTTCACCCAACACGCCCGCAATCCGGCCCGTAGCGTGGAAATCGGCGGCAACAACCTTGTGTTCGCGCCGGTCTACGGCCCGCCCTTCGTGACGGACCTCGACAATGGCCGGCGCTACGGCACGATCGAGGATTTCCGCAATTTCGTGAAGCTGGCCTACATGTCGCCATGGATGCACCACTCCGGCGGCACCGTTTGCGAACCGGTGGACCTGCCGGTGAACAAGCGCCATTTCGACATGGTCTATTCCCATATCAAATATTCCGACAAACCGTTCATGGGCTCCGTGACCGCGCCGGAACGGGCGGAAGATTCGGTGAAGATGGCGCAGATCGTGTTCGGCGAGGAATTCGTCGATCAGAACTGCGTGATGATCCAGCTCATCAACGCCAATTCGCCGCTGGTCTTCGACGCCACCATGCTCGGTGCGCTCAAGGTCTATGCCCGTGCCAACCAGGCCTGCATCGTCTCGCCGTTCATCCTTGCCGGCGCCATGAGCCCCGTCACCGTTGCCGGCACCCTGGCGCAGGTCCTGGCCGAGGCTTTGGCCGGATGCGCGCTGACCCAGCTCCTGCGGCCGGGTGCGCCGGTCGTCTTCGGCGCTTTCGTCAGTTCCATTTCCATGCAATCGGGTGCGCCGACCTTCGGCAGCCCGGAAGGCACGCTGCTTTTGAACGGCGCGTCCAAACTTGCCCGCAGGCTCAATCTGCCGTTCCGTTCCGGAGGCTCCTTCACGGCCTCCAAGGTTCCGGATGCCCAATCCGCCCAGGAATCGGCCCAAACAATAACCGCCACCGTTCAGTCCGGTGTGAACTTTGCCCTTCATGCGGCCGGCTGGCTCGAAGGCGGACTGTGCTCGTCTTATGAAAAATTCATCCTGGACGCCGACCAGCTCGGCATGATGCATGTCCTGGCCAGGGGAATCGATCTTTCCGACGAAGCAATGGCCATGGACGCGCTTCAGGAAGTCGGACCGGGCGGTCACTTCCTCGGAGCCGCGCATACCCAGCGCAATTTCGAAAGCGCATTCTATCGCTCGTCGATCGCCGACAACAATTCCTACGAACAATGGCTGGCGGACGGCGAACTGGATGCTGCCAAGCGGGCCAACCGAATCTGGAAGGAACAACTGGCGGCTTACGGCGGTCCCGAGCTCGATCCGGCCATCGATGAGGCCCTGCAGGATTTCATGACCAATCGAAAAGCATCCTTCCCGGACAGCAACGTTTAGACGTCCTTTCAGAATACTTTGGAGCGGTTGCCTGGACACCGGACGGTTCCAGGCACCCCCCCGTCCTCCACAATGGCGCCTTCTCGGCAGTGGAAACTCTTGCAAGTCTCCGCTAGGCTTATTAAACACCGCCGGTATGCCTGCGGTGCAGCATTGGCCGTGAGCCATTAATCGAGAGGCGAGTGCCCTTAGGGCAACTCATGGAGGGTGGTTAATAAAAATGCATAGCGCGCACCGCGTTCCACTGACCTTATTCGTATCCCCATCGATCGCTCGTTACGGCGAAATACGCTGAAGGTTGCTCAGTGGCTTCTTTACATTCAAATATTGATATCGTCGGTTATGCGAGCCGGTTGCCGGGCGCAAACTCTTCGGAAGATTTCTGGGCGCTTCTGCGCGATGGAAGATGCGCCGTAACATCGGTTTCCAACGACAGATGGCCGCTGGCCCGCTTCGGGCATCCCGACAAATCCTCCTCCGGCAAGAGCTACACCTGGGCGGCCGGCCAGCTGGACGATGTCTGGGGCTTCGATCCTTCCTTTTTCGGGATTTCTCCGCGCGAAGCGCTGCAGATAGATCCGCAGCAGCGCCTTCTGCTTCAGCTGGTCTGGGAAGCTCTCGAACACGCCAACATCCCGCCAAGCGAACTGGCCGGAACCACGACCGGCGTTTATGTGGGAGCCTCGTCGCTCGACTATCACCACAGGTTCATCGGCGATCCGGCGACCGCCGACATGCAGTTCATGACCGGCAACACGCTGTCGATCGTTTCGAACCGCATTTCCTACATCTATGACCTGCGCGGCCCGAGTTTCACGGTCGACACCGCCTGCTCCTCTTCCCTGGTCGCGTTGCATGAAGCGATTTCCGCGATCGAGAGCGGTCAGATCGACACGGCCATCGTTTGCGGCGTCAGCCTGCTTTTGAGCCCCTTCGCCTTCATAGGCTTCTCGCGGGCGACCATGCTGTCGCCGACGGGACTTTGTCAGGCCTTCGACGCCAACGGCGACGGTTACGTGCGTTCCGAAGGCGGCGTTGCAATCGTACTGCGCTCGAAGCGGGCAAAAGTGCTCAACGGCGCGCGAAGTCATGCGAAAATTCTGGCTTCCGGCATCAATGCCGACGGTCGCACAGTCGGTCTGTCGCTGCCGTCTCCCTATGCCCAGGCGGACCTGCTTCGCGAAATGTACGAGGGCCTTGGGATCGACCCGAACGCGCTCGCCTTCGTCGAAGCCCACGGCACCGGAACCCGCGTCGGCGATCCGGCGGAAGCCGACGCTCTGGGCAAGGTCATCGGCCAGAAGCGCTCCGAGGTCCTGCCGATCGGTTCGGTCAAGACCAACGTCGGACACCTGGAACCGGTGTCCGGCCTCGTCGGACTGGTCAAGTCGCTTCTGGCGCTGAAACATGACACGCTGCCGAAGTCGCTGCATTTCAACACGCCCAATCCGGACATCCCGTTCGAAGAGCTGAACCTCAAGGTCGCAAGCGAACAGATCGCTCTTGTCCGTTCCGACAAACCGCGCCTTGCCGGCATCAACTCCTTCGGCTTTGGCGGCACCAACGCCCATACGGTGATCGCGGACGGCGATCCCGAACCGGTTGCGAATGAAACCGTTTCGCCAGCCGCGCCGCTGGTTATCTCCGCCCGGTCCAAGGATGCGCTGAAGGAACTGGCCGCGCGCTATCGCGATCGGCTGAAGGATGCGGATGGTGAAGACGCGGCACGCGTGACGGTTTCCGCCGCCCATGCGCGCGAACTCCTCGCGCAGCGTCTTGTCGTTTCCGGCGACACACCGGAAAGCCGGTTGGCATCCCTGGAGGCCTTTCTTGCCGAAGAGGATGCGCCCGAGGCGATCGCCGGCGAGGCCCTCAAGGCGAAGGAGAAGATCGGCTTTGTCTTCTCAGGCAACGGTTCCCAATGGGCCGGCATGGGCCAGGAAGCCTACCAGAAAGACGAGACCTTCCGGATCGCTTTCGAGCGGGTCGACAAGATTTTCATGGGCATCGGCGGCTGGTCGCTTCTGACCACCCTTTTCGCCGAAGACCTGGAAAATGACATCGAACGAGCGGAAATCTCTCAGCCGCTGCTGTTTGCGATTCAGGTTGCCCTCGTCGAGGCGTTGAGAAGCCGCGGCATCCAAGCCGAAGGCGCCTGCGGCCACAGCGTCGGCGAAGTCGCCGCCGCGTGGTGTTGCGGAGCTCTGACCCTCGAACAGGCGGTCAAGGTCATTCACGCCCGGTCCAGCGAACAGGAAGTGGTCCGCGATCTCGGTTCCATGGCCGCCCTTCTGCTGCCGGCCGAAGCCGCCCTCGCCGCAATGGAAGAAAGCGGCCTGCCACGGCTTGAACTGGCCGCGATCAACAGCCCGCGCAGCGTTACCATTTCCGGCGACACCGATAGCCTTGATGCTTTCGCGAAATTCGCCCGCAAAAAGAAGTGGGCTTTGCGCCGCTTGAACCTGGCCTATCCGTTCCACAGCGCTCTGGTGGACCCGATCCGGGAACCGCTGCTGACCGCGCTGACCGGCATTGCGCCGCAAGAACCGACCCTGCCCTTCTACTCGACCGTCGAGCCGGAGACGCAGGACCTGGCGCTGGACAGCGATTACTGGTGGCGCAACGTCCGCCAGCCGGTGAAATTCGCCGACGCGATCTCGAAGATGAGCGAAGACGGTTTCGGCGTGCTGGTGGAAATCGGCCCGAAGGCCGTGCTCGGCACCTATATGAACGATGTCCTTCGCAGCGACGGCAAGAAGGCGACGGTGCTTGCGAGCCTCGAACAGCCGGGCAAGAACAACACACCGGTGCAGAACCCCGTCGCCAAGGTAGCGAGTGCCGTCGTTGCCCACGGCGGCAAGGTGGATCTCTCCCGCTTCGTCGCCCCGCGGCCGGATGCGTTGACCGCACTTCCCGGATATCCTTGGCAGAATTCGCCCTACATGCCCGATCCCACGTCGGAACGGGTGGACTTCATGTTCGGCCGGACCTGGCCCCTGCTCGGCTATCGCCTGCGGCAGGACGTGGCGGAATGGTTCAACCACGTGGATGCGGTCGCCATTCCCTGGCTGGCGGACCACAAGGTGGAGGAATCGGTCGTTTTCCCCGCCGCCGGCTATACGGAAATGGTGCTGCGCGCAGCCCTGAACTGGACCAAGAGCGATACGGTCGAGATACGGGATCTGGATATCCTGCGCCCGCTGGTCATCGACAGTGGCGAAACCTGGGAAACGGAAGTCCGGATTTCGCCTGACGACCGGGTCGTGGAAATCTATTCAAGACCGCGCCTGCAGGACAGCGACTGGTCGCTGAACGCCCGTGGTCATTTCGTGACACCGTCGGAGACCGGCCTTACGCCCTGGCTGCCGGCAGGCGAACAGGAAACCTCCCGGCTGGATCACGACGACCTTTACACGATCACCAGGTCCTTCGGCCTGGAATACGGCCCGGTTTTCCGGCGGGCGGACCATGTCATAACCCATGACGAACGCTCCGCGACCGTCTACCTGCGCCCGCAGGACGACTGCCTTGCGCAGACCGAGTTGTCCCTTTGCCCGACGCTGGTGGATTCCGGCTTCCACGGCCTTTTCGCCCTGCTCCAGTCGGTTCCAGGCGTTCCGGAAAAGACCAGCTTCCTGCCGATCCGTATCGGCAGCCTCCGGCTGCTACAGCCGGAAGCAAAACCCGCGGCGGTCCGCATCAAGGTGACGAAGGCCTCGCCCCGCTCCATCGAGGCGACATTCGAATATCTCGATGCCAATGGCGAGGTTATCGCCCGCTTTGCGCGGACCCGGTTCCGCGCCGTCAAGCTCGGTCGGGAAACGCGTCCGAACGAGCTCATCTACAAGCAACTGGCCACCCTGTTGCCGGACGCCGACCGCAAAGCCCCGGCAGAAACGGTTCTGCCGAATGGATTTGCGGCCTTTGCCGCTGAAATCGGTATTACGGCCGACGAAGCGCCGGAACTTGAAGATTCTGTTCTTCTCGTCGAAGCTCTGGGGCGGACGATTGCCCACGAAACGCTCTGGCAATTCTGCGAGAATGGCAGGTTCGACCTGACCGCCCTGATCGGCACGGACAAGATCCATGAGACGGCGCGGCCGCTCGTTCATTCCCTGCTGGGATGGCTTGAGGAAAGCGAGCTTGCCGGTGAAGCAGAAGGCGGTTGGCAATTGTCCGACCCCGCAGATGGGCCGGCTACGTCCCTGCTGATGCAGACAATTGCGCTGGAGGGCGCGCGCCATATCGCCGAAGCCTCACTTCTTGCGCGTCTCTACACCGGCCTTGTCGATGTTCTGCGGGATGGCCTACCCGCATCGGCCGGTGATCTCTATGCGAGCGGACTCTATGATGCCTATCTGACCGCGTCCCCGGCGGCGACAGCCATTTCCGGCGCCCTGAAGGCCACGGTTCTTGGACTGATCGGCAACTGGCCGGAAGACCGGGCCCTGCGCTGCCTCGTCGTTGGAGCGTCCGCCCACGACGTGATTCAATCGCTCGATCGCCAGATCGATCCGCGCAGAATGTCCGTTGCAGTCACGGATCCCTCGGACAACCAGCTTGGCCGTGCAGCGCGCCTTTGGACCGGAAGCACATCGACCCAGTTCCATGAGTTCGAGGACGATACGCTTGCGAAGAAGGCTCCATTCGATCTCATTGTCTTCGCAGAATCGATTGCCGAACTGCGGGAAGGCCAACTTTCGAAGATCGCCGACATGGCGGTGGAAGACGCCCTGCTTGTGGCCGCCGAACACCTTGCCGCCCCGCTCACCGACCTGATCCAGGGTATCGGGCAGGACTGGTGGCAGGATGGTGACAGCGACATCGCGCTGTCTCGACTGAACGAGGACTGGAGCGAGATCCTTTCCCAGGCCGGCTTCGGGCACATCGAAACCGCAACGTTGAACAGCACCGTTGCCGAAGGTGATCTGATTTCAGCCCGTGCCGGCGCCAAAGCGGTACAAACGGCCGAAGACGCGGAAGAGGAAGCCGCTCCTGAAGCGGCCGAAGCCCGCCATTTCCTTCTGTTCACGGATGAGGAAGGGCCCGCCCGTAAACTGGCCGATGGCCTCTCGGTCTGTCTTAACCGGGACGGTGTCGCGACCACCCTCCTGATCGCCGGCGCGGAAACGACAGAGGTTTCCGAAGGCATCTGGATGATCGATGTCGATGGCGACAGCGATGTCCTCAAGCAGCTGCTTGCCAAGGCCCGCGGGCGGCTGGTTCATCTACAGGGCGGATATGCCGACAAGGCGGATGCCCTCAACGTCGTCGACAAGCGCACATGGTCGCTGACGCGGATCCTGAATACGCTTGGTGCCGATGACGGTGAGATCGTCATCGTCGCCCCCGGTGGCGCGCAGGACCTCGCAGGCGGCATCGCCCATTGCCCGGAGCAGGCCGGGGCCTGGGCTTACGGCCGCGTGGCGATGAACGAGTTCCCCCAGGCGAATATCCGCCTGATCGATCTTTCCCCGACACTGGAACCGGGCATTGCTGCATCACGGCTTGCCGAGGAACTGCTGCGTGACGGCGAAGAGCGGGAAGTCGTTCTGGACGGCCGGAACCGGTCGGGCCTCAGAATCCTTCAGGGTGGCGTGCTTCCCGAACAGACGGTTTCCGGCGGCGCACGCCCCGGAATGCGGCTGGAAATCCTGCGCCAGGGCGCGCTGGACCAGTTGTCGTGGCAGGCGGTCGACCGCTCAGAGCCGGATGGCTCGGACGTGGAAATCGCCGTGGAGGCCAGCGGCCTGAATTTCCGCGATGTCATGTGGGCCCTCGGTCTGTTGCCAGAAGAGGCACTGGAAGACGGCTTTGCCGGTCCCACGCTCGGCATGGAATGCTGCGGCACCGTCGTTGCCTGCGGTCCGGGCGTGACGCGCTTCCGCCCCGGCGACCGGGTGATCACCTTCGCACCGGCCTGTTTTGCAAGTCATGTCACCGTGGACGAGAGCGGCTGTGCGCCGATGCCCTCCACGGTTTCTCCGGAGGAAGCCGCAACCATCCCGGTGACCTTCCTCACCGCCTATTACGCCCTGGTGCATCTCGCGAGACTGTCAGAGGGTGAAACGGTCCTGATCCACGGCGGCGCCGGCGGTGTCGGTCTTGCCGCGCTCCAGATCGCCAAGTGGCGCGGGGCGCGGATCATCACCACCGCCGGCTCTCCGGAAAAGCGGAACGTGCTGAAGTTGCTTGGCGCGGATGTCGTCCTCGACTCGCGCAGCCTGTCCTTCGTCGACGCGGTGATGAAGGAAACCGACGGTGAAGGCGTCGATGTGGTCCTGAACTCGCTGTTCGGCGAGGCCATGGAACGCAGCATCGAAGTGCTGAAGCCGTTCGGCCGGTTCCTGGAACTGGGCAAACGCGACTATTACGGCAACACCCGGATCGGGCTTCGTCCGTTCCGCCAGAACCTGACCTATTTCGGCATTGACGCCGATCAGCTTCTGACCCGCCAGCCGCAGCTCGCTGTAGAGCTGTTCACCAAACTGGTTGAGCTGTTTGAAGACCGGACGCTGTCGCCCCTGCCCTACCGTGTGTTCGAAGCGGATCAGGTGGTCGACGCCTTCCGGCTGATGCAGCAGGCGGGTCATATCGGCAAGATCGTGCTGCGCCCGCCGGAAGTGCCCGAAAATCTTCCCGAAACGCAGCATCTCGCCTTCAAGGACGATGCGGTCTACGTGATTGCGGGCGGCTTCGGCGGCTTCGGGGTGGAACTGCTCAACCGCCTCGCCGACAAGGGCGCGAAACACCTTGCGGTGCTGAGCCGCCGCGGCGGCGATTCCGACGATGCCCGCCAGGCCATCGAGAGCCTTGAGAAGCGCGGTGTTTCGGTGTCCGCCCATGCCTGCGATATCACCGATGAATCTGCCGTCAAATTGGCGCTGGAATCGATCCGCTCCGCCGGACGCCCGATCTGCGGCGTGTTCCATACGGCAATGGTTCTGAACGACGTCCTGATCGCCAATCTGGAGCATGACGGGCTGACCCGCGTGCTGGCGCCGAAGGTGCGTGGAGCCGAACTGCTGGATCGGCTAACCCGGGACGATCCGCTCGATCACTTCGTGCTTTATTCCTCTGCGACCACCCTGGTCGGCAACCCGGGCCAAGCCAATTATGTGGCCGCCAACGGATACCTGGAAGCGCTTGCCCGCAAGCGTCGCGCGGAAGGCCGCCCTGCCCTCACGGTTGCCTGGGGCGCGATCTCCGATGCGGGCTACCTTGCCCGCAACGAAGACGTCAACGAGATGCTCTCGCGCAAGCTCGGCCGCCACGCCCTGACCGCGAAAGAAGCCCTCGACGGCCTGATGTCGCTGATGGCCCTGCCCCAGCAGGACCTGGAAACCGCAGCGGTCGGCTATGCCCGGATCGACTGGCAGTCGGCCCGCAAGGACCTGGCTCTGTTGGGCACGCCGCTGATCCAGCTTCTGGGTTTTGGCGAAGGCGATGACGGCAGTGGCGCAGAAGGCGCCATCGATCTGCATGCGCTGCTCGACGGCATGGACAAGGCCACCGCGGCCCAGACCGTTGCCAAGCTGCTTGCGGCGGAAATCGGCAAGATCCTGCGGATCTCGCCGGACGAGATCGATGCCCACAAGCCGCTGTCCGAAATCGGCATGGATTCGCTTATGGCGCTGGAACTGCGCATGAGCGCGGAACGCCAACTCGGGATCGACATTCCGCTGATGTCGCTCGCCAACGGCGCCACACTGATCGACCTGTCGAGCCGCGTGGCAAATCGCGTTCTGGGCGAAGACAGCGAGGACCGCTATTCTGCGGAATCTCAAACGCTTGCCAGCCAGCACGTGACCGACAACGAACGTACGGAAACGGAAGACCTCACGGACGTCGCGGCGCAACTGGAAAACAAGAGCCGCGAACTGGGATCATTCCTATGACGGATACCAAGGGCCTGGGTGCCGACGAACGCGCCAAACTGATGGATAGCGTCCGTGCAGGGCGCCGCTCGGCACGTGACAAGCGGCCCGCCTCGGCTTCGGCAAAAGCCGAAACGCCGAAAAGAAAAGCCTTCGACTTCAAGACCCTGCCGCAGATCAAGCAATTGCAGATGCAGCGCGCGGCGGCCGACATGATGGGGATCGAAAACCCCTTCTTCCGGCCGCATGACGGACTGGCAACCGGAACGACGGAAATCGACGGCAAGACGCACGACAATTTTGCCTCCTACAACTATCTGGGCCTCAACGGTCATCCCGAAGTGAGCCAGGCAGCCAAGGACGCGATCGACACTTTCGGAACCAGCGTTTCCGCCAGCCGGATCGTTGCCGGGGAACGCCCCCTTCATGGCGAACTGGAACAGGCGCTTGCGCGCGTGCACGGCGTGGAATCCTCCATCGTCATGGTGAGCGGTCATGCGACCAATGTGACCACAATCGGCCACCTGATGCGCAAGGGCGATCTCATCCTGACGGATTCCCTGGTGCATAATTCGATTGCCGAAGGGGCCCGCCTCTCGGGCGCCACGCGGATCAACTTTCCGCACGACAATCTCGATGCGCTGGAAAAGCTGCTCATCGAGAACCGGCACAAGTTCGACAACGTGCTGATCATCGTCGAAGGCCTCTATTCCATGGACGGGGACTTTCCGGACCTGAAGCGACTTGTCGCCCTCAAGCAGTCCTATGATGCCTGGCTGATGGTCGACGAAGCCCATTCCATCGGTGTGCTCGGCACAACCGGTCACGGCATTGCCGAACACTACGGTGTAGACCCCAGAGAGGTCGAGATGTGGATGGGCACGCTCTCGAAAACGTTCTCCTCCTGCGGCGGCTATATCGCCGGCTCCAAGGCGCTGTGCGACTACCTCAAGGTCTCCGCACCGGGCTTCGTTTTTTCCGTCGGCCTTTCGCCGGCTCTGACCGCGTCGGCGATCGCCTCCGTTCAGGTCATGGAACGTGAGCCGGAACGAGTTCGGAAGTTACAGGAAAACGGGCAGTATTTCCTAAAGAAGGCAAAAGACGCAGGTCTCGATACCGGACCGAGCGCCGGTTATTCTGTGGTTCCGGTCATCGTCGGGGATTCCGTCGGTGCGGCGATCCTGTCGAACCGGCTTCTGGAACGGGGCATCAACGCGCTTCCGATCATCTTTCCGGCGGTTCCGGAAAAATCGGCCCGGATCCGCTTCTTCATTACCAGCGAGCACACGAAGGAACAGATCGATCGTGCAATCGAGACCACGGTTGAGGAGCTTGCCAAGCTGAAGAGCGACGGTTCGGCGGTCGACCGGCTGATCAAGGCGACGCGCTAATTCAGCCGCCTTCCTTGTCCCTGCCGGAGTATCTCGGGTCCTCCTCGATATCGGCGGCGAAGCCACCCATGAAGAGATCGGAAATCCGGGCCGGCAACAGGTTCTGCAGCCTGATGCCTGTCGCCAGGATGAAGGGAAAGGCATAAAAGGCCTTCCGTTTTTCGATCGCCCGGCGCATTTTCACCGCCGCCTTTTCCGCCGGCATCTCGAAAGGTTTGGAGCCTTTATGCCGGGCCGACATGGGTGACGTGACGAACCCCGGACAGATGATCGTCACATCGACACCGAACGGCGCGAGCCAGCCCCGCAGGGAATGACCGTAGGCAATCACGGCCGCTTTCGTCGCACTGTAGCTCGGCATGTCGGGCAAGGCGCGCATGCCGGCAAGCGAGGCGACAAGGACGATCTGCCCGCGTCCGCGCAGGCGCATCGGTTCCACGACGCCGGTCACCGTATTGACCGCACCGCGGTAATTGATGTCGATCTGCCGGTCGGCCTCATGATCGGCCTCCCGGCTGCGGCCCGGTCCCAGTCCCGCCGTAACGCCGGCGTTGGCAATGACGAGGTCGACCGGATGACGCCGGTCCAGATCTTCCAGAAACGCATGAAGGGCATCCCGGTCGCGGATATCGAGCGCGGCGGTTTCCGCCTCTGCCCCCTGCCCCCGAACTTCTTCGGCAAGCGCTTCAAGCTTTTCCTTGTCCCGTGCGATCAATGCCAACAGGCGTCCCGGACCCGCCAGTTCCCGGGCAAGGGCCGTTCCGATGCCTCCGCTCGCACCGGTCAGGACAATCACTTCGGGATCTCGCGCAGCCATGATGGTCTATTCTTTCAAAACTCGTGCGGGTGCTCCGGATAAAACACCGGATCGCAGGAACTACAAGCCCAGTTTGCGGCCAAGCCAGGATATCGGATTCAGATTTCGCGGACGGGCGGCCCGGTGCATCTCCTGTTGCCCGGCGACGGCCCTGTCGATCAGGACGTCCGGCGGACACGGCAACAGGCTCACCGGATCGGTGCAGCGGGCGTAAACGACCAGCGTCAGGTAGACGAGTTCGGCGAGCGTTCTTCGGGTCGTGCGCCTCGGAAAAACCGATAGATCCTCGGTCAGGCCCCAACCGGCGTAAAACGGCAGGCCATGGACGGTGACAGGCACACCCAGCAAAAGCGCGGCAAATCCCGTCGGCGCCGAAAATGTCTCCACCGCATCACACTGCGCGACCAGATCCGAGATATCGGCCTTTTTTTCCACGAGATCGGCGTAACGGCGCGCTTCCCGGATTGAGGCCCGGTCTGCTTCCAGGTCGGCATGCGGCTTGAAGATGATAAAGGCATCCGGGTTTCTTTCCCGAGTTCGCCGCAACAAAAGCAGATTGCGTTCCGAGGCGGCGGCCTCTTCAACCCGTCCGGCCTCGCCGGGCACCAATACTGTTTTCCGGCCTTTCGGGACTGCGATCGTCCGTGATTTGTCCGGATCGTCTTTCAAATCGTGGATCCGGGCGAGCCGGTCGAGAAGAGCAATCCCGCGGCTCATTTCCTCGGCGCTCAGTTCATAATTCTGGAGCAGTGCCTCCAATCGGCTCGGACCAGCCGCATCGTCATGCGGCCCCAGATCATCGGCCGTGAGCATGGCAGCCGGTGGGAGCACGGCCTCAAGACCGGCAAAGCACAGGAAGTCGTCATCCATGTGCAGCAGGTCGACACCTCTGTCGCGGCAGGCTTGCTCCAGTGAGCCCGCGCCCAGCCCGCCGGCAGACAGGATAACGCCACCCAGCCCGGCCGCGGCGGCCAGAGCTTCGGCATCGTTGTCGTGCCAGGTCACCGGTCCACCGTCTCCGGCAAATGCAGCGGAGATAATGGGACGGCCGCCTGGTGCCCCCCCGAAACAATGGACAGGCCGGTCGTTTTCCGCCCTGCGCGTTTCAATGAGGCGCAGGATGTCCAAAGCGCCAGGCGCATCGATCACACCCTGGTGGTAAGGCTCGAACCAGGCTGTATTTTTTTGCAGGAGCGGTCCGATCACGCGATCAAGCTCCAGTTGGGATCCGGCGCAGGCATCGGCCAGTATACGCCAGAAGCCATCCGGCTCGGCATCGGGAAGCCCACCGGTCTCCAGGAGGATCTGCAGCGCCCGGTTTTCCGGGTCGGCGTCCTGCCGCCTCGCGCTGCCTTCATCCGCAGGCGGCAGACCACGCCACAGTTCGAGGATCGATGTGTCAACCTTGCGCCCGGCCTGCAGAGCGCCGGCGAGCAATGCCCGGATCGCCGCTTCGCCGGCGTGCTCGTAGCGTGACAGGATCGTCGCCTTGAGCATGACATAGGAAAATGAGGACGGTGACGCCTTGGAGTGCAACGGCAACGGGCCCGGTATGACCAGGCAGAGCGACTTCCCGTTGGCCAGCGCCGCGCGCCGCGCCGTATCGAAGGTTTCCTGATTAAGGTCGCAGATCACGAAATCAGCCGCCTCGGCTGTCTCTGCCAGCGATACGCCCAGCCCCCC
>SWCF01003607.1_pt1 | contig 16962 bp, 14 predicted proteins | sample 4690081 | NCBI WGS metagenome assembly SWCF01 (sample SAMN10267280, study PRJNA491770) | bioreactor metagenome | isolation source: DHS bioreactor inoculated with | place: Japan: off Shimokita Peninsula
ACCGTCGTCGATCGCCGTCGCGCGCTGGTCAGCATCGTGGGGTCGGGTGAGGAGTCGACCGCCGATCTGGTCGCCGCGGTCCGGGGCGCGGTGGCCCCGAACCTGGCACTGCTCGCCGAGCCGATCACGCTCGTGGTGCAGGTGCACCGACCGAGGACGGCACGATGAAGCTGCGCACCGTCCTGGTCAACCGCTTGCTCACGTTCGCCGTGGGCGCCGCGCTGCTCGGCGCCGGGGCGTTCGCCCTGGCCTGGGTCTGGCAGGTGCGTTTCGCCCGCGAATGGCTGGCCCGCCTGGACCGCCCCCGCATCATCGACGTCCCCGACCAGTCCTGGTGGGAGGGGGCGCTGTGGACCGCCGTGGCCGTGGGCGTGACGATCGGGATCGTGCTCCTGGCGGTCAACTTCTCCCGGCGCCGGACGTCGCGGGTGCAGCTGTACGACGAGGTCACCGAGGCCACTCTGGCCGTGGAACTCGGACCGGTGGCCGACGGTGTCGCCGGCGAACTGGCGGCCCTGCCCGGTGTGCGGGCCACCCGCAGCCGGGCCGTCGTCGAACGCCACTTGCCGACCCTGTCGATCACGGTGTACGCGGACCCGAACATCGACGTCGCCGACTTCACCGCCCGTGCCGAGGAAACCGCCGAGCGGGCCGCCCGCGCCCTGGGCGGGGCCCGGGTGGCGACGCAGGTCCTGCTGCACCTGGATCCGGCTCACCCCGAACCGGCCGCGTAGCCCGGTCGGTCGTCTCCCGGGCCGCCCACCGAGCCGAGCGAATGTGCCGCTCACCTCGTCGGACTCGGCGATACTTCCGCTCGATCCCGGAAACGCCGAACGGCGCCCACCCCGAGGGATGGACGCCGTCCGACGTCAGCGAGAACTAGCTCACTTGATGATCGCGTAGGCGGTGCCTACTTGATGATCGCGTAGGCGGTGCCTACTTGATGATCGCGTAGGCGGTGCCTACTTGATGATCGCGTAGGCGGTGCCTACTTGATGATCTTCGTGACGCGACCGGCGCCGACGGTGCGGCCACCCTCGCGGATCGCGAAGCGCAGGCCCTCGTCCATGGCGACCGGCTGGATCAGGACGACCGACATCTCGGTGTTGTCGCCCGGCATGACCATCTCGGTGCCCTCGGGAAGGGTCACAACGCCCGTCACGTCCGTGGTACGGAAGTAGAACTGCGGACGGTAGTTGTTGAAGAACGGCGTGTGGCGGCCGCCCTCCTCCTTGTTGAGGATGTACGCCTGGCCCTCGAACTCCGTGTGCGGAGTGGTGGTGCCCGGCTTCACGACGACCTGGCCGCGCTCGACGTCCTCGCGCTTGATGCCGCGGACCAGCAGACCGACGTTGTCGCCGGCCTGGCCCTGGTCGAGCAGCTTGCGGAACATCTCGATGCCGGTGACCGTGGTCTTGGTCGAGGTCGGGCGGATACCGACGATCTCGACCTCCTCGTTCACGTTGATGACACCGCGCTCGATGCGGCCGGTGACGACCGTGCCACGACCGGTGATGGTGAAGACGTCCTCGACGGGCATGAGGAACGGCTTGTCGGTCTCACGGACCGGGTCCGGGATGGACTCGTCGACGGCGTCCATCAGGTCCTCGATGGACTTGACCCACTTCTCGTCGCCCTCGAGCGCCTTGAGCGCCGAGATCGGGATGACCGGGGCGTTCTCGTCGAACTCCTGGGCGGCCAGCAGCTCGCGGACCTCCATCTCGACGAGCTCGAGGATCTCCTCGTCGTCGACCATGTCGGCCTTGTTCAGGGCGACCAGGATGTAGGGCACACCGACCTGACGGGCGAGCAGCACGTGCTCGCGAGTCTGCGGCATCGGGCCGTCGGTGGCGGCCACGACCAGGATCGCGCCGTCCATCTGAGCCGCACCGGTGATCATGTTCTTGATGTAGTCGGCGTGACCCGGGGCGTCGACGTGCGCGTAGTGGCGCTTCTCGGTCTGGTACTCGACGTGGGAGATGTTGATCGTGATACCACGAGCCTTCTCCTCCGGAGCCTTGTCGATCTGGTCGAACGCGAAGCTCTCGTTCAGGTCCGGGTACTTGTCGGCGAGCACCTTGGTGATGGCAGCCGTGGTGGTGGTCTTGCCGTGGTCGACGTGACCGATGGTGCCGATGTTCACGTGCGGCTTGGTCCGCTCGAACTTCGCCTTCGCCACTTGAGGGTCCTCCTGGACTGTTGTTGCTTGCAGTATGCAGCAGTGCGGTTTTGTTACTTACTTGGTCGTGCAGCCGACCGGTTCTGCAACCGAGGTTACTCGCCGGTCGCCTTGGCGATGATTTCCTTCGAGACGTTCGACGGAACCTCAGCGTAGGAATCGAACACCATGGAGAAGTTCGCGCGACCCTGGGTCTTCGACCGCAGGTCACCGATGTAACCGAACATCTCCGAGAGCGGAACCAGCGCCTTCACGACACGGGCACCACTGCGTTCCTCCATGGCCTGGATCTGGCCACGGCGGGAGTTGAGGTCGCCGATCACTTCACCCATGTAGTCCTCGGGGGTGGTGACCTCGACAGCCATGAGCGGCTCGAGGATGACCGGCGCAGCTTTGCGCGCAGCCTCCTTCAGGGCCTGCGAACCGGCGATCTTGAACGCCATTTCCGACGAGTCCACGTCGTGGTAGGCGCCGTCGAGCAGGGTGACCTTGACGTTCACCAGCGGATACCCGGCGAGCACGCCGTACTGCATGGCGTCCTGCGCGCCGGCGTCCACCGAGGGGATGTACTCGCGCGGCACGCGGCCACCGGTGACCTTGTTCTCGAACTCGTAGGTCGCGCCGTCCTCGCCCACGAACGGCTCGAGGGCGATGATGACCTTCGCGAACTGGCCGGAACCACCGGTCTGCTTCTTGTGCGTGAACTCGAGCTTCTCGACCCGCTTGGTGATGGTCTCGCGGTACGCCACCTGCGGCTTGCCGACGTTGGCCTCGACCTTGAACTCGCGACGCATCCGGTCGACGAGGATGTCGAGGTGGAGCTCGCCCATGCCGCCGATGACGGTCTGGCCGGTCTCCTCGTCCAGCTCGACGGAGAAGGTGGGATCCTCCTCGGCCAGCTTCTGGATCGCGGTGCCCAGCTTCTCCTGGTCGGACTTGGTCTTCGGCTCGATGGAGACCTGGATGACCGGATCCGGGAAGGTCATGGACTCGAGCACGATCGGGGCGTCCTGCGCGCACAGGGTGTCGCCGGTCGTGGTGTCCTTGAGGCCGATCATCGCGTAGATGTGGCCGGCCACCGCCTCGTCGACCGGGTTCTCCTTGTTGGCGTGCATCTGGAACAGCTTGCCGATGCGCTCCTTCTTGCCCTTGGTGGCGTTGAGCACCTGGGCGCCCGGCTCGATGCGACCGGAGTACACGCGCACGAAGGTCAGCTTGCCGAAGAACGGGTGCGCGGCGATCTTGAACGCCAGCGCGGAGAAGGGCTCGTCCTTGCTCGGCTTGCGGGTGAGGGCCTCCTCCTCGTCACCGAGCTTGTGGCCCTCGACCTCGCCGATGTCGAGCGGGTTCGGCAGGTAGTCGATGACCGCGTCGAGCATGGGCTGGATGCCCTTGTTCTTGAACGCGGACCCGCACAGCACCGGGTACAGCTCGGAGGCGACGGTCAGCTTCCGGATGGCGCCCTTGATCTCGGCGACGGTCAGTTCCTCGCCACCGAAGTACTTCTCCATGAGCTCTTCGTCGCTCTCGGCGACGGTCTCGAGCAGCTTCTCGCGGTACTCGGCGGCCTTGTCGGCCAGGTCCGCGGGGATCTCCTCGACGGTCGGCTCGGCACCGATCTCGACGGTGCCACGCCACGTGTAGGCCTTCATCTCGACCAGGTCGACGACGCCGTCGAACGCGTCCTCGGCACCGATCGGCAGCTGCAGCACGAGCGGCTTGGCGCCGAGGCGGTCGATGATGGTCTGGACCGTGAAGTAGAAGTCCGCGCCCATCTTGTCCATCTTGTTGACGAAGCAGATGCGCGGAACGTCGTACTTGGCAGCCTGCCGCCAGACCTGCTCGGACTGCGGCTCGACGCCCTCCTTGCCGTCGAACACGGCGACCGCACCGTCGAGGACGCGCAGCGACCGCTCGACCTCGACCGTGAAGTCGACGTGACCGGGGGTGTCGATGATGTTGATCTGGTTCTTGTTCCAGAAGCAGGTCACCGCGGCGGAGGTGATGGTGATGCCGCGTTCCTTCTCCTGCTCCATCCAGTCGGTGGTCGACGCACCGTCGTGGGTCTCACCGATCTTGTAGTTCACACCGGTGTAGAAGAGGATGCGCTCGGTCGTCGTGGTCTTGCCGGCATCGATGTGCGCCATGATGCCGATGTTGCGGACCTTGTTCAGGTCGGTCAGCACTTCCTGTGCCACAGGTAACCCCGCTCGTAGCTCGTGTCGGTCCTAGGGTGCGGACCAGTGTTCTCGGATGTTCAGCCGGCCTTGAGGGACCGACACAGTTGTGCGAGCGGCCGGCCGGGAGGATGTCGGTAGCACCGGATCCTCCCGGCCGGCGGCGACTCACCAGCGGTAGTGCGCGAACGCCTTGTTGGCCTCGGCCATCTTGTGGGTGTCCTCGCGACGCTTCACGGACGCACCCAGGCCGTTGCTGGCGTCGAGGAGCTCGTTCGCGAGACGCTCGACCATCGTCTTCTCACGACGCTGACGCGAGAAGGTGACCAGCCACCGCAGCGCGAGGGTGGTCGACCGGCCGGGACGAACCTCGACCGGCACCTGGTAGGTGGCGCCACCGACACGGCGGCTGCGCACCTCGAGAGCGGGCTTGACGTTGTCCAGCGCGCGCTTGAGGGTGACGACCGGATCGGTGCCGGTCTTCTCGCGCGCCCGCTCGAGTGCCTCGTAGACGATGCGCTCGGCGGTGGACTTCTTGCCGTCCAGCAGGATCTTGTTGACCAGCTGGGTGACCAGCGGCGACCCGTAGACCGGGTCGGCGATCAGGGGACGCTTCGGAGCGGGACCCTTACGTGGCATCAGCCCTTCTCCTTCTTCGCGCCGTAGCGGCTGCGCGCCTGCTTGCGGTTCTTGACACCCTGGGTGTCGAGCGAACCGCGGATGATCTTGTAGCGGACACCGGGGAGGTCCTTCACACGACCACCGCGCACGAGCACCATCGAGTGCTCCTGCAGGTTGTGACCCTCACCCGGGATGTAGGCGGTGACCTCGACGGAGCTGGTCAGACGCACGCGGGCGACCTTCCGGAGCGCCGAGTTCGGCTTCTTCGGGGTGGTGGTGTACACGCGAGTGCACACGCCGCGACGCTGCGGGCTGCCCTTGAGGGCCGCGGTCTTGACCTTGGCGGCCTTGTCGCGGCGGCCCTTGCGGACCAGCTGATTGATGGTTGGCATCTACCGGCTTTCTCGTTGTCTGAAGACTGCTCGCACGAGCAACCTTGGCTGTTCTGAAATTAGGGATCCATCGGTTGGGGCAAGAGAGCCGCTGCCCCGCACCCACCCCTCGTGTGCACACGAGGTCGGGCGTGTCGCGTACCCCCACACAGGCAGCCGGGGGCTCGCTCCTGCGGAGATTCCACAGACCGCGCGCACGGCACTACCTCGCATAGGCACACAGATCGGCCCGGGCATGCCGGACACGACCCACAACGATACCCGGCGGCGCGGCGCAAGGTCAAAGCGAGCCGCGGGGGTCCGCCGCCGCTCAACTGCTGAGGTCGAGGGTCAGTCGGGCCAGCGTGACGGCCGCCGCACACGGATCCGGGGACTGCGAGCCGGGGGCGTACTGCACCCACCAGCCGAAGATCCCCGTCGTGGACGCTCCCGCCGAGATCCCGCAGGACGCCGGGTCGTCGGGCGGGCGCATCAGCACCGCCCGCCGACCCTCCACGGTCGTGTTCTCCACCGTGTATCCCAGCCGTTGCGCCGTCCCCCGCTCGGTGTCCAGGGAACCGGTCTCGAACCAGTTGAAGGTGACCTTCGCCGAGCCCGCGGTGTCCCACCGGCAGATCGCCCCGAAGAAGCCTCGCTCGATCGCCTCCACGCCGACCGCCTCCGCGATCTGCTCGTCGGTGACGGCGTCGCATTCGGTGAGCAGGCGGGTGAACTCGGCGGAGGCACCACCCGATCCGCCCCCCTGCGGCACCGCCTGCCCCTCGATCGTGCTGCCGCACCCGGCGAGCGCCGCAACCAGGGCCAGCGCCACCGGCAGCGCCGCCGCCCGCTTCGTCCGCGTCACTCCTGTGCCCTTTCCGCGCTGAGCTCGGCCAGGTCGCGGGCCACCACGCACGCGTCCGCGGCCGGGGTGAAGGGTCCGTACGTCACGGACCAGTGCACGAAGTCACCGCCGAACTGCACGCCGATCTCGCACAGCACGGTCTGCCCGACGTCGTTCTGCGCCGAACCCTGGAAGCCGGGTCTGCCGTCGATCTCCACGTCGATCGCGGGCCGGCCGATCAGATCGGAGCCGGCCCGTTCGCGGCCGATCGGACTGCCGCGGTACCAGGAGAACGTCACGCTCGGGCCGCCCGCCCCGACCAGCTCCCATTCGCACCCCACCGAGTTGCGGGTGACCTGTGCGAACGACCCCAGCCCGAAGGCCCGGGCCACCTCGTCGTCGGTGACCGACCCGCACGCACCGAAGAACGGGCCCGGCTCGGTCACCTGCGGCGTGGGCGCCGCGCCCGGCGCCGGGGTCTCGGCCGCATCCGAACCACATCCGGCGACGACGGCACCGGCGAGCCCGAGGACCGCGACCGTGGCCAGCTTGGGAGGCATGACACCAACCTAACCGGCCGGGTGCTGCGCCGCCGAACGCTGCCGGGCCGCGTCGAGCACCGTGTCGAGCTGCGCGGCCCAGTGCCGCACGATCTCGGCCCGACGCCGCGAGTCGTCGGTGAGGACGTCGGCGAGGCCGAGCCCGCGCGCGAGGTCGAGGGTCGCCTGCACCATGCGGTGCACCGTCGGGTCGACCTCGTCCACGCCGAGCTGCTCGACGGCGACCCGGTGGGCGACGCGGCCGAAGCGTTCCTCCAGGGGGACGATGCGGGCCCGCAGTTCCGGATCGGCCGCCGCGGCCGTCCACACCTGCAGCGCCGCCTTGAACAGGCTGCCGGTGTAGTAGTCGACGAGCCGGCGCACCACCGCCTCGGTGCGGGCCGCGCCGACGGGCATGTCGACGGGCTCGCGGCGGGCGAGGTCCATGCGGCTGTCGAACATGAACTCGAGCGCCGCGGTGATCAGGTCCTCCCGGGTCGGGAAGTGGTGCTGCGCGGCGCCGCGGGAGACTCCCGCCCGTTCGGCGACGACGCCCACGGTGGTCGCGCCCCATCCCAGCTCCGCGAGGCAGTCGATGCTCGCCTCGAGCAGCCGGCGGCGTGTGGCCCGGCTCCGATCCTGTTTGGGCTGGCGGGTCATCGCAGCGCACCCCCGGCGGCGGAATCCCCGGGTTCGTCGTCCACCAGGACCCGTTCCATCTGGCGGCGCCACACCGCCAGCTGGGGTTCGGTCAGCGGGTCGCGCGGGTCGATGGCGTACCCGAGGGCCGCCCCGCGCATCGCCTGATAGATCAGGTCGCGCACCTCGACGAACCGGGGGCGGTTGGCGATCTCCGGACCGAAGTTCGCGGTCGTCTGCTCCTTGATCATCCGGCCCAGGATTCGTTCGAGCGGCAGCAGCTCGGCCCGGAGTTCCTCGTGGCCGCGCGCGGCGAGCCACAGCTCCATCGAGGCCCAGAAGTACGGCTGCCGGAAGTTCCACCACATCCGATCGACCGCGACGGCGATACGTTCGACCGGGTCGGCGGGCCAGGGATGGTCGCCGTCGAGGCCCTGGACCCCCTGGGCGGCGAGGTGGTGCACGGCGGCGACGAGCAGGGCGTCCCGCGACGGGTAGTGGTGCAGCAGCCGTCCGCGGGACACGCCGGCAGCCTGCTGGATGCGCACCGTGGTGGCGTTGGAGTAGCCGTGCTCGACCAGCACGGCCACCGCCGCGTCGAGGATCCGCTTGCGGGTGGCGCGGCTGCGTTCCTGCTCGCCGCGACGGCGGGTGTCCGGGGACGGGCTGCTCATGGCGATCAGATTAGGCAGACCGGCGCGCCGGCTCGCGGAGGGTGACCGTCCACGTGAGGTGCCCGGGACGGGTGCCGCCGACGACCGCCCGCACGCGCGCGCCCGGCAGGTCTCGGGCACGTCCCGGCCGGGGCGGCGGACCGTTCCTCACGGACGGCTCCACGCCGGCGGCCGCTTCTGCAGGAACGCGGTCATCCCCTCGACCGCCTCCGGCGAGCCGAACAGCCGCGCCGACTGCTCCGCCAGCGCGTCGCCGTACCGATCGAAGTCGGCGAGCATCCGCATCGTGGTCAGCCGCTTGGATTCGCCCAGCCCCTGCGGGGAACACTCCCGCAGCTGGGCGAGGATCTCCGCCACCGCGGCCCGCGGATCGTCGGTCTCCACGGTGACCAGGCCGATCGCCGCCGCGACCTCCGGCCCGAACCGCTCCCCGGTGAGGAAGTAGCGGCTCGCGGCGCGGGAGGTGAGCCGCGGCAGCACCGTCAGCGAGATGATCGACGCGGCCAGGCCCAGCCGGGCCTCGGTCAGCGCGAACGTCGACCGGGGCCCGGCGACGGCGAGATCGCACGCGCCGACCAACCCCATGCCGCCGGCGCGCACGTGCCCGTCGATCCGCCCGATCACCGGTTTGGGCAGCTCCAGGATCGAACGCAGCACCGCCGTCATCTCCCGGGTCCGGGCGGCGGCCGCCGCGGCGACGCCGCCCTCCGCGGTGCTCGCCTCGCTCAGGTCGGCCCCGGCGCAGAAGGTGCCGCCCTCGTGGGTGAGCACGACGGCGCGGACCCCGTCGTCGGCGGCCGCGTCGGCAAGTCCCTGCCGGAGCTGCGCGACGAGCCTGGCGGAGATCGCGTTGCGGTTGTGCGGCGAGTCGAGAGTGAGGGTGGCGAATCCCTCGCTCACCTCGTACCGGACGAACGTCTCGGACACCGGCGCTCCCCTCAGTACGACCGGGGCAGACCCAGCGAGTGCTGGGACACGAAGTTGAGGATCATCTCCCGGCTCACCGGCGCCACCCGTGCGATGCGCGCCGCGCCGAGCATCGCGGCCAGCCCGTACTCCCGGGTGAGCCCGCCCCCGCCGTGGGTCTGGATCGCCTGGTCGAGCGACTTGATGCTGGCCTCGGCCGCGGCGTACTTGGCCATGTTCGCGGCCTCGGCAGCACCGAAGTCGTCGCCGCTGTCGTACAGCACCGCCGCCTTCTGCATCATCAGCTTCGCCAGCTCGAGCTCGATCTTGCACTGGGCGAGCGGGTGGGCGATGCCCTGGTGAGCCCCGATCGGCGACTTCCACACGGTGCGTTCGTTGGCGTACCGCACCGCGGCGTCCAGGGCGTAGCGGCCCATCCCGACGGCCATCGCCGCGCCGAGGATCCGCTCCGGATTCAGGCCCGCGAACAACTGCATCAGCGCCGCGTCCGGCTCCCCCACCAGCGCGTCCGCCGGCAGTCGCACGTCGTCGAGGAACAGGGTGAACTGATGGTCCGGCTCGACGATGTCCATCTCCATCGGCGTCTTGACGAAGTTCTCGGCATCGGTCGGGACGATGAACAGCGCCGGCCGCAGCTTCCCGCTCTTCGCGTCCTCGGTGCGGGCGACGACGAGCACCGCGTCGGCCTGGTCCACGCCGGAGATGTAGATCTTGCTGCCGTGGAGGATCCAGTCCTCGCCGTCGCGGCGCGCGACGGTGGTGATCTGGTGCGAATTGGACCCGGCATCGGGCTCGGTGATGCCGAACGCCATGATCTTCGAGCCGTCGGCGAGCCCGGGCAGCCAGCGCTGCTTCTGCTCGTCGGTGCCGAACTTGGCGATGATGGTGCCGCAGATGGCGGGCGAGACGACCACCAGCAGCAGCCCGCAGCCCTGCGCGGCGAGTTCCTCCTGCACCAGGGCGAGTTCGTAGATGCCGGCCCCGCCGCCGCCGAATTCCTCCGGCAGGTTCACGCCCAGGAATCCGAGCCCGGCGGCCTCCCGCCACAGCTCGGTCAGCGGTTCGCCCTTGCGGGCCTTCGGCAGCACGTAGTCGGTGTAGTTGTAGCGCTTGGCCAGGCCCGCGACCGCAGCCCGCAGCTGCTTCTGCTCGTCGGTTTCGATGACGCTCATCACTTCTCCTGGGTGTCGGTGGACTCGGTGGGGGTGACGACGGCCAGCACGGCGCCCAGTTCGACCTGGGTGCCGACGGCCACGGGCAGTTCGGTGAGCACGCCCGCGGCGGGGGCCTTGACGATGTGTTCCATCTTCATCGCCTCGAGCCACAGGACCGGTTGCCCCGCGTCGACCGCGTCGCCGACCGTTGCCCCGATCCGGATCACCGACCCGGGCATCGGCGCGAGCAGCGACCCCGCGGCGACATGGGCCGAGGGTTCGACGAACCGCGGGATCGCTCGCAACCGCACCGGACCGAGCGAGGAGTCCACGTGCACCGTGTCGCCGTAGCGCGCGACGTGGAACTGCCGCTGCGCGCCGTCGATCGCGAGCACCACCCGGCGCTCGGTGTGTGCGACGAGGACGATGCCCGGATGGCCGTCGGCGACCAGGCCGTGCCGGGTGAGCCGGTACCGCACCTCGTGTTCACCGTGGTCGCCGTCGTACCGCTTGACCTGTGGCTGCGACGGCAGGTTGCGCCAGCCGCTCGGCAGGCCGCGGCCGACCGTCGCCGTCGCACGACGAGCGGCGGCGTCGGCCAGGGCCGCGGCGAGCGCGGACAGCGACTCGGCGGCGGCGTCGGCGAGGGGTGCGGCGAGCGTGGCGAGCCCGTGTGTGTCGAAGAAGGCGGTGTCGGTGTTGCCGGCCAGGAACTCGGGATGCCGGAGCACGTTCACGAGCAGGTCCCGGTTGGTGCGCAGGCCGTGCACCTCGGCACGGGTGAGCGACGTCGCGAGCATGCGGGCCGCGCGGTCCCGGGTCGGGGCGTAGGCGATCACCTTGGCGAGCATCGGGTCGTAGTGCACGCCCACCACCGAGCCGTCCTCGACGCCGGCGTCCAGACGCAGCCCGGGCCCGGGCAGCACCTCGAACTCGGAGACGCGACCGGGCAGGGCGAGGCGGTGCACCGTGCCGGACTGCGGCCGCCAGTCCTCGGCGGGGTCCTCCGCGTAGAGCCGCACCTCGATCGAATGTCCGCTCGCCGGAGGGGGTTCGGGATCGAGACGGCCGCCGGCAGCGATCTGGAGCTGCAGGTCGACGAGGTCGAGCCCGGTGGTGCACTCGGTGACCGGGTGCTCGACCTGCAGCCGGGTGTTCATCTCGAGGAAGAAGAACTCACCTCCGGCAGTGACATTTCCCGTCGCTTCGCTCGCCCCGGCGACATTTCCCGTCGCTTCGCTCGCCCCGGTCGCGAGGAACTCGACCGTCCCGGCGCCCTCGTAGTCGATGGCGTGCGCGGCGCGCCGGGCCGCCTCGAACAGCCGCTCCCGCATGCCGGGGGTGGCGTCGACGAGCGGCGACGGGGCCTCCTCGACCACCTTCTGATGCCGCCGCTGGATCGAGCATTCGCGCTCCCCCACCGCCCACACGGTCCCGTGCCGGTCCGCGAGGACCTGCACTTCGATGTGCCGCCCCGTTTCGAGGTAGCGCTCGCAGAACACCGTCGGGTCGCCGAATGCGGACTGTGCCTCACGTCGGGCCGCGGCGAGCTGGTCGGACAGTTCGGCCAGGTCGCGGACGACCCGCATGCCGCGGCCGCCGCCCCCGGCGGAGGCCTTGATCAGCACGGGCAGGTCGGCCTCGGTCACCGCGGCCGGGTCCAGCTCGGCCAGCACCGGCACGCCGGCGTCGGCCATGATCTTCTTGGCCTCGACCTTCGAACCCATCCGGGCGATGGAGTCCGGGTCCGGCCCGATCCAGGTCAGTCCCGCGTCGAGGACCGCCCTCGCGAATTCGGCGTTCTCCGAGAGAAACCCGTACCCCGGGTGGATCGCGTCGGCCCCCGCCGTGCGGGCAGCCGCGATGATCGCCTCGCCGCGGAGGTACGTGTCGGCGGGGGCAGTGCCGGGCAGGTGCACCGCGACGTCGGCCTCGGTGACGTGCGGGCTGTCGGCGTCCGCGTCGGAGAACACGGCGACGGTGCCGAGGCCGGCCCGCCGGCAGGAGGCGAACACCCGGCGGGCGATCTCGCCGCGATTGGCGACGAGCACGGTGGTGACGGTGTCGGAACGGTTCACTGCTGCCTCACATCCGGAAGACACCGAAGCTGTCGGTGCCCTCGATCGGCGCGTTGGCGATGGCCGACAGGCACATCCCCACCACGGTGCGGGTGTCGCGCGGGTCGATGACCCCGTCGTCGTAGAGCCGGCCGGACAGGAACATCGGCAGCGACTCCGCCTCGATCTGGTTCTCAATCGCCGCGCGCATCGCCTCGTCGGCGGCCTCGTCGAACGCCTGACCGCGCGCCTCGGCAGCGGCCCGTCCGACGATGGAGATGACGCCCGCGAGCTGTGCGCCGCCCATCACCGCGGACTTGGCGCTGGGCCAGGCGAACAGGAACCGCGGGTCGAAGGCGCGGCCGCACATCCCGTAGTGGCCGGCCCCGTAGGAGGCGCCGAGCAGGATCGAGATGTGCGGCACCGTCGAATTGGAGACGGCGTTGATCATCATCGAACCGTGCTTGATCATGCCGCGTTCCTCGTACTCGCGGCCGACCATGTAGCCGGTGGTGTTGTGCAGGAACAGCAGTGGCGTGTTCGCACGGTTGGCGAGCTGGATGAACTGGGTGGCCTTCTGGGATTCCTCGCTGAACAGCACGCCGCGGGCGTTGGCGAGGATTCCCACCGGGTAGCCGTGCAGACGGGCCCAGCCGGTGACGAGCGACGACCCGTACAGCGGCTTGAACTCGTCGAAGTCGGAGTCGTCGACGATGCGGGCGATCACCTCGCGCGGGTCGAACGGCACCTTGAGGTCGGCGGGCACGATGCCGAGCAGTTCCTCGGGATCGTGGCGGGGCTCGCGTACCTCCGGGTGGGGTTCGGGGCCCTGCTTGCGCCAGTTCAGACGACGGACGATGCCCCGGCCGATCCGGATCGCGTCGGGTTCGTCGACCGCGTAGTAGTCGGCCAGGCCGGAGGTGCGGGCGTGCATTTCCGCGCCGCCGAGGGATTCGTCGTCGGATTCCTCGCCCGTGGCCATCTTCACCAGGGGCGGCCCGGCGAGGAACACCTTCGACCGCTTCTCGATCATCACCACGTGGTCCGACATGCCCGGGATGTAGGCGCCACCCGCGGTGGAATTGCCGAACACCAGGGCAATGGTCGGGATCCCGGCGGCGGACAGCTGTGTCAGGTCGCGGAACATGCGCCCGCCGGGGATGAACACCTCCTTCTGGGTGGGGAGGTCGGCGCCGCCCGACTCGACGAGGGAGATGACCGGCAGCCGGTTCTGCATCGCGATGTCGTTGGCGCGGAATCCCTTTCGCAGCGTCCACGGGTTGCTCGTGCCGCCGCGGACGGTGGGGTCGTTGGCGACGATCAGGCATTCGACGCCCTCGACGACGCCGATTCCGGTGACGGTGCTGCCGCCGACCGGGAACTCGGTGCCCCAGGCGGCGAGCGGGGACAGCTCGAGGAACGGCGAATCGGGGTCGAGGAGCAGTTCGATCCGTTCGCGTGGCAGCAGCTTGCCGCGTTCGTGGTGCCGTCGGACGTACTTCTCCCCGCCGCCGGCGAGGGCCTTGGCGTGTTCGGCTTCGAGCTCTGCCAGCTGGGCGGCCATCGCCTCGGCCGCGGCGGCGTACTCCGCCGAGGACGGGTCGACGGTCGTCTGCAGGATGCTCACGCGGTGTACCCCAATCGTTTCGCGGCAAGTTCGGTGAGGATCTCGGTGGTGCCGCCGCCGATGCCGAGGATGCGCATGTCGCGGTACTGTCGTTCGACCTCGGACTCGGCCATGTAGCCGAGGCCGCCGAAGAGCTGCACGGCCTGGTGTGCGACCCACTCCCCGGCCTCGACGGCGGTGTTCTTGGCGAAGCACACCTCGGCGACGAGGTCGCCGTCACCGACGAGGGATCGCTCGACGACCCGCCGGCCGTACACCCGCGCGACGTCGATGCGCCGTGCCATCTCGGCGAGGGTGCGCTGTACCGACTGCCGGGAGATCAGGGGCCGGCCGAACGTCTCGCGGTCCCGGCACCAGGACACGGTCAGATCCAGGCACCGCTGCGCGCTCGAGTAGGCCTGGGCGGCGAGGGCGATCCGCTCGGCGACGAACGCCTGCGCGATCTGCGCGAAGCCGCTGTTCTCGGCTCCGACGAGATTCGAGACCGGCACGCGCACACCGGCGAACGACAGTTCCGCAGTGTCGGAGGCACGCCAGCCCATCTTGTCCAGCTTGCGCGAGACGGTGAAACCCGGTGTGCCCTTTTCGATCACGAGCAGCGAGACACCGGCGGCACCGGGGCCGCCGGTGCGCACAGCGGTGACGACGAAATCGGCGCGGCAGCCGGAGGTGATGTAGGTCTTGGCGCCGTCGACGATGTAGTGATCGCCGTCGCGGACGGCGGTGGTGGTCAGGTGCCCGACGTCGGAGCCGCCGCCGGGTTCGGTGATCGCGAGGGAGCCGACGAGCTCACCCGCGAGGGTCGGGGCAACCCACTTGCCGATCTGCGCTTCGTCGCCGGCGGCGACGAGGTGTGGCAGGGCGATGCCGCAGGTGAACAGGGAGGCGAAGGCGCCGCCGGAGGCGCCGGCCTCGTGGAAGGCCTCGCACACGGTGAGGGTGTCCGCCGCGTCGCCCCCGGAACCGCCGACGGCCTCGGGGAATCCGGCGCCGAGCAGCCCGAGAGCGGCGGCCTTCTTGTGCAGTTCGCGGGGCAGTTCACCGTCGCGCTCCCACGCGGCGAGATGCGGCAGGATCTCGCGCCGGACGAAGGAGTGGACCGTCGAGCGCAGCTCGCGGCGTTCGGGGGTGTCCCAGATGCTCACTCGGTGTACTTCCTCTCGGGGTTCGCTGTCCCGCCGCCCTCCAGGAGGACCTCGGGGATGTAGAGGTATCGGCTGCGCAGCCACTCGCCGAGACCCTTCGCCTGCGGGTCGAAGCGGGTCTGCGAGGCGACGCCGCGGCCGAGGATGCCCTCGATCACGAAGTTCACCGCCCGCAGGTTCGGCAGCACGTGACGTGTCACGGTCAGGTTCTTCGATTCGGGCAGGAGGGTTTTCAACGTGTCGACGGTGAGGGTGTGCACCAGCCACCGCCACTGGTCGTCGGTGCGCACCCACACCCCCACGTTCGCGTCGCCGCCCTTGTCGCCGCTGCGGGCGCCGGCGACGAGTCCGAGCGGTGCGTGTCGTGCGGGCCCGGGCGGTAGCGGCTCGGGGAGCTCGGGTTCGCCGACGGGTTCGAGTGCACGCGTCGGGGTGACGCACGGAATCGGGACCCGGTTGCCGTCGGGCAGCACCGCGGTGTGCGGCACCTCGGCGGCGCCGACGTAGCCGGGGGTGAACACCGCGTACGGTTGTCCGTTGCCGGGCGGGGCGGTCAGCGCGAAGCCCGGGTAGCTGGCCAGCGCGTACTCGACGGCGACCGACGAGAAGGCGCGGCCGACGACCTTCGGGTCGCGGTCGCGGACGGTGCAGCGCAGCAGGGCGCTGGCCGCCTCCTCGGTGTCGGCGTCCGGATGGTCGGTGCGGGCGAGTGTCCATTCGAGCTCGGCGGGCCGGGTGGTCAGGCTCGCCTCCACCTGCCGCCGCACCAGGGCGGCCTTGGCCTCGATGTCCAGACCGGTGAGGACGAACACCGCTTCGTTCCGGAAGCCGGCGAGGGCGTTGAGGGAGACCTTGAGCGTGGGTGGCGGCGCCTCACCGCGGACGCCGCTGATGCGGACCCGGTCCGGGCCGTCCGGGGTGAGCCGGACGGTGTCGAGGCGGGTGGTGACGTCGGGGCCGGCGTAGCGGCCCCCGGTCACCTCGTACAGCAGCTGGGCGGTCACGGTGCCGACGGTGACGGCGCCGCCGGTGCCCGGGTGCTTGGTGATCGTGGAACTTCCGTCGGCCTCGATCTCGGCGATCGGGAAGCCCGGCCGGTCGAGATCGGCGATCTCGGTGAAGAAGGCGTAGTTGCCGCCGGTGGCCTGGGCGCCGCACTCGATCACGTGCCCGGCTGCCACCGCGCCCGCGAGAGCGTCGAAATCATCCCGGGCCCAACCGAAGTGGGCTGCCGCGGGACCGACGATCACCGACGCGTCGGTGACCCGGCCGGTGACGACGAGGTCGGCGCCGGCGGTCAGGCATTCGGCGATGCCCCAGGCGCCGAGGTAGGCGTTGGCGGTCAGGGGCGGCGGATCGGCGGCCAGCCCGAGTTCGGCGGCCCGGGCGATGAGATCGTCGCCCTCGACGTGGGCGACGGCGACGTCGAGTCCGAGCCGGCCGGCGAGGTCGCGCACGGCCGTCGCCAGCCCGGCGGGGTTGAGTCCCCCCGCATTGGCGACGATCTTCACGCCCTTGTCGACGGCGAGCCCGAGACAGTCCTCGAGTTGCCGCAGGAACGTCTTGGCGTAGCCGAGTTCCGGGTCCTTCATCCGATCCCGGCCGAGGATGAGCATGGTCAGCTCGGCGAGATAGTCGCCGGTCAGGTAGTCGAGTTCGCCGCCCTCGAGCATCTCCCGCATAGCTGCGAGCCGGTCGCCGTAGAAGCCGGAACAGTTCCCGATGCGCACCGCACGGCCCGCCGGCTGCGCGTTCACGCGGTCGCTCCGTCCGGGGTGCGCCCGGCGCCGGGCGGACCGGCGAACGCCTGCGCGAGCTCGAGCCATGCATCCGCGTCCGGTCCGGTGGCGACGAGGTCGGTGTCGGTGCGGTGGACCCGCTGGGTCACCAGGCGGCAGAAGTCGACGGCGGATCCGGTGACGGTCTGGGCGGCGCTCTCGGGACCCCACGTCCACTCCCGCCCGTCGGGAGCGGTGAGGCAGACGCGGAACGGCTCGGCCGGCGGGGT
>SWCF01004084.1_pt1 | contig 16946 bp, 19 predicted proteins | sample 4690081 | NCBI WGS metagenome assembly SWCF01 (sample SAMN10267280, study PRJNA491770) | bioreactor metagenome | isolation source: DHS bioreactor inoculated with | place: Japan: off Shimokita Peninsula
ATTTCGGTATTTCATCGAACGCCGATGAGGAATGCATGGCTGTGCTCCGCCCGAGCGGAGTAGAGGCGAATTTACCGCTTCTTGCCACTGCCATCGGCCACAAGCTGAGACGCGCTCAATTGCTCGTCTTCCAGGATTTTCATGAAACCTTCGCTGCCCTCAAGCTGAGACCGACGGAATTCGCCGTTCTGGCGTTGATTGCCTCGAACCCCGGTCAAAAGCAGACCGACATCGCCGAGCAGCTGAGCATCAAGCGGGCGAACTTCGTCGCACTGATGGATTGCCTTGAGAACCGGGGCCTGGCCGAGCGCCGCAAGGGTGATATCGACCGACGGTCTCACTCTCTTCACCTCACGGAGAAGGGCAATCTGTTCGTCACCAAGATGACCGAGTTGTGGAAGCAGCACGAAGCAAGGATAGTGAAACGCCTGGGCGGCGAGGAGAATCGGGATCATCTCATTGGCCTTCTCGACTTGCTTCTTAGCAGCGACAGCGAAACGGGCACGTGTGAGGAGCGTCCTTCGGCGGGCGGAACCCCCGCCAGAGGATCATTGACCTGACCCTGCTTCCGTGGCTAGCTGCCGGAAGCTGCGACGGGCTCCTGTGCAACAGCGCCCCTCGCATTGGTTCAGTAATTTCACCATGGAGATGAATCGGGAATGGAAGCACTTGCCGAGAAGATAAAGGCGAAGGTCGCCGAAACCGGCTTCACCAGTTCAGTGAAACTCAATTGCGGCAGCGACGGCGTCATCACCATCAACGGCTCTTCCGTTTCCACCCAGGACGGCCCCGCCGACTGCACGATCAGCCTTGCCAGGGACGATCTCGAATCCATGATTGCCGGAGAGCTTTCACCGACCGCCGCCTTCATGCAGGGCAAACTCAAGGTGGAGGGCGACATGTCCGTCGCCATGCAGCTCAGCCAGATTCTCTGAAGCGCGCGCGCGATCTTTCAGATTCGCTCCAGGTGCTTCAGGTCGTGGCCGTGCGCATATCTTTGCCCCGAAACCGGCACCCACTTTCGTGGGACAAGCTTTAACGCAGTAAGAGCCAGCACAATTTCGCCGGTTCTGCTCCGGCCCCATTCGAGACCACCCGGCTTTTTCAGGCCGGCTTTTTCAGGAAAGACAATCGCATCTTTCATGTATCCCGGCGCCAAATGGCGCCGGGATACATCCCCCTGCCCGTTTCAGGCAGCCGCACACTTGCCGACGACGCGGCGCGATTGCTCACGGCGACCGGCCGGAAGGAGGCATCCGCAAGCCCCTTCGAGCGCACCGGCAACGAGCTCCAGCGCCAGAAAACGATGCCGCTCATACGGCCCGGGCATGGAAAGCGCTCCCGTCTGCACTGCACTGAAGCCGAAACGTTCGTAATAGGCGGCATCACCGACCAGAAGAATCGCCCGATGCTCAAGCCGCGCCGCCTCGGCGATCGCATGCCGCATGAGGTTACCGCCGACACCGCGCCCTTCAAAAGAGGCATCGACGGCAAGCGGCCCGAGAAGAAGCGCTGCCGAACCGCCGGCTCCAAGTGCGACATTCCACAGGCGCACCGTGCCGATCAGCCGTCCTTCCTTGTCGCGAGCGACAAAGGCAAGACCGGCAGCAGGCAGCCGACCGCGGCGCAATTTCTCGGATGATTTGCGCTTGCGCTTCGCGCCCATGGCGCGATCAAGCAAAGCCTCGCGCTCGGCAAAGTCCTGCTCGGTCTCTTGTGTAATGGAATAGGCAGGCGCGAACGCGCCCCCAGCCAGAGCATTTTTCATATCGGCATTCCTTCAAGCCGGCGATGCAATCCCCGCGCGGGGCCCGCGCGGGGATTTCCCGCGCGGCGTGGCGTCAGCGGCGGGCCTGTCCCGCTCAGATCACATAGGATCGGAGCGGCTCGAACCCGTTGAAGGCGACCGAGGCATAGGTCGTGGTATAGGCGCCCGTTCCCTCGATCAGCACCTCATCGCCAATGGTCAGCGAAAGAGGCAGCGGATAAGGCGTCTTCTCATAGAGCACATCCGCCGAATCGCAGGTCGGCCCGGCCAGCACGCAAGGCGCGGTCTCGCTGCCGTCGTGGCGCGTAAGCAACGGATAGCGGATCGCCTCATCCATCGTCTCGGCCAGACCGCCGAACTTGCCGATATCGAGATAGACCCAGCGCACATTGTCATTGTCGGCCTTCTTGGAGATCAGCACGACTTCGGACTTGATGACGCCGGCATTGCCCACCATGCCGCGGCCCGGTTCGATGATCGTCTCGGGAATGCGGTTGCCGAAATACTTGCGCAGCGCCGTGAAGATCGCCTGGCCATAGGCCTGAGCGGCAGGCACGTCCCGCAGGTAACGGGTCGGGAAACCGCCGCCCATGTTCACCATGCGCAGAACAATGCCTTCTTCGGCAAGAGCGGCGAACACGCGGCGCGCATCGGTCAGCGCCCGGTCCCATGCGGTCAGGTCGGTCTGCTGCGAGCCCACATGGAAGGACACGCCATAGGCGTCGAGGCCGAGCGCGCGCGCCTGGCGCAGCACATCGACAGCCATCTCCGGCACGCAGCCGAACTTGCGCGACAGTGGCCAGTCCGCCCCCTCGCCATCGGTCAGCACACGGCAGAACACACGGGCGCCCGGCGCGACGCGGGCGATCTTCTCCACTTCCTCGACGCTGTCCACTGCAAAGAGACGGATACCCAGATCGAAGGCGCGTGCGATATCGCGCTCTTTCTTGATTGTGTTGCCAAAGGAAATGCGTTCGGCGGTGGCGCCGGCATTGAGAGCCATTTCGATCTCGGCCACCGAGGCCGTGTCGAAGGACGAACCGAGTTGGGCCAGAAGACGCAGGATTTCCGGCGCCGGGTTGGCCTTCACAGCATAGTAGATCTTGGAGTCGGGCAGCGCCTTTTCAAAAGCGCAGTAATTTTCACGCACGACGTCGAGATCGACGACCAGGCACGGGCCTTCGGGACGTCGGGTGGCAAGGAAATCGAGGATGCGCTGCGTTGCCATCATGTCTCTCCATGGTGCGGCATCTACGGCCGCGTCGCTGAAGCTCAAATCTGCGGATGAGAACCGTTCATCCGCGGTGGACAAAGGGCGCGGCATGCACACCAGCGATCCGGCAGGTGGAGAGCACCGGAACCAGGTCATGCGAGGACGCGCATCGATGCGTTCCCGCCTTGCGGCGAATACGCGCTTTGTCTGCCTCAGCTTTGGTATGGGAGACCCCAACCGCACTGCCGGCAATGAAGGTGTGCCTCTTCAGTAACCCCGGCTTTTGGACAGCCGGCAGACACCAGAAAGGCCCGCACCGTCGTTGCTTCAAGATGTCCTCGATCTATCGGTTGGCCGTAAGATCGACTGGAGCGGTTAGGTCCAGGTACCGTACCGGTTTCCTCGCCATTTCGAGGTCCGGCGGACACCCACAGGCACGTGCGACTTTGGGCAAGCGCGGATATAGGCGCGTTGCGTGTCACAATCAATGAAATTTTTTGTGCGCTTGAAAAAACTTTGTCGACACACGACCTTTGCCCAAACGAGAGCGGGAAAACAACAATGACGACACGCGATGCGTTGAATGCCTTCCTCAACTATGAGGACGTGCCGGTTCCAAATTCATCGGATGGGCCGCTCGCCGGAATGACGCTCGCCGTGAAGGATATCTTCGATGTTGCCGGCTATCCGACGGCCGGCGGACAACCCTCCCGGCTTACGGCGTATCCTCCTGCTCGCGAAACGGCCGACGCGGTACAGGTCCTGCTGAATGCCGGCGCCCGTTTCATCGGAAAGACCCAGACGGACGAACTCACCTATTCGATGATGGGCATGAACGCCCACTACCCGGCCCCGGTCAACCGAGCGGCCCCGCAACGTGTCACCGGAGGGTCCTCTTCAGGCTCGGCTGCGGCCGTGGCCGGTGGCCTTGCCGACATCGCTGTCGGCTCCGACACCAATGGCTCAATCCGCGCGCCCGCCTCCTTTTGCGGCCTCATCGGCTTACGCACCACCCACGGGCGCATCCCGTTGCAGGGCGCAATGCCGCTCGCGCCATCCTTCGATACGTTCGGCTGGTTTGCGCGCGATGCCGCCACCTATGCTAAGGTCGGCGAGCTGTTGCTGGGGGAGGACCCGCACGAGGAGCCGCTGACCCGGCCCGTGCGCATCGCCGAACTCGAGGCGTGCCTGTTTGGAGAGGCGGAACGCAGCGTCTATGCCGGCATGCTCGGCAAGGTGCTTCATCAGTTCGAACGGCATCCCGCTTTCCTCGCGCTTCCCCTTGCGCCAGACCGGCTCACCTCGGCCTTCCGTGAATTGCAGGCTTATGAAGCCTGGCAAACCCATGGTGACTTCATCACCCGCGTCCAACCCGATCTCGGCCCCGGCGTAAAGGAGCGTTTCGAGGCGGCAAGCCGTATTGGCGCGTCGACTTTCGGCGCAGCCCGCATGACGCGCGCGAACTTCATCCAGGACTTTGCCGCCCTGTTCGACGACGACATGGTGCTCATCATGCCAACCCAGCCGACGGCAGCTCCCATGAAAAGCGCAACGGCCGCGGAACTGGAAAGTTACCGCAGCCTGACCGCGCCACTGAGCGCTCTGGCCGGCATGCTTGGCTGGCCGCAGATCACCATACCGTTGGGCAGGGTGCATGATGCGCCTTTCGGCATTTCGCTCCTCGCCCCCGCCGGCAGCGACAGACAGCTCATCAGGCTTGCTGCCGCCATTCTGGCCTGAACCTGAAGGATACCCTCTTGGATACATTGAGCCGCATGCGAGCATTCGTGGACGTGGTGGAGGCAGAGGGGTTTTCCGCAGCCTCCCGCAAGGTCGGCCGCTCGAAGGCCCTCTTGTCGAAATATGTCCGCGAACTCGAGGATGAGCTCGGCGCCCTGCTTCTCAATCGCACGACGCGACAATTGTCGCTCACCGAGGCTGGCCACACTTATTTTGCCCGCGCCGTTGAGCTTCTGCGCGATATAGACGACCTCGCGGATGTGGTGCGGCAGTCCTCAGGCGATGTGCGCGGGCGCATCAAACTGTCCGCGCCCCGTTCCTACGCCGACGCGCCGATAGGCCAGTCGCTGATAGATTTCGCCAAGGAAAATCCGGACATCACGCTTGAGATCCATCTCGATGACCGGTTTGTCGATCTGGTGGAGGAAGGCTTCGACCTTGCAATCCGGATCACCAAACTGGCCGATTCCTCTCTGATCGCCAAAAGGCTTGCCCCCTTCCATGTGGTCCTGTGCGCCTCGCCGGAAGTGCTGGCGCATCATGGCACGCCTACCGCCCCCCAGGAACTGACACACCTGCCCTGTATCGTGGACACCAACAGCCGCTATCGCCAGAACTGGCCTTTCCGCGATGACAATGGAGAAACAATCAGCGTTCCCGTCACCGGACGCATCGAGGTCAATTCGCCGCTCGCAGCCCGTACCGCGGCTCTTTCAGGCCTGGGCTTCGCCATCCTTCCGGACTTCATCGCCGCACCCGAAATCGAATCGGGCCAACTCGTTCCCATCCTTGAAAAATACTGCCCCAACGACACCGGCATATACGCAGTCTACCCCCACCGTCGCTATCTGCCAGCCAAGGTTCGTGCCCTGGTCGATTATCTCGCCCGTTGGTTGAAGGAAAATTGTCCCGCGACATAGCTTGCATGGTCCAAATTCCGCCGGCTTTATCGTAAAGACAGCGCTGGAGCGCCGTGCGTCCTTTGGGATACACAAAGAGCGCCAGATTTTTCGTTTTCCGCATTGCTGCGGAGGTCAGGTCGGTCCGACTGACTGCAAAATGCTCCAGAGACGGAGCTGAGGGGTTTGCATGCGCAAGGGAAGAGCACTTACAGCCGTGATTGCCGCAGGCACGGTCACATTGTTCTCCCAGGCGGGCGCCTCGGCTCACCCTCATGTCTTTGCCGAAGCCCGCCTCGACGTGACCGTCGAGAATGACAATGTCGCCACATTGCATCATGTATGGCGTTTCGACGACCTCTTCTCCAGCACCGTTCTCGTCGAGTTCGACAAGAATGGCGACATGAAGCTCGATGAGGACGAATTGAAGGAGGTCGCCGAGACCGTTTATGCCTCGCTGGCGGATTTCGGCTATTTCCAGCTTGTGACGCAGGACGGCAAGGATGTTGCCATGCAGGCGCCTGACAAGCTGATCGCGGACTTTGTCGACAACCAGCTCATCATCCTTTTCGAATCGAAGCCGAAAAGTGCTCTTCCCCTCAAGGGAACGGTCGATTTCGGGGTCTATGACCCGACCTTCTACACGGCGATAGAATTCACGGAAGACGAATACATGGCTGTGGACGGCTTGCCCGCGAGTTGCCAGCGCAGCGTCATCCGGCCTGATCCGGACGAAGCCATTGCACAGAACCAGAGCACATTGACGGACGCCTTCTTCAACGATCCGACCGGCAATGACATGAGCAAGATATTCGCCACGCGCCTGGAAGTGACCTGCCAAGGATAAGCGATCTATGCACAAGCACCGAGGCCACGCGGTTTTGGCCATCGCCATCATTTCCCTCGTCACTCTGGCAGCCGGGGCCGCACTGGCGCAAAGTTCTCTCGGCATAGGCGCGGCGGAGCCTGCAATCCGGCCTGTCGGCCCCTTTGCCGGCATCCTCCAATGGATCAACACCGAGCAGCAGGCTTTCTATCGCTCGCTGACGGGCGCGTTGAAAACCATGCGCGAGGGCGGCAGCGGCCTGTGGATGCTCATAGGCCTGTCCTTCGCCTATGGCGTCTTCCATGCAGCAGGCCCCGGCCACGGCAAGGCGGTCATCTCTTCCTACATGCTCGCCAATGAAGTTGCGCTGAGGCGCGGTGTGCTTCTCTCCTTTGCCTCGGCCCTTCTGCAAGGGCTGACGGCCATCGTGCTGATGAGCCTCGTTTTCCTTGCCTTGCGTGGCACATCGATCTCCATGACCAAGGCCACCTGGTTTCTGGAAAGCGTGAGTTTTGGCCTGATTGCCCTGTTCGGCGCCTGGCTTCTGTGGACCAAGATCAGGCAATTTTTCCGGCGTCCCGCACCGGCTGAGATGCCGATGCACAGTCTTTCCGCCGCCCACACCGGGGCAGAGCCCCATCAACACGGCCAAGATCACCATGACTGCGGTCACGATCACGATCACGATCACGAGCATGGGCACGGGCACGGGCATGCCTGCGGACACGATCATCATCATGACCATGCCCACGGCCACGGGCACAGCCATGAACACGCACACGCTCACTCCCATGAGCCCTCCCATGAGCACCATCATCATGCGCCGGGCGAGGTCTGCCCGAGTTGCGGCCATGCCCACGCACCGGATCCGTCCATGCTGACAGCGGACCGGCTCGACTGGAAAACGGCGGCGTCCGCCGTCGCCGCGGTCGGCATCAGGCCATGCTCTGGCGCTCTGATCGTGCTGACCTTCGCCTTTCTCAACAGTCTCTGGCTCGGGGGCATTCTGTCGGTCATCGCCATGTCGATCGGTACGGCCATTACCGTTTCCGTGTTGGCGACGCTTGCTGTGACGGCGAAGAACTGGGCCGTTGCGATTTCGGGCGGCAACGGCTTCGGCGCCGCCGTCGGTCATGTGATCGAAATAGGCGGAGCGCTGATGGTGATGCTGCTCGGCATCGCGCTACTGGCGGCAAGCCTTTCCGCCTGAAGCCCTGCGACGGGCCATCGAAACGAAAGGCGGGATCAATCCCGCCTTTTTTGCACCCGCGCGCGCAGCCAGAAGATCATGAAGAAGGCCAGAACGAAAACCACCGCTAAACCTGCCGCTGCCACGGTGGAGTATTCCCCCACGGCGAGCACGATGCGCGGCATGAGGAACGCCACGATACCGAAACCGATCAGGATGATGGCGGCCGCTATGGCCGACTTGCGATTGTCCGTCAAATGCCTCTACCCGTTTGTGCCGGCTGCGTCCCTGAAGGCCTCAAGCCGTTTCTTCTGCTTGCCTTCCTTATCGAAATTGGAGGGATCGAGCCATGCGTCAAATGCACTTTTCAGCGCGGGCCATTCACTGTCGAGGATTGAGAACCACGCTGTATCCCGGTTCTCGCCTTTCACGATCAGATGCTGGCGGAACGTTCCCTCATAGGTAAAGCCAAAACGGCTTGCCGCCCGCTTCGAAGGTTCATTACGCGCATTGCATTTCCATTCGAAACGGCGATAGCCAAGATCGTCGAACACATGCCGCGCGAAGAGAAACAGCGCTTCCGTTGCCCGGATGGTCCGAGAGAGACCCGGCCCCCAATAGATACTGCCAGCTTCGATGCATCCGTTGACCGGATCGATGCGCATCAACGTCTGCCGCCCGCCAATGGCTCCCGTTTCCTGATCGATGACCGTGAAAAACAGGGGATCTGTGCTTGCCTCCGCCTTTTCGAGCCAGAGCTGGAATTCGCCCCGGCTGCGCGGCGGGTACTCCATCAGCCAGCGAAAGCGCTCGTCGGCATCCGCTACCGTCGATATGGCGTAAAGCCCCTCGCCATGCACAGGCGCGCTGAGCGGTTCGAGGCGCACCGTGCGCCCGACAAGCGCCTCACGTGCAGGCCGCGGCCGTTCAGCCCAATGGGAAAGATCGACGGACATGTGCCCCTCCATTCGTGTCATTTCTCCGAGAAAGCATGAAAGCACGGGGCAACCAAGGCCCAGCGTGCCCCTGGCCGGTGCGCCAGCACCGCAGGACGAAGAGAACCCTGCTGCGCGCGCCTGCTGCACATGATCGAAAAGATTTTCCGGAAGATAGCCCGGGGCGACCTTGGTCTGCGGTCGCCCCGTTCGAACCGTGCTTGGGAGGAGGAAAAGCCGATCCGACCTCCCGATGCTAAGCCCGAAATCGTTAACGTTTACTTAACGCGAAGCCTCGAATTGCACCTATCTCGTGACGATTTCCGGCCCCATCAGGCTGTATGGAAGCCAGGTGGAAAGGACCGGGACATAGGTCACGATGATGAGGAACAGGAACAGCACCAGGACAAACGGAGCAGCCGCGCGAACCACCTGAATGAGACTCATTCCCGTAATTCCGCTCGTCACGAAGAGGTTCAGCCCGATAGGTGGTGTGATCATGCCGATTTCCATGTTCACCACCATGATGATGCCAAGATGAATAGGGTCCACCCCAAGTTCCATGGCAATCGGAAACACCACCGGCGCGACGATCAGGAGAAGCCCCGAGGGCTCCATGAACTGACCACCCAGAAGCAACAGCAGGTTCACCGCGATCAGGAACGTAAACCACGTAAACCCGGCATCCACCATCACGCTGGTGATAGTCTGCGGAATCCGTTCTGCGGTAAGGACATGAGCAAACAGCAGCGCGTTGACGATGATGAACATCAGCATCACCGTGGTTCGCGCCGCATCCACGGTCGTCTTGCGTGTTTCCTCATTGAAGAAAGCCCGCAGGAAATTGCGTGCCATCAAAGCCAGATTGCGCCGCCAGATAGGCAGACCAGCCACGAGCAGGCCCGGCAAGCCGGCAATTCCCGCCTCACCGCCGCGCCACAACGCATAGGCGATCATGACCGCCAGAGAAGCTGCAAGCCCCGTCCACGCGCGGCCCGCAAGCGTCACCCCTTCCCACTCCGAGGTGAGGAAGAAGCTCAGAATCATCCAGATGAAGAAGAACGCGAGCCCATAGACGCTTGCGGAAAAGCCGATGCGGGCACGGTCTCCGTCGCGTGCCTCCACCCAGCGCACGCCCTTCATCGGTCCCATGTCGCGATAGACGAAGAGAGCGACCAGAAAGGCATAGACAGCCGCCACGGCGGCCGCCTCGGTGGGCGTGAAAACGCCGCCATAAATGCCGCCAAGGATGATCACGATCAGGAACAGGCCCCAACCGGCCTCCTTGCCGCCATCGAGAATCTCGCCGAAGCCCTTCCATTCCTCCGCCGGCAGGTTGCGGATGCGCGCCATCACATAGATGGCGATCATCAGCATCAGGCCTGCGACAATGCCTGGAACGACGCCGGCCAGGAACATGCGGCCCACTGAAACATCGGTGGCGGCCGAATAGACCACCATCACGATGGAGGGCGGGATGAGGATGCCAAGGGTTCCTGCATTGGCAATGATGCCCGCGGCGAAATCCTTCGAATACCCCACCTGGCGCATGCCGGCGATGGCGATGGTTCCGATCGCGACAACGGTTGCCGGCGAGGACCCCGAAAGGGCGGCAAACATCATGCAGGCCAGAACCGACGCCATGGCAAGCCCGCCGCGGAAATGGCCGACAGACGCAATGGCGAACCGGATGATGCGGCGGGCGACGCCGCCCGTCGACATGAAGGCCGAGGCGAGCACGAAGAAGGGGATCGCCAGAAGCGTATAGTTCTGCGCCGCGGTGAAAAGCTGCAGCGCCACCGAGGACACCGAATCGTTCGAGAAGAACGCTATGATGAGAAGCGACGAAAGGCCGAGCGAGACCGCCACCGGCACGCCCAGGAAAAGAAGCGTGAGCACGAGAACGAAGAGAATTGCCGGTTCCATCTCCGCCTACTCCTTCAGCACGTCTTTGTTCTCGGCAACGAGATCTTCCGCCTCATGGCTGGCGATGATCATCTCGCGCTGCCCCCTTGCAATGGCGACGACGCCCTGCAGGGCGCGAAAGGCAAGAAGAGCAAGGCCAATCGGCAGCATCAGATAGGCCACCCACCGCTGCACCCGATCCTGAAGACCGAAAGCATCCTGCATCCAGAGCGGGTAGCGCAGATCGTCGAGGCCGGTTCCCCGGTCGAACATGAATGTCCAGTAGCCGATGGCTCCCGTCTGTCGCCAATTGGTCGAAACGGGCGCGCCAAAGAAGCTGAGCCAGGCCGCGTAAAGCAGAATGAAGGCATAGAGAAAGACGCATACGGCCCCGAAGATCGCGACGATCCGGAACAGGCCTGAAGGCATCATCCGTACAAAGGCGTCGACCCCCAGATGAATGCCATGCTTCACCCCATACCCCATGCCGAACAGGATCATCCAGGCAAAGAGAATGCGGGTCAGTTCCAGCGCCCCGCCCCAACCGCTGTTGAAGCCGTAGCGCGCGATGACCTGGGTGAAGGAAACAAAGGTTATCGCCGCCAGAAGAAGCGCCAGCACATTTTCCTCAAACCGTCCGACGGCATCGGGAAAGCGCCGTTCCAGCGCGAACAGAAGAATTACAAGCGCAACAAGCCCCGCGACGGGCCAGAACAGGACCATGAACGTCTCCTCCGAAAGGCCGACAGTACTTCCCTCTCGGGAAGCGCGGCGCGGAAAGAAGCTTCCCGCGCCGTCATCGTCAGGTCAGGAGCCGCTCTTCACGGCGGAATCGATCAGGTCCTTGCCGATATCGCCCTCGAACTTCGCCCAGACGGGCTTCATGGTCTCAACCCATTTTGCCCGCTGCTCGGGCGTGAGCTCGCGAATCTTGCCCCCTGCATCGATGATGTTCTGGCGGCAGGAGGCTTCCTGCGCGGCCACATCCTCGTTCGCCTTCTGGGTGACTTCCTCGGCAATTTTGAGGAACTGGTCGCGAACGGCGGGATCAAGGCCTTCCAGCCACTCGGTCGAGGTCACGAGCAGATAGGCGAGAAGCTGGTGGTTGGTTTCGCTGATTCCGTCCTGCACCTCGAAGAACTTCTGGGTGTAGGTGTTGCACCAGCTGTTTTCCTGCCCGTCCACAACGCCCGTCTGCAAGGCGCCGTAGACTTCCTTGAAGGCGAGCTTCTGCGCGGAAGCGCCCATCGCCTCGATCATGGCAACGGCCACGTCCGAGGTCTGAACGCGGAACTTGAGGCCCGCGGCATCCTGCGGCTCCAGAAGTGGCTTGTTGGCCGAGAACTGCTTGAGCCCCGAAGACCAGAAGCCCAGCCCCGTATAGCCCTCGTCTTCCGTGACCTTGAGCAGGGCCTTGCCGTCATCGGACGTGGTGAATTTGTTCACCGCATCGAGCGAGGGGAAAAGGAAAGGCAGATCGAACAGACGGTATTTGAGCGTATAGGCTTCAAACTTGGCGAGCGATGGGGCGGCAAGCTGCACATCGCCAAGAAGCAGAGCTTCCATCACCTTGTCATCGTCGTAAAGGGTCGAGTTCGGGAACACCTCCATACAGGCGGTGCCATTCATCTCCTCATTGACGCGCTGGGCGAGAAGTCGCGCCGCATCGCCCTTCGGGTGCCCCTTGTCGGCCACCACATGGCTGAACTTGATGACCATTTCGCCATCGTCGCATTGCGCCTGCGCCTGGGTCGCCAGAGCGGTGAGAGCGAGCGCGGAAAGGGTACCGATCAGAAGTTTCATGCATTTTCCTCCACTGTCATGATGGGTCCATCCCCGATAGACCGCCCGGCGGCATGGCGCCACCAGCTGCTGGGTTTCGTGGGACGCGGCATATCGCCCGTGCCCACGGGTTCCTTATTGCAGCATTTCCGGCATCCTGAGACACCGGTGCAGCGAAATCAAGCAACACCTGCCCAACGGCATTATGCTTTAGTCTGAGTAGTCCCGCTCATCGGCGATCACCTTGCCATCGCGCGGCAGGGAACCGGTCTCGGCAATCCGCACCTTTCCGCCGATCTTGGTGATCTCGCGCAGGCTCGCCTCCAGCGCAGCCACATCCGGCGCGCGCCCCTGGGCGGCCTCGGCATGCAGCACCATGGCGTCGCTCGCGCCGTCGCGGACCACCACGAGCCTCGCCCTTTCGATGTCGGCATGGCGCTTGAGCAATTCGGCGATCTGCTTGGGATCGACGAACATGCCCTTGACCTTCGTGCGCTGGTCGGCACGTCCCATCCAGCCCTTGATACGGGTATTGGTGCGCCCGCATGGGCTTTGTCCCGGCAGAATTGCCGAAAGATCACCCGTGCCCAGCCTCACCAGAGGGTAAGCGGGATTGAGGCAGGTCACCACCACTTCGCCGGCCTCGCCTTCCGGCACGGGGTCGTCCGTCCCCGGTTGCACGATTTCCACGAGCAGGTTTTCGTTTATCACCATGCCCGGCAAAGGCAGCCCGTCGGGGCCCAGCGCTTCATAGGCGATGATGCCGAACTCCGCCGTCGCATAGCACTGCATCACCGTGACGCCGCGATTGCGATATTCCTCGCGCAGGGAAGGAAAGAGTGCGCCGCCCGAGACCAGCCCGATACGGAAGGACGACAGGTCCGCGCCCTCGCGCTCGGCACGATCAAGCAGGATCTTCAGGAAATCGGGTGTTCCAGCGAAGACCTGCGGGCGCAGGGCGGCGGCAGCCTCCACCTGCATCTCCGTATTGCCGGTGCCGGCGGGGAACACGGTGCATCCAAGCGCCCGCGCACCCGTGTCGAGCATGAAACCACCCGGTGTCATGTGATAGGAAAAAGCATTGTGTACCCGGTCGCCTGGCCGTGCTCCCGCAGCAAAAAAGGCACGGGCCGCCTGCCATGGATCCGCCCCCGCCCCCTGGATCTCCCAGATCGGGCCAGGCGACATGAACGCGCGAGCCCCATTCAGAGCATCGGGATTGACGAAGCCGCCAAACGGCGGTCGCTCCAGCTGCCTTTCGAGCAGTTCGGGTTTACGCAAGACAGGGATCCGCGCGAGCGCCGCCCTGTCGCTCAGCGAGGAAAGGTCATGGCCCGAGAGCCATTCCGAAAGCCCCTCCGCCTTTGCCGTCGCCTCTTTCAGGAAGCCCGGCAGGCGCGAGAAGAAGTCCTTCTCGCGCTCCGCCGGATCGCGCGTTTCCAATGCGTCGAAATGCTCAGCCATGGATCCTCCCCGGCGTGTTTTCGGATTTATCGCAGCATTCGCACCCATCGGGCAAGATTGACGAGCGACATCAGCGATGCGGCCAGATAGGTGAAGGCGGCAGCCCGCAGCACGGAACGCACGGCAGGCATGTCGTTGTCGGCCACATAGTTTCCCTGCCGCAGGATCGGCAGAGCCTTTGAAAAACTTGCATCGAATTCAAGCGGCAGGCTCACCAGCGTCACGATCACCCGCACGGAAAGAAGCGCAATGCCGGCGCCGATCAGCGCGAGCAACGCCAGAGGCGTTCGGGCGAGAATGGCCAGGAACGGTGCTGCGATGAAAAAGACGCCCGCCATGCGATCGGTCGTTCGCGCCAGTGAAGCGAGTTGCTGCCAGAGCCGAAAGGAGCGCTCGTCATGGGCGTCTTGCAGGGCATGGGAGACCTCATGAGCGGCCACCGCGATGGCAGTCAGGGACCGCCCCGCATAATTGTCGCTCGAAAGGCGCACGGCTTTTTCCGCAGGATCGTAATGATCGCCCTGTTCGGTCTGCTCGACGCAGACGTCATCCAGCTTGAAACGTTCGATGAGATGCAGGGCGAGTTCACCGCCCGTACCTGGAATATCCGCCCGCTCGTTCGCATGACGGGCGAATACGTGCCGCACCCAGAATTGCGGAAGCAGGATCGCGCCGAGCAACATAATGGCGGCCAGCGCGATCAGCATGCGACACCTCCCCTGAAGAGGCGGGCTTTAGGAGGTCTGGCCGCTGCGCGTCAGAACGAAATTCGTGCCGGTGGCCAGTGTGCAATTCATCTGGTTGCTGCCCGCCAGAAGGCAGGTGGCATTCGTGTTGCGCTGGCTTTTCAGAGAATAGAAGGAAAGGTCGATCGTACGAGCGTCGCGATGCTTGTAGGAGCCTTCCGTCAGCGTTTCGCCCGTTTCAATGGAACGGGAGCTGAAACGCCCGCCCTGCAGCGTGGAGACGGCAACCCCATCGGTGCCCATCCACTGGCCTTCCACTCCGGTTTGGCGCGCCATGCGCGGGCCGCCGCCCATTTCGGTCTGGCAACCCGCCAGGGCCAGAACCATGGCTGCACCGCCGAGCGTGCGGATAAGAATCTTGTGTGCCGTCATATGCCCGCCTCCTCTGCTCCGCCGGAAAACCCGGCGGCTGTCGCGTTGGAATCAATCATCCGGCCGCGCCGCGCGGTCCGGATAGTTCAGATTCAATCACCCGATTTTGGCGTCAATGCAAGCACTGCGCGCCTTATAACAATCAACGCACCAGAATGTTGCGGAACTGCCACGGGTCGGTTTCGTCGATATCCTCTGGGAAAAACCCTGGCCTGCCCTCAAGCGGCGTCCAGTCTGTGTAATACCCCTTCACCGGGCCCAGATAGGGCAATTGCACTTCAAGACAACGCCGGTAATCCATCTCGTCGGTCTCCACGATACCGGCTTCGGGGTTCTCCAGCGCCCAGACCATGCCGGCCAGAACCGCAGAAGTGACCTGGAGACCCGTCGCGTTCTGATAGGGGGCAAGCTCGCGCGCCTCCTCCAGCGAAAGCTGCGAACCATACCAATAGGCATTCCTGTCGTGGCCGTAGAGGAGAACGCCCAGCTCGTCGACGCCATCCACCAACTCGGTCTCATCGAGCACATGCTGCACGGGCTGCGCCTTGCCGCCTGCCCCGAACATCTCATCCAGGGAAAGCATGGCGTCGTCACAGGGATGATAGGCATAATGGCAGGTCGGGCGGTAAGTCACCTCGCCCTTCTTGTCCTTCACGCTGAAGAACTCCGCGATGGAGATGGATTCATTGTGCGTGACGAGGAAGCCGTATTGGGCGCCCGGCGTCGGGCACCAGGTGCGCACGCGCGTATTCGCCCCCGGCTGCTCCAGGAAGATCGCCGATTTATGCCCCTTCTTCTGCTTGCGGGCATTCTTGGGCATCCATTTCTCGTGCGTACCCCAGCCGAGTTCGGCCGGCTGCACCCCTTCGGCAACGAAGCCCTCGACCGACCATGTGTTCCAGAACACGTTCATCGGCTTGGGTGTCTTGGTCCGCTGGGTATCGCGCTCGGCGATGTGTATCCCCTTCACGCCGCACTTCTTCATGAACTTGGCCCATGCCTCGCGGTCATAGGGCGCAGGCTCGTCGAGACCCAGTTTGAGGTCTTTCGAAAGGTTGACCAGCGCCTGTTTGACGAACCAGGAAACCATGCCCGGATTGGCGCCGCAGGTGGAAACGGCAGTGGTGCCGCCGGGGTTCTTCGCCTTTTCCTGGCGCACGGTCTCGCGCAGCGCATAATTTGTGCGCGATGCATTGTCCGCATCCGCATCGAAATAGAACCCGGCCCACGGCTCGACCACCGTATCGATGTAGAGCACGCCGAGCTTGCGGCACAGCTTCATGATATCGAGAGAGGAGGTGTCGACAGACAGGTTCACGCAGAAGCCCTGCCCCTCGCCCTCCGTCAGAAGCGGCTTGAGAACGTCCTTGTAATTTTCCTTGGTGATATGGCTCTGAATGAACCTGATGCCCCGCTCGTCGAGCAACTTGCGGTCGGTATCCACCGGGTCGATCACCACCATGCGGGCGCGGTCGAACTTGAAATGACGTTCGATCAGCGGCAGGGTCCCGCGACCGATCGAGCCAAAGCCGATCATGACGATGGGGCCGGTGATTTCACCATGGATAGGCCAGTCGTTCTGAGCCATTTTGCGCCTCTCTGCAACCAAACACCCAAGCGTCAAAACACATAACGGTGTCACAATAAAGCGCAAATGCGCCGCAGGGGCCGGCGCCCCCGGCCACGGTCTCAGCCCTTCAGCGCATCCATCCCGGCAATCGCCGTGGAAACGCTGAACTCCACGATCTCACAATCGACAAGCTTGTGGATGGCAAACGGGTCTTCGGCAAGACACGCTTCCAGCGCAGCCCGCTCGCCGCGCGCGAAAATGACGCCGCCCGTGCGCGGAACCTTGCGCCCGGAAGCCATGAACACTCCGGCATCGTAGTATTTCTTCAGCCATTCCATATGTCCGGCCATATGCGGCTCCACCTTTTCGAGTGGCACACGATAGGTCAGCGAAACGAAAAACATGGTCATTCCTCTTTACCCGTAATTGTTGTCGAAAGCTGCGAAGCGTCCCTTCAGAAGCGCTTCCTGATATTCGGATTGCGCGTCTGAATCGAGCACCACTCCGCCCCCGACATTGTAGACAGCCTCCCCCCCC
>SWCF01000152.1_pt1 | contig 16943 bp, 14 predicted proteins | sample 4690081 | NCBI WGS metagenome assembly SWCF01 (sample SAMN10267280, study PRJNA491770) | bioreactor metagenome | isolation source: DHS bioreactor inoculated with | place: Japan: off Shimokita Peninsula
GGCACACCCCTGCACTACGAACTCTCCGCCAAGGACAAGGCCGCACCCTCGCTGGCCGACGTCGTCGCCGCCGGGATACTATCCCACGCGGGATGCACAATACCTAAGCACGATTAGCACCATGTCAATTCCGACAATCTTTAGCTACCCCCTCTGAACATCTAGACCGCGACCGGCGAAAAAGGAACAGAATTGAACAATTCAGTTGCAATTATTGGAACCAGGGGATATCCGAGCTATTACGGAGGTTTCGAAACGCTGGTACGCGAACTCGCACCATTTCTCACGAACCATGGCTGGGACGTAACAGTCTACGGACGCAAGGGAGCAATTAGATCCGATGACCCGGCAATGGATCCACGTGTCAGAAGAGTGACAACGCTAGGAATCGAAACCAAGTCCCTCAGCACTTTGTCGTACGGACTCACCTCGTCCGCGCACGCCGCGATTCGTAGGCACGACGTTGCCCTCGTTATGAATGTCGCGAACGGCTTCTGGCTTCCAGTGCTGAGGGCAAGCGGTATCCCTACTGTTGTTAATGTCGACGGCATCGAGTGGGAGCGCGAGAAATGGGGCAGAAAGGCAAAGACTGCATTTCGTCTTGGCGCCAAGCTCACCGCCCGATTCGCAACCGACCTGGTGTTTGACTCCCGCGAAATTGAACGCAGATGGTCACATGAATTCAACCGCACGGGCGAGTACATCCCATACGGCGCCAATGAGCCTGAGCAACTTGAACCGACCGAAGGGCTGGCCCCCGGAGCATACGCACTCGCAGTTGCGCGCTTCGTCCCAGAGAACACCATTGAGGAATTTTTTCAGTCGGCTGAGCAGCTAAGCCAGAAGTGGGACGTGGTGATTGTCGGATCGTCCGGATACGGCGGACCGTTGGATGAGAAGGCGCGGGCGATCTCTGACTCCAATCCGCGAATTCATTGGCTAGGTCACATCAGTGATGACACGAAGCTCTTTTCCATCTGGCAAAACGCAGGAGTGTACTTTCACGGACACAGCGTCGGTGGCACCAACCCCGCTTTGGTGCAGGCCATGGCGTGCGGAGTGCCGATCGTCGCACGAGATACGCCATACAACCGCGAAGTGCTCCAAGACGCGGGCATACTCGTCGCACCCACTGCCGACGCCATCACAAAGGAATTAGACCGCGTGCTCAGCAATCGCGAGTTCCAGAGTCAACTCGGCATCTCGGCCCGCCGCCGGCAGCAAGAAAACTACACGTGGCACCAAGTCTGCTCCGACTATGAGACCGCACTGCGGAATGCAATCCGCCCCAACTCCCCTGAAGCCGTCAATAGCCGTGTACCTTAGCCGGCCGGCTCAACCACAGCCAACTGGATCGAGCTGACATCATGCGAGCGCCGGCGGAGATGCACTGCACGGCATCCGGCAGCAACAGAACACAAACCGATGAACATATACAGACAGATCCTCCGTCTGACGGTCCTGAACAAACGTAAGGATTACTGATCCGGGCGGCGCGCCTCCCATCCTGCCACTGGCGAGAAGGGCCACAACTCGAGCCCCACAGCTCCACGACGCCCACCCCTGCTAGCAAGCACACATACCGTGGACGTTCCGGCTCGGCGAGATCGAGCTATATTGCGCATCCGAGACGACCCGGCGGAAGAACATTGCGGTATTGGAGCCGAGGTGGACGAACGACCCGTCCGGTGCCAACACCCATCTGCTCAATACTGACGACAAACTTGCACCATCGTCTGCGGCCAGCGAGAACGCATACCGCGGACCGGTATAGGTCAATTCATTGGACCAAAGCACGCGCTATCGTGTGCCGTCCGCACTAACGAGCCTTCACGCTGAGCATCCTCGCAGGCACGCCACCTACAACCGTCCCGGGCATCACGCTCCGAACTACAACCGCGCCGGCAGCCGCTACTGAGCGGGCACCGACTGTCACACCTTTCGTAACAACGACATGTGAACCTAGCCAAGCATTCTCGCAAATCTCAACTGAAGCACATGTCCACTCATGCCGTGCGACTCCAGTTCCAGGCGAATACACATGATCGTGGTCTCTAATTGACACATGGTCACCGATCGAAACACCGTCGCAAATTCGCACCGATTGCCGAGCAGATACCAGAACAGAACGCGACAGCCGTGCATCTCCGACAATCAGCGTCGCTCCCGCCGCAGCGCCCAAGACGACGTCCCGCCCAAGACTCGCCCCACGAAGGATAATCCGCCCCCCAGGTGCGCACCGGACCGTACAACCCGGGCCGATCCAAGTGGCATTGTCAATATCAACACCGTACCGTGAGAACCCAATCCACTTGGCACGAAGCCTACCCCCGACAAACCCTGCTTTGAGACGCGCTCGGTCAGAAAGCAGCCGAACTCTATCCAGGAAACTCACACCTTCGCCCTTTCACATTGCGAACTCGGCACGCGCATACAAAATCCGCGTCATGGATACCTAGCTGACCAATAGCCCTCCCACAGGGCCATCACCTCGTCCCAACGTTAGCGTCGCGCGACCCAACCATCCGAGCAGGAACGCCCGCCCAAACTTCATACTCGCCAGTGGAGGACATCAGAACTGCATTCGCAGCAACGACGGTCCCGTTTCCAACAACGGTAATGCCAGGCCCACCCAGAACTTTCGCCCCTGGAAAAAGGACCACATCGTCACCGATGCTAATCGTCTCCATAGTCGATTCGCGCTCCGGCCTATGCGCGTCGCGCCTGCCAATTGTCACTTGATGATAAACCGTCACCCTATCGCCAATGCGCGTTCTTGGATGAATAACGGTACCCATCCCACGGTGAACAAGGGTAAAATCTTGCCCAATTGCTACTTCCGCAGGAATCTCAATACCTAGAAGCAGCAGACCATAGCGCAGTACTCGAAACTTACGGTAACGAACTAAGAAATCCACAGCAGACACAACGCACTCCCATCAGATCCGAAGCAGTCCGACGGAAAACCCGCGGAACCGGTCAGAACAAGTAACATGTCGGAGCCATACTTGATCGGGCAAACCCTTCTCGGTCCACGCAATTCACACTTCGAGCAAGCGCGTCAGCAATTGTCGCAGAACAATAGTTCTCATCCAGATCCACAACGGGAAAATCCCAGATCCTTCCCTGCTGTGAAATCTTGGCATCATATGAAATCCCGGCAACCGACTTCCCATATGACACCCCCATTAACGCCAAATGGAGCCGCATCGACAATACATGGCGGCTTGACTGAACCGCAGACTCGACCTCGGAAAGCTGGCACGAATAGACTTTGTCGACTTTGGACTCAAGCTTCTCCGCGAGCAACTCCAGAACAGTCGAATCATTATCCCCTTCCAGCTTGCTCATCGAAACCAACACAACCGACGACTCTGGACCAAAAACGGTGTTCACGGCCTCCGCGACCTCATCAACTATCTCGCGCGTTCCCCGCCTGAAATTATCCGACCTGCGACCATCCGAGTCCGCCCAACAGCGCAGGTTAATTGCCAAGTCGAAACTCGCTGACGATCGATTATTGTCTGTGACCGTTGCCCATAAGGCTGGGTCAGAGACAACATCTACGTGCTGACGGACGCCACATGACTGGAGTCTATTTTTCGACTCCGGATCACGCACGGAAACACTGGACGCACCGTCTACAATTTTCTGATAGTCACCGGCGGTACCAGCATTACGAATCGGACCAACTCCCACCGAAACCAAGCTATAACGTCGCCCAATTAATCGCGCAAATCGCGAAATTCGCGCGAAGGGTCGATAGAAGGTCGGCGAACGATCGTCCAATAGGCCGCCGCCGCCGATTATCACGTGCCGCGAGCGCACAATCTCATAAACAAGCCGGACCCTGGAGAGCGTCGAACCCGAACTGGAAACGTACTCGGCTCCTTGCGGCAATGGAACTTGTCCAATCGGGCCGCCGGCAACTACAACCTTCATGCCGAGAGGTTTAAGCCACTCCGCAATGCGAACCGCGATCAGATCGTCACCAACGTTTCCCCAGCCCGACGCGCCGACTACCAAAACGCGCTTCATGACGTCCTCCCTCTCTGCTTAAACTCGAATGCGACCCCCATAACAACTAGAACAGAGATCTGCGAAATAACCCACGCCCACGAGAGGGAAATTGAATCCAAGAATGATACCTTTGCGCCGTATAACACCAAAAGGACGAGAATCCCCGAGGTGTACGACATGGCAAGAATTAGGTATTCCCCTGCCACGATTATCCGACAGGAGACAACCGAGTACACAGCCAGCGGGAGCAGGGCAATCGTAAACACACTCAAGTCTGCACCGTAGGTCCCCGCCTCATCTCCAAACAGCGTCGAGAGAATCCATGCTGGATCAATCGAAACTAGTATGACAACGCACCCCGACCCAACGAGCAGCATCGCCATGAATCTTCGATATGCGCGCGGCAAACCGGAACCCTTATGCGCCGCAACGACTGGAATTAAGACCGTTGCAAGCATGGACGCCGGCAGGGCAAACAATATCCACAACCGGTTTACAACTCCCATCGAGGCAAACTCGTCTTTAGTCCCAAAATTTGCAGCAAGAAGGAGGGGAGCAGACAACATTACCTGCTTCAATAGCGCTGACAAACCGAGCGTTCGAACAACTGAGAGATTTCTACCAATGCGGTTAAGACTGACGGGAGCAAAATACCATCGGAATCGGACGTTAGATGCGAAATACACTGTGAGGAGCATTACGAACGCGCCCACGCAATACGGCACGGCCAGGAATGGCTCCGGTACATTTACTACCAGCACCAACACCGCGCCAGTGACGCAGGTGGCAAGGGCGCCTAGGACTCGGCTTGTCGCAATTGGACCCAAAGCACCCCGAAACTGCAGCAGATACGGCGTGCTTAACGCTGTTGCTACCGGAATCAAGCACAACAAGAGGAATAGCGGAAGCAGCGGGGGCGTCGAGATCCAAATAAGGCCAGCAATAATCGGTACTGTTGCGAAAACGATCAGTAACTGCGCGCGTGAGGTATCCGAAACCACACGGGCGCGCATCGAACCTCGAAATAGACGCATCAATGCGTGGTTGTTTAATCCACCGTCCGATGTGACTGTGACATATGCGGCAAGAGATTGAGCAAGCGTCAAAGCGGCTAGCGTAGTGAGCCCGTACTGTCTGGCAATCGCTGCCCCAACGACAAACGCGACTGCCCTGCCAGTTGCCTCCGCACCAACAATCGACGCATACGCCCGAACGCTTCTCATCGACCGAAGCTACCCACGCGCTGTGACCGCAGCCCGATGCACCTCATACCCAGCGGGGTCGGCGAACAACGGATTGAGCGCGCTGTACCCAGCAAGCCGATTGCAAGACCAGCAAGTATCCAGGTCTGCGCAAGCCACAACGTGCTGGTCAAGCTACCGACGATCACGTACGCCGCGAAGATCAGCACGCCGTCCCCTGCTCCACTTGCGCGAAGAACTCCAAGCACGGCACACGAGACAAGAACAAGAGATATAAGTCCACCGTCATATAGAATTTGCATCCCTACGTTACCGAGATACCAGGGCGCCTGTTCGGCGACTTTCGTAGGGTCAACGTGACGCTGGCCGAATGTATTGAGCCCGAGCCCAAATAGCCAGCTACCTGAGTTCTGAATATCATCGAGAGCCACCAGCCACGAATTTGACCGATACTCTCCAGTGCCGCCGGAAAAATCAAACGGATTTACAAACTTCGAAAGTCCTTCATAGCCAAAGGGATTACTTAAGGTAAATAGCGCGGTCGACCCCAATACTGAGGCGAGAATACCCGCTCGAATGGATTGGCCACCCCTAGTCCGAACCACAGCTATTACAGCGGCCAAAACCCACGCTGCCAACGCGGCACGCGTATGCGCTGCAACGCTTGCGATCGGCGCCGCAAATATCAGGAATCCTCGTAACGAAGGCGGTACGTGTAGTGCAAATCGAGTCATCGCCACCACAGACCACAGCACAATCAGTGACGCATAGATATTTGCTTCGTAGACTGTGACGTACACGGCGTAGCCACCATAGGTGTAGTCACGTTGAACGCCCCACGCCGTTAGCCCTGCCCCCGCCAGTAGCCAAAGTGGTATGCCGACGATACAGAGGACAACCGATGCCACAATGCTGGTACTGACGATACGTTTCCATTGCTCCCGATTCCGTACAATCCACAACATTAGGACGAAGTCCAGGAGAAGCCATACATAGACCGCGTGGCTCGAACCCGGTGTCGGAGCATGAAGTTGCGTCGTCACTCCCAGGAATGCAAGCCAGCCGGCAATCGCGGCAATTGTGACCCGCTGAATTTCCGTTAGTCGCGACGGGCCGGCATCGCCGAGGAGCGAAGCTCCCGCGGCGATCGCGAGGAGGATCTCAGGTCGGATTACTGTATCGCCCAATTCGAGGCCATATCGACTGAAGAACGGTGCCAGGGAAATTGCGACCGCTAACCAGGCCCTGCTCTGCACGAGAATCGCCATTGCAATCGCGGATGCCACCAGAAATACAGCCAATACGTCGATTTCCGCAGCAAGCCAGCCAGCAATAACCGCGAACGTAACAATAGTCAGGGGGAATGCTATTGATCGGATACTGGTACTCACGTCAACTCAATTACCCGACTCAACGTAGAAGCACGCTCGTCTGCACTAAACTTCGGCAGAACGTCTTTCGCGGTTGGAAGCGGTGGCAGCCCAGCCCAATTATCTAATACGAGTTCGAGGAATTTCTCGATGCCTGGAGAGCGGGGAAACCCGATTCCTCCCACTGTCGGAATGACCTCGGCTGCCCCACCATCGAGATATCCAATTGTCCTTGTCCCGGAGATCCATGCCTCGATAGGCACCAATCCGAATGGCTCGGGTCTTGAAGGAAAACATGCCACCAGGTCAAGCCGGGCTAAGTGATCTGGAACATCTGTCACTTCCCCAATAATTGTAATCCGCGGGTCCTTACGGGCAACGTTCCGGATCTCGTCCGCAAATCGCTCTTGCCCTGGATAAGGACCCCCATACAGTATGAGTTCAAGTTGACGGCGAGCGAGCGAACTATGGCTAATGGCCTCTGCCATTTCCAGGTGACCCTTGTGTCCGTTCATTCGGCCAACAACTCCGATTTTGAGAGACTGGGAGCCAGATCTGAAGATCCTCTGGCGAGGTTCGGAATCTACTATTGGATACGTGACGTACAGTCGATCCTCCGCTACGCCACAATCCTGCAACCACGACTTGACGGCTGCACTACAGCAGGTGACTGGATACCTTCCGGCTGCGAGAAGACGACCGAAAGCGATCCCGACCTTCCCCGCAAGCAGTTCGTGCACTGCCACGTACAGTGGAATCTTTGCACGTTGCAAGAGAGGCGCATAGGCGGACAGGGCGAGCGTCCATATTACGACGAGGTCGGCATCGCGCGCGTATGTTGGGATGCGGGGTACTCGGATCGCATCTCTGAGGTCCGCACGTCGCAGTACGAGCAAATTCGGATCCACAACTGTTTCCGCCCCAATCGCATCGCAATATTGAGCGAGCGGACCGTCCGATGGCACGGCTACCGTTACGCGGTATCCCATGCTCGACAGAATCCGGACCTCGTCGAGGAGGACCCGACTCGCGCCGTATGAGTCATTGCTTCCGTGAACAATGACAGCCTTCATACGACTGCCTCCTTCACTGTTTGTGACCAAGCCTCGACGAATTCGCTCCACTTGAATCGTGTCACGGCAGCACGGGACGCTTCGCTCGCGTGACGCCATATCGGTTCATCTGCTAGCGAAACGAGCGATTTGGAGATGACCAGTATGTCGTCATCGGGGTTTTGATCCGCTGAGAACGCTGTCCCGGCTACCTCATTCAATGATCCTCGACCAGTATGAACAACTGGCAGGGCGTGCCTGCCGGCTTCAAGTACAGGCAAGCAGAATCCCTCATCGATCGACGGAACCAGCAGGCAGTGCGAAGCGGCGTACAGATCGGATAGCTCGTCATCTCCTATGCCGATTAGACGCCGAGTCCAACGTGAATCGCTGTCATGCAACTTCAGACATTTTCTGAATTCTTCCTCGGCGTTACCGGGTCGCCCGACCACGGTTAACTGAAAGTCAATTCCTGTGAGGCTTCGTGCAAGTCCAACGGCGGAAACTGCTAGATCAACCCTCTTGTGCATGTCGATGGACGAAACCACCAGCACCTTGAATTCGCCACCCGGGTATGAACATTTCTGCGGCGCACTTCGGCGCGGGTCTACCCACGGGACTACCTGCACGTTGGCGGTTGGCCAATACGACATTATCCTTCGTTTGCTGTGCTCGGAAGGAGTGACAAGCAACGCAGCCCTGTGGATTGTTTGGGGCATCACGACCCGAAGGTATCGGACGTAATTCTTGTCAAACAGGTTTGGGTGGTCAAGTGCCATTACGTCATGCACGACCACAATCGATTTCATCGTCGGCGTCGGAAGCCCGACGTTTGTGCAGTGAATGATGGCTTCTGCTCCGGACCTGGCTGCGCGGCGCGGCGCTTCAATATTATCCCACCAGATCATTTCGGCTAACCGACCTAGTCGTGTGGAGGCCAGTGACCTGGGGGCGAATCGATCCACGTCGAAGTTCTCTGCGAGCGCTTGTGAGATCAATTTTGCGGTCCTGCTTGATCCGCTCATTCCGCGCGCAGAAATGTAGTCATTTATTGCAATCCGACTCACCGCGGCACCGCTTCCTCGTACGCACTAAGAAGGTCTCCGGCCAGCCTCCCCATCGAGAATCTGTTTGCTTGAGCAATTGCAGCACTTGCGAAGTTTCGGCGCAATTCGGCACTGTATGCGATTTCGGTGATTCGATGTATGCAGATTTCTAAAGTCTGTGCCGGCATCGGTTCGGCCAGTCTTGCCTGCTGCCACGGGAGGGGGTCATTTATCAGGAATTCAGGATTGCCGACCATTTCGCCAACGGACGTGTTGTTGAATGCCAGTACCGGACAGCCGCTTGCCATCGCCTCGAGAGGAGGAAGTCCCTGCCCCTCATATGCGGAGGGATAGAAGAAGGCGGTTGCATTTGCATAGAGATCGGAAAGTTCACTGTCGCTTAGAGCCTCTGCCAACACGCAATCGGGGTACTCCTCTCTGCGAATGGCGCGCCCTGTTACGATCGTGTCGATTCCTTTTGACTTAAGGCGCTTTGCGAGTTGCTGGATCCAGTGATATCTCTTCCGAGGATCCGGAGCCCTGTGATCAGCCAATCCCACCACGTAGGGCACACCTTCGCGACCGGCGATGGGGGTTTTGCCGATGGATGCAGTACTTCGGGGCGAGAAACTCGGCGCGATTGGGATCGGCGCGATAAAGATTCGTTTGGTCGATATTTCTAATTTTGCCATTACGCGCGATGCAGTGTATTCCGAGTTTGCGACGATTACATCCGCTCGCTTAGAATTTATGTATTTGGCACGAGTTTTTATTCCTAAACGGCGGTAGTCGGGTACGTCCAGTGGGATGACGTCCTGTATTGAACAGACCCAAGGTAGAGATTTCGCTGGCGGGAGATGTTCCGGCACGGTCGCGTGGTAGAGGTCTGCCCGCTTGGAGGCGTCCCTAATCTGTCGTTGAAGCTCGATCAAACCGCGCCACTTAGACGAATTGACCTTTCTCACGTAAACGGGCGCGAATCTGCGGTCAACGTCCAGAGCCGCCGACAGGGTTGTCGCGTATCGCCCGAGACCTCGGTCACTGCCGGGCTCCGATATAGACCAGTGGTCGAATGCGACAGTTATCGGCTTCATATCTCGACCCAGAGGCATGTCATAATTTGTGTCTCCAGTATTCGTTCAGTTCATCGGCAGAACGGTACATTCACGACAGGCGAAGGACGACTGTTCCGGGCGAATGCGCTTTGTTGCAACCTTGTGTGGTGCGTGGAGTCGGCTGAGTGCGAAGGGTCCAATCTCGATTGCGTGCGCCTGACAGTAACTGCGCTCATATCGGTAATTGGGTGGTCACTGCGATTGAGTCTATCTGATCTGAAGCTCGGAGACCTATGCATGGCGGCTGTTTCTCGGTGTACTGATCAACGCACTGGCTAACGCGACGCGTCGCTTCTAGGCCAACCTCATTTTCCGTCCGTGGTGGATATTGATCAATATGCACCTTCGCTGGCCGCAACGGCTTTTATTGTTTTTGTGATGATTAGAAGGTCACTTACCATCGACCAGTTCTCGACGTACGACAGGTCCAGACGAACGGACTCGTCCCACGACAGGTCCGAACGTCCACTCACCTGCCAGAGTCCCGTGACGCCCGGTCGGACCAGCAACCGGCGACGGATCACGCCGTCGTAGTTCTCGACCTCGCGCCGCAGCGGCGGACGCGGTCCGACGACGCTCATCTCCCGGCGGACGACGTTGATGAACTGCGGGAGTTCGTCGATGCTGTATCGGCGAATGAACTTGCCGACGCGAGTGATTCGCGGATCCTCGCGCATCTTGAACAAGAGCCCAGCACCCTCGTTTCGATCGAGTAGCGCGGTCACCTGCCTGTCGGCGCCGGTCACCATCGACCGAAACTTGATCATGCCGAAGGGCTCGCCGTCGAGACCGATGCGTTCGGAGCGATAGAACACCGGGCCCTTGCTGTCGAGTTTGATGGCGAGCGCCACGAGAGCGAACACGGGCGCCAAGAGCACCAGAGCCGTGAGCGAGAAGGCCAAGTCGAACGCGCGCTTTCCGCTTCGCTTGGCGCCGTGGTAGCTGGGCTTCTCCACATGGATGAGCGGCAGGCCGGCGACGGGTCGCATCTCCATGCGCGGACCCGCAACGTCCACGACGCCCGTGGCGACCACGAGATCCGCCTCGTACGGTTCGAGTTCCCAGACCAGGTCGCGGATGCCCTCGTGCCCGAGGGTTTCGGTGGCCGTCACTACAACTGTGTCCGCGCCCGACTCGGCCAGTGCGTCGACGACCGAACGTTCGTCGCCGTAGATTGCGATCCGGTTTCCGTCCACCTCGATGGACTCACCGCGTGCGCCGGCGTAGCGCGGAACGCAGACACCGACGACTCGGTAGCCGTCGGAAGCTTCGCGCTGGAATGTTCGCGTCATGAGGCGCACTGCGTGCTCTCCACCGACGACGAGGACCGAGGTCTGGAACTCGCCGCGGCTTCGCTTTCGTGCCACGACGCGCCGCCACATCCATCGGCTGAAGATGAGCATCATGAGTCCGGCGGGCAGTGCAATGGCGAGGTAGCCGCGGGCCAAGTCGAGCTTGAAGACCAGCGAGACGATCGCGATGGCACCGAAAAGCCGTAGCGTTCCGGAAATTACGCGCTGGTACTCCTCGTACCCGCTGCCGATGACGCGGCGCGACCGGGTGCGGAAGAGTGCGAGAGTCCCGATCCACGCCGCAGCCAGGCACACCGACACGACGGCGTAGTTCAACTCGCTGAACGAGGTCGCCGCGAGCAGATCGGCGTGCCCGAAGCGCACGACGTGTGCCAGGACGACTGCCAAGACGACGATGACGTTGTCGGTCCAGAAGAGTCGGCGGACGTACGCGCTCTGCCACGACCACCGGGTGTTGCCGGAGCGGTCTCCGACCAGGTAGGGAGTGCGCCTGGCCGGCGCTTCCCTTGCGCCGGCCGTGGTGGCCTGCACCCGGTCCGACTGGTCCACTGCTGATTTCATTCCGTTCCCTCCCCGAGCCCCACACGGGCCAGGTGCCCGTACTGGTGCGATCACCTCGGGCGGAACACGCGGACGGCATCGATGGCGTGCGAGTACCTCCCCGTACCGCACACATCTCAAACCTGCGTTGCCCTCGGTAAGGAACATATTGGGTCATTCGGCGACGACTCGCATCTCGTTCCGGACACGACTGAGACCAGTGAGGCCACCCGTTGACCTGCGGAGAGTCGCTACTTCTCAGTAACTTCTCAGGGAGTAGCAGGTCAGACGGTTTGTTCCCCCCGTAGACGCGTTCGCCGTTCGGTCGCAAGCGATTCGTCGTTACAGTGTGAAATATCACACACAGCTATTCCGCATCGCCGGGCCGGCCACGAGTTGGACGCACGACCAATTCACAGGAACGTACAGGCGGTAGGGTCAAAAGCTGGTACAGAACCGGTACTCGTCGTGCAGGATTTCGAATCTTTCAGCGGATGATCCTGGCCCGTTCCCGGGCACGGCCGCGCGAGGCGGTCACTCGAACGTCGGCCGGAACGTCCGACTTCCCTTGACCCGGAGCAGCCTTCGACGGAGCGTGGGCGTCAACCCTGGCGTCCCACTGAGTCGTACGAGTGAGGTCGCGAATTTCGCCCGATGGGTTAAACTTCGCACAATCGCGCATTCCTGCGGTGACTCCCCCGCCCCGCAACGGCTCGGTGCGTGCCTATTCCGAGCGATATTCGTTATGACATGAGTACCTCCCACCGACGGATATCCGATTTGTCCCATTCGAGAGACGAGGTGTCGCCATGGGCGAATTGATCGCCGAGAATCCGTGCGTATTCAAGACCGCGGTGGTGCCGGCTGCCGGTATGGGCACGCGGTTCCTGCCCGCCACCAAGACGGTCCCCAAGGAACTCCTGCCGGTCGTGGACACTCCCGGTATCGAACTGGTCGCGTCGGAGGCCGCGGAGTCTGGTGCGGGCCGCCTGGTGATCGTCACCGCGCCGGGCAAGGCCGGCGTGGTCGCGCACTTCGTCGAAGACCTGGTCCTCGAGAATCACCTGGAGGCGAAGGGCAAGCACCACCTGCTCGAAAAGGTGCGCAAGGCACCGAGGTTGCTCGACGTCGAATCCGTCGTGCAGGCCGAGCCACTCGGACTCGGGCACGCCGTCGGGTGCGCCGAACAGGCCCTCGACGACGACGAGGACGCCATCGCAGTCCTCCTTCCCGACGACCTCGTCCAGCCCTGCGGCGTCCTCGAGGTGATGGCCCGGGTGCGCGCCAAGCGCGGCGGTACCGTCCTCTGCGCCATCGACGTGCCGAAGTCCCAGGTCAGCTCGTACGGCATCTTCGAAGTCCAGGAGGTTCCCGGTGTCGCGAACCCCGACGTGATGAAGGTGCTCGGCATGGTCGAGAAGCCGAAACTGGAGGACGCGCCCTCCACCCTCGCAGCGGCCGGCCGCTACCTTCTCGATCGCGCGATCTTCGATGCGCTGCGCCGCGTGAAGCCCGGGGTGGGCGGCGAGCTTCAGCTCACCGATGCCATCTCACTGCTGATCGACGAGGGCCACCCCGTCCACGTCGTCGTCCACCGTGGTTCGCGGCACGACCTCGGCAATCCCGGCGGCTATCTACGTGCCTGTGTCGACTCCGCCCTTGCCAGCCCGGAGTACGGCCCGATGCTGCGGTCATGGCTGACGGACCGGCTCAAGCAGATCGATCCCGACGCCGCGCCCGACGCCCTGCAGTAAGGGTCGGCCACCCGCGGACCTGTCGGTTCCTTCTACCGGCCCATGCCGTGATAGCGCCAGCCGTGGGAGCGCCAGCGCTGGGCGTCGAGGCAGTTGCGCCCGTCCAGCACGGTGCGCGCCCGAACGACTGCGCCGATCTCCTCCGGGTCCAGGTCCTTGAAGTCCTGCCATTCGGTGAGCACCAGCACCGCGTCGGCACCCGTGCACGCTTCGGGGATGTCGGCCGCATAGGCGAGAGTGGGGAACAGCCGTCGAGAGTTCTCCATTGCCTTCGGATCGAAGACCGTCACGGCTGCGCCCTGCAACTGGAGCTGGCCGGCCACGTTGAGCGCCGGGGAATCCCGGACGTCGTCGGAGTCGGGTTTGAAGGCCGCGCCCAGAACTGCGATGCGGGTGCCCAGGAGGGATCCGCCGCACGCTTCCCTCGTCATCTCCACCATGGTGCTGCGGCGCCCCATGTTGATGCCGTCCACCTCCCGGAGCAGGTGGAGAACGTTGTTGGCGCCGAGCTCGCCGGCCCGCGCCATGAACGCCCGGATGTCCTTCGGGAGGCACCCTCCTCCGAATCCGAGTCCCGCATTGAGGAATCGCCGTCCGATCCGGGCGTCGTAGCCGAGCGCATCGGCCAGTTCGACTACATCCGCGCCACTCGCGTCGCATACCTCGGCGACGGCATTGATGAAGGAGATCTTCGTGGCCAGGAACGCGTTCGCGGCGGCCTTCACGAGTTCGGCGGTGGCGATGTTCGTGACCAGAAAGGGCACGCCGTCGGCGATCTGGCACGCGTAGAAGTCGCGCAGCGTCGCTTCGGCGCGCCCGTCGCGACTGCGGTCCACCCCGACGACCAACCGGTCCGGGGTGAGGGTGTCGCGCACGGCGTACCCCTCGCGCAGGAACTCGGGGTTCCACGCCACCTCGACGTCGTCGCCGGCCGGCGCGGCGCTCCGGGCACGCTCCGCCAGTTGCTCGGCCGTTCCGACCGGCACGGTCGACTTCCCGACGATCAGCGACGGACGGGTCAGGAGCGGGGCGAGCGCGTCGACGACCGCATGCAGCTGGGACAGATCCGCGGCGAACTCACCGCTCTTCTGCGGGGTGCCGACGCCGATGAAGTGCAGGTCCGCAAAGTCGGCGGCTTCGGCGTAGGACGTCGTGAACCGCAGCCGTCCGCTCTCGAGGCTGCGCCGCAGTACCTCGTCGAGTCCGGGCTCGAAGAAGGGCACCTCCCCCGCCGTCAGCTTCGCGATCTTCCCGGCGTCGATGTCGACGCCCAGGACGTCATGCCCCAGTTCTGCCATGCAGGCGGCATGAGTGGCGCCCAGGTATCCCGTGCCGAAGACTGTGCAGCGCATGCTCCCAGAGTTACCCAGTACGGGTGTGCAGCACACCGATGCACGCTGAGGGCTGAACCAACAGTGCATGAAGAGTTGGCGCTGTCGGCCGGCTCAGACCGACCCGGTCCGAACCGGCGGAGTCGCCACGAACACCGTCGCGTCAGAACTCGCGGCCTGCACGACGAGTTCGGGGTCCGAGGCCGCAGCCCACGCCGCTTCCCCCCGCTCGAGGTTCAGCACCCGGTGGCCGCACCGCAGCTGCACTGTTCCCCGCACGCACAGCAGGATCCGCGGGGTCGAGCCGCCGATTCGGGTGGTGGCGGGTCCCGACGTTCCCGACTCGTCCAGCGCCACCCGCCACAACTCGAACTCGCGCACGGGCGGTGCGTACACGCGTTCGTGTCCGTCGCGGCGGGCGCGCACCCAGGACACACCGACCGAGTCGAAGTCGAGCACGCGCAGCAGTTCCGGTATGTCCACGTGCTTGGAGGTGAGCCCGCCGCGGAGCACGTTGTCCGAGTTCGCCATGATCTCCACGGCGGTGCCCCGCAGGTACGCGTGCAGGTTGCCCGCGGGGAGGAACAGGGCGTCGCCCGGTTCCATGCTCACCCGGTTGAGCAGGAGCGAGGCGAGGACGCCGGGGTCCTCCGGATAGGCGAGCCCGAGCTCGAGGGCGGTCCGCGCCGCGGCGGTGAACTCGTCCTCCGACCCGGACCGGTCCTGCAGGTAGCGCTCGCAGCCCGAGAGGACGGCGTCCGTCAGCCCGACGAGCGATTTGGTCGGCAGCGTCATCCATGCGGTGAACAGGGCGCGCAGTCCTGTCGCATCGAGGTTGTCCCCGAGTTCGGAGGCGTACGGCGTCAACTCCGACACCCGGAGGTCGCGGAGGAACTCGACCGTCTCGGCCGGTGCCCGGAATCCGGCCAGCGCCTCGAATCTGCTCAGCGCGACGACCATCTCGGGCTTGTGGTTGTCGTCGCGGTAGTTGCGGTGCGGGGCGTCCAGCGGAATTCCTGCCGCGTTCTCGCGCGCGAACCCCTCCCGGGCCTGAGCCCGGCTCGGGTGCGCCTGCAACGAGAGCGGCTGCTCGGCGGCGAGGACCTTCAGTAGGAACGGCAGCCGGCCGTCGAACTGCCGAGCACAGTCCGGCCCGAGCTGACCTTCGGGGTCGCGCGCGATGAGATCGCACAGCGGCACCGCGGCATCCCCGGTGTCCACCGTCGCCGGGGCCACCGGATGGGCGCCGAGCCACAGCTCGGCCTCCGGCTCCTCGGTCGGCGCGGGCCGGCCGGTCAGCTCGGCCAGCGCGGTGTGCGAACCCCACGAATAGTGTCGAACGGCCCCGCGAAGCGGATACATCGAACTCCTCCCCGGAACCGGATCAGCTTGTCCTGCACGTCACTACACGTCGGTGGAGAACCGGACCCCGCCGTCCGGCAGCACGACTCCCGGCCACACCCGCGCCCCGCGCAGCAGCTCACAGCGGGCACCGACCTCGGCGCCGTCGCCGATCACCGCGTCGCGGACGAGTGCGCGCGGCCCGATGCGGGCTCCGAACCCCACGATCGAGCGCTCCACCACCGCCCCGGCGTCGATGCGCGCGCCGTCGAACACCGCGACACCGTCCAGGCGGGCACCCCCGCCGACCACGACGTCGCGGCCGATCACGGTCCCACCGATCAGCATCGCGCCGCGCGCGACCCGAGCAGTGGGGTGCACGCGGGACTCGCCGCACTCCCCCGCGAGCGCCGGCGACGGCGCGATGCCGCGCACCAGGTCGGACGAACCCTGCACGAAGTCGCCGGGTGTGCCCATGTCCCGCCAGTAGGCGGTGTCGACGTGACCGAACACGCGTGCGCCGTCCACGAGCAGCGACGGGAACACCTCGCGCTCCACCGAGACGGGACGTCCGGCCGGGATCTTCTCGATCCATTCGCGGCGGAACACGTAGCAGCCCGCATTGATCTGATCGGTCGGCGGATCCTGCGTCTTCTCCAGGAACGCCGTGACCCGTCCTTCCGAATCGGTGGGCACGCACCCGAAGGCGCGCGGATCGGCGACGCGCACCAGGTGCAGCGTCACGTCGGCGTCGTTGGTCTCGTGGGTGCGCAGGATCTCGCGCAGGTCGCTGCCGCCGAGCACGTCGCCGTTGAACACCATGACGTTGTCGGCGCGCAGCTGCGGGAGCACGTTCCGG
>SWCF01004183.1_pt2 | contig 16896 bp, 17 predicted proteins | sample 4690081 | NCBI WGS metagenome assembly SWCF01 (sample SAMN10267280, study PRJNA491770) | bioreactor metagenome | isolation source: DHS bioreactor inoculated with | place: Japan: off Shimokita Peninsula
ATGTGCGAGGTGGCCGTGTGCGACCGGACGCTGCTGCCCGCGGCGCCGCGGATCTTCGCGACGTCGCTCGACGAGCTGGCGGCACTGCCGGTGACACCGGCCCGCACCCTGATCCTCGAGAACAAGGAGGGTCTGCACGCGCTGCCGGAGCTGCCGGCGACGGTGGCAGTGCACGGCGGGGGCTACGCGGTGCACGAACTGGCGGACGTGCCGTGGCTCGCCGCCTCCGACGTCGTGTACTGGGGCGACCTGGACACGCATGGCTTCGCGATCCTCGACCGGCTCCGCGGCCACCTCCCGCACGTGCGCAGCCTGCTCATGGACCGCGGCACCGTCGAGCGGTGGCGCGACCTCGCCGTGCCGGAGGCGTCCCCCGCCCCGCACGTGCCCGCGCACCTGACCGGACCGGAACGCGACGCGCTCGCGGTGGTGCGTGCCGAGGGTCTGCGGCTCGAGCAGGAGCGGATCCCGTGGCCGTACGTCGTCGCGCATCTCGCGGCACTGTAGCCGCGGGCGTCGAGCCTGTCGCACGCCGGTGTTAGAGTCCCCGCGTCGATTCGTAGGGGGGACGAATGGTGGGGGAACTGCGCGCCGATGTGGCGCGTCTCGAGGAGTTGAGCGGACGACTGCACGGCCTGGCCGCGGAGGCGTCGCGGCTGCGCGTGGGTCCGGCGGCGGGACCGTATGCGCCGGCCCTGGACGCGCTCATGCCGTCGGTACTGGAGGCGGTTCGCCTCTCGCAGGAAATCGTCGACAGTGCCCTGATTCCCGCGCTCGCGGAGCGTCTCGGCGAGACCGGTGACGTCATGCGCGCCACCGCGCGCGAGTACCGCGACCAGGACGACACGTCGGCGACGCGACTGGTCTCGGCCTATCTCTCGGCCACCGGCGACTGGCGCGTCGACGAGGATCCGGCATGACCCTGACCAAGGGGCAGGTTCGGGAATGGAATCCGAGACAACTCGACGACATCGGTCGCGCGTGGCGCGACGCCGGGGGCCGGATCGAGGAGCTGTTCGATCGATACGTCGCCGCCGTCACCGACGTCGGCGGCACGTACTGGGAGGGACGTACCGCGGAGGCCGCGCAGGAACGCGCCGCGGCCGACAGACGGACCGTCGTCGCCCTGGTCGATCGGCTCGACACGCTCGCTCGTCGGCTCGAACAGGGATTTCACGAGGTCGACGCGCCACTCCAGCGCGCCCGGGCGACGATCCTCGACGCCGAGGCCCAAGGGTTCGTCGTCGGCGAGGACCTGACGGTGCGCGATCCGGCGCCGGACCCGGACCGGGAAGCGGCCCGAGCCGGCCTGCAGGCGTACCTGGCCGAGGCGGTGTCGACCGTCGAGAACGCCGACCGGGCGCTGCAGCAGGAACTGAGCGCCGCGCGGGCTCTGCTGCGAGCCGACTTCACCTCGGTGGCTGCGCTCGGCACGGACCAGGGGCACGCGGACGGCGCGCGGCTGGTCGACGGATCGGTGACGCCGGAGGCGCTGCGGCGCCTACTCGAAGCCGGTGCGCTGACACCGGAACAGGTCGACGCCCTGCGCGCGGGCGCGGCGGCGACCATTCCGTCGTCGCACATGGAGTACCTGGTGGCCCTCAGCCGGTCCCTGGACGGCAGGACGCCCCGGGAGATCGCCGACCTCATGGCCGGACTGCCGGCCGGGGCTCGCAGCGCGCTGGCCAACGCGCTGCAGATCGTCTCCACCGAGAACGTCGTTGTCGCCGTCGCCGACGGTGACATCGCCCCGCGTGGCGGGGCGGACCTGCTACCGGACGGGATCCGGGCGGCACTCGACCGCGACGATCTGGTTGTTCACGGCTTCCGGACGATCGGCGGCACGACCTACACGAGCACCGAACTGAACGGCGTCGCCGACAACCAGGCCGTCGCCGGGATCGTGGCCGAGGGCGATGCGGTGTACCGGTCCGGCAGCACGCTCGACCGGGATCTCCTGGATGTCGGTCGCCGATATCTCGACGCCCAGGTCGCGTTCGCGCAGGACCCCAACCGCAGTTTCGAGTTCTTCACCGTCGACGGACGCGGCACGGGCGACGGTGCGTTGACGGCCGGAATCCTCACCGCGGTGGCGGACGACCGCATCGCGGTCGAACAGGCCGTCACCGACCCTGAGCACGGCACCGATTTCGTGCGGAACGTACTGGTGCACGACTGGTCGGACGACGGTGCGGCGGTGTCGTCGCTGTTCCGCGCCGACGTGAAGGACGGAGTGGTCGACGATCCTCACAACGCCGCCGACGTCGCCGCAGCGACCCGTCACGGCGCGATCATGGCCGCCGTCGCGGGCGCGATGAGTTCCGGAGAGGCGTGGAAGACGTTGTCCGCCATCCCGGAAACCGACGGGCAGTCGGTGGGTCAGCTGAATCCTGATCTGCTGCGAACGGTTTCGCACGGCCTGAGCCCCTACATTCCCGACCTGGCGGGATCCCCACAGGCGGATCGGCCCGGATTCGACGTCGGCGACTGGGCGGATCCGAAGGACAACAGCAGCTATCGCGGCTCGGCGAACGTCTTCGCCGCGATGAACACCGATCCCGAGGCCGGCACGCATTTCACCGGCAGTGCATTCGCGTCCGTTGTGGCGGCCGAGACCCGGTACGCGCAGGACCCGTACACCTCGGGCACGACGGCGGAGCTCTCGACGGCCGGTCGCATCCTGGGGCTGACCGACCGGGGGCTGATGCTGTCGACCCAGGACGATTTCCACGACGAGACCGAGCGGCAGCAGGCGATCTACGACCGCAAGTCCGCCGCCTACGACGCAGTCCTTGCCCTCGGCGCGTTCGGCCTGGAGAAGTTCCCCGGCGGTGAGTACATCGCGACGCTCTACGAAGCAGGCGGTGATCCGTTGAAGGAGTTGCACATCGGCCCGGAGCCCGGCACGGAGGAGTCAGCCGAGCTCACGGGCCCGAACCTGGTGCGGCAGTACTACAACGTGCTTGCGGCCGCGCCGGAGGTGCCGGTACCGATCCGTGCCCACCATCGGAACCTGTTCGACGAGGCGGGTCGGCTCGAGCCGTACGACGAAATCGTCGGTTCGGAATCGGACAAGGAGGTGCGACATGCCATGTTGCGTGAAACGTTCAACCAGTACGGCAACGCGACCGACGGGCACGAGACGGCCATGCAGGAGGCCTACGACACGGTGGTGCGCACGAATGGCTGAGACACGGCTGTCGGCCCTGGGATGCGTCGCATTGCTCGCCTTCACCGCCGGGTGCGGGGACCGCACGCCGGAGGATCCACGTCCGGTTCCCGTTCCCGAGCCGCCGGTCGCGTACACGCACGTGTGGTCCGCAGACCCCGACATCGACCTGTCCAGCCGCGGCGCCGAGCTGGTCCGCGCCGCAGTCGAAGCCGGACTTCGCACGTTCAACTACGGTACGAAGTTCACATTCCCCGGATACCTCGACGCCATCGGGGCACCGTACGATTTCGACCACGCCGAGGTCTGGGATCATCTGGTACGCCCCGGTCCCGTCGATCCACCACAGTGGCGAGCCACGTACTTCATGCATCTCACGGCACTGTCGGCGACGGCCACGGAAGTCACTGGAGCCGTGTGCGAGTACGGCGTCGGCACAGAACCGGGAGAAGAGTACTCGGTCTATCCCCTGAGAATGGTCCGGGCGGTGACCTTGCGCAACACTGCCGAGACACCCGGCGCGGCCAGTATCCCCGACACCGACCCGGAAGGACACGATCCCCGCGCCGCCATCGCCCCCGACTGGAACGTCTTCGGCACCTGGAAGATCGTCCAGCTCCGCACCGGGGGACCGAACTGGGTCATACCGGACACGTGTACGGCGTGGTGGCACGAACGCTTCCCCACCTTCGAACTCCACGACGGTCTGCTCTCGCCACCCCCAGGCTTCCAACCACCCACCATGCCCGTCGCCCAGCAATACCCCGAATGGATCGGACCGGCGAATGCCGGTTGAACCCATAACGCGGCACCGCCGCACCGCCAGCGAACAGCGAAGGGCCCCGATGAACGCACCGCGCCGGCGGCGCGTCATTGCCGTCGTCACCACTGCCCTACTCGCAGTCACCGGCTGCGGCACCGACAGCCCAACCGATCCACGTCCGGTTCCCGTTCCCGAGCCGCCGGTCGCGTACACGCACGTGTGGTCCGCGGACCCCGACATCGACCTTTTCGGTCGCGGCGCCGAACTGGTCCGCGCCGCAGTCGAATCCGGACTTCGCACGTTCAACTACGGTACGAAGTTCACATTCCCCGGATACTTCGACGCCATCGGCGCACCGTACGATTTCGACCACGGCGAGGTGTGGGCTCATCTGGTACGTCCCAGTCGCGTCGATCCACCACCGTGGCGAGCCACGTACTTTCACCATCTCACGATGCTGTCTGCCGGCAACTCGGAGATCACGGCAGCAGTATGCGAATACCGAGTCAAAACCGAACCCGGGCTCAACCTCTCCTTCGATCCCATGAAGTGGGTGTGGGCCGTGACCCTGCGCAACACTGTCGACACACCCGGCGCGGCCGGTATCCCCGACACCGACCCGGAAGGACACGATCCCCGCGCCGCCATCGCCCCCGACTGGAACGTCTTCGGCACCTGGAAGATCGTCCAGCTCCGCACCGGGGGACCGAACTGGGTCATACCGGACACGTGTACGGCGTGGTGGCACGAACGCTTCCCCACCTTCGAACTCCGCGACGGCCTGCTCTCGCCACCCCCAGGCTTCGAACCACCCACCATGCCCGTCGCCCAGCAATACCCCGAATGGATCGGACCGGCGAGTGCCGGCTGAGTCGCCACGAACGCCGCAGTCCCGAAACTGGACCCCGCACAGGCCACCGATTCCGGAGACGCCTCACCACCCGCGCCTTCACGATGTGCCTGAAGTTGCAATAGTGAACTAGAATCGAACTTCTCGTTCCCGGGTTCTCGCCCGGGAAATTCCCTTCACAGGAAAGGAGCACTCCGACGCACACGCCAGCCCCCCACACTGTTCATCTCGTCTCCCTGCCCCACAGCGTCGGAGATGCTCCTCCGCTCGCCTCGGAGCGGCCCCGGCTGCACGGCCACCCCCACATCGTGTGGTTCCGGGACCGCTACGCGATCCCCATCTCGACGACCACGCCGCGCCAGGCGATGCTCGAGGATCTGCAGTTCGTGCGCCGGGTCCTCGACGACGCCGGCATCGACTATCTGCTGGTCCGCGGCGACGGCACCCGCCCGGTCCTGGCGGTGGACTGGGCCGACCGCAAGGAGCTGCGTGCCGCGCTGGTCGGCGCCTGCACCGACGAGCCGTTCTACTCCAAGACCGTGGGTGCGAAACGGCACCGTCCCGTGCTCGTCGCGGACGGCCGGCTCTCGCACAGTTCCAAGGCCCGGATCTTCCGCCTGTTCCGGCCGCGGGTGGAACTCACCAGCGGCCTGCGGTACGGGGCGTCGAACGGGGTGCAGATCGAGTTGTGGTCGCACACCGACGACGAGATCCTCCTGCCGAGGGAGAACGCGCTGACCCGGCGCAGCGTGCTGCGCGACGAGGTCACGCGCGGCACCGTGGAACGCTACGGACAGACGTGGCCGACCATCGAGGGGATGTTCGCGGCGCACCCGTCGGACGTCCCGTTCGAGATCGACCTGGTGTTCTCGTGGGTGGACGGCTCGTCGAAGGAGTGGCAGGCCGAGCGCGCCAAACGCCTGCAGAACTACGTGGTGGGCGAGGGCGACGACTCCCCCGCCCGCTTCCGGCAGATCGACGAGCTCAAGTACGCGCTGCGCTCCGTGCACATGTATGCGCCGTGGATCCGGCGGATCTTCGTCGCGACCGACTCCGACCGGCCGGACTGGCTGGCCGACGACGGGCAGGTCACGTTCGTGCGCAGCGAGGAGTTCTTCGCCGACCGGTCGGTGCTGCCCACCCACAATTCGCAGGCCGTCGAGTGCCAGCTGCACCACATCCCGGGTCTGTCCGAGCACTTCCTGTACTCGAACGACGACATGTTCTTCGGTCGCCCGGTGGATCCGCAGATGTTCTTCTCCGGCGGCGGGGTCACGAAGTTCATCGAGGCGGACACCCGCATCGGATTGGGCCGGAACCACAAGAAGCGTAGCGGTTTCGAGAACGCGGCCCGCGTCAATCGCCGGCTGCTCGAGGAGCGGTTCGGGGTGACGATCACCCGGCACCTCGAACACACGCCGGTGCCGCTGCGCAAGAGCATCATGGCGGAGATGGAGCGGGAGTTCGCGGACGAGTTCGCGGCCACGGCGGCGAGCACGTTCCGGGCCGCGGAGAACATCTCGGTGACGAACTCCTTCTACCACTACTACGCGCTGATGACCGGCCGGGCGGTGCAGCAGACCGCGGCGCGGGTGAAGTACGTCGACACGACGGTGAAGTCGGGGCTGCGGGAACTGGACACGCTGCTGGCGAAGCGGACGACGGACCTGTTCTGCCTCAACGACGGCAGCACACCGGAGGTCGACCTCGAGCTGCGCACCGCGAAGGTCACCCAATTCCTGGAGCGGTACTACCCGATCCCGGCGCCGTGGGAGACGGACTACCCGGGACGGTCGTGACCCGCACCGCGTAGCCCCTCGATCCGGCCGCCCCGCTTTCCGCGGGGCGGCCGGGTGGAACGCGAATCCGGTCACCGCCCGTTCGACAGGGTGGGAAATGTCCAGCTTCCGTCGAGGACTTCCGGGCGCGGGCGGTACAGGCGCACGAGATAGTTCCACCCCTCGGTGACGGGAAGGTAATTGGCACGGTCCGCATCGCCGCCGGCCCCGAATCGGACGGTGATCGAGCCGTCCGCGTTCGGCACGCCCGTGATGTTGTTGACGCTGTAGGCATTCTGTGCGTTCGGTTCGAAGAAGCCCTGCGCGTTGTAGACCGAGACGGACCAGAACCCGTCGACGGGCACATCGCGGACGGTCAGCTCGTACTCGCCGACCGGCAGTCCCGGATCGACGCCGATGTAGGCGGCCTCCGTGGTCGGCAGGCCACCCCAGCCGGCGGCGGTGCCGATCAGGTGCCGGACCGGGTCGATCTCACCTCGGGCGCCGAACATCCGGTCGAAACCCGTCAGTCCTCGCGCCAGCGCCAGCAGCGCCTCCCGCGTCGCGTCGAAGCTCGGCCGGTCGTAGTCGGGCGCCGTGAACGGTGTCGACGACCCGGCGTCGAGACGGAACCGGTCCTGGAGCGAGGCCACGGCCTGCACGTCGTCCGGATCGGAAGGATCGACGAGAATCCGCACCGCGACGGCGACGTACGGTGTCGGGAACTCGTCGGCGGTGAGCCTGTGCTCTCCCGGGTCGTGCAGGATCCGATCGACGTGGTGGTCCTGGTCGACCACCATCACGGACAGGTACCGTCGACCGCCGTCGGGGATGGTGAGGGTCGCGCCCTCCGAGGTGTCGACGATCGCGAGGCTGTAGAGGGTGTCGCGGTTCATCCGGATCACCGTCTGCTGCTCGACCGAGGCGGGCTCCCGGTTGTGCCGGAGCACATTGATGCCCCCGGCGTCCCGCTGAAGATCGAGAAACATCCGATCCGTCTCCGCGCGAACGAAATTGTCCACATTCACCGATGTCATGCGCGGCAGCCTAGACGACGCACGCTCCACGCGCTGTCCGATTCGTCCGCCTCCGCGACGGACCGGAATTCCCCAGCGGGGACTGCCGGGCCGGCCGCCGGGCACATGCGGCCTGTCTCATTCCGGCTCCGCCATCCGCGCGCGGCGCGCGAGGGTGGCGGCGACCCCGGCTGCGGCCGCGCGCACCGACGTGGTGTGCCGCTCGGGATGGAACCGAGCCACAGGACCGGTGACACTGAGAGCCGCGATCGGCCGGTCGTCCGTGTCGAGCACCGGCGCGGCGACGCAGGTGATGCCCATCGCGGATTCCTCGCGTTCGTACGCGACCCCCTCGTCGAGGACGCGTTCGAGCTGTGCGCGCAGCAGTCCGGGCCCGGACAGCGTCTTCGGGGTGCGCCGTTCGAGTGGCTCGGCGAGCACCCTGTCGATGATCTCCGGATCGGAGTGCGCGAGGAGCGCCTTTCCGATGGCCGTGCAGTGCAGCGGCATTCGGCCGCCGAGACGGGACGGGGAGCGGGCCTGCCGGTGTCCGCCGATCTTGGCGATGTAGACGACCTCGGTGCCCTCGAGGATGCCCAGGTGCACCGTCTCGTGCGTCCGCTCGTACAGGTCCTCCAGGAACGGGGTGGCGACCTCGATCAGGCTGCGCTCGGTGGACGCCCGCATGCCGAGTTCGAACAGTTGCCCGCTCAGCCGGTAGCCGGCCCGGGTGCGGTCGAGGAGGCGCACCTTGACGAGGTCCGAGAGCAGCCGGTGCAGGGTGCCCTTGGGGATGCCGGTGCGTCGGCCGAGTTCCGCGAGGCTGAGCCCGTGGTCGTCCACGGTGAACGCATACAGCACGGTGACGACCTTGCCGAGCACGGTGTTCGGGTCGATCTGCGCGTCGCCGGGAGCGCCCACCGCATTCCCCTTTCGTCCGGTGACCTGGCAGTTCGGGTCATCCGCCACTGTACGTTCCACTGAGTCGAACGCCACGCTGGCCGGGCGCCGGGCCGCCCGGTGACAGTGGACAGGTCCATTCCCTTCGACCTTCCGGGACCGCCATGACCCCCTCCCCAGGAACCGACCGCATGCCGGCTCCGCCCTCCGCCGCGACGGACGATCCGGCTGTCGATGCGGCGTTCGTCCGACTCGACCACGCGGTACAGACCCGCACGCCCTGCACGCCGGTGCGTGACCTCATCGGCAGCACCGATATCGAGCGCGCCTACGCGGTCCAGACGAAACTGAACGCCGCACGCACGGCCGCCGGGGCTCGGGTGGTCGGTCGCAAGATCGGGCTCACGTCACCGGCGGTCCAGCGGCAACTCGGCGTGGACCGCCCCGACTTCGGTGTCCTGTTCGACGACATGCAGTACACCGAGGACGAACCCGTGCCCTTCCAGCGCCTGCTGCAACCGAAGGTCGAGGCGGAGATCGCCTTCGTGCTCGGGCAGGACCTCACCGACGGCCCGCTCGACGACCGGCGTATCCGCGACAGCGTCGACTACGCCGTCGCCGCCCTCGAGATCGTCGACAGCCGGATCGCAGTGTGGGACATCACTTTCGGGGACACGGTCGCCGACAACGCCTCGTCCGGGCTGTTCGTCCTCGGCACCCGGCGCCGCCGGCTCGACGAGTTCGAACCGATCGACACCGAGATGCAGATGCGTGTCGACGGCGCGGCGGCGTCCACCGGGAACGGCGCGGCCTGCCTGGGCGACCCGCTGCGGGCCCTGGCGTGGCTCGCCGACACCGCCCGCCGGTTCGGCGAACCGCTCCGCGCCGGGCAGATCGTCCTGTCCGGGGCCCTCGGGCCGATGGCGCCCGTCCACCCCGGCTCCACCGTCACCGCGGACATCACCGGACTCGGTTCGGTGACCGCGACCTTCACCCAGGAGGACAACGCATGAGCACCCCTAGAACACAGGTGGCCGTCATCGGCTCCGGCAACATCGGCACCGACCTGATGATCAAGGTGATCCGGAACTCGACCAACCTCGAGATGGGCGCCATGGTCGGCATCGACCCCGACTCGGACGGCCTGGCCCGCGCCCGCCGGCTGGGTGTCCCCACCACTGCCGACGGCGTGGCGGGCCTGATCGGCCTGCCGAACTTCGACGAGATCGGCTTCGTGTTCGACGCGACGTCGGCGCAGGCGCACCGGGCCAACGCCCGGGCGCTCGAACCCTACGGCAAGCGGCTGATCGACCTCACCCCTGCAGCGATCGGCCCCTTCGTCGTTCCGGCCGTCAACCTCGACGCCCACCGGAACGCCCCGAACGTCAACATGGTCACCTGCGGTGGTCAGGCAACCATTCCCGTCGTGGCGGCGGTCTCGCGCGTCACGCCCGTCGCCTACGCCGAGATCGTCGCGTCCATCGCGTCGAAGTCCGCCGGACCCGGCACCCGCGCGAACATCGACGAGTTCACCGAGACGACGGCGCACGCGATCGAGTCGGTCGGCGGGGCGGCCCGGGGCAAGGCGGTGATCGTCCTGAACCCGGCCGAACCGCCGCTGATCATGCGGGACACCGTGTTCTGCCTGATCTCCGAGCCGAGCGCGGTCGTGCACGACGCCGTCCGGGAGTCGATCGAGCGGATGGTCGCCGACGTCGCCGCCTACGTGCCGGGTTACCGGCTCAAGCAGCAGGTGCAGATCACCCCGGTCCCGCAGGGGCAACCGGTGCATACCCTGCTCGCCGGCGGCGCCCCGGCCACCCCCACCCACCAGGTGTCGGTGTTCCTCGAGGTCGAGGGTGCCGCCCATTACCTGCCCGCGTACGCGGGCAATCTCGACATCATGACCTCGGCGGCCCTGCGGTTCGCGGAGGCCGCCGCCGAGACGGACACCGCCCGCGCGGCAGAACTGGAGGCCACCCGATGACGACCGAACTGTTCATCCAGGACGTCACGCTGCGGGACGGGATGCACGCCGTTCGGCACCGCATCACCCCGGAGGACGTGGGCCGTATCGTGGCCGCGCTGGACGCGGCCGGTGTCGACGCCATCGAGGTCGCCCACGGCGACGGCCTGGCCGGCGGCAGCCTCAACTACGGACCGGGCAGCCACACCGACTGGGAGTGGATCGAGGCCGCGGCCGCGAACGTGTCCCGGGCGCGCCTGACCACCCTGCTGCTGCCCGGGATCGGCACGATCCGCGAGCTCGAGCACGCCTACCGGCTCGGGGTCCGCTCGGTGCGCGTGGCCACGCACTGCACCGAGGCGGACGTCTCGGCCCAGCACATCGCCACGGCCCGCGAGCTGGGCATGGACGTCTCCGGGTTCCTCATGATGAGCCACATGGCACCGCCCGCCGAGCTGGCGCGGCAGGCGAAACTGATGGAGTCGTACGGCGCGCACTGCGTCTACGTCACCGACTCCGGCGGTCGGCTGACCATGGACGGGGTACGCGAGCGGGTGCGGGCCTACCGGGACGTGCTCGACCCGGGCACCGAGCTCGGGATCCACGCCCACGAGAATCTGTCGTTGTCGGTGGCGAACTCCGTGGTCGCCGTCGAGGAAGGGGTCACCCGCGTCGACGCCTCCCTGGCCGGGCACGGCGCCGGCGCCGGCAACTGCCCGCTCGAGGCGTTCGTCGCCGTCGCCGACCTGCAGGGCTGGACCCACGGCAGCGACCTGTTCGCGCTGCAGGACGCGGCCGACGACCTGGTCCGGCCGCTTCAGGACCGGCCCGTGCGGGTGGACCGGGAGACCCTCACCCTCGGCTACGCCGGCGTGTACTCCTCGTTCCTCCGGCACGCGGAGGCCGCGTCCGAGCGCTACGGCATCGACGTGCGCACCCTCCTGCTCGAGGTCGGGCGGCGCGCGCTCGTCGGCGGGCAGGAGGACATGATCGTCGACATCGCCCTCGACCTGCTGGGGGAACGTGCCGGCAGCCCGGCGTGACCCGGGGTCCGCACACGCGCCGGGGCGAGTCTGTCGCGAACGACGGACCCGCCCCGGTTCCCTGTGCCGGCGCCCGTCAGACGGCGCCGGTCCGCTTGGGTGTTCCCCAGCTGCTGACATCCACGACCGTTCCCGTCACGGTCGCGGAGTCGTCACGGCACGCGAGGTAGAGGTAGGCGCCGACGTAGTCGTCGGGTTCCACCTCGATCTGCAGCGCGCCGCTGTCGCGCACCATCTGCCGGATCGGAATGGCATCGGCCACGGAGCGGTCGGCGAGCCCCATCGCGCCGGGCCCGCGCAGGTCGGTGGCCATGCCGCCGGGGGCGACCGCGTTGACCCGGACCTCCGGGGCGAGTTCGTACGCGAGCTGTCGCACGAGTCCCACACCGGCGTGCTTGGACGAGACATACAGCGGGCCACCGCCGCCCGGGAAGAACGCCGCGTTGGACAGGGTGAAGATCATGCTGCCGCGGGAGGACTTCAGGTGCGGCGCTGCGGCCTTCGCGCCGAGCAGATAGCCCTTCACGTTGACGGAGAACAGCTCGTCGAACCCGGTCCCGAGTTCGTCCGGCGACGCGTCGAGCAGCGACCGGCCGAAGTCCCAGACCCCGGCGTTGCCGACGAAGGTGTCGAGGGCACCGAACTCGCGCACGGCGAGATCGGCCGCCTCCTGGTTGTCGGCGAACGAGGTGACGTCGCCCGCCAGGGTGCGCACGCCGGTGCCGAACGCCTCGCGCAGTGCGCTGAGCTTCGGCTCCGACCGGTCGAGCACGGTCACGCGAGCGCCGTCCTCGACGAACCGTCTGACCAGGGCGTGGCCGAGCCCGGATCCGCCGCCGGTCACGAGAACCGACCTTCCGTCAAGCCGTCCCACTGCGGGCTCCTTCCTTCAGTTCGTACGCGCCGGGAAGACCGACGTGGATCTCGCCGCCCTCGATCCGGACCGGGTGTGTGCGGACCGCGGTCGTCGCGGGCGGACTCAGGGGCCGGCCGGTTCGGAGACAGAACTTCGCCAGGTGGAGCGGGCACTCCACGACGCAGTCCTCGATCCATCCGTCGGCGAGGGAGTAGGTCTCGTGCGTACAGGTGTCGTCGACGCAGAAGTACTCCCCGTTCGACCTGAACACCGACACCGGCGGACGCGAGTCGAGCCGCACCGCGTCGTCGTCGTCGAGGTCGCCGACCGCGCAGACCCGAACCCACCGCGTGTTCTCACTGGATGTTTCAGCCGTCATCGTCGGATACCTCACAGGAAGATGCTGATGCTGGGGGCGAGGATCGTGGTCTGCTCGAGGACGATCCGGCGCTCGCGGATCTTGAAGGGCAGGGCGCCGCCGTGGTGGCGCAGCACATCGAAGCGCTCACCGACGAACCAGTCCTCGTGCCGCTCGAGGCGGCTGCGGTAGACGCTGAAGTTGCACACCACGTCGAGATCGCCGTCCTCGCGGTGCGCGACGCGGACATTGGTCAGCAACCGCCGGGTGCGCGAGGGGGGCTCCTCCGACCAGGACAGGCCCGAGGTGAGCCGCCGGACCCGGCCCCGCAGGAAGTGGAAGTCGTCGTCGATGAACGCCCCCTCGTCCGGGCCGGAGATCTCGGCGTCGCGTTCGCGGAACGTGCGGGTCATGCGGGTGGGCGCCCAGTAGTGCACGTCCTCCCCGAAGAAGTCGAGCCAGTCGTGGTAGCGGTGGTTGTCGAGGTGTTCCGCCTCGGCGTACAGGAACTGCTCGACCGCGTGCTGCAGATGCACGTCGGCGCGCCGGACGGACGCGGGCGACCCCTCGGTGCTGCGGGTGTCGGTGGTCATCGGTTCTCTCCTGCGTGTTCGGAGCGCGTCGCCTCGTCGGCCCGGCGGAGGATCTCGTCCCACGGCAGGCCGTCGACGAGATCCAGCCACCGCTGGTAGAACCCCCGGGCGGCGGTTTCGCTGTAGACGTCGTTGGACAGACCCGGAAGGCCGTGACTGTCTCGTTCCTCGAATCCCATCCCCATCTGGACGTTCAACTCCGTGCTGCGCGACTTCCACCCGCGCAGCACCTGCTGGACCTCGGTCCAGTTCTCGCCGTCGTCGGTCTCGAAGACCCCGGCCGGGCTGAAGGAGCGCTGGGTGCCGCGCCGCATGCCCGCCTTCGCCTCCGGCGAGGCGTCCTTCGGCACGAAGGTCCATGCCCACACCTCGATCTGGCCGGGCCCGCGCGGATGCCACACCCGCATCGTGTTCACGGGCCCGAGCCAGGAGAAGTTCGGGAAGATCAGATTGTGTCCCCAGACCTTGACGGCGCGGTCGGCGCCGATCCGGCGGAAGACTTCGTCGCGGTTGGCTGTCTGCCACGCGCTGTACTCGGGACCTGCGTGCAGGTCGGGGCCGAATTCGGGGAGCCAGAAGCTGCCCGATCCGTGGCCGTTGCCGGCGAACTGCCGGCCCGGCGCGTCGGGCGGCGGATTGAGCAGGCCGTGGAAGGCCGGATCCTCGTGCAGGGCCAGCATCGCCGACGAATGCGAGATCGCCGCGTGATACATGTCGCTGGCGAACTGCTCCGCCGGCAGCTTCCAGTTGCAGTCGATGACCCACTTCGCGGCGCCCTTGACGAACTCGACACCGTTGTCCCATCGATCGATGGTCGCGTCGAAGTAGTAGGCCATCTCGCCCAAATACTCGGCGAAGTCGGGCACGTCCTCCGACCAGGTGCCGAAGTGGAAGCCCCGGTAGCTCGCGATGCGGGGGACCTTCGTGGCGCCCCAGGAGGACTTGTCGATCCGGTCATGGTATCCGCGTTGCTGCTGCGGCACGTTGATCAGGTTGCCCTCGAGGTCGTACGACCAGCCGTGGTAGGTGCAGGTGAACGCGCGGCTGGTGCCTTCGTCCGAGCGGCAGATCCGCATTCCTCGATGCCGGCACTGATTGAGGAACGCCTTCACCGAGCCGTCTCGCTGGCGCACGACCAGAACCGGATCCTCCCCCATGTAGGTCTGGACGAACGACCCGGGTTTCGGCAACTGACTGTCGTGCGCGAGGAAGAGCCAGGTGCGGCCGAACACCCGCTCGAGCTCCAGTTCGTAGATGTCCGGGTCGGTGTAGACGGTGGGGTTGAGCCGGCCGCCGGCGGGGTCGACCAGTGCATGGATGTCATTCATCGTCGGCTCCCACCGCGACGGCGCTGGGGACGTCGGCGAGAACCTGGTGGCCCCACGTGCTGGCCGACCGGTAGTGGCCGACGGTCCACGAGTCGTCGTCCACGAGTCTGCCGTTCCACCCGTACTCGATGGCGAATCCGGACGGTGTGGCCAGGTAGAACGAGGTCATCGCGTCGTTGGTGTGTTCCCCCAGGGCACGCACGACCTGTCCGGGCGTCTCCATCGCCAGATCGAGCGCACGCCCGACGGAGTCGAGGCGGCTGAGCTCGAGCATCAGATGGCCGATCCCCGGCCCGGGGCCCGGAATGGTGGCGAGGGCCACGGTGTGATGACGCGGATTGCAGTGCAGGAAGACCGCGTTCGTGGGTCCGAAGGCGATGGTGTCGCTGGGGCGGAAGCCCAGCATCGACTGGTAGAACTCGGCGGATCGCTGCGCGTCGGACGCGAAGAGGAACACGTGTCCGAGGCCGAGGTCGCCGGTCACGAAGTCGATTCCTCGCGGTGACACGAACGGCGTGTGGTCGTGCGGATGGCCGAACACGACTTCGATCGAGTTGCCGTCGGGATCCGCGAAGCCGATGAGCCGCTGCACGTTCCGCGCGCGTGCCAGATCGGCGTCCTCGGAGACGGGGACCGAATTCTCGTCCAGTCGGCGCACGAGCGCGTCGAGGTCCGTACTGGTCCGTGTCTCGAACCCGAGGGCGAGCAGGGCGTCCTCGCCGGCGGGACCGTCCTCGACCGTCAGCCGGTACTCGCGCTCGTCGAACCGGAAGCGGGCCTCGGTGGGGTCGTCGGACGGGGCGAGCTGGGCTCCGACGATGCGCGTGCCGAACTCCCTCCACTCGTCGACGGGGCCGCGCACCCGCAGGTATGCAAGAGCATTCACAGTGCTCACGGGACTTCCTTTCCTTGACATCTCAGATTCGGCCGCACAGGAACAGCGTGCTGAGCTGGACGAATCGGTCGGCCTGTTCGATCTGCGCCCAGTGACCGCAGTGCGGCACAATGTGCAGGCGTGCGTTGGGGATTCGCCGGGCGAGCCATTCGCTGCTCTCGGCGGGAACCACGGAGTCCTCGCGGCCGTGGACGAGCAGGACGTCGTTGTCGATCCGCCGCAGCGACGTCTCCGGGACCCGCAGGCCGGGCAGACCGGGTCCGGGCCCGGGAAGCCCGAAGGTGAGGAGGTGGGATCGGCGCACGTCGGGCCGCAGCGCCGTCTCGAGCCGGTCCCGGGCGATCGCGTCGATCTCGGCGCCGAACAGGTCCGGGTCGTAGAGCATGTACGAGATCAGCTGCTTCATGCTCTCGAGCGTGGGGTCGTTGTAGAACTCGATGAGCTTGAGCAGTTCCCCGGTCGGAGCGGTGTTCCCGCCGCCGCCGGCGCCCATGCCGACGACCTTCCCGATCCGCTCCGGCGCGGCGGTCAGCATGTTCAGGGCGACGACCCCGCCCAGGGAGTTCCCCACGAGGTGCACCCGGTCCAGACCGAGGGCGTCGAGCAGGGCCAGGTTGCTCAGCACGAGCTGCCGGACACGTCCGCTCGGGGGGAGCTCGGCGGGGTGGCTCGAGTCGCCCCAGCCCACCTGGTCGATCACCAGGCAGTCGTAGTCGTCCGCGAATGCCGGAACGGTCGCGGCGTAGTTCGACAGGCCGGTCGCGCCGGGTCCCGATCCGTGCAGGAACAGGATCGCCTCCCCGGTGCGCGGGCCGGCCCGGTTGAGGCGGATGCGGAAGCCGCCGGCCTCCACGTCCGAGGTCTCCATCGTCGTCGTCATCGTCGTCCTCTCTGCGTGCGGTGGGGCACAGGCTTCGACGCGGTCCGGGGTGCGCGGCAGCCGCGCCCCGGCCCGGCCGGATGTGGATGGGAAGAATGGTCCGGTCTGTCGCGGATCACCCGGCGACATCGGCGGCGCGCGGGGCGCCCGAACGACCGAGTTGCCGGGCCACCCGGCGCAGATCGGTACCCGCGGACCGCAGAACCTCGTCCGGGACCGCACTTCTGTTCTCCGCCAGGATTTTTGCCGATCGCACGTCGCGTGGCTCGTCCAGGGCGGCTGCGGCGGCGATACGTCCGTCGCGCACCCAGAAGGCCACGAATCCCGGTTCGGTGGTGGACTCCCGGACGACCACCCGGTCGCCGGGCCGGCCGCGCCCGTACATCTGCAGGGTGTGCGCGTACTGGTGCGACCAGAAGTAGGGGATCTCACGATTGACGGTGGCCGTGCCGGCCATCGAGGCCCCGACGGCCGCACCGTGCCGGCGGGCCACGTCCCAGT
>SWCF01003669.1_pt1 | contig 16194 bp, 19 predicted proteins | sample 4690081 | NCBI WGS metagenome assembly SWCF01 (sample SAMN10267280, study PRJNA491770) | bioreactor metagenome | isolation source: DHS bioreactor inoculated with | place: Japan: off Shimokita Peninsula
GGGGGCCCGGACGCCGGCAGTGCATTGCTCGAAGAGCTTCTGGTCGATCTCAACAAGCGTCTCGATCGCGGCGACGGCTACAGCATCGACAAGTTCGACATCCCCGAGGACGGCGATGAACCGGCGGCGGAGATGTACCTGCTGTTCCATCCCGATCCCCCCACAAGCGTTCGGGAGATCGATGACGACGGCAATCGGTCGAGCATCTATTTTCGGCCGCCCGGAGAGGCGATGATCGTCTACACGCCATCGACCGGGCGGGTCCATGTCCGTGCCGGCAACCGAAAGCTCAGGCACACAGTCGCCGAACGCTTCATCGAGACTGCTCTCGAGCAGACCTACTCCAACCAGCCCGTCGATTTTCAGGCGTACGACATTTCGCAGTTCCTGCAGGGGCTCGATCTTGAACCGCCGGAACTCGACGACGTGGTGATCGACCGCGCGCAGGTGATCCGGGCCGACATCAGCATCGGCAATCTGGCAAACCGTCTCTCGCTTTCCACCACGATCGACCAGGACATCTCCGAAATTATCGACAGCCAGCCGGGCCTTCCGAAGATTTTTGAGCGGGCGCTCGCAATCCGTTTCGTCGAGATTGCGGTCCGGTATTTCCGCGCGGGACGGGATGAGGCGCAAACCCTCAACTTCACGCTCACCGACCGCAACACGAGCAGCCTTCTCAGCATCGACGACCCGTTCGAGCGCGTTCTGGGGCATCGCTTGCTCAGACACTGGAACATCCTCCGTGATGGTCGCGCACCGGGCGATGAGGAGAGCATGGCGGTCATGCCCGCCTTGCTGGCCATCTGGGACATCGGAGCTGACAGGGTTACCGGCGCATGGCTCCAAGCTCGCGGTGTCGATCCCGGCCTCCTGACCGATCTGGGCTTCCTCGTGCCGGCCGGCTGGGAAGGGGACGATCTGATCGACGATGAAGACGAGGTCGGTCCGGTCGCGGCCGAAGTGGACGTTCGGGTCGACAAGGGAGATGCGGAGGAAGGCGACCGAAAGGTGGCCGACCTCAAGGTCACCGAGGGACAGGCGACGTCTGCGGGCGACCCAGATCGCTACAGGATTTATCGGGTGCGCGACGGCTGGGTCGCGCAACACCTGAAGGCACGTCTCGAACAAGTGCTGGATGCGCCTGCAATTGAGAAGCTGACCGATTATCTCCTCTACCTCGGAACGCTCAGTGTCGATGGCGGCGATGTTCCGATCTACCTTGCGCGTGGTCTCGACCGGGAGAGGGTCCGGTCGGCTGTCGATACGGAACTTCGGGCGCGCCACAACCTCGGCATTGGACTGGTCCTTCAGGCCGGCAAGGCTTCCGGGCCGTGTTTGGCGGCAAACGTCTTGGCGCCGCTTGCCGAGCAGATCGACGATAACCAGTCCGAAATCGCGTTGGTCGCAGACAAGCTCCGGTCCGTGTTTCGGCGACATCGGATATTGGCCCGTGGAGGCATGACGGTCGGACTCACCCGTAGCGGCGATGAGATCGCGACCCTCTTCGTGCCAGGGAAAGGCACCATCGACATCAAGGGCGAAAACCGCATCCAGGTCATTCAGCGGCTGGTCGATGCCCACAACAATGGCCCGATGCCAGTGGCGACCAAGGATCTTGTCAAAGGAATCGCCGAAGACCAGTCCCTGTCGAACATCTTCAAGCAGCCGCTGTGGGACAAGCTGAAGGCCAACTTTCTGAGAAGTCTCGGCGCCAAAGGGCCTTGGGAGATCGCTATCTGACAGCTGGCTCCGATCCGGCTCCGATTGGGGGGTCTGACGGGCTCCGATTCTTCAGGCCAATGGGAGTGCTCCATCGATCAGAGGAGCACCCCGATGCCGACTCCCTTTCCCCCGCGCCAGGCAGCCCCGACGAGCTGGTCCGGCGCCGCGAAGACCAAGCCCACCACCCACGACTCGGAATGGCGCTGCACGCGCTGTGACAAGCTGCTCGGCGTCTGCCGGGACGGCCGCATGCACCTGCGCTTCGCGCGGGGGCACGAGTATCTCGTGGGCTTTCCGGTTCAGGCCACCTGCCGCGGCTGCGGCACGCTGAACAACGCAACCGCCCCCGCGCGCTGACCCGCGCATTCACCCAATCCCCTGAAATCGCAGAGACGCGCGACGTCCTGACCTGGCCACGAGAAGGCGCCGGACGCCTGGCCGCAAGGCAGGCGTCCGATGTCCTTTGCGTGGCACGAGATCCGTGATCACCTCATGCATTCTTCTTCCAACCTTCACTTCCAGCGCAGTTTCGACGCCGTCCGGCGTGCGCAGGCTGCCCTCACACCGTTCCGGGATCCGGCGGCCCTGCTGGACGGGCTGCATCGCACGACCGGCGATCCGGCCCGGAAGAACGTGATCCTCGCCGCGCTGGTCGGGGCGGCGCAGGGCGACGGGCCCACGTCCGACTCCGCCCTGACGGTGCTGTTGCTGGCGCTCTGGCCCGGCCTCGACGCCATCCGGCGCCGGTCGATCTGGCGCAGGCTCGGCACCGCCGACGAGGTCGCCTCCGACGTGCTGGCGCGCACCACTGAGGCGGTCCGCGGCCTCGACCTCGGGCGCGTCAACTGGATCGCGGCCACGGTCCTGCGCAACGTCGAGCGCGACATGATCCGCGTGCGCCGGCGCGACACGGCGCGCGAACATCTCGCCAGCAGCGCCGATCCCGATGAAGTGGCGGACAGCGGCGACAGCGGGATCGGCGCGGCCGGGTACGCGCGGCTCAACGGCGCCGTGCGGAAGCTGCTCGGCGACGACGCCCTGCTGGTGATCCGCGTAGCGATCGAGGGCTTCTCCCAGGCCGAGGTCGCCGTCGAACTGGGTCTGACCGAGGCCGCCGCCCGCAAGCGGTACCAGCGCGCGATGCGCCGGCTGCACGACGCCCTCGAGGAAATCCCCTGAACCGATGTCCCGATCCGGTCCCGCCGGTGGCTTTTCCCATTCGAGCGCCGCGAGCGCCTTCCCTCCAACCGAAAGCAGACACGCATGAACCGCACTGCCGATCTGTCGCTCGAGGATTTCAGGCGTCTTCCGGGGCTCTATCGCCGCTGGGAGCTGACCGAGGTCTGCGAGCCCAACCGCAACTATCAGATCGAGGACGCCGGCACCCACGCCGACGGGACGCCGCTGCTGGCGATCTACGTCGCCGAGCCCGCGCCCGACGTCCGCGAGGCCGCGTGATGCGCCTCCTCGATCACATCATCTCACGGAGAACCGCCATGCCGGACCAGCCGGACGATATCACCCGTCTTCGCGCCGCGAGCTACGCCCTCGAAGACCTCCCCGAAACCATCTCCCTTCCGCAGCGCGCCGGTGACGAGCCGCGCGAGCCGCTGCCGGTCGTCGAGGCGACCGTCGACGAGATCGCCTTCGCGATCGTGGAAGCGGAGCGCGAGAGCACGGCCGCCTACCGCCGCGCCGATGCGTTGAAGCGGCTCTACAAGCTCGCCCGCGAGGCGGGGTGCATCGGCGCCGACCGCGCCGCTACGGCGGTGATGAAGAAGGAGGGCCAGTGATGGCCCTTCCCATCATCGGCGCCGACGAACGGCTCGCGCAACGCAAGGGCATCAAGGGCGTCATCTTCGGCCGGTCCGGCATCGGCAAGACCAGTCTGCTCTGGACGCTGAATGCCTCGACCACGCTCTTCCTTGATCTCGAGGCTGGCGATCTGGCGGTCGAGGGGCTGGAGATCGACACGCTCCGGCCCCGCACCTGGAAGGAATGCCGCGATTTCGCGGTGTTCATCGGCGGGCCGAACCCGGCGCTGCGCGAGGACCAGCCCTACAGTCAGGCGCATTTCGACGAGGTCTGCGGGCGCTACGGCGATCCCACGGTGATCGGGAAGTACGAGACCGTCTTCATCGACTCGATCACCGTGGCCGGGCGGCTCTGCTTCCAGTGGTGCCGCGGCCAGCCCGAGGCGCTCTCCGAGAAGACCGGCAAGCCCGACATCCGTGGCGCCTACGGGCTGCATGGCCGCGAGATGATCGGCTGGCTGACCCACCTGCAGCACACGCGCGGCAAGCATGTCTGGTTCGTCGGGATCCTCGACGAGCGGCTCGACGACTTCAATCGCAAGGTCTTCCAGCCGCAGATCGACGGCAGCAAGACCGGGCTCGAGCTGCCGGGCATCGTGGATCAAGTCATCACAATGGCCGACATCCCGGATCCCGGCGGCCAGCCTCAGCGCGCGTTCGTGTGCCAGACGCTGAACCCATGGGGCTATCCGGCCAAGGACCGTTCCGGCCGCCTCGACAGGGTCGAGGCCCCGCATCTCGGCCGGCTGATGGAGAAGATCCAGCGCCCCGCGGCGCCGGCCTCCGAACGCCTGACCTGGCCGCCGGTGACCCCGGCCGATCCCGCCGCCGCGCAGGAGCCCGGCCATGGCTGAGCGCCTCTCGCCACCCCCGGTGTCCCGATCCGGTCGCCGGGGTGGCTTTCCCCTTCTGACGCCTCTGCGCGTCCCATCCTCCAACTGAAAGGAGCCGCGCAATGTCCGGACCCTGGAACGACTTCAACTCCGCGCAATCCAACACCAACGTGATCCCGAAGGGCACCCTCGCCAAGGTGCGCCTGACGCTCCGCCCCGGTGGCTTCGACGACCCCTCGCAGGGCTGGACCGGCGGCTGGGCGCGCCGCGCCGCCACCGGCGCCGTCTATCTCGACGCCGAATACACGGTGCTCGAGGGGCCCTATGCCCGGCGCAAGGTCTGGTCGCTGATCGGCCTCTACAGCCCGAAGGGCCCGGACTGGGCCAACATGGGGCGCGGCCTGATCCGCGGCATCCTCAACTCGGCGCGCGGCGTGTCGGACAAGGACAACTCGCCAGAGGCGCAGGCGCGCCGCCGCATCAACGGCTTCGGGGATCTCGACGGGGTCGAGTTCATCGCCCGCATCGACATCGGCACCGACACCAACGGCGAGGACAAGAACGAGATCCGCAATGCCGTCACGCCCGACCATCGCGACTACGCCGCGCTGATGGGCACGGTCGCGCCGCAGTCCACTGCCGCCCCGGCGCACGGGCACGCCCCGCAGCAGCCCGCCACGGCCACCCAGCCCAGTCAGCCCGCGTCCGCCCCCGGCACCGCCGGTCGGCCGAGCTGGGCGCAGTAAGGGGGAGAGCGGCCATGCGCCTGCGCCCCCGCCAGAAGACCTTCGTCGAGCGCAGCGTGGCTGCGCTCGCTTCCCGCGGCAACACGCTGGGCGTGGCGCCCACCGGTGCGGGCAAGACCATCATGCTCTCGGCGGTCACCGGCGAGATGATCGCAGACGGCGCGAAGGCCTGCGTGCTGGCGCATCGCGACGAGCTGACCGCGCAGAACCGCGCCAAGTTCCAGCGCGTGGTGCCGGGCGTCGCCACATCGGTGATCGACGCCACGGAGAAGTCCTGGGGCGGCCAGGTCGCCTTCGCCATGGTGCCGACGCTGGCGCGGGCGTCGAACCTCGCCGACATGCCGCGCCTCGACCTGCTGGTCGTCGACGAGGCGCACCATGCCGTCGCCGACAGCTACCGCCGCATCATCGACCGCGTGCGGGAGGCCAATCCCGACGCCCGCATCTTCGGGGTCACGGCGACGCCGAACAGGGGCGACAGGAAGGGCCTGCGCAAGGTCTTCGACAATGTCGCCGACCAGGTTCGGCTGGGCGAGCTGATCGCCTCGGGCCACCTCGTGCCGCCGCGCACCTTCGTCATCGACGTGGGCGTGCAGGACGAACTGCGCTCGGTCCGCAAGACCATGTCGGATTTCGACATGGCGGAGGTGGCGGGCATCATGGACCGCGCCCCCGTCACCGACGAGGTGATCCGGCACTGGAAGGAGAAGGCAGGCGACCGGCAGACCGTGGTGTTCTGCTCCACCGTCGCGCACGCCGAACACGTCACCGACGCCTTCAGGACGGCGGGCGTTTCCGCCGCGCTGATCCACGGCGATCTGGCGGCCGAGACGCGGAAGGCGATCCTCGCCGACTATGCGGCGGGCAGCATACGCGTCGTGGTCAACGTGGCCGTGCTGACCGAGGGCTGGGACCACCCGCCCACCTCCTGCGTCGTGCTGCTGCGGCCCAGTTCCTACAAATCCACGATGATCCAGATGGTCGGGCGCGGCCTGCGCACCGTCGACCCCGAGGAACATCCCGGCATCGTCAAGACCGACTGCGTCGTGCTGGATTTCGGGACGTCGAGCCTCATCCACGGCACGCTGGAACAGGATGTCGATCTCGACGGCAAGACCGAAACCGGCGAGGCGCCGACCAAGACCTGTCCGGCTTGCGAGGCGGAGATCCCCCTGGCCGCCGCCGAATGCCCGCTCTGTGGCGAGGCGTTCCCGCGCGAGGATCTGGATGCGGGCGAAGGCGGCGGCGCCGCGCCGCTCTCAGGCTTCATGATGACGGAAATCGACCTGCTGAAGCGGTCCAGCTTCGCTTGGGTCGACCTCTACGGCACGGACGATGCGCTGATGGCCACGGGCTTCGCGGCCTGGGGCGGCATCTTCTGGCTGTACGGGGTCTGGTACGCCATCGGCGGCGCGAAGGGCGAACGCCCCCATCTGCTGGGTGTTGGCGAGCGCACCGTCTGCCTCGCGCAGGCCGACGACTGGCTGAACACCCACGAGACCGACGAGAGCGCCTTCAAGACCCGCTCCTGGCTGCGCCAGCCGCCGACCGAGAAGCAGCTGCAGTACCTGCCGCCCGAGTGTCGCAATGACTTCGGCCTGACGCGCTACCGCGCCTCGGCGCTGATGACCTTCGGCTTCAACAAGCGCGCCATCCGCCAGCTGATCGATACGGCCGGCAGCCCCGAACGGAGGGCGGCATGACCCATGACCGCCTTCACATCCATCAAGGCCGAGGACCGGCGGCGGCTCTGGCATCCGCGTGGAACACTCTGTGCTGTCTGCCGGCAACCCACCCGTGGTTTTGGCTGGTTCGATCCGCACCGAATGAGGCGGCCCCGGCCGTCGGTCTGGTTCTGCTCGATGCCCTGCCAGTCCTTCTGGACGCGCTTGGCCAGGGCGCGTTTCGCCATGGTTGACCTGACCGAGGAAGAGCGCGCCGCAATCACCGCCGCCATGAAGCGCGTGGCGCTGCTGATGGACGAGATCGGCTGGGCCACCCCGCTTGCGGATCTGACCGAAGCACAGGTGCGCGCGCTGATCGAGGAAGCCGTCGAGGGCTTCCGCGAGGCCATGTCCGACATCGCCCGGGCGCAGACGCCGGAGGTGCCGTTTTGACCCTCGATTACAATCATCGGCCGAGTTTCGCAGAGCGGGTCAACGCCGCGGTCGATCGGGCGCTGACCGCCGATCAGGCCACGCGGCCGCCCCGCGACTATCTTGGCGGATCCCGCCTCGGCCATGCCTGCGAGCGCGCCCTGCAGTTCGAGTTCACGGCGACGCCGAAGGACGAGGGCCAGGACTTCAGCGGCCAGTCCCTGCGCATCTTCGCGATCGGCCACGCGCTCGAGGATCTGGCCGTCGCCTGGCTGCGCGGCGCGGGGTTCGACCTCTACACGCGCAAGGGCAACCGGCTCGATGGCGGCCAGTTCGGCTTCTCCGTCGCGGGCGGGCGCATCCGCGGTCATGTCGACGGCATCATTGCCGCGGGGCCCGAAGGTTTCGGTCTCGCCGTTCCCGCACTCTGGGAATGCAAGACGATGAACGCGAAGAACTGGCGCGCCTGCGTCAAGGACGGCGTGACGAAATCCAAGCCGGTCTACGCCGCCCAGATCGCGCTTTACCAAGCCTACATGGAAGGGACGGTCCCCGGCATCTCGGCCGCGCCCGCGCTCTTCACCGCGATCAACAAGGACACCGCCGAGCTTCACCATGAGCTGGTGCCCTTCGACGCCGATCTCGCGCAGCGCATGTCCGACCGGGGCGTGCGGATCCTGCAGGCGACCGATGCGGGCGAGCTGCTGCCGCGCGTCGCCACCACGCCCGACTTCTTCGATTGCCGCTTCTGCCCTTGGTCCGAGCGCTGCTGGAGGCTGCCGGCATGAGCGACGACGGCATCCTGCATTTCAACCCGTGGATGGACTTCAACGACGGGCCACCGTCCGAGAACCCCTTCGGCTGCGACCCTGATCCCGAGCAGATCGCCGTGTTCCTCGACACCGTGTTCAGCTGGTGCGAGGGGCTGATCCCGCTACGCGGCTTCGTCGACAAGGGTCAGGGCCGGGACGGCAAGCCGCACAACATCTGGATCCCGGCCGACGACAGCGCGCCCGAGAAACTCGCAACCTTCGCCGGATGGGCGAACCGCGAGGGTGCCGCCGTCTATGTTATCCCCGGCACGGTCGAGGAACAGGGCCAGGCCCGCGCCGCCGACGTGCTGCAGATGCAGGCCGTCGTCGTCGATCTCGATGCGGGCGATATCCCGGCCAAGCTGGACCATGTCACCCGCCACCTAGGCCCGCCCACGCTCATCATCGAAAGCGGCGGGCGCACGCCCGAGGGCGCGGCCAAGCTCCATGTCTGGTGGAAACTGACCGAACCCGTCGAGGGCGAGGATCTGGCCACCCTCTGTCGTCTGCGCGGCGACATTGCCGTGAAGGTCGGCGGCGACACGCATTTCCGCTCGGCGCACCAGCCGATCCGGGTGCCGGGCACGGTCTATCACAAGCACGGCCATCAACGCCTCGTGCAGATCCGCGAACACCGAGCAATCGAGGTCGATCTTGCCGATTTCACCGAGAGGGTCGCGGAGATGCCGCCGCTGCCCGGCGTGGGCTTCGCCAGCGACGTCTCGGCCCCGCAGGCCAAGCCCGGCATCGACGCGGTGCTCACCACGCCGGTGCGCGAAGGCGCGGTGGACGACTGGTCCCGCTTCCAGGGGGCCAGCGCCGCCATCGGCCATTACGTACGCCTCGTCCACGAGGGCCGCCTCGATCCCTTCGCGGGCTGGGAGGCGATCTGCGGCTACAACGCCGCCATGCTGCGCCCGTCCTGGCCACTCGATCGGCTGATGGTCGAGTCCGAACGCCTCTGGCAGCTGCATGTGAAGCGCAATGGCCCGCCGCTCCTGCGCGCGGCCCGCGTCGACGCCTCGGCAAGCCCGCTGCCGACCTTCAGTCTCGGCGCTCTGCTCGACGACACCAGTCCGATGCCCGAGGACATCATCGGGCCGCGCGTGCTGACGCCGGGCGGGCTCCTTGTGCTGGGTGGCGCGCCCAAGGTCGGCAAGAGCGACTTCCTGATCTCCTGGCTCGTGCACATGGCGGCAGGCGTGCCGTTCCTCGGCTTCACGCCGCCCCGGTCGCTGCGCGTGTTCTACCTTCAAGCCGAGATCCAGTATCACTACCTGCGCGAGCGCATGCAGCAGATCGCGCTGCCCGCCACCGTGATCGCCGCCGCGCGCGACACCTTCATCGCCACGCCAAAGCTGAAGCTGCTGCTCGACGCGGAGGGCGTCGCCCGCGTGGCCGAGGCGATCCGGGCGGCATTCCCCGACGCGCCGCCCGACATCATCGTCATCGACCCCATCCGCAATCTCTTCGACGGCGGGCCCGAGGGTGGCGGCGAGAACGACAACACCGCCATGATGTTCTTCCTGAAGGACCGGGTCGAGCTCCTGCGGGAGGCCGTCAATCCGGACGCGGGCGTCATCCTCGCCCATCACACCCGCAAGGCCAGCAAGCACCAGGTCAAGGACGATCCCTTCCTCGCGCTCTCCGGCGCAAGCGCGCTGCGCGGTTTCTATACCTCGGGGTTGCTCATGCACCGGCCCGACGAGGACAGCACCGTCCGCAGGCTGGAAATCGAACTGCGGAACGGCCCCGCGCTGCCAGGCAAGCTCATCGACAAGGTGAAGCGGGAATGGGTCGAACTGAACCCGTTGAACGAGCGCCTTGTGCGCAAGGAGGTCGGCGCCAAACTCGATGCCGAGCGGCTGCGCAAGCACGATGTCATCCTCGGCATGCTGCTGGATGAGGCTGCGAGCGAGCGCCTCTACACCGCGATGCAGTTCGCCGAGACCTTCGAGAACCGTGGCGGTCTGGGCAGCAAGCACACCATTCGCGAGCGGCTCAGCGTGCTGGCGACCAAGGGCTTCGTGAAGTTCCTGCGCGACCCCTCGGGGTTCGGCTTCCCCGTCACCCGGTCGCGGTTCGGCTACCTCTGCGTCGAGGGGATGCAGTTCGGCGCGCCCGTCGAGGAGGTCGATCCGGACACCGGCGAGGTCACCACAACCGCCCGTCCGATCCTGCCCAGCCACTTCAAATGCCCCCAATCCGGGCTCTGCCTGCAGGTCGAAAACCCCGCCGTCTGGGTCTACCCGGAGGGGCTCGAAGACGACCTCACTCATATGAGTGAGGCCTGACTCATATGACAGCGCCAACTGTGCACTCTATGAAATCAACGGGTTACGGGCAAATAAGAGTTAAGTCCCTAACTCATGCCCGAAGACTTCATGAAGTCTTATTCCCCAATGATTTCAGCCACTTGAACACCTCGGAACAGTTAGGTGTCAAACCCCCATACTACGTATGGGAGGGCCACCCCACAGGGTTGGCCACTCCTCCCATACGTCCGGGCCAGCCGCGCGCGCCGCCGTGACGGTCTGTTGTGCTTCCCGATCCGACGACGGCGGCCCCGTACCGCCAAGCACCAGACCGCCGTCGTCTTCCACCACCACAGGCCACCGGCAAAGGAGACCCATCATGGCTCAGCCGACTCTGATCCCGATTTGCGACGGCGCAAGGTTTGAATCGCTGCCGCTCGACACGCCCCGCAACCGCTGCATCCTCGCACTCGACCTCGGCACCTCGACCGGCTGGGCGATCCGCGGCCACGACGGCCTGATCACCAGCGGCACCGTCTCGCTGCGCCCCGGCCGCTTCGACGGCGGCGGCATGCGCTACCTGCGCTTCACCAACTGGCTGACTGAGATCGATCGGCTGTCGGGGCCCGTCGGCGCGATCTGGTTCGAGGAGGTCCGCCGCCACGCGGGCACCGACGCCAGCCACATCTACGGCGGGCTCATGGCCACGCTGACCGCATGGGCCGAGCTGCGCGGCGTGCCCTACGAGGGCGTCCCGGTCGGCACGATCAAGCGTCATGCCGCTGGCAAGGGCAACGCCGACAAGGCCGCCATGGTCGCCGCCGTCCGCGCCCGCGGCTTCAGCCCGGCCGACGACAACGAGGCCGACGCCATCGCCATCCTGCTCTGGGCGATCGAGACGAAGGGGGGTGTCGCATGAGATGGCACTCCCATGGCTACGGCGGCCGACGCCGGGATCCCGATCAAGTCAAGCGCGAGGGCTGGCAGGAACAGGGCGTCCTCGCGGTCTCCCCCGATGACGACCGCCTCACCTGGCCCGAGCGTGAACTTGTCCGCCAGCTTGGTGAGAAGCTATACGGCCCGCGCCCTTCCGACAGGGAGGCGCGCCATGGCTGATCGCGAATGGACCGCCGACTGCGTCGCCGATCATTTCGAGGAGGCGTTCCGCACCCTGCGCAAGCTGCCGCCGGTGAAGGCGCAGGGCTACTTCAACACCTGGCCCGACATCGTGCGGACCAGCCGCGAGATCGCGGCGATGGAACCCCAGCCGATGCGGGTCTGGCCCTCGGCCGCCGCGATCACCCGGCTCGAGCAGACCTTCGACTGGGTGCTCTGGATCGAGGAGGCGGAGCGCAAGCTGGTCTGGTCCCGCGCGGCCCGCGTGCCGTGGAAGCAGATCAGCGGTGAGCTCGGTTGCGACCGCACGACCGCGTGGCGGCGTTGGCAGCTGGCGCTGACCAAGATCGCTGCGCGCCTGAATGCGCAGTGACTCCAATGTGTTGCAACACTTTTTCCTTCGACATCTGCAACAGATCCATGCTATTCCGAAGGCAAGATGGGGAGAGTGCGCTGGAAAGCTCGCTCTCCCCTTTGCGTTGACGGGGGCCTTCTGGACCCCAGCATCCAGCGAGGGTCCGGCCGGGGTCCAGCCCGAGGCAGTTTCCGGTTCCTTCCTGGGCGTTTTCTTATGCTGGCGGGCGAAGCGCGGGACATCGCCAGCGACAGGGCCGGATTTTTGGGAAGCCACCCGGAAGCCGGAGCCACGCGCGCCCCGCGCAAACACCAATGAACGCTGGCCTTCCAACCGGACACCGCTGGTCGCCGCTGGACTCCGTGTGGGGTCCAGCCCGGCATCCGGAGTCCGGAAGCCACCGGCATCCAGCCGACCGAGGAAACTTGCCCACCATGACGCTGAGCTTCGCCCCGGACGCGATCGAGACGTGGCCGCTGGCCAAGCTCCAGCCCTACGCGAAGAACGCGAAGGCGCACGGGCCGGACCAGGTCGCCAAGATCGCCGCCAGCATGGCCGAGTTCGGCTGGACCGTGCCCTGCCTCGTCGCCGAGGACGGTGAACTGATCGCGGGCCACGGACGCGTGCTGGCCGCGACGCAGCTCGGGCTGACCGAAGCGCCGGTCATCGTGCTCGGGCACCTGACCGAGGCGCAGCGGCGGGCCTACCGGATCGCGGACAACAAGCTGACGGAGCTTGGCACCTGGGACGAGGCGCTGCTGTCTGCCGAACTGAACGACCTGCTGGCCGAAGACTTCGACCTGTCATTGGTCGGCTTCTCCGACGGCGAGTTGGACAAGCTGCTGGCCTTCGTGCCGGAGGGGGACGGGCAAGAAGGTGGCGCCGGTGGCTCGGTGCCGCCGGTGACCATCCCCGAACCGCCGCGCAATCCTGCGTCGTGCACCGGCGATCTGTGGGTCCTCGGCGACCATCGCCTCCTCTGTGGTGACAGCACCAGCGCTGACGATGTGCGTCGCCTGATGAACGGCGAGCGCGCGATCCTGTTCGCAACCGACCCGCCGTATCTGGTGGACTACGACGGCTCGAACCATCCGACCCGGAACAAGGATTGGTCGGCGTCCTACGGCACGACCTGGGACGACAGCAGCCAGGGCGCCGAGCTCTACGACGGCTTCATCGCCGCCGCGGTCGCCGAGGCGATCACAGAGGACGCGGCCTGGTACTGCTGGCACGCCTCGCGCCGCCAGGCGATGCTGGAAGCCTGCTGGGAGAAGGCGGGCGCCTTCGTCCATCAGCAGATCATCTGGGTGAAGGACCGCGGGGTGCTCACCCGATCGCATTACCTGTGGAAGCACGAGCCCTGCTTCATGGGCTGGCGCCGCCCGAACCGCCCGCCGAAGGTCGCCGAGCAAACGTTGCCATCGACATGGGCGCTGCCCAGCTTCGCCAAGGACGACCGGCCCGACCACCCGACGCCGAAACCGCTCGACGCCTTCGGGATCCCGATGCGCCAGCACGTGGCGCGCGGCGGCCTCTGCTACGAGCCCTTCTCGGGCTCGGGTTCGCAGATCATGGCGGGCGAGGCCAATGGCCGCCGCGTCTTCGCGATGGAGATAAGCCCCGCCTACGTCGATGTGGCCGTGGAGCGCTGGCAGGCCGAGACCGGCCGCGACGCGATCCTTGATGGCGACGGCCGTACCTTCGCGCAGGTGAGGACCGAGCGGCTGGGCGACGATGCCGAGGCCCGGGCCGATACGCCGGACCCGGATGCCGCCCCCGAACCCGCGCGCAAGCGCAAGACCGCCGCGTGACATGCATGACCTGGCTTTACCTTCCTCCGGACGCGCTTCCGGAGCCGGAGACGTATGCCTCTTCGGCCTCTCGCTCTGTTCCGGCGCAGGTGGTCTCGACCTCGGGCTCACCATCGCCATCCCCGGATATCGTTCTGTGGGCCATGTCGAACGGGAAACCTTCGCCGCAGCCACTCTCGTGGCGCGGATGGAAGACGCGTCCCTGGATCAGGCTGTTGTCTGGGACGACGTTGGAACCTTCGACGGCCGCCCGTGGCGCGGCGCGGTGGACATCGTCACTGCGGGCTATCCGTGCCAACCGTTCTCGGTCGCGGGAAAACGCCGTGGCGCGGACGACCCGCGTCATCTCTGGCCGCATGTCGCCCGCATCATCGGCGAGGTCGAGCCGCCCTTCGTCTTCCTCGAGAATGTCGCCCATCATCTCCGCCTCGGCTTCCCCGAAGTCGCCAGCGGACTGGTCAGCATGGGCTACCGCCTTGCGGCAGGCCTCTTCACGGCGGCGGAGGTCGGCGCGCCCCACAAGCGGGAACGGCTCTTCATCCTCGCCATCCGCGAGGGCGACGAGCTGGCCGACCCCGCGCGCCTGCTCTGGCACCCGGTCGAGTGGCGGGAACCGGACGGAACTGCTGCGACTGTGGCCGACGCCGAGGGCGAGCGCCAACGAGAACCGGCAGACGAAGCCGACGCCGTCGCAGACAGCGGGCCAGCACGGCATGAACCTCGCGACGACAGCCGCGCTGTGGCCGACGCCGCAGACGGACAGCTTTCGCAGCCGGGGCGAAGATCGGAAGCACGAGAAGGGTCTGGACGGCATGGCGCGGGACTGGCCGACGCCGATGGCGAACGACGGCTGCAAGCCGAGCGCGGGCAACCGGCGGACAGCAGACCTGACCTATGCGGCCGGGATGTGGATGACGCCGACGGCGCGGGATCACAAGGACGGGGCGACGACATTGGCGAACACGCCGGTGAACGGCCTGCTTGGCCGCCAGGTCCTGGTGACGCCGATGGCTGGGAGCGATACCTCCGAGCCGCGCCGGACCTTGAACCCACTGTTCGTCGAGGCGCTGATGGGCTGGCCCACCGGGTGGACCGGCTTCGCCTCTGTGGAAACGGCGTGGTCCCTTTGGTTGCGGCGCATGCGCTGCGAACTCTCGCAGCTGAATTGCTGGCCGATGGATGAGGCAGCGGCATGAAGCAGTCCCGCCTCATGTCGCTGGTCGAGTCCGTCGCCAACGTGATCGTTGGCTACGGCGTTGCGGTCGTCACGCAGATCCTGATCTTCCCGATCTTCGGGCTGCACACGACGCTGGCCCAGAACCTGAAGATGGGCGCGGTGTTCACCGTGGTGAGCATCGCACGATCCTTCGCCCTGCGGCGGGTGTTCGAGGCGATCCGATGCGCCATGGACAAGGAACACCAGCGTTAGGCCGACACCACTAACCGGTTTCGAAGTTGCCGCTATACCACTCAGATCCTATGGTTTCTCCGAGCTGGAGACGGTGGCTGATCTAATTTGCCGCCCAGAGATTTGGGATTGAGATTGTAGTGCTGCAGAACCAAGAAGAAGAAGGAAATAGCGACGCCGCCGACTTGCTTCCAGACGGGCTAGAGGCGTTGCGGCGAGAGCTCGGCCTCGGAGATGTGATGGGGTTGATCGAGAGGACTGCGAGATGGGTCGATCCGCGGACATTCGAGTATCTTCCCGTCTGGTATCCAGAACACGCGCGACGAGCCCTGTTCTATAAGGCGAACTGGTCTGAGCCGCAGATGAACCGTAATCGGCAGACGGGCGCGATCATCCACAAATTCGAAGGAAACATTCACGCGAACAAGGCTCTGACGCTCGCACTGGGCCTTCGTGCCGGGGAACGGCCGAACTGGTCATGCTGCCATATATGGGGTGTGGATGATGCCGCTTATCAGATCAGTAACGCCGTGGTGCAAGATCGGCGCTTCTTTTCCTGCGTGGCGAACATGGTCCTTCTCCCCACGCCGCTAAAGGCATTCACGGACGTCATGACCGAAGTAAAGATGATGCTGCGCGTATGCGCGTTGCAACTCTACGGTTGGTCTTGTGATCATGAGGAGGTCGCAGACAACGCGCGGCAGGTGGCGGAATGGTCGGATTGGGGCGCTTACCCGGAAAGCTGGCCGAAGCCTGATCGGCCCTCGCTCCCTCTCGGCACGGCCAAGTTCTCGGCGCGGATCAAGGACGCGGCAGACCGCAGGAAGGCCGTCATTCGCAAGGATCTAGCATCCGCTGGCCCGCACTATCCTCGGGATGATGTCCGCAAGGTTCTCGACTACTGGAACATTTCACTTTGAGACAAAGAAGCCGCCGCCCCGGGGGACGGCGGCAGTTCGACAGGCGTGGCGCGCGACGCTAATCGCGCGGCAGGCTATAGACCCGCCCCCGGTTCTCGACCTTCTCGGAGGTCACCTCGAGCCCGAGCTTCTTCTTCAGCGCCCCGGCCATGGCCCCGCGCACCGTGTGCGACTGCCAGCCCGTCGCGGCCATGATCTCCTCGATGGTCGCGCCGTCCGGCGCGCGCAGCATGGCGATCAGCGTGGCTTGCTTCGTCCCCTCGCGCGGTGTGCGCGTCTTGGGCGCGGCTGCGGGCTCGGTGG
>SWCF01002235.1_pt1 | contig 15863 bp, 13 predicted proteins | sample 4690081 | NCBI WGS metagenome assembly SWCF01 (sample SAMN10267280, study PRJNA491770) | bioreactor metagenome | isolation source: DHS bioreactor inoculated with | place: Japan: off Shimokita Peninsula
GGCGGCGAGCGCATCGGCGACGTGTGCGCCGATCTGCGCCACCTCGAGCGGCGGCAGGGTGTCGGCGATGTTCATCACCTGGGCGAGGCTGCGGGAGGGAAGATGCTCCATGACCAGCCACGGCTCGCCGGAATGGAGGGCGACGTCGTACATCGCGATCGCGTGCTCGTGGGTGAGGCGGGCGGCGATCCGGCCCTCACGCAGCGTGCGGCGGCGGATCTCCTCGGCGGCCCCCGTGGGCAGGCCCACGGTCGAGGTGACCTGTTTGACGGCCACGTCCCGATCGAGCAGGGTGTCGTGGGCGAGCCAGACCGCCCCCATGCCACCGCCGCCGAGTTTGGAGACGAGCCGATAACGTCCGGCCACCAAGTGATCCGGGCCGACGACGCTTGCCGCTCGCTCCTGTTCCGACACCTTCACGAGGGTAGTGGATGCCGCGGGGGGCAGCGCTTGACGGGCGCCCCCGGAATCGGGTCTACTGAAGCTGTTCGAATACATGTTCGAACAACCGCGTCTTCCCCGCGGTTTGTCGGTGGGCCGTGTTATACGCGGCCGGCGCAGGGCGAGGGGAGTTCGTGTGGGCGAGGTGGCCGAGTTTCGGGTCGAGGGTGGGTCGCAGGATCCGGTGGGTCCTTCCCGGCAGGAACGGCTCGAGGCGTTGCGTCGGCAGATCGCCGCGATCCCCGCGAGGGGGGAGAGCGCCCGTCCCCGCCCGGCAGAACCCGCCGCGTCTCCGGTGCCGGCCGATCGGTTGCTCCCGGTGCCCGACCCTCTCGCCCGGCTGCTCCCGGACGGCGGCCTGACTCGTGGATCCGTCGTAAGCTTTTCGGGAGCAACGTCTTTGCTGCTCGGTGTGCTGGCCTCGGCCACCGCCGCCGGTGGGCATGCCGCCGTCGTCGGCCATCGCCGCCTGGGTCTGCTGGCTGCCGCCGAGATGGGGGCCGAGTTGAGCCGGATCGCGCTGATCCCCCACCCGGGGCCGGATCCGGTGGAGGTGGCCGCCGTCCTGCTCGACGGCATGGACCTCGTCGTTCTCGGTCTCGGGGGCGTCGTGGTGCCGCCGTCGCGGGCCCGGGCGGTGGTGGCTCGGGCCCGGAGCAAGGGTGCAGCCCTGGTGGTCACCGACGGCCGGTGGGACGGAGCGCACGTGCGGCTCGAGGCTGCGGTGCACGGTTACCGGGGGCTGTCGGCCCCGGCCCGGGGCAGACTGTGCGGTACCAGGTTCTCCGTGCGTGCCCAGGGACGGTCCTTCCAGCCTCGGTCGGCGCGAATGGACCTGTGCGCCGGTCGAACCGGGGTGGAGTGGCGGCCGGGCGGACCGGCGCAGGTCGGCAGTCCCCGGCCTGCCGAGGTGGCGCTGTGAGCGAACCCCGCCCGGCCCGGGTGGTGGCCCTGTGGTGCCCGGACTGGCCGGCGATCGCTGCCGCCGCGGCCGCCGACCTGCCGCCGACGGCACCGGTGGCGGTGATCTCGGCCAACCGGGTGGTGGCCTGTTCCGCACCGGCCCGGGCCGCCGGCGTGCGACGGGGCCTGCGGCGCCGGGAGGCTCAGGCTCGGTGTCCGGATTTGTATGTTGCCCAGGATGATCCGGGTCGCGACGCGCGGTTGTTCGAACCGGTGGCGGCGGCGATCGATGCGACGGCGCCGGGCGTGGAGGTGCTGCGTCCCGGTCTGGTGGTGCTCGCCGCGCGCGGCGTCGTGCGCTGGTTCGGTTCCGAGGAGGCGGCGGCCGAGCGGCTGATCGACGAGGTGGCCGCCACCGGCGTCGAATGCCAGGTCGGGATCGCCGACGAGTTGTTCACCGCGGTGCTCGCCGCCCGCCACGCCCGCCTCGTCCCGCCCGGAGGGGACGAGGAATTCCTTGCGCCTCTGGGTATTTCGGAGATCTGTCTGGAGCCGTCCCTGGCGGCCCCTGAGCGCGTCGACCTGGTGGACCTGCTGAAACGGCTCGGTCTGCGCACGATCGGGGCGTTCGCCGCGCTGTCGCCGACCGACGTCGCCTCCCGCTTCGGCCCGGACGCCGTCGCCGCGCACCGCGACGCACGGGCACGGCCGCAACGGCCGCCGTCCGGTCGTGCCCTGCCGCCCGATCTGGTGGTGGAACGTCCCTGTGATCCGCCGCTCGAACGGGTCGACTCGGCCGCCTTCGCCGGCCGGGCACTTGCCGCGGTGCTGCACACCCGGCTGGCCGCGGCGGGCGTGGCCTGCACCCGGCTGCTGGTGGCCGCCCGCACCGGCAACGGTGAGGAATTGGCCCGGACGTGGCGCTGCGCCGAGCCGCTGACCCCGGACGGCACCGCCGATCGGGTGCGCTGGCAACTCGACGGCTGGCTCACCGGGCACAGTGCGGCCCGCCCCACCGCCGGGATCGTCCTGCTGCGGCTCGAACCGGTGGAGGTGGTGGCGGCGGGATCGTTGCAGCTGGGTTTGTGGGGCGGGGTCGGCGACGAGGACGAGCGGGCCCGGCGCGCCCTGGTGCGGGTGCAGGGACTGCTCGGTGCCGATTCCGTGTTGGTGGGGGTGCTCAGTGGTGGACGTGGCCCGGTGGAACGGGTGACCCTCGTGCCGCTGGGGGAGGAGTCGGTGCCGGCGACGGATCCGTCGGCGCCGTGGCCGGGCCGGCTACCGCCGCCCGCCCCGGCTGTGGTGCTCACCACCCTGCCTCCCGTTGCGCTCGAGGATGCGGCGGGCACCCCGGTGACGGTGACCGAGCGTGGTCTGCTCAGCGGCGATCCCGACCGGCTGAGCTGGGGCAGCCGCAGCTGGCGGGTGCGCGGGTGGGCCGGGCCGTGGCCGGTGGACGAGTACTGGTGGGATCCGGTGGCGGCGCGGGCGGTGGCACGGCTGCAGGTGCGGCTCGAGGAGTCCCGGGCCCTGCTGGTGATCCACGTCGACGAGCACTGGCATGTGGAGGGCGTCTACGAGTGAGTACGCTCGATGGACGTGGAGACCAGTGTGCTGACGGCCGCGCCGAACGGGGTGGCGATCGCCTACCGGGATTCGGCTCCCAGGACGGGCCACCACCCCGTGCCGGTGCTGCTGGTGCACGGGATGGGCGGCGACGGCCGCACGTGGGACCGGTTCGCCCGGTCACTGCTCGCGGCCGGCCGGCGGGTCGTGGCGGTGGACCTGCGCGGCCACGGACGCAGTGCCCGTGCCGCGTCCTACCGTTTCGACGAGTTCGGCGCCGACGTGCTCGGGCTCTGCGAGCACCTGGGCCTCGAGACGGTCGACCTCGTCGGGCACTCCCTCGGCGGGCACACCGGATCCCTCGTCGCGCAGCAGCGCCCGGGCCTGGTGCGCCGGCTCGTGCTCGAGGAGGCCCCGCTGCCGCTGCGTCCGGGCGATCCGCCGCCGGTGCTCGGTGGGCGTCTGCCGTCGCCGGGCGAACTGTGGCACGCCTCGACGAGCCTGCTGCGCAATCCGCGCGCGACCTTCGCCTTCGACCGCTCCATGACCGGCTCGGCCATCACCCAGTTCCGCGCGCCGAATCCGATGTGGTGGGAACGTCTTGCGCAGATCACCGCGCCGACGCTGATTCTGCGGGGCGGGCCCGGCAGCATGGTCGATCCGACCCGGCTCACGGCCGCGGTGGACGTCCTCGGCGACGTCGCGGTCCACGACTTCACCTGTGGCCACAGCATCCACCGCGACCGGCACCGCGAGTTCGAGGCCACTGTGCTGCCGTTCCTCACCTGAGCTTGACGTTTAACCTGTCCGGCTGACGCCGGCCGGTTCCTGGACGTCGGTTCTGTCGCGTTTGCCCACATGGTGATGCGGTGCGCGGCGGGTGTTCTTCGAACCGAAGGGTCGTCCGGGACCTGGTCGGGAGGGTTTCGGCGCACCGGCCGGAGTGGGCATCGTCCGGTGGATGTGCGGAAACCCGCGACGGACCCGGGCCGGGGTCAGCCGGCCCGGCGGACGTGGTCGCTCCCACGGTCGGCGCAGATCCTCGGCCAGGGACCGGGCGAGCCGCAGCTGGGTGTGCGCCACGATGACGATCCAGGTCCAGCGGTCGGCCGCCTCGGGGCTGCGGATCTTCGGCGCGGTCCATCCCAACGTCTGTTTGAACATCCGGAAGGTGTGTTCGAGGTCGAAGCGGCGCAGGAACATCTGCCACAGTCGATCGAAGTGATCGGCGCCGACCGTCGGGTCCGAGCACCACAGCCACACTGGCGCCGGATGCCGATCCCCGGGCAGATGCTCGACGGTCAGCCGGATCACCGTGCCCTCGACGATCGGCGGCGGGCCCGGATGCGCGGCCCACGCCCCTCGATGAGTAAGCCTGGGGTGCAATCGATTCCACGCTTCCGCCACGGCCGTGCCGTAGCGGTCGGTCACGGTGGCGGTGGTGGTCGCGGGCGGGGTCCAGGTGGTCGGGTCGGCGAAGTGGAACTGCGCCCCGTGCCGCGGTGGGCGCCCGGTGCGGCCCGGCGGTGGTGCCGGGAAGCACAACACCCGGTCCCCGCGCATCCGGCCCAGGATCCGCACCGGCTGGTCGGCGAGAGCGAACGCCAGCCGGGGCAGGTCGTAGCCGGCGTCGAAAACCAGCAGGATGTCCGGGTCGTCGTCGCGGTGGTGGCCGGCCGCCCGGAGGCGGTCGACCACGTTCCGGATCTGGGCGGCGGTCACGGCGGTCGGGTCCTCGTCGGGGTGCAGGCGCACCGCGTCGAGCACCGCCGTCCACGAGGTGCGACCCGGTTCGAGCGCGGCGATGAACGAGTACTGCCAGCCGGGGATCAGCTGCGCCTGTCCCTTGCCGCGGCCGTAGACGTGGCAGAACGACCGCTGCGGGCTCGTCGGGGCATCCGGGCGCAGCCAGGCGCTGACATCGACGGCCAGCACGATCGCGCCGTCGCCGCACCGGGGCAGCGGGAGGGCGGTGACTGTACGACGCAATCGATCCACTTCGATTCGGCCGCAGTTGATTCCGTCGTACAGTGCGCCGTGACCGCGGCGGTGCTCGAGAGTCAGAGACAACTCGACCAGAGTGCGGACCGCACCGCCGGCGCACAGCACCGCGTCGGTCAGCTCGAACAACACGTCACGACGAGTGGTCAGGCAGTCGTAGAACTGCTCCCGGAACACGGCCAGATCGACACGCGCATCGATGCTCGGCTGCCCGCCGACCGCCGTCATGTCGGGCACACTGATACTCACGGCCACCGCCTTCGCCTCGAGAGTTCTGCCAGGAACCTCTCGGATGATCAGGCGGTGGCCGTATCTTCCCTCTGCGACACGCCGGACGTCGCCATCACCGAAGGGGCGGGTCGGAACGCCGCAGGTTAAACGTCAAGCTGAGCACTCGTTCCGCAACGACAGAGCTATTCCAGCCAGATGCGGCGATCGAAGCCGCCGCGTTCGGCGCGCTTGGCGGCAGCCGCGGCAACCACCTCGTCCGCGGTGATCCCGAATGCGGAGAGCGCAGCCGTAAACACCTCGTGCATGTCGGCGAGTTCGCCGAGCCGCTCGTCGTCGCCCCGCGCGTGCCGGAGTTCGTGCGCTTCCTCCACGAGTTTGTCGAGCAGGGCGCAGCGGTACTCGTCCCGATCGAGTACCCGAGTGTGCGCCACCCGACCGTCGGCTTCGATGATCTCGGGAATCCGGTCGCGGACCAGCTTGCCCATCCTGGTTCCTTCCGCTGCGCTACCGTCGCGGGGTGGACGGTACCGGACCACCGACGGATCCTCTCGCGCTCGGTCAGCGCGTCGTCGCCGTCCTCGAGACCGGTGCGCGCACCGCCACCTACAAGCTGGCTGTCCTGTCGGCGCTGGTCGGCTTCTGCGTCGAACACCTGCCGGCGGACCCGGCCGCGGCACTCGACGTGCCGATCGACGCGCTCGCCGAGCGGGTGATCGACCTGTACTGGCCCCAGGTCCGCCCGTTCGACGGGCGTCGGCTCCGGCAGTCGTCGCAGCCCAGGGCTCGGATCCTGACGGCCGTGGAGGCACTGCGCGGCGCCGTGAACGCCGACGGGGTGGCCGGTCTGTCCCGCGCGAGATCGCGGAAGCCGGACCTGTACCGCGAGACCGTCGCGGAGGTCGCGCTCACGCTCGCGCAACAGCCGCTGTACCGGCTGCAGCGGGTGCCGGGCGGACGCGGTGAACCGTTCCTCTACGACGACTCCTGGCTGCACTCCGGGATCACCCGGGCGGCGATCGTCCGGCACGGCGGCGCGATCCGTCTGTTTCCGGGAGTTGCGGCGGCCCTGGCGCGCCTGTCCGGTCTGCTCACTCCGACTCTGGAGATCCTGTGGGTACAGGACGTGCGCCGGTACAACGCCTTTCTCGACGTTCCCGACATTGCGGGGCACCTGTTCGGTCGCGAGCGCGTCTCGCTCACGAAGCCCCGGGTGGCGCTTCGTGAGGCGTTCGGGGCGCGTTGCTTCTATTGTGCGGCAATACTTTCCGAGGGTAGCCCGGTCGACCACGTGCTACCGTGGTCCCGGGTACCCCTCGACGGACTGGCGAATCTCGTACTCGCCTGCGGAAGGTGCAACACCGACAAGCGGGACTCGCTGCCCGCACTCGCCCACACCGAACGGGCGTTGAGTCGGGATCGCGTCGTTCTCGAGCAGCTCGCCGCCGACATCGGCTGGCCGACCCAGTACGACCGCACCCTTGCCGCCGCCCGGGGCCTGTACCGCAGCTCACCCGCGGGCACGCCGACGTGGCAGAGCCGTTCGCGGACCGGGACGTGGGACACGGTTTTTCCGCCCGGATGGGTGGTCTCGGCGGTGCCGGAAACCGGGTACGCATGAACTCGATCGCTCGTCTACGATTCGACGTCATGCGGCTGGCGGAGGCACTCGCCGAACGAGGCGAGCTGAAACGGCGGATCGAGCAGCTCGGCGCCCGGATCGTGGCCAATGCCCGATATCAGGAAGGGGAGGAGCCCGCCGAGAATGCCGGCGAGCTTCTCGAACAACTCACCGACGCCGTCGATCGGCATGCTCTGCTGATCGCCCGGATCAACAAGACGAACACCGCTACCCCGTCGGAGACCGGACCCTCACCGATGCGTTGGCCGAACGGGACGCTCTGCAGACGCGGCACCGTGCGCTGACCGCGGCCGCGGACGCGGCCTCGGGTGGCAAGGATCGATACGGGCGACAGCTCCGGTCCGAACTGGCATACGTCTCGGCGCTGTCGGTCCGGGACCTACGGCGCACCGCCGACGATCTGGCTCGCCGGATCCGGCGGGTGGACCTCGAGATCCAGCGCGTGAACTGGGAGGTCGATCTGATCGACGAGTGATCGTGGGCAGCAGGTACCCGGATCGGAAGCGAGCACACGCCGTGGGTCGCGGTGAATCGACCCGTCTGTATCCTCCGGCGCGCGGAGGGCAGCGCAGCGGGTTCGAGTCCCGCACACGGAGCAGCCCTGCACGACGCACGAGGACACGGTGCACGCCGGCACGGTTCATCACCACGTGCTGATCCGAATCGGGGAGGGCGGGGACGGGGCACCCACGAGCCGTCGGCCGGCTGAAGTGCAGACGCAGTCAGTGTGATGCAAATCACAGTCGCGTCCTCCGGGGTGCCGGCTGCGCCACCGGCGGCACGGAATCCGCAGGACAGGACGCTGTCGAGGCATCGTTGCGGTGTCGGTTCGCCGACAACGGTTTGACTCCCGCGGACGGCGGGAATGGTGTCTGGTTGCCGTCCCCCCGGCTCCGGCGGCGATTGGCAACGACGGGTTGCACGGCCGAAGATGATTGATACCGTCCGAAACACCTACTTCTTCGACGAGAGGAGCGCACATGCGCAGCACGACGAAACGACTCGCTGCCACCGTGATCGCTGCGGGTGTCGGCGTGGGGCTCGGCGGCGGTGTGGCCGCGGCCGCGCCCGAGGGCGGAAAGCACGATGGGCCGGTGCGGTACTGGGCCGACGGTAAGGACGACTGCTCCGTCGACTTCACGATCGAGAACGACACGGCCCTCGAGAACTTCACCATCGACTTCGTCGTCGACGACGAGGTGCCCACCGGCACGGACTACGGCACCGGGCCCACCGGTCGCCTCGCCGGACTGAAGTCCGTCCCCAATGGCACCGTCACCCACAACGTGCGGCTCGGTACTGTCGAGCAGCTTCCGACGTTGCCGAATCCGTTGGCGGACTCGCACGTCGTGAAGTACCGGATGATCCTCGGGCCCGAGCAGGACTACATGGATATCGGCACGTGGCACCAGACGACAATCCGCGGCTGCAACCCGATCACCAGCGGCTCCGCCGGCCTGTGACGGATGCCCCCGCAGCGCGAGCGCGCTGAGCGCCGACCACGTGAAGCGGGTGCCCGGCCGGACCGATCGAGCGGTCCGACCGGGCACCGCGCTGCCGGCCGGACGTTAGGATCGCCGCATGGCACGGACCGCGCACGACCGTCGCCTGCTGGTCGCCGCAGCGGTATTCGCGGTGTCGCAGGCCAACATCGCCCGAGTGCTCGGCCCCGCCGCGCCGGCAGTCGGACGGATCCAGACCGCCTTCTCCGCAGCGGCGTACCGCCGGGTTCTCGACGGACTCGATGCGGACGCTGTCGCGCGGTATCGCCGACACTACTACTGGGACCTGGTGCATCCCTTGATCTTTGCCATCGCACTGCGGGCCGGGGCGCGATCGCTCGCCGACCACCGGCCCGTTCCTGCGCGCATCCGCCGCGCCCTCGCCCTCGCCCCGGCGGTGGCCGCGTCCGCGGACTACGTCGAGAACGTCGCGGGTCTGTACCTGCTCGACCACCGGGACCGCATCACCGACACCACCGTCCGGGCGGCGACAACGGTCAGCACCGTGAAGTGGGTGCTCGCGCTCGGCTCTCTCGCCTACCTCTCCCAGAGCTTCCTCGGTCTGTGGACGCGGTCCGGCCTGCGCCGGCTGGGGAGATGACCATGGCCGACGAGTTGCCCGTCGAGTACTTCCCCGACCGGGAGTCCTTCGCCACCTGGCTGCGTGAGCACCACACCGATTCGCCGGGCATCTGGGTCGCGCTCGCCAAGAAGGGATCGGCGCATCCGTCGGTGAGCTACGCCGAGGTGGTCGAGGAACTGCTGTGCCACGGCTGGATCGACAGTCAGGCGCGCAGGCTCGACGACGACTTCCGCCTCCAGCGCATCACGCCGCGCCGGGCCCGCAGCCCGTGGTCGCAGCGCAACCGCGAACTCGTCGAGCGCCTCGAGGCCGAGGGCCGGCTGAGCGCAGCCGGGGCCGCGGAAGTCGCCCGCGCCCGCGCAGACGGTCGCTGGGAGCGCGCCTACCCCGGCCAGGCGACCGCGCAGATGCCGCAGGACTTCCTCGACGCCCTCGCGGGCAATCCCGCCGCGCGGGCCTTTTACGACACGCTCGACGGTCGCAACCGCTACGCGATCGTCTATCGGTTGCAGGCCGCGAAGCGCCCGGAGACCCGTGCACGCCGCATCGAGGCCTTCGTGCGGCAACTTGCCGAGGGCCGTCGCTTCCACGATCAGCCCGGACGGACACAATGAGCGGGTGAGCCCTGCATTTCCTCCCACCTGCTCCGCGGCCTCTGCGCTCGACGAGCCATTGCCCGGCACCGCCGCCACCGCTCCGGGCTGGGTGTGCCTCGAGATGCCGTCCGGCTGGGGGCGCGACGTCCTCGACGGTACCGCTCTCGGTCCCGACCTCGCCGGCGAGTTCTCGGCCGCGGCCGACGCCGCCGGCGTGCGGCTGCTGTTCATCCGGCGACCCGGACGCGACACGTCGCGTCCCGGCGGCGCCCGCACCGTGTTCCTGGCCCGGTCCGATCCGGGCAGCAGCTGGTGTGAGCGGCTCGAGGTCGGGGAACCGAAGGAACTGCTCGATCTGATCCCGCGCGTCGTCGCCGGTCCGGCACCCGGCCTCGGCCGCGCGGTGAGCCGGCCCGTCGCGCTGGTGTGCGCCCACGGCAAGCGGGACCGGTGCTGCGCTGTGCTGGGGCGTCCTGTGGCTGCGGCGCTGGCCGCGGAGTTCGGCGAGGATGTGTGGGAGTGTTCGCACACCGGCGGGCACCGGTTCGCACCCTCGCTGATCCTGCTGCCCACGGGCTACACCTACGGCCGGCTCGACGTCGCGCAGAGCCGGGACGCCATGGCGGCCGCCGACCGCGGCGAGGTGTACCTGCCGGGGCTGCGGGGGCGCAGCAGCTGGTCCGCGGCCGGGCAGGTCGCCGAGATCGCGGTGCGCGAACGGGTGACCGCGGACGCCGATGCGTTCGTCGTCGACGAGAGCGACGCCGCAACGGTGGTGCGGCACCGCGACGGCCGTCACTGGCGCGTGCGGGTCGAGGCCCGGCAACTGCCGCCACGCCCGGTCAGCTGCGGCGCCGATCCGAAGCCGGTGCGACCACTGGTGGCGATTCTCTAGCGGTGTGCCCTTTGGGCGGTCCCAGCCGCCCAAACGGCACACCGGCGGCGCAGCCGCCTCACCAGTGCACGCCGGGCAGCAACCGGCCGACCCGGCGCAGCACCGCGGGGTTCGGCAGCATCGGACGGGGCAGCGTCCGCAGCTGCGGGGGCGTGTCGGACTTCTCGCCGCGTGCGGCGGGCGCGTCGGGGTAGGCGTGGTAGTAGAGCGCGAACATCCGATCCCGCAGAGCCGGGGCGAAGAGACCGGCGAACTCACCGACGGTGCCGATCGGCACGTCGATGCGTTTGGGCCGCTCGACGAGGGCCCGGATCACCATCTGCGCGGCGTCCTCCGGGCTGATCGCCGGTCCCGGGTTGTACGACCCGGTGGGCTCGATCATGGGGGTCCGCACGAGAGGCATGTGGAGGGTGGTGAACGTGATTCCGTCGTCCCGCGTCTCGGAGGCGGCGACGTCCGCGAATCCTTCGAGCGCGGACTTCGAGGCGATGTACGCCGCGTATCGCGGGGTGCGGGCCTGTACCCCCGCGGTGCTGATGTTCACGATGTGTCCGAAGCGGCGCGCCCGCATGTGCGGCAGCAGGGCCAGGGTCGCCCGCACCGCGCCGAAGTAGTTGACCGCCATGGTGCGTTCGAAGTCGTGCAGTCGGTCCGTCGAGTGGTACAGCCCGCGCCGGATCGAGCGGCCCGCGTTGTTGACCAGCATGTCGATGCAGTCGTGCTCGGCGAGGATCGCCTGCACGGTGTGCTCGACCGCAGCCGAGTCGGTGACGTCACACGGATAGGCGTACGCACTGCCGCCGTCCGCGCGGATCGCGGCGACGACCGCGTCGAGTTCCTCGGCGCGACGGGCGAGGGCGAAGACCACGGCACCCTCGCGGGCCGCGGCGATCGCGGTGGCGCGTCCGATCCCCGAGGAGGCACCGGTGATCAGCACGTGCCGTTCCACGAGCGGTCCGCGCGGATCGTCGCGGCGGGCCCGGTCGGGGTCGAGGTGCTCGCGCCAGTAGCGCCACAGCAGCGGGGCGTACCCGGCGAACTCGGGCAGCGTGATCCCGCTGCCGCGCAGGGCCTCCCGGGTGTTCCGGTCGGTGAACCGGCTCGGGAAGGTCAGCTGGTCGAGCACGACCGGGGGGATGCCCGCCCGGCGCAGCACGAGACGACGGACGGCGTCCAGGCCGGGAAGCGCGCTGCTCGACAACAGCGGACGCACCAGCGCGCCGGGCACACCGGCGACGGGAACGGGGGCTCCCGCCGCGGCGGCCAGCGCCGCGAACACCTCGCGCACCGGCTGTGGGCGCGAGACGAGGTGGAAGGTGCGCCCGTCCGATCCGGGACGGTGCATGAGTTCGACGATCGCGGCCGCGACGTAGTCGACCGGCACCAGGTTGGTGTCGCCGAGGTCGGGCAGGACCAGTGGCAGCCGGGACGGCAGCGCCGCCAGCGCGGCCAGGGCGGGAAAGAAGTAGTAGGGACCGTCGATCTTGGTGATCTCGCCGGTGGTGGAACTGCCCACGATCACCGACGGCCGGTAGATGCGCCGGCGCACCGGACTCGCCCGGACCGCCTTCTCGGCCTCGAACTTGGTGCGGTGATACGGCGACGGGAAGCGCTGGCCCAGGTCGAGGTCGTCCTCGGCGAACGTGCCGCGGTGATCACCGGCGACAGCGACGGACGAGACGTGGTGCAGGGTCGCGCCCAGTTCCAGTGCGAGCGTGATCACCGCGCGCGTACCTGCGACGTTCGTGGTCGCCTGCTCCTCGCCGACGGTCAGGTCGTAGATCGCGCCGAGGTGCAGGACGTGCTCGGCCGGCGGCACCGTGGCGGGGTCGAGTCCGAGTCCCGGTTCGGTGAGATCGCCGAGCAGCGCGTGCAACCGGGACCCACCGTCCAGACGCCTGCGGAGGGCCTCGAACTTCGGCAGCGACGCCGGCCGGACCAGCACATGGATGTCGGCGTCCGGCCGGGTCCCGAGCAGTCGGCCGAGCACGTGCGTGCCGAGGAAACCGGTCCCGCCCGTGACGAGGTACGTGGCCATGACCCGAACCTACTGCAAGGTAAGAACGGATTCTAGTGTCCGATGCCGACCTTCGCGTGCGCCCGCTTCATCCACGCCGGCGCCCACCAGTTCGCCTCGCCCATCAGCTTGACCAGCGACGGCACCAGCAGCATCCGCACCACGGTCGCGTCGATGATCAGCGCGAGGATCATCCCCACCCCCAGGAACCGCATGATCGACAGTCCCGAGATCGTGAACGCGCCGGTCACCACGATCAGCAGCAACGCCGCCGAGGTCACCACCCGGCCGGTGCGCTCGGTGCCGAACCGTACCGCCTCCTCCGTGCTCGCCCCGGCGGCGCGGGCCTCCACCATGCGCGACATCAGGAACACCTCGTAGTCGGTGGACAGGCCGAACACCACCGCCAGGATCAGCACCACGAAGCTCGGCTCCAGCGGGCTGGGGGTCACGCCGAGCAGCTCCGCTCCGTTGCCGAGCTGGAACACCCAGGTGAGCACGCCGAACGTGGCGGCCAGGCTCAGACCCGCCATCGCCACCGCCTTGAGCGGGAGCACCACGGACCCGAATGCCAGGAACAGCAGCACCAGGGTGGAGAGCACCATGACCGCGATCATCGCGGGCATCGAGCGGGCGATCGCGGCATTGCTGTCGTCGACCATCGCCCGGCCGCCGCCGACGAGCAGGTCGGTGCCCGGCGGGGGCGGCAGATCCCGTAGCTCCCGGACGATCTCGCTCGCCTGCGGCGTCTCCTCCACCCCCTGGGCGTACAGCGCCTGCAGGACCACGACGTCGTTCCGCGCGGCGACGGTGACGGTCTGCGCGACGCCGTCCACGTCCGCCGCCGCGCGGGATACCGCCGTGACCGCGACCGCGGCGGGTGCGGAACCGTCGTCGCCCCGCAGCACGAGCGTGACGCCGTTGCCGGTGGAGGGGAACTCGTCGAGCAGTGTCTGGGTGGCGGCACGCGCCGGGTCACCTGCGGGCAGGGCGGTGTACTCGATCTCGCCGAAGGAGGCGCGCAGCAGCGGCGTGGCGAGCAGCAGCAGACCGGCGGTGATCGTCACCGCCACCAGGGCCGGCCGGCGCATCACCTTCGTCACCACCGACCCCCAGAAGCGCCGGGCCCGGGCCTCGCCCCGCCGCGCGGCGCCCTCACGCCACGTCAGCGCGTTGATGCGGTGCCCGAGTATCGCCAGCAGCGCGGGAATCGCGGTGAGCGAGAGCACCGCCGCGCTGAGCACGGCGGCGATCGCACCGAGACCCAGGGACCGCAGCAGTGCCTGCGGGAACACGAGCATTCCGGCGAAGGCGCACATCAGCAACAGCCCCGAGAACATGACCGTGCGGCCCGCGGTGAGCACGGTGCGACGCGTCGCGGAGGCCGGGTCGGCGCCGGAGTCGAGTTCCTCCCGGAAACGGCTGACGATGAACAGGCCGTAGTCGATCGCCAGGCCCAGACCGATCAGCGACGTGACGTTCAGCGCGAACGAGCTCACCTCCGTGTACATCGTGAGCAGACGCAGCGTCGCCAGAGCGCTGAGGACGGCGAGGACCCCGACGAACACCGGGACCGCCGCCGCGACGAGACCGCCGAAGATGAACACCAGCAGCACCAGCGTCACCGGAAGAGCAATCGCCTCCGCGAAGAGCAGATCGCGCTCGAGCCGGGTGGTGAACGCGACGCCGACGACCGAGTTCCCCGCGAACTGCGCGTCGACACCGGGGACCTCGAGTCTCGGGAGCAGACCCTGGAACGTCGTGACGGTGATCTCCGAGCCGGGCTCGAGGGTGACGGCCGCCGCCGCGCTGCCGCCGTCCTTCGACAGCAGCAGCTGCTTCGCCGGTGGCGTGGCCGACCAGTAGGAGTCGACCGAACGGGTGGGTACCTCGGCCGCGAACCGATCGAGCACCGCGGTCACCTCGGGTCCGATGTCGGCGACGGTGCGCCCGGGTGGCGGGGTGTAGATCGCGATGATGTCGGCGGTCTGGGGACCGAAATTGTCGTCCACGATGCGCTGCACCTCGGCCGATTCGCTGCCGGGGTCGTAGAACCCGCCCTGCGAGAGTCGGCCGAACACCCCGGTGCCCCAGACGCCCGCGAGCACGACGACGACGACCGCCAACCCGAGCACCCACCAGCGCCGGTCGACGACGAATGCGGCCCAACGGTTCATGCGGTGCTCCGTTCCCGGTGACGACCCGATGCTCCGCGACTGTAGTGCGACCGGTCCTCAGCCGACGTCCCGGCGCCGGAACCCCGCGAACCCCACCGCGGCGAACAGGGCGGCCACGGCGGTGAGCACGGCGAGCCCGAGCCACTGCGGTGGTGCCGCCGTCACCACGGGCACGTGCCGGAACGGACTGATTCCCAGAATCCAGTTCCACAACCGGAACAGCGGGCCCAGGATCGTCAGCGCGAAGGCGGCGACCACACCGAGCCAGCCGAGCATCCGCGCCCGGGGCCGGGCGCCGATCACCGCGACCGCCAGCCCGACCAGCACCCACACCGCCGGAATCGTCACGAGCGCCTGCCGGATCAGATCCCCGGCCGCGATCCGTCCACCCCGCGCCGACGAGACGTACGCGAACAGCGTCGCGCCCACGAGCAGCGCCGCCGCGGGGGCGAGCAGCGCGATTCCCGCGTGCGATGCGAAGTACCGGGTCCGGGTCAGGGCCCCGGCCAGCACCGGTTCGACGCGCAGCGCCAGTTCCTCGGCGCGCAGCCGCATCATCACCTGGACCCCGAACACGGCGGCGACGATGCCCATCAGCTGCAGCATCGTCACCACGAAACCGAAGACGAGCGAGCCGCGTCCGCTCCCGAGCAGCGAGCCGAGCGCCGGGTTGTCGGCGAAGACCTCCGTGAACGTGGTGGACATGAAACCGAACACCACTCCGAGCGCCACGAACACCGTCGTCCACGCGGCGAGCGCGCCGCGGTGCAGACGCAGCGCCAGGCCCCACACGTTCGTTCCCGCCCCGCCTTCTGCGGGCCCCGGCGACGGCGCGATCACACCGACCCCGAAATCGCGCCGGGCCTGCAGGACGAACGCGATCAGCAGCAGTACCGCGGTCAGCACGAGGCAGGCCGCCAGGGGCCACCAGTCGTTTCCCGCCGCCGGGCGAACCTGCTGCACCCAGCCCAGCGGGGTCGTCCAGATCGCCCATCCGTCGGGGGCGACCACGTCGACGTAGGCGCGCACCAGCAGACAGGCTCCGAGCACCCCGATCGCCAGGGTGGTGGCGGTGGGCGCGTAGGACCCCAGCTGGGCGGTGACCGCGGCGAGCGCGCCGAACACCAGCCCGGACGCGGTGAACGTCGCGGCCAGCGTGACCGAGTCGGCGACACCGCCGCCGACGAGGATCGTCGCGCCCGCACAGACGACACCGAGCGCGACGGAGGCCAGCGACGACCACGCGACGGCCGTCGCCAGCCGGGCCTGGCGGCCGACGACGCCCGAGGCGACGAGTTCGGCCTGACCCGAA
>SWCF01003668.1_pt1 | contig 15848 bp, 14 predicted proteins | sample 4690081 | NCBI WGS metagenome assembly SWCF01 (sample SAMN10267280, study PRJNA491770) | bioreactor metagenome | isolation source: DHS bioreactor inoculated with | place: Japan: off Shimokita Peninsula
GGCGGGCCCTGGAAGCCGGCGAGCTGCACGGGGTCGGCGCCGGGTTCCTCGAGGGTGACGGCCCAGCCGGCGGTGGCGTCGCGTTCGAGCTGCCAGGCCGCGCGCAGCGGGTCGAGCAGAGGAGTGGAGATCCGCCGGTCCGCGCTGATCAGGGTCGGTGTCTTGACCACCACGACGCCCGGGATGGGCACGATCTCGTCCTCGAGGAACTGGTAGTCCTGGTCGCGCAGCTTCACCGCGGTGATGCGCGCGCCCGGGTCGGCCGCGAGGTTGCGCTGCAGCAGGTCGGCGGTGATGACCGGGGCGACCGGTTCGAGCACCTTCGCCAGCCGGGTCGTGGTGTCGACCGGGTCGGACGTGAGGGTGGGGTCGACGACGACGGCGTTGATGGTCTGCTCGGCCATGAGCAACCGACCGGTGCGGTCGAAGATCTTCGGCGGGGCGGCGTCGGTGCGGACGTGGTGCACGGTGCGGGTCCGGTTCAGCTCGGGCACCAGCACCTGAGGGTCCCAGGAGATCCGCCAGCCGACGGCGAGGTTCTTCGCCACGCCGTCCACCTGGTATCCCCAGTCCTTGCCGGGTCCGAAGTTCCAGTCGGCCCCCAGGGAGAAGAAGCCCGTCTGCTCGTTGAGTTCGACGAACTGGGCGACGTCGAACTCGACGTCGCCGTCCTTCATGCCCTCGAACATCTGGCGGATCGACGCCTCGGCGGCGTTCGGGTACGAGGTGAGGGCGGCCGCGCCGGCGGCATCTTGTTCGTTCAGTTCCGCGACGAAGTCGTCGACGAGTCGCTGCGCGTCGCTCCGGGGGTCGTCGAACACGCACGAGGCCATGCCCGCTGCGAGAACCACGACACAGACCAAGGCTCCGGCACGTCTACGACGTCTCCGACCGATCATCCCGCCCCCTGGTGTGCTCCGGGCCACGCCCAGTGCGTCGAAATCCGACGGCCCGTTCGATACCTGAACATCGATACGTGAATCGTATCGGGACGAAGGGGAGGGTGCCGGACATGCCCGCCGGCCTCGCCCCCGAATCCGAGGCATCCGCACACCTCTCCTCGCACCGGTCGAGGTCGCCGTCACCGAGCGGGCGCTGCAGACCATTCTCACCGACCTCGTCGCCGACGGTTATCCGGTCAAGACCAGGACCGGCCGACGCAACACCGACACCGTCCACCCCGGCGGACGGCTACGTCATCGACTCGACACCCACCACACCCGTCGGCGAGCGGCTCGACGCCGGATGCGTCGGCGCGAAGGCGGCGACGGGACTCAGCGGTTCGGGACGCCACGCCCCGGTTCCACACCGTCCCGTCGTCAGAATCCGAGAACCTCGACGTGCTCGAGTCCTCGATGGGCGATTGGCCTAACGGGTATCGCGGGGGTCGTGTCGAGCCTCGCGACTCGGACCCCGCACGTGTTCGGTGAGCCCCCAACTCCTCACCGTCGGTAGCATTTCCACCCATCGTGTCCGCCGTGAGCGGGAAGCACTGCCCGCCGCTACGGAAGCGGAGCATCGGACGTGGAGATGCGCCGGGCGCGAGCTGTCCGAAGATCGCACGGACCGAGCCGCGCGTTCGCGGCAGCGACAATCGGCGGGCAGCCCGGATCACTGCCCGCCTGGCGTCGCCGCGTGGTTTCCCGAGTTCGAAACCCGCTGTGGGCCAGGAGAATAGGCGCCTGCGCCCGCCTCGCCCCCACGCACGCGACTGCGCATCGCTGCCGACGGTGCAGCCAGCCATAGGTTTTCGCCGGGGCGCGAGAGGGTAGTCCCTGGCGGTCAGGGGAGAGGAATCAGTGGGAGGGGTACGCGGTGGTCGAGATGGCTGACCTTTCGGCCGTTGGCTTCGGCGCGTCGTGACCTCGATACGGAAGAAGACCTCGAGATACGGAAGAAGACCGCGATACGAAAGAAGAAGGTGAGCAATGCCGACGGTAGCCGAGCACTGGAAACGGATCATTACGTGGTGCGACCGGTTCGCGCCGTTCACTGCCCACGCGCTGCGCCCACCCACCGCTCCTGCCGTCGTCGCCGGATCGCCCCCGGCCCCCGCCGCCGACTGGCCCCGCCAGGTGCGCGAGTTCTTCACCCTGCACAACGGCGCCTACCTGCGCACCCGGTCGGGGATGTGGCTCGGCAGCATCGTTCCGCACGGGCGGCTGCTCTCGCTCGACGAAGCTCTGGCCCGACCAGTCGCCGCCAACTCTTCCGCACCGGATGGGACCGCGAGCGTGGGCAGCGCGGCTCCGGAACCGGCCGCGGTGCCGCTCGCTGTGGGCGAGGGCAAACACCGTTTCGTTGTCGCCGCTGGCCACGGCCGGCACGAGGTCACGGTGCTCGCCGGCGGCGGCACACCGACCGGCCGCGGGCTGCGCTGGGCCTCACCGGCGCAACTGCTCGCCGAACTGGCCGACGCCCTCGAGACCGGCACCTCCTTCGCCCGCCGGCGCCCGGTCGTGGTCGACCGCCGCCTGACCTGGGCGCCGAACTGACCGGGCCCGCCATACTCCCGTGAGGTCTCCGATGTCGAGGCGCCAGCACCGTAGTGATCTTCATCACCTGACGTGCGGTGCTGTACACGGGGGTGGGTACCCGAGGCGCATGCACGATTCGAATCCGAGCAGTTCGAGTACGCCGATCCGACGGTGGCCTGCCGTGGTGGGCCTGGATTGGGGGGGTGTTGGTGCTGGCGACCGTGATCTGCACCCTGGCCGCCGTCGCGGCCGGCCTTCTGGACCGGTCCCTCACCACCGCCGGAGTCGCCGCCGCGGCGACTGTTGCCGGACTCTGGTTGGCGCTCAGTGGGCTGCGCAATCCCGTTCGGGGCTAGAGCATCCGACTCTCTCGGCCCCCATGCTCAGCGGCACACGCTTCCTCGCCGTGCCTGAAGGTGTCGGCGGCGGGTGTCGAGACGGAGGCACCTTCAGGCACGCCTCCACGTCGCAGCGTCGGTGTAACAAATCGGTCAGTGCTTCACGGTAAGAAAGCGAGAAGTCGGCTCAGGGAATGGATCACCGACGATGATTCAGTCCTCGGCGCCGCCCTATGGTCAGCCCCCCCGCCGGGAGGTCAGTACCCACCGCAGTGCGGAGCATCCGCGCCGAAGAAGCGCAAGACGTGGCCGGGGCTCCTGGGTGCTGTCGTGAACGTTCTTCGTCACTGTCGCGGTCGCCACGAGCGATGGTGAGTCGACCGGCGCCGGCAGCAATGACAGTGGTAGCACCCATTTCCGGCGGCACCGCCCAGGACGCCGCACCGGCCGTGTAGCTGCTCTAACGTCTGTAACAAACCGATCGGTACTGGCGACGTTCTGCGGAACCTACCTCGTAGAACGGACTCCGATGAATCCTCCTGCCGGTTGGCATCCCGATCCATACGACCCGTCGATCGATCGCTACTGGGATGGTGAGCAGTGGACGGGCCAAACCAGGCCCAAGGGCAGCGACACCCCGACACAGGCGTTCGATACTACTGCCGCTGGCGATTCCGCCGCCAACGGGAAGAAGCGCAAGACCTGGCCATGGGTTCTCGGTGTCGGTGTTCTCGGGTTCGTAGTCCTCGGGACAGTGGTCGGTAACGACGATAAGGACGTCCCCGCTGCCGTGGTCACGACCACCACCAGCTCGGCGGCTCCCACGACCACCACGGCCCCCTGGACCGCAACGAGGTTCCCGCCCACCACGACAACCACAACGGCGCCGGCTGCCGTGCCGCTGGTACCCCAGGCGGAGGCGACGACGACCACGGCGTACACGCCTCCGCCCGCCCCGACCACTACTCGGTCGCTTGAGTATTCCTGTAGTGATCCGGCGTGGCGCGAGTCGATGGGGTCTGAGGGGGATACTCTCTGCGGATCGACATGGACCCCATACACCCAGCCGCCGGCTCCGGCGTACACACCTCCGCCTACGCCGGACTACACCCCGCCTCCAGCCCCTCCGCAGCAGTCGGGTGGCACTGTGCATCCCGGCTCGTTCTGTGACACGCCGGGGGAAACCGGCGTCACCACGAAGGGGACTGCGATGGTGTGCGCTCCGGGCTCGGACGGTCGGGATCGCTGGCAGTCAGCGAACTAGTCGCGGTCCCCGAACCGGGACCCCTGCGAGGCCACTGCCCTGACCGAAGGAACAGCAGAGATCCGTGGGTTCGGTGAACTCGACGGACGGTTCGCTCACGCCGATACCGAACTCGCGACGTGCTGGTGTGCATCGAGGCGGACCATGGGTTGTGTCGCCCACCCTGCGGGCCGCACGTCAAGGCCGGGACGTTCGGGCGTTCCCGAGTTCCCGCGGCAGCGGGGCCGTTCCTGCCGTCACGGGTGAACCCGCGGCCGTTCAGTCGTCTCGTCGTTCCCGGGACGAGCTGGGGACGCGCTGGTGGACGGTGAGCAGCATGGGGTCGAAGGTGTTCCCCGCGTCCGGGCCCAGCGGCGGGAGCAGCGCCAGGTCGGCGACCAGCTGGACGGCCAAAGATCGTAGCTTGGTGTTGGTCTCCTGCGACCGCCACACCAGGAGCTGGAACGCCTGCTCGGCGCTGATCCGGTAGGCGTGCATCAAGATCCCCTTGGCCTGCTCGATCACCGCCCGCGCTTCCACCACCTCCGGCAGCGCCTGCCCGAGCACCACGTTCTCGGTGTCGGTGAGGGTGTCGGTGAGATCGATGTAGAACCCCCCGGTACCAACCACGGCGCCGGAGGCCGGTTCGGTGATGCGGTCGGCGACGACGAGCACCTGATGCTCGACACCGGAGGTGTCGAGGAAACGGTGCCGGCTCGAGAACGGCTCGCCCCGCTCGACCGCGCGGGCGATCAGTGCCGCGACCCGCGGCCGGTCGTCGGGATGTTTGTGCCCCAGCAGCAGCTCGGTGGTCGGTTCGACCGCGCCGGGCACATAACCGTGCATCCGGTACACCGGCTCGGACCACTCCCAGCGGCGGGTGGCGAACCAGAACCTGAAACTGCCCACCACCGGCTGCGCCACCCGCCCGGCCGCCGCCGTCCCGCCCGGCCCAGTCTCCAACTCCCCCACCCGTCCAGTATCGGCTTCCCCGTGCCGGGCGCTGCCACCCCCCACCGACTCCGCCGGAGATCCGCAGGCCGGTAGAACCACTCCTCGCTTCGCCGCGGGCGCAGCAGTGTGCCGAGGGCGCGGGCATCGGCTCGGATGGCGACCGTTCCCACGGTGACCAGAGCACCGTTTCCACAAGGCCGGTGAACACCGAGCGAACCTTCCCTCATGGGAGCCGACGCGGGCCTGCTGAACCTCGTCGACCTCGGCCAGGGCAAGAGCTTCTATCGAGTCCCCGATTCCGTCTCGAAACCCGTGGTGGCATAGGGTCAGTCCGTTCGGTCAGAACGTCGCCGGATCCCACACGTAGAACCCCAGCGGCGGGTTGATGCTGCCCAGGTTGACGGCGGCCATGTTGATCCGATGCTTGTTGCCCCACGGGTCGAGCTGATAGATCTGGGTGATCCCGTGCCATGAGGCGCAGTACATCTCGGCCGTGCCGAACGGGCTGACAACGACGTTCGTGGTGGGAGACGCCGGCTCCCAGGGAAGCCGGAACCGCTCACTGCACGGACTGTACTGCCCGAAGTTGCCGAAGTCCTGTGCATCGGTTGTCGGCGTCAAAACGCACCCCAGGGCAACTGCCAACGCTCCGGCCGCCGCAATTCTTGCCACCTTCATCGTGATCCCCCTCGTCCAGTCGAATCATCTGTCTTGTTGGTCCGGCACCGGCGGGTGTTACGGCACGGCACCCGGTGAGGCGCTGCGCACCCGCACGGCCTCGCTGCTACTCGATGACAAGACCAGCTACCAGGAACCGACAGCCTGCTTGACGGAAACTACAGGGCCACCCCTGCCGCTCGGACCTTTTCTCGTGTGGGCGATGCCGTGGCAACAGCCGTACCGGACTGTGTACCCGTCCCCGCACCGGGCACCGGACCGAATCAGAGCGGCCCCGGAGTCGTCCCGGGTCCTCGGTGCGGCCCCTGTTGCAATGCAGCGGAGGAGAGGAGGATGGGGGGTGGATCTCCTCGGAGCGGGCTGAGGAGCCGATCCCGCACCCCCCTGCCGGGCGGCTCATCCGATGCATCGAAGAGCCGCCCCGGGCGTGGGACCGGTCCGACATTCCGCCCCCCACCCGGGCGGCCGGGGACGGATCCGCGGTACACCCCTCGGGCACCCGCCGGAACCGTCCCCGGTTCCCCCGCCCCCATTACCTTCATCGCTTCTCGCACCCTTGCCCATTACCGTCGTCCGAGCCTGCTTCCCGGACCTGTGGCCGGAGGCGCGGATACCACGCTCTGCCACCGGGCCCTCCGGACTCGTCTGTGAGATCGTCGGCGAGTTCCACTCGTCTTCGGTCGCGTCGGCTCCGTACCTCGGAGCAAGCCCGTGAACCTCCCTCGCCACACTCGCGCCGGTCGGGGCGGATAGGCGATGTCCGGCATGCCCCCTGCTGGACGGGCGCCGGAAAGGGCATGGAGGAAGGTGTCGGTCCCGGGGAGCTGGGCGGATGTACGGCGTCCGAGGCCCGAACAACTGACCGCCGGGTTCGCCGAAGGCGCGATCACGAGCGAGTGGTGCACATCGCGACTCTGCAGCCACCGCGGGACTCGCACCGCAGCGAGGCTCGGATACCGAAGCCACCGTGGTCGATCCGCCCACCACGCCGGGGGGCCCTTGGGACAGTGGGTAGGCACTGCCCGGGCACACGCTCGGCGCTTCTCGAGGCGCTGTGCACTCGTGATCATGCACACGGAACAAAGTGGGCTTACGGATTCGCTTCGCGAGGTGTCCGGGGTGACCCGGACACCGCCGGTCCCATCAAGGTCGACTGGAGGACGCCATGAAGGACGATCCACTGACCCTCGACGAGGAACTCGAACTGCTCACCCTCACCCCCGCACAGAGGCAGGCTCTGCAGGACCTGTCCGACGCGACCACGCTGTTGCGCGAATGCCTGAAACACGGGCGTACCCGACCCGACTGGACGGTCCGCTACGCCACCGTCTATCACCAGTTCCGTGACCGATACCTGGACGCCATGGGTCGCGCGATCCGGCTCGGGGTCTCCGACGGCCTGGTGCGCCGTGCTGTCGGCCTGTAGAGCGACACAGCATCCCACCACCTGCACCGAACGGCCGTGCGATGCGATGCGGCCGCAGGGGCAACCGGACGACCGACACGAAGCTGCGAACCCGTTCGCCAGTGATCGCGTTGCCCCAGGCACAGGGCGCGCTGTCGAGTTTCTGGATCGACGAGCACACAGCGCAGCGGGGCCGGGCGCACCGACCGATTGTGTCCTGCAGTGCGCGGATGAGGACACCGAGCGGGTGGACGAGCTCTGCCCTCACCGCGGGCAGGTCGTCCCCGGATCCGGCGCTGGGAGCAGGCCGCCGCGACCGGCGGCATCCGATGGGCCGCTTGTCCGCACCGTCCGCGCCTTCGCCGTGCGCCGCCTCCCCGGAGCAAATGCGCCCGGCACCATCGAACCGCCCCCGACGCACTCGTCGCCCGCCGATCACCTCCCTATCCGCCGCAGACGGCGACCCGCGCATCCGAATGCGGGCCCGGGGGAGTTGACCGACCAGGGCTCGGACGCAACCGGCATACACGCTCGCAGAATGTGCACAGAAATCGCGGCAGGGGTCTAGGGTGGGTCCGATCGGTGCTCGCCCGACCTGTGGAGGCGCATATGGCTCCCGCTCCCCGCCCGCCCGGAACCCTGGCGTGGATCGATCTGTCCACGCCCGATCTGGACACGGCCACCCGGTTCTACCAGCAGTTGTTCTCCTGGACCCTGGAGTCCTCGCCGACCCCGATGGGCCGCTACGTGGTCGGCTCGGTCGACGACGGCCCGGTGGGGGGCATGATGGCCATGCCGGCCGCGCCGGGGCCTCCGCCGGCGTGGACGGTGTTCTTCGCCACCGACGATCTCGACACCGCCTACACGCGGGCGCAGACCGCCGGCGCGACCGGCCTGCAACCGCCGATGCAGATCCCCGGCGGGGACCGCATCGCCGTGCTCACCGATCCCGCCGGCGCGGTGGTCGGTCTGATGCAGTCCGCCCAGCCCGGCGGCCTCGCCTGGGGTGTGCCCGGGGCCGTGGCGTGGGTGGAAACCGCCACTCGCGACCTCGACACCAGTCGCGTCTTCTACGAGCAGATCTTCGGGTGGACCGCCGTCGAGGGGGCGAACCGGTACTGGGTGTTCGAGCACCACGGCGAGCAGGTCGCCGGGATGATGACCATGCCCGAGCAGGTCCCCGGCGCGGTACCCAGCTACTGGATGCCGTACCTGGCCGTGTGGGACGTCGATCACACCTGCGTCCGCGCAGTCGACCTCGGCGCCACGGTGGTGGCCGCGCCGATGTCGGTGGAGGCGATGCGGTTCGCCGTCCTCGAGGATCCGGGTCGAGCGGTGTTCGGGGTCCTGCAGACACCGTCCGACGCGCCGTAGCGCTGCCCGGGGGCAGATGTGGGCGGGCGAGTTGCGGCACCGGCGGTGCCGTCCGGCGAGACCTGCACCGCTTGCGGATGCGACGACGCACCCACCCTGGGCTCGCGCCCCGGGACCGGATCACCCCGGCCGGGAGCCGCTCGCTGGCGTGGGCCGAGGGGGCAAGGCCCGGTGGCCCGCTCGCCCCGGGGTGCGGCGAGCTACCCCCCCGGAGGAAGATCCGGGAGACGTAGCTTTTCACCAGCTTCCCCACCACGCCCAGCCGGGCACCGATCCGCCGGTGGCGCAGATTCCGGGCGAGCAGGTCCAGCACCCGCCGATGCCAGGCAGTCAGGTCGGCGACCGGGGTCCGCCCCGGGCCGATGCGTCGATCCGGCACCGTGTTGTCCGGTGGCAGCGCCGGAAGCCCGGACCGGACAGCGGTTCGTTGTCCCGCAGTCGAAACACCGGAGCGGCCCGGCGGGGCGTGGCGACCGCGCGCGTCCGTCCGCAGCCGGGGCAGACCCTCTCGGGTCGTTTGTCCGCGCCGGGGTCTCCGTCTCGGTCCGGTCGTCGTCGACGGCCGCCGCGGCGGCGGCCAGGCGGCATAATAGGCTCCGGGACCGCGGTGCGGCGGTGCTCCCGGAGCGCTCACAGCCGCCGGACCCGGTCCCGGCGGGGGGTCGCGTCGCTGCGAGGGATCAACGATCCCCGCCGCGGCCGGAGCGGGTCGTCTGCCAGGGGTCGCACCGCCCGCTCCGCCCTTCCGCGTCCTCCCCCAGCGCCTCGGAATGCGGGCCCAGTGGCGCCAAACTTCATCCGGCGCGCCCGCCGTTCGGTCACCATAGGGTGTGTGAACCCTCGGCTCGACGCTCTGACGGTCACACACGGACGCCACCGGTCGAGGGTCCGTTCCGTGAGGGCCGGACCGGCCACCGGGTCGCGGACCGGCCCGTTCCCGGCGCCCTGGACCGCGACCGCACCGCAGGGGGGGCGGGCGCTGCCGAAGGGAGGCACATGCCGGCAGAGGATTCCCCCCGGCCGCTCGAGCCCGTGACGTCTGACCCCCGGACCCCGGTCCCGCGGCGTACTCTCGCCCCCGACCCCGCCCGCTGGTGGGGGCGAGGGCTGTTCGTCCTAGCCGGGCTCTGCGCGATTGCCTGCACCGTCCTCACCGCCCAACGCGGCGACGACTGCGTCGGCGACCCCGACACCGAGGCCTACCGAGCATGCCAAGCCTCCGCCCACACCGTTCAAACCTGGATCAACCTCACCGCCGGGACGGCCTTGATCGCCGGCAGTCTCGGACTGATCGTCAAGGCCACCGACAGCCGGTGAGGCTGCCCTGGTCCTGGAACCGGGGCGGACCGGTGAGCGCCCAGGACGGACGTGCTCGCCGCGACGACGCGTACGACGGGGTACGGCTACAGGCGCAGACCGAGCCCGACACAGCTTCGACGTCCCTGGGTACCGGTGCCCGGTGCCGCGCCCGGGGCACCGGACCTCGGGGGCAGCAATCCGGTGGCCGCGCCACGCGGCGGGCACTCGTGCCGCGCGATGCGTATCGTCCGCCGCCTCGATGGTCGTCACCGGTTGTGCGGATCCCGCGTCCCCACGGCCGTGCACATGCCGCCCGGCCGGTGACGGCCGTCCCGCGGCGGTCGGGGAGGGGTTTCGCCGGTTGTGCGGGCGGGAATGAGGGGACCGGGGAGCGGCAGCACCCGAGGAGGACGCGGTGATGTTCCCGATGAGTCCGGTCGAGGCGCTGTTCGTGCTGCTCGAGACGGCCTCGCATCCCCTGCACACCGCGGCGTTGGCGGTTTTCACCCCACCGGCGGACCAGCGCGACGGTCATGCCCGCCGCATGGTCGAGACGTTGCGGAGCCACACCGACGTGGCGGAGCTGTTCCGGCGGCGACCGCATCGCCTCGGCGGCTACCCGTGGTGGACCTGCGACGACGAGGTGGATCTGGACTACCACGTCCAGCACCTCGCGGTGCCCGCGCCCGGCACCACCGCCGAGTTGCTCACCGTCGTCGCCGGGCTGCATGAGATCCCACTCGATCCGCGGCATCCACTGTGGGAGGTGTGCGTCCTCGAAGGCCTCGCCGACGGGGGCACCGGCGTCTACGTCAAGGTGCACCAGTCGCTGCTCGACGACCGGGCACTGCTGCAGCTGTTGCACCGTAGCCTGGCACCGCACCCGCACCTGCACCACTGCCCGGCCCCGTGGGATCCGCGGGTGGCCCCGGCGCCCCGGTCCTGGCCGCTGCGCCCGGACACCGCGCTGCGCGCCGGACTGCGCACCGCCGCCGAGATCGCCACCCTGGCCCCCCAACTGTTCGACACGGTCCTGCGCGACCTGCGCCGCCGAGGCGATCCGGTCCTGTCGCTGCGCACCCCGCCCACCGTCCTCAATGTCTGCGACGGTCGCGCCCGGGTCCTGGCCGCCGGATCCTGGCCGGTCGAGAAGCTGCGGACCGTCGCCGCGGCCACCGGCACCGGCCTCGACGCCGTCGTGGTGGCCGCGTGCGCCGGCGCGGTGCGCAGCTACCTCCTCGACCGGCGGGCCTTACCGGCGGCGACGCTGACCGCGATGGTGCCCACGGCGCTGGAACTGGACCCGGTGATCGGCCCCACGGGCGCAGCCGAGGACTGGGTGCCCGGGTGATCCCCCTGGCCACCGACGAGCCCGACCCCGGGCTTCGTCTGGCCCGCATCGCCGCCGCTCTGGCCCGCAGCGAACAACTGTGCGCCGCCTTCAGCCGCACCCAGTTCCGCATCTTCAGTGCCCTGGCGTTGAGCCCGCTCGTGCTCGCGCCGGCGCGGCGCTTCGCCACCGCGATCCCACCGCCGTTCAACGTGACGATCTCCTACCTGCCCGGCCCGAACCGCCCGCGGTACTGGAACGGCGCCCGCCTGTCCGCGGTGTATCCGGTGCCGACGGTGCCCACCGGTCAGGGCGTGAGCATCACCCTGGCCGGCAACGACGATCGGCTCGATGTCGGTATCGTCGCCGACCGCCACGCCCTGCCGGAACCACACCCGCTCCTCGGTGGACTCGACGCTGCCCTGGCCGACCTCGCACGCGCCGTAGGCGGCGACAGATCCTGACCACCGGCAAGAACCCGAGCGTCGGGTGACGGCCCGCCGCCCGGGCACCCGGTGCCCCTCGTCTCCGGCCCGCACCTCGTCTCCGGCCCCGCGAGGATCTGCGCACCCCGGCCTGCTGCTAATGCCCGGCCCGCTCGCGGCGATGAACACCGGCCGGGGCATGGACCCGGCCGGACCCGGCCGGGGATCCGGACACCTCGAGGGCAGAACGGAACAAGGATTCACCGTGGCACCACCGCCGGATCGTCAACGCAGGAACCGGACACGTGCGGGCGCTCCCGCCCGCCCGCTCTGCCACGACAACCCCGCCCTGTGGGACCACGATCTCGACTGCGCGGGCACCGGCGACGAAACGGTCGCCGAGCGCCGGGCACGACATCGGCAGGCGGCCGCGGTGTGCCGACGCTGCCCCGTGTTCGCCCCCTGCCGCGAGGCGGTGGCCGAGGCCACCGACCCCACCGGGATCTGGGCCGGGCAGCTGTATCCGCGACCGCCCGAACACCGCGACCCGTGCTCCCCGGCCCGCGCCCCCCACCCGCGCCGAGCCCCCACCGAAGCCGACGTCCACGCCGCGTTCGACGAACTGCTGGCCACCCTGCGCACACAACACCCCACCCGCTGAACTGCCCCGGCTGCGAACAGACGGAACCGGAGCCGCCCGCCGGAGCAGGCCGCGATGCACCCCTTTGGGACCGCGCCCCCGCGGGCGGCAACGGTCCGCTGGCTGCCACGACCGCCCGATCGGACCACGGTCGGCGCCGAGACGAGAACACCGGGCGTCCGGTCGTTTTCGGCTGCGGCACGGCCACGCGGGCCGTATCTTCATGATCAACTACCGGGCGGAGGGGATCATGACGGTCGACACGCGGACGAAGGAACGAACCGGAACATCGGGGCGCAGGGGGTACGAACCGGACGATCGGTGGGTGCCGGTCGACCGTCGCTGGCTCGGATTGGACCGGGCCACCCTCGCACCCGCGGCGGTGGTGATCGTCTTCGCCGTGATGATGGCAGTGGTGTTACCGGCACTCGACCGAGCCGCGCCGTACGACGACGTGGTCGCGGCCGGTGACGTCCTCGAACTCGACGGCGAGATCACCTTCACGCCCCCCACCGGATGGGGCATCACCGCCGGAGTGCGCGCGAGCGACCGACCCGCCTCCGGCCAGTACCCCGACACCGCCACCGTCGTCGACGGCGACGTCACCGTCACCGTGCACACCGGCCTGTTCACCGGCAACGCCGCAGCGCTGCTGACCCAGATCATCACCACCACCGCCCTGCACGACACCCGAGGCCTGCAGGTCACCGGCGAGCCCGAGACGATCGTCACCGCCGCCGGGACCCGCGGGATGATCGCGGGGTACTCCGGCACCCACACCGACGGGGTGATCGCCGCGTTCGTCTTCGGCGACCGTGGCGTACAGGTCGTCACCACCGGCCCGGCGGAGATGTCCGCCGACACCACCGACGCCGTCACACACCTGATCACCAGCCTCGACCATCGCACCGGAGGTGCCGCGTGACCGCCGCCACGCTCGACGACCTCGACCACGCCCACATCACAGCGCTCGACACCTCCGGATGGGGGCGCTCGTTCACCTTCTTCCAGCCCCGCAACCTCGCGTTCTGGGTGTATCTGGTGCTGGTGGGCACCGGCATGTTCACCTTCACGTCGATGCTCGCCGCCCGGTACGCCGCCTACGGACGCGCGATCGTGGTCTCGGGGGTACTGTTCGCCGTGTACGGGGCGCTGTTGTGGTGGTTCACCCATTCGATCGATCGATACGCCCACCAGCCCGTCGCCCTGAGGGTAACGGCGTTCGGCTGGGGCGCATTCGCTGCGACCTGGACCATGGCCGCCCACGCCAACGATGCGGTACGCAACCTGTACGCCAAGGCGTTCGGGCAGGCGTGGTCCCTGGACTGGGGAGCCGGGCTCGCGGCACCGTTCGACGAGGAGATCGCCAAGGGCCTGGGCGTGCTGTTGTTGATCGCCTTGGCGCCGCGGCTGGTGCGTACCGCATTCGACGGATTCATCCTCGGCGCCTTCGTCGGCCTGGGCTTCCAACTGTTCGAGGACATCTCGTACGCGCTGAGTTCGGCCGGGTCACAGTTCGGGGCCAACCAGGTCGAGGCGGCGCTGACGACGGTGTGGTTGCGCATGGCCACCGGCATCAGCGGTCACATCCTCTACAGTGCCGTCTTCTGCGCCGGACTGGTCTACCTTCTGGGCCGACCCGCCGAGCCGCGCCGGGTCGGACGGGGACTGACGTTGATGGCCACGGCAATGGTGCTGCACGGCGTCTGGGACTCGACGGCCGCCCTCGTCCGGGGACACACCGCGCTGGTGTTCGTCTCGATGCTCGCGGTCATCGTCGTCGCCGCGAAGGTGTTCACCCTCACCGTGCCCACCGAACGAGAATTCCTGCGTGCGGTGATGGTCCCGGAAGTCGCCCGGGGGGCACTCACCGAGAGCGAACTCGAAGCGATGTGTGGGGACCGCAAGGCCCGTAGGCGCTTTCGCCGAGCCAGCCGCAACCGTCGGGACCGTGCGCGTGCCGGACACGTCCTCGACGCCGCCTACGATCTGGCCGACGCCCTGGCGGTCGCGCGCGGCACCGACACCGCCCGGGTCGAATTCGTCCGCAGCGAACTGGCCCGCATCCGCGCCGGGGCTCCGCCGCCGGCAAAGGATCCCGCGTCCGTCGGCTGAGGAGTGCGTCGACAGGCGACCCCGACGCGGGCGACCCCGTTCCCCGAGCGTCCCGAGCGCCTTCCGCCCCACCGAGTCCCACCCGGCACCGAGCCCTGGCCCCACGGCGTCCGATGTCGACTCGAGGCGGTAGTGCGTCACGCAGGCAGGGCGCGGATCTGCGTCGGCGAGACGGCATACCGGGCCTGGGCCCCGCCAACTGATTTGCCCACTCGTCCCCTGCCCCGACGCGACCGGACGGTGACGCGGTGTCTCGGCGGCGCACACTCCACCGGGAATCGGCGGCACCACAGCGCGCACATCGCGTACGTCGTAGCCCCGCGCCAACGGATCGGCACGGGCGTGGCGGGGAGGAACGGCACGACACCCCTCGATAGGGCTCTCGCCGCACCGCGCGGACCGGTGCCGCTCTCGTCCTTCGGCGGCAGCACTCGCGGCCGGTGTTCGTCCGAGCGGTCCCCAGCCGGTGTTCTCGTGGGAAAATGGAGGAGGCGACGCGGCGCCGGGCCGGGCGCCGCCCCGGTGGAGGAGCCCGCGATGACCCACCGCGAACACACAGGCCACGCCCACGTCCACGGGGACAGCTGCCCCACACCACGGGCCAGGCAGGAGACCGTGCCCTGATCGTTGTGTCGTTGTGTCGTTGTGTCGTTGTGTCGTTCGAGGTGAGAGACGACGGAACCTGCGCGGCGCGGGGTTCTCGATCGGCGCCGACTCCCCGGATCGCAGCCAGCGCCGCGGACATTCGGACGGGTGGAACGCCGGTTTCCTTCCATCCGATGGGCGCTTTGCGCCCGGTCGGGGGTGATCGTCAGGGACGGGAGCTGGCAACCGAAGACACTCATGCGCGGTCGCGTGTGTCGTGTACGCCTTCATCGGTAACTGGATCCGGGGCCTGCCCCCGGCACGAGAGTCCTCGGCCGCGGAGGTGATCATGCTGGCCGTCGAGTTCACCTGTGGGACGGCACGTCGAAAGCGATACGGGCCGTCCCAGTGTGGGCGTAGCCGCCCCGGCGGTGGCTCGAGGTGCGCTAGCTCTGCGACCGATCGTGTTACCTCCGCGACCGACACGGACCCGGGGGCCAGGCCCAAACGTGGCTGGGTGAATCGAATCCACCCGCCGGTAGGGACACGACCTCGAGCCCCTTCGCCGATTCCGCCCTCGGCCCGGTCCGGCAGCACGCGCTGCCCCCGAACTGTTCGGTGGGAGCGTTCCGGGCGCACGGACACGAGATGATTGCGGTGCGAGCCGCCGCGGTTGTCTCGCGGTCGGGGCCGTTGCCCGTGCGCCTCGGCAGGCCCAATGCTGAGCCGCGCGTGCATGGTCGAGAGATCTCGGCACCGCCGGGTATTCTTCTCGGACCGGGGTGATTCCTTTTGTCGCGAGGGACTGAACGCCCGCGAAGCGAGGGCTCCGGAGCGACGGAGGCGCCGGCCTTGCGCGCGAGGACGGCCGTGAGTGTGACAAACCGGGCAGAAATGGTCGGCGCACAGTACCTTCGGCCCATGGCCACTCGGAATCCACTGTCAGCGGTCATGTAATTCCCCAGGTTGAGGGGTTCGTCCGTCA
>SWCF01002455.1_pt2 | contig 15105 bp, 14 predicted proteins | sample 4690081 | NCBI WGS metagenome assembly SWCF01 (sample SAMN10267280, study PRJNA491770) | bioreactor metagenome | isolation source: DHS bioreactor inoculated with | place: Japan: off Shimokita Peninsula
GACGGCGCGAGCGAGACCCACACCGCCACCGTCACCGCCACGGTCGCCGCCACCCGCGGGCAGCGCCGTGCGAGGACGTCGAACCCCGCGCCGGGGGACGTCGCGCGCCCGCTCATCGGGGCTTCCATCGCGCCGCCGCAACCAGCGCCCACACCGCGGCCGCGTACGGAAGCGGTGACTCGGGGACCGGGGCCCCGTCGCCTTGCCGCCACGAATTCACCCGCACTGCAAACGAAGCCACAGTCGCAGTGACGCCGCACCAGTCGTCGCCGGGCGCCGTCGCGCGGCACGCCTCGTGCAGCTGCCGGCTCAGCCGGGCGTCCAGGCCGCGCCGCGCCTGCGGACCCGGTTCGTGTCCCGACGACCGCGCGTACCGCAACAGGTCGTATCCGAGATCGTGCTCCCGGCAGGGCGTTTCGAAGAAGTCCGGCAGGGGGACGGGGGAGGAGCAGCCGCCGAGCGGGTCCACCAGGATCCCGTCCTCGGTGACCGGTCGATAGTGCATCGCCGGCTCGAAGCCGTCCGGGAAGGCGTCGAGCGCCGCCCCGGTGTCGCCCTCGGACAGTGCCGCCACTGTCGCAATCACGGCGCCCGGATCCGGCTGCGCGGGCGGAGCGGGCTGTGCCCACGCGGTTCCCAGACACAGCGCTGCGGCCGTGCCCAGAAGTGCTGTCATCGGTGGTCTGCGCATGTGGCGGACGTTAGGGACGGCGGGGACTGCCGGAGATCCCGCGACGGAGCGGTCCGGCCACGAGCGTCTACCGCCACGGGGCCAGGCGGCTCTCACTCCCCGGTATGACGACAGTGCCCACGCCCCGGACCTACCGTGGTGCCGTGCGCTGGACGAGAGAACACGGCCGCGGCCGTCGGTGGACGATCGCGATCGTGGCGGTGACCCTGATCCTGTATGCGGTCGCGTGGCCCACCCTGCACCTCACCCACGAGGTGCCCGTCGCGCTGATGCCCGTCGTCGCGGCGCTCGCGGCCTGGCCGTTCGTGGCGATCCGGACCGATCCCGCCCTCGGCTGGGCGGTTTCGGCCGGGGCCGCGCTGGCGATCCCCCGCGCCTTCGACCTCGCCCCCGGCTACGACTACCCCTGGCAGGTGGTGCACATCCTCGTGCTGTGCGCGCTTCTCGTCGCGGTGAGCATGCGCGCTCCCCTGCAGGTCGCCGGGCTCGTGTGGGCGGCCACCGTGGTGCTGTTCTTCACCCACGTGCCGGGGCAGAACGGCTGGGGGTGGGCACTCGGCCTGAGCGCGATGGCGGTGTTCGGCCTGCTCGTGCGGTGGCTCGTGCTGTCCCGCCGCCAGCTTGCCCGGCAGGAGGAGCTCAGCGAACTCGAACGGGCCCGCCGGGCGATCCTCGAGGAGAAGGCCCGCATCGCCCGAGACCTGCACGACATCGTCGCGCACCACATGTCCCTCGTCGTGGTCCAGGCGCAGAGCGCCCCGTACCGTCTGCCGGACGTTTCCGAGCCGGTGCGCGCCGAATTCGACTCCATCGGGGCGACCGCGCGCGAGGCGCTGAACGAGGTGCGCGGCATGCTCGGGGTGCTCCGGAGCGAGAACCTCCCCGACGACAGGGCCGCCGGCGACGAACGGGCGCAGGACCCGCAGCCCGGCCTGGACCGGCTCGGGGACCTGTTCGAGGGGGCGCGCCGCGCCGGCATGGTCCTGTCCACCGCGGAGAACGGTGACCCGTCCGGCGTCTCGGACGCCACGGCCCTGACGGTGTACCGCATCCTGCAGGAATCGCTCGCCAATGCCGCCCGCCACGCCTCCGGTGCGCCGGTGCGGGTCCGCGTGGGCTACGGGCCGGACGAGGTGAGCGTGACCGTGTGCAACGGCCCCGGGCGGGCGGGGCCCGGGTCGGGGGACCGCAGCGGCGGGAACGGCATCCGCGGCATGGTCGACCGGGCCCTGGCGGTCGGAGGCCACCTCGTCGCCCATCCCGCCCCGGGCGGTGGTTTCGAGGTGCGCGCGCAGCTGCCGCGCGTCCAGGCCGCCTAGGCTGAGGCCGTGACGGACCCGACCCCCATCACCGTGTTGATCGCCGACGACCAGGCCATGGTTCGGCAGGGCTTCGGCGCGCTGCTCGCTGCCCAACCCGACATCAGCGTGGTCGGCGACGCTCCGGACGGCCGGCGGGCCGTCGCAGAGGCGGCCCGCCTGCGACCCGACGTGGTCCTGATGGACGTCCGGATGCCGGAGATGAACGGACTCGACGCGGCCCGGCACATCCTCGCCGGGCGGATCGATCCGCCGACGCGGGTCCTGATGCTCACCACGTTCGACATCGACGACTACGTCTACGAGGCACTGAGCCTCGGCGCCAGCGGGTTCCTGCTCAAGGACGCGCCCGCCGAGGAACTGATCCGGGCGGTCCGCGTCGTCGCCGACGGCCAGGCGCTACTCGCCCCGACCGTCACCCGCCGCCTCATCGCGGACGTCACCCGCCGGCGATCGCCGCGCCGCGGCCGCGAGCGGGCACTCGACGCGCTCACCCCGCGCGAACGTGAGGTGCTCGAGCTGATCGCGCGTGGACTGTCGAACCAGGAGATCGCCGCTCACCTGTTCGTCGCCGAGCAGACGGTCAAGACGCACGTGGGGAAGGTGTTCGGGAAGTTGCACCTGCGGGACCGGGCACAGGCGGTGGTGCTGGCATACGAGTCCGGACTGGTCGTGCCCGGGTGAGCGACGCCCGCGATCGGGATGCCGCGGGCGCCGGGCCGGGGCAGTATTGCCGGGAGGACCACCGACAACCTGCACGGAGGAACGAATGACGCGCATCGGCATTCTCACCAGCGGCGGGGACTGCCCCGGCCTGAACGCGGTGATCCGCGGAGCGGTCCTCAAGGGGAGGACCGTCTACGACCAGGAGTTCGTCGGGTTCCTCGACGGCTGGCGCGGATTGGTGGAAGGCGATGCGATCCCCTTGGACCGCAGCAAGGTCCGCGGATTGTCGCATCAGGGTGGCACCATCCTGGGCACCAGCCGGTTCGGCCCCTACCAGGGGCCGGACGGCGGCGCCGAGAACATCGCCCGCACACTCGAGCGCATGGGCGTCGACGCCGTGATCGCCATCGGCGGCGAGGGCACGGCCGCCGCCTCCAAGCGGTTGTTCGAGGAGGGCATCCGGATCGTCGGGGTGCCCAAGACGATCGACAACGATCTCGGCCAGACGGACTACACCTTCGGCTTCGACACCGCCGTCGAGATCGCCACCGAGGCGATCGACCGGCTGCGCACCACCGGCAACTCGCACAAGCGCTGCATGGTCCTCGAGGTGATGGGCCGGGAGGCAGGATGGATCGCGCTGCACTCCGGCACGGCCGGGGGCGCCCACGCCATCCTCATCCCCGAACAACCCGAGAGCATCGAGCAGATCTGCGAGTGGGTCACCAGCGTCCGGGACCGCGGCCGCGCCCCGATGGTGGTGGTCGCGGAGGGATTCACCCTGCCGGACATGGCCGAGGCGTACTCCGACAAGGGACGCGACGAGTTCGACCGGCCGCGGCTCGGCGGCATCGCCGACGTCCTCGCCCCGATGATCGAGGAACGGACAGGCATCCAGACCCGTGCCACGATCCTCGGCTACATCCAGCGGGGCGGCGTGCCCACGGCCTTCGATCGGGTACTCGCCACCCGCCTGGGTATGGCGGTCACCGATCTCGTCGCCGACGAGGAGTGGGGCCACATGGTGGCGCTGCACGGAACCGACATCGTCCGGGTCGGTTTCGACGAGGCGCTCGCCAACCACAAGCGGGTGCCGAAGGACCGCTACGAGGAGATGCGCATCATCTTCGGGTGAGCTCACGCCGGGCGTGAGCGCCGGATCGCCGGATGTCGGCACCGTCTAAAATCGAGCCCATGACTGCCGCCATGTCCGATGATCTGCTCGCCTACGACGAGGTGCTCGCGAAGTTCGAGCCCGTGATGGGCATGGAGGTGCACGTCGAGCTGCACACCGCCACCAAGATGTTCTGCCCGTGCCCGACCACGTTCGGAGCCGAACCGAACACCCAGGTGTGCCCGGTGTGCCTCGGTCTGCCCGGTTCGCTGCCCGTGGTCAACCAGGCGGCGGTGGAGTCGGCGATCCGCATCGGGCTGGCGCTGAACTGCTCGATCACGCCGTGGGGCCGGTTCGCGCGGAAGAACTACTTCTACCCGGACCAGCCGAAGAACTACCAGATCTCGCAGTACGACGAGCCGATCGCCACGGACGGCCACCTGGACGTGGTCCTCGACGACGGCACCACGTGGCGCGTGGACATCGAGCGCGCGCACATGGAGGAGGACACCGGCAAGTCGCTGCACGTGGGTGGCGCCACGGGCCGCATCCACGGGGCGAGCCACTCGCTGCTCGACTACAACCGGGCCGGGGTGCCGCTCATCGAGATCGTCACCAAGCCGATCGTCGGTGCCGGCGAGCGCGCCCCCGAGGTCGCCCGCGCCTACGTCACCGCGCTGCGGGACCTGCTGAAGGCCCTCGACGTGTCCGACGTGCGCATGGACCAGGGCTCGATGCGGTGCGATGCCAACGTCTCGCTCAATCCGATCGGAGCGGCGGAGTTCGGCACGCGGACCGAGACGAAGAACGTCAACTCCCTGAAGTCGGTCGAGGTCGCCGTGCGGTACGAGATGCGCCGCCAGGCCGCGGTTCTGACCGCGGGCGGCACCGTGGTGCAGGAGACCCGGCACTTCCAGGAGGCGGACGGCACCACCTCCCCGGGCCGGCGCAAGGAGACGGCGGAGGACTACCGCTACTTCCCGGAACCGGACCTCGAACCGATCGCTCCGAGCACGGAGTGGGTCGAGGAACTGCGCGCCACCCTGCCCGAGCTGCCGTGGCTGCGGCGCGCCCGGATCCAGGCCGAGTGGGGCATCTCCGACGAGGAGATGCGTGACCTCGTCAACGCCGGCGCCCTGGACCTGATCATCGCCACCACCGAGGCCGGTGCCCCGGCCTCGGAGTCGCGGTCCTGGTGGGTCGCCTACCTTGCGCAGCAGGCCAACAGCCGCGGCGTCGAACTCGTCGAGCTGCCCATCACCCCGGTGCAGGTCGCAGAGGTGATCGCCCTCGTCGCCGACGGCACGCTCACCAACAAGCTCGCCCGCAAGGTCGTCGACTACGTGCTCGCCGGAGAGGGCGACCCGAAGCAGATCCTCGCTGCCCACCCCGAGTTGGTGGTCGTGCGCGACGACTCGCTGATCAAGTCGGAGGTGGAGAAGGCGCTGGCCGCCAACCCCGACATCGCCGACAAGATCCGCAGCGGCAAGGTCCAGGCGGCCGGCAAGATCGTCGGCGACGTGATGAAGGCTACCCGTGGTCAGGCCGACCCGGCCCTGGTCAAGGAGCTCGTGCTCGCCGCCTGCAGCTGAGTTCTTTCAGGACATGTTCTTCCACGAGAGAGGGTGGCCCGCCGGGACGGCAGGCCACCCTCTCTCGTGTGTCTACTGCGATTCGCCGGCGATGTTCACCATCCACTGGATGCCGAACCTGTCGGTGCACATGCCGAACTGGTCGCCCCACGGTGCTCGCTCGAGCGGCATGGCGACGGTTCCGCCCTCGCTCAGCTTGTCCCAGTAGCCACGCAGCTCGGCCTCGTCGTCGCCGCTGAGCGAGATCGAGATGTTGTCTCCCGGGTTGTGGCTCATCTGATCGGGGGTGTCCGCCGCCATCAGGACGAGACCGTTCGGGCTCGCCAGCATCGAATGCATGATCTTGTCCTGCTCGGACGGGTCGTCGCTCGCGTGCATCTCCGCGAACGTGCTCAGGTCCAGTTCTCCGCCGAACACGGATCGGTAGAACTCCATGGCCTGGCGGGCATTGTCGCGAAAGCTGATGTACGGATTCAGGCGTGTGGTCATGCGGGCCCCTCCCTCGGGCGTGCCACTGCTTCGGACCGATCGGCGACATTGTTGCACCGTCGCGGGCTGAGCGGGGAAGTGTGACGGAAGCAGTTGCCACACAGTGGAAGTCGAGTGATTCGGATCGTCGGGGGTGCGGGTCCTCCGCGAAAGTGCTGAGATTCGACCGAAACGTCCGTATCGTCACTGTCGTCGCGGGGAGCGGGTCGACGCTCGCGGCGCACGGGCGGCCGGATTTCCCGTCGGACATCGTGGAGGATCAATGTGCACTCGGGCAATGTGGACCGGAAGCGGGCACGGCGTTCTCGTCGGCCGGAACATGGACTGGCGCGAGGAGATGGACACGAACCTGTGGTCGCTGCCGCGCGGGGCCGACCGGATCGGGCACGACCGTGATCCCGACCCCATGGCCTGGACGGCCCGCTACGGCAGCCTGGTGGCCACCGTCTGGGACAACGCCACGAGCGACGGGATCAACGAGGCCGGTCTGGCCGCCCACGTGCTGTGGCTCGCGGAAGCCGATTTCGGGGAACGGAACCCGGATGTTCCCGCGCTCGCGGTGTCCCTGTGGCCGCAGATCTTCCTGGACCTGTGCGGGACCGTCGACGAGTGTCTCGCGCTGATGGCCGACCGGCCCTTCCAGGTCCGTCCGCTGATCGAACCGCGGTCCCAGCGTCCCGCAACCGTGCACCTGGCCCTCGAGGACGCGAACGGCGACTCCCTGATCCTCGAACACATCGGGGGAACGCTGCGGGTGCATCACGACCGCGCGTACACCGTGATGACGAACTCGCCGCCGTACGACGAGCAGATCGAACTCCGGAAGAACTTCACCGGCTTCGGGGGATCCGAGCCGCTGCCGGGCACGACGGAAGCGTCCGACCGCTTCGTCCGGGCCGGCTACTACCTCGACCGGTTGCCCGCCGTGGAGACGCCGACCCGTGCGTATGCGGCGCTGCTGAGCGTCATGCGCAACGTCGCGCAACCGTTCGGCGAGCCGGATCCGCAGCGGCCGAACATCTCGATGACGATCTGGCGCACGCTGACGGACCTCACCGCGGGGTTGTACATGTTCGAGTCGTCGTTCAGCCCGAACATCGTGTGGACCCGGTCGGCCGACCTGGACTTCTCGACCTGCCGCAGGCTCGACCTGTCGAAACCGGGTCTGCTGGGCAACGTGAGCAGCGCGTTCACCGACGCGGCCGAGCCGCCCTTCACGCTGTCGTGAAGGACCCGTGCCGAACGGGTCCGGCTAGTCGAAGCCGCCGCCCCCCGCGGGGAACTGGATCAGCACGACCCGATCGTCGTTCGGGCCCGGTTCGCCGCCGGACTTGTTGACGGTGGACACCCACAGCTGCCCGTCGCCACCCACCGCCGCGCCGCCGAGCCGGCCGTAGCGGTCCTGCACGGCCGTCACGGGCGCGGCCGTCACCGCCCCGGTTCCGGGGTCGACGGCAACCACCGCCACCGCCTTGCCGTCCGTCAGCGACACCGCGACCGCGTCCGCGCCGGCCGCGCATCCGGCCACGCCCGGACGCTCGGGCCACGTCCACGCCGGGGATGCACTCACCGCGCCGTCCACGTCGACACGCTGCAGCCGGTCCTCGAGGACGGTGCGGTCGGTGATCCACAGGTTTCCGGCGGGGTCCCGGCACACGTCACCCGCCGTCCCGATCCCGGACAGCACGACCGACGGCGTGGCAGCCGCACCCGGCGCCGGCACGGGCATGCGCAGCAGCTTCCCGGCGAGCGACCCCGGATCGGCCGCCGCAGCCGCATCTCCGGCGTTGCCGGTCAGCACCACCAGGTCGGTGGGGGAGGTGAACTCGAGCGCGCCCGCGTTCCCGCTCGCCCCCCGCGGGATCCCGGTGAACACGGGCTTGGGGACGTCGCCCGCGGCGAGCCGCACGACGCGGTTGTCGGTCGGGGTGGTGATGTAGGCGTAGAGCAGCCGATCCTCGTCGTAGGTCGGCGACAGCGCGAGATCGAGGAGCCCGCCGTCACCGGATCCGTCGACCGGCACGGTCGCCACCTCCACCGGCTCCGTCTGCGGGGCCACCCGCAGGATCCGGCCGGTGCGCCGCTCCGCGACGAGAGCGGAGCCGCCGTCGGGCAGGGTGACCAGCCCGCCGGTGGTATCGAGACAGGTGGCGACCACCGCGGGATCGGGGTCCTGACACGGACCCGGCGGTGTGGGCGGTGCGCCCGTCGTCGTGGTTGCCGTCGGGGGTTCGAGCGGTTCGAGTTCGGCGCCCGCGTCGAAACTCGGTTCCGGGGTGAACGGCGTGGTGGTTGCGTCGTCGAACCGGGCGCACGACGTGGTGAGGGCGAGCAGACCCACGATCGACGCGACCGTCGTTCGCATCCGTCGCGACCCACCGACTCTCGCGCGCCTCGTCATGTCCATGACGTTACCGGGGCGGCGCGCCCCGCCTCGGTTCCCGGGTCGGCCCACCCGGTCGACCTACCCTGGTTCGGTGACCGACAAGGCGAAAGACCACATCCCGGAGCCGACGCCGCAGGATGCCGCGGAGCCGGTGTCGAGTCCCTACGACGAACCCACGCTGGAGTTGCGGCGCCCTCGTTCGTCGATGCTCGAATCCGACGACGACCTCGACCTCGACAACTCCGCCTTCGACCGGCCGGCGCAGTACGGCTACGAGGACTCCGGCGTCGCGCCGACCGAGCAGCTGTACCGGTACGAGCCCGGCGGCGCGACCGCGGCCGCCGTCGACGCGGAGGCGGGGGTGTCGACCGGTCCGGCCGAGGCGCGGCGCGGCACCCTGGACCTGGGGCTGCTCGTGCTGCGGCTCGTCGTCGGCGGCACGATGGTGGTGCACGGGCTGCAGAAGCTGACCGGTTTGTGGGGCGGTCCCGGCATGGACGGGTTCGAGGCGATGCTCGCCGACGCCGGCTACCAACGTCCGGCCCTGCTCGCGGTGCTCGGCGCGGTGGGGGAGGTTGCGGCCGGAGCGCTGCTGATCCTCGGGCTGCTCACCCCGCTGGCCGCCGCCGCAGTGCTGGCGATCATGATCAACGCGTGGCTGTTCCGGCAGTCCGCCGAGCCGGGACTGCAGTACTTCGCGCCCGCCGGGGTCGAGTACGAGACCCTGCTCGCGGCCACTGCGGCCGTGATCGTCCTGACCGGTCCGGGCCGCATCGCGATCGACGGCACCCGCGGCTGGGCGACCCGGCCGTTCATCGGCTCCTTCGTCGCACTGCTGCTCGGCGTCGCCGCCGGGGTCTGCCTCTGGCTGTTCGGCCGCTGACGCGGCCGGTGTGTCCTTCGGGCGGCCAGGGCAGCCCGAAGGACACACCGGTGCCTACGGCACCTTCCGGACGGCCCCCTTGTCGGCCGAGGTGGCCAACGCGGCGTAGGCGCGCAGGGCGGTGGTGACCGTGCGCTGCCGGTCGACCGGCTGCCACGGCCGCTCCGACGCCTCCATCTTGGCGCGCCGCTCGGCGAGAACGGCGTCGTCGACGAGGACCTCGAGGGTGCGCGAGGGAACGTCGATCCGGATCCGGTCGCCGTTCTCGAGCAGACCGATGACCCCACCGGACGCAGCTTCGGGCGAGATGTGCCCGATCGACAGCCCGGAGGTGCCACCGGAGAAGCGGCCGTCGGTGATCAGGGCGCACTGCTTGCCCAGGCCCGCGCCCTTGAGGAACGCGGTGGGGTGCAGCATCTCCTGCATGCCGGGGCCGCCCGCGGGTCCCTCGTAGCGGACCACCACCACGTCACCGGGCTGCACCTTCTTGCCGAGGATCATCGAGACGGCCTCCTCCTGCGACTCGACGACGAGCGCCGGGCCCTCGAAGGTGAACAGATCCTCGTCGATGCCGGCGGTCTTGAGGATCGCACCGTCCGGGGCGAGGTTGCCGCGCAGGACGACGAGTCCGCCCTCGACGGTGTAGGCGTGCTCGACGTCCCGGATGCAGCCGCCTGCGGCGTCGGTGTCCAGCGACGACCAGCGGTTGTCGGTGGAGAAGGGCTCGGTGGTGCGGACGCCGCCGGGAGCCGCGTGGAACAGCTCGACGGCCTCGTCGGAGGCCTTGCCGGAACGGATGTCCCACGTGTCGAGCCACTCGTCGAAGCTCGCGGTGTGGACGGTGGTCACGTCCGTCTCGAGCAGGCCGCCCCGGCGCAGCTCACCGAGGATCGCCGGGATGCCGCCGGCCCGGTGGACGTCCTCCATGTGGTAGTCCGAGTTGGGGGAGACCTTCGACAGGCACGGCACCTTGCGGCTGATCGCGTCGATCGTGGTGAGGTCGAAGTCGACCTCGCCCTCCTGCGCGGCGGCGAGCGTGTGCAGCACGGTGTTGGTCGAGCCGCCCATCGCGACGTCGAGCGCCATGGCGTTCCGGAACGCGGCGGGGGAGGCGATGTTGCGCGGCAGGACCGACTCGTCCTCGTCCCGGTACCAGCGCAGCGCCGCCTCGACGACCGTGGTCCCGGCCCGCTCGAACAGCACGCGGCGTGCGGAGTGGGTGGCCAGCGTCGAGCCGTTGCCGGGCAGTGCCAGTCCGAGCGCCTCGGTCAGGCATGTTCACCGCGAAGCGGTGAACATGCCCGAGCACGACCCGCACGTCGGGCAGGCGCTGCGCTCGACCTCGTCGAGGCCCTCGTCGGTGACGGCGTCGTTGGCCGACGCCGAGATCGCCGTGATCAGGTCGGTGGGGGCCTGTGCGACACCGCCGACGACCACCGCCTTGCCGGCCTCCATCGGACCGCCCGAGACGAACACCGTCGGGATGTTCAGGCGCATCGCAGCGTTGAGCATGCCCGGGGTGATCTTGTCGCAGTTGGAGATGCACACCAGCGCGTCGGCGGTGTGCGCGTTGACCATGTATTCCACCGAATCGGCGATGATCTCGCGGCTGGGCAGGGAGTACAGCATGCCGCCGTGACCCATGGCGATGCCGTCGTCGACGGCGATGGTGTGGAACTCGCGCGGTACACCGCCCGCGGCCCGGACCGCCTCGGCGACGATGTCGCCGACGTCCTTGAGGTGGACATGGCCGGGCACGAACTGCGTGTAGGAGTTCGCAATCGCGACGATCGGTTTGCCGAAGTCGGAGTCGGTCATGCCGGTGGCGCGCCACAGGGCGCGGGCCCCGGCGGCATTGCGTCCGGCGGTGGTGGTGCGTGACCTCAACGGGGGCATCGGATTCCTCGGGGGCTAGGGCTCTTCGGGCTGCATGCTGCGCGGGCGCGGCGACACCGGGGGCCGGGCTCCCCCGGGCGGGGCGGGAGCGGGCCTGGGCGACGTCGAATCTACCCGTGTGCTATTTCGACTCGACGTCCGCGTCCGGCTCGGTGTCCGCGGCCTGTTCCCGTGCCTGCGCGTCGTGCGCGGCGGCGTACGGGTCGGTGATGCGCCCGCCGCTGCCCGCGGCGAGCTGGGGGAGGCGGCCGAACGTGACGACCGGGAGGGGTACCTCGGTGCCGTCGGTGCGGCGCGCGCGTGCCCAGCCCCGCTTGGGGAACCGCAGCCCGTCGAGCTCGTCCCACGCGAGCGTCCGGGTGGAGAACGCGGATCGGGCCGTGATGCCCTCGGGGCCGACGACGGTGCGCACCCGCAGCACCCACGCGGCGACGAGGAACGGGATCACCACCATCCAGCCGAACGCGGCGGGCCAGGCCAGCGCCGGAGAGGCCACTCCGAGCAGCACGAACCCGCACGCGAGCAGGGCGAGCCGGGAAATCTGGATGACCTGCGGCTGCTGTTCCGCCGTATGGGATGATGGGCGTGGTGGCACGGGCTGCTGTGGAGATGACACCTCACCATCTTCCCATTGCAGCCGAGGCATCTCACATTCTGGGACAGGTGACCGAACCAAGTTGACTGTCGGACGTTCGCGCGCCTACCGTCGAGCGCGTGAATCAGAATGGGTTGCTCGTAATCGGCCGGCGCGTCGTCGCCTGAGCCGCTTCTCGCAACTCGCCCACGACGCGCCACCCTCGTACAGCAGATGCTGCTGACGGGGGTTTTTTGTTGCCCGGAGCCAGAACCAGAGGAATCGCAGTGAGCGCACCAACCGCAAGGCCTCAACCGTCGCCGCGCAAGCCCGGGGCCGCGGCCCCGTCGCCCGCGGCCGCGGCCGCCCAGCCCGGTACCCGACGCCAGGTCGCCCCCGAGCGGGTCACCGGCGCCCAGTCGGTGGTCCGAGCCCTCGAGGAGCTCGACGTCGACACGGTCTTCGGCATTCCGGGCGGTGCGATCCTTCCCGTCTACGATCCGCTGTTCGACTCGCAGAAGGTCCGGCACGTGCTGGTCCGCCACGAGCAGGGCGCGGGCCACGCCGCGACCGGATACGCCCAGGCCTCCGGCAAGGTCGGCGTGTGCATGGCCACCTCCGGCCCCGGCGCCACGAACCTCGTCACCCCGCTCGCCGACGCGCAGATGGACTCCGTTCCCGTCGTGGCGATCACGGGTCAGGTCGGCCGCGGTCTGATCGGCACCGACGCCTTCCAGGAGGCCGACATCTCGGGCATCACCATGCCCGTCACCAAGCACAACTTCCTCGTGACCGACGGAGCCGAGATCCCCCGCGTCCTCGCCGAGGCGTTCTACCTCGCCGCATCCGGCCGTCCGGGGGCCGTCCTGGTGGACATCCCGAAGGACATCCTGCAGGCCCAGACCACCTTCAGCTGGCCGCCGGAGATGCACCTGCCCGGCTACCGTCCCGTCACCAAGCCGCACGGCAAGCAGGTCCGTGAGGCCGCCCGCCTGATCGCCGAGGCGAAGTCGCCCGTGCTGTACATCGGCGGCGGCGTGATCAAGGCGGAGGCCTCTCCGGAGCTGCTCGAGCTGGCCGAGCTCACCGGTATCCCGGTCGTCACGACTCTCATGGCCCGCGGCGCCTTCCCCGACACCCATCAGCTCAACTGCGGCATGCCCGGCATGCACGGCACCGTCGCGGCGGTCGCCGCCCTCCAGAAGTCCGATCTGCTGATCACGCTCGGTGCACGGTTCGACGACCGCGTCACCGGTCAGCTCGACTCGTTCGCGCCCGACGCGAAGGTCATCCACGCGGACATCGACCCGGCCGAGATCGGCAAGAACCGGCACGCCGACGTGCCGATCGTGGGTGACTGCAAGGAGGTGATCGTCGAGCTGATCGAGGCGATCCGGGCGGATCTCGCGACGGGTACCACGCTCGACTACGCCCAGTGGTGGGAGTACCTCGACGGGATCCGGCGCACCTACCCGCTCAGCTACGACCGGCCGGCCGACGGCATGCTCTCGCCGGAGTACGTGATCCAGATGGTCGGCAAGCTCGCCGGACCGGACGCGATCTACTGCGCCGGCGTCGGGCAGCACCAGATGTGGGCTGCGCAGTTCATCGACTACGAGAAGCCGCGCACCTGGCTCAACTCCGGTGGGCTGGGCACCATGGGCTACGCCGTGCCGGCGGCCATGGGCGCCAAGATGGGTGTGCCCGACGCCGAGGTGTGGGCCATCGACGGTGACGGCTGCTTCCAGATGACGAACCAGGAGCTGGCGACCTGCGCGGTCGAGGGTGTGCCGATCAAGGTCGCACTCATCAACAACGGCAACCTCGGCATGGTCCGGCAGTGGCAGACGCTGTTCTACGAGGAGCGGTACTCGAACACCGATCTGTCCACCCACACCCTGCGCATCCCCGACTTCGTCAAGCTGGCCGAGGCTCTCGGCTGTGTCGGCATCCGGGTCGAGCGCGAGGAGGACGTCGAGGAGGCGATCCGCCGGGCGCAGTCCATCGACGACCGTCCGGTCGTCATCGACTTCATCGTCGGTCAGGACGCCCAGGTGTGGCCGATGGTCGCCGCCGGCACCAGCAACGACGAGATCATGGCGGCGCGGGGCATCCGTCCGCTCTTCGACGAGGACGAGGCGGCCGCGGAGCCGGCCGTCATCCACGAGGCACTCGAGCACGAGCGGCACCCGGAACAGCGCGGTGCCGCAGCACCAGGAGAGGATCGTCAGTGAGCACCAGTCACACCCTCAGCGTTCTCGTCGAGGACAAGCCGGGCGTGCTGGCCCGCGTGGCGAGCCTGTTCTCCCGCCGCGGGTTCAACATCGAGTCCCTCGCGGTGGGCGGCACCGAGATCCCGGAGATCTCCCGCATGACGATCGTCGTGACCGTCGACGAGTTTCCGCTCGAGCAGGTGACCAAGCAGCTCAACAAGCTCGTGAACGTCATCAAGATCGTCGAGCAGGAAGAGGATGCCTCGGTCGCCCGCGAGCTGCTGCTGATCAAGGTGCGGGCGGACGCGAGCGTGCGCACGCAGGTCATCGAGACGGTGAATCTGTTCCGCGCCAAGGTGATCGACGTCTCGCCCGAATCGCTCACCATCGAGGCCACCGGTACCCGCTCCAAGCTCGACGCCCTGCTGCGGATGCTCGAGCCCTACGGCATCCGCGAGATCGTGCAGTCCGGGGTCGTCGCGGTCGGACGCGGTCCGAAGTCGATCACGGCCACCCGTTAGCCTGAACACACCCTTATTTGCTGAGAGAGGTAACAACTGTGGCAGTCGAGATGTTCTACGACGACGACGCCGATCTGTCGATCATCCAGGGCCGCAAGGTCGCGGTGATCGGCTACGGCAGCCAGGGACACGCGCACTCGCTGAGCCTGCGTGACTCGGGCGTCGAGGTGCGCATCGGCCTGAAGGAGGGCTCGAAGTCGCGGGCCAAGGCGGAGGAGGCGGGCCTGGCGGTCGGCACTCCGGCCGAGGTCTCCGAGTGGGCCGACGTCATCATGGTGCTGGCGCCCGACACCGCGCAGGCGTCGATCTTCACCGAGGACATCGCGCCGAATCTGAAGGACGGCGACGCGCTGTTCTTCGGCCACGGCCTGAACATCCACTTCGGTCTCATCGAGGCACCGGAGTTCGTCACGGTCGCGATGGTCGCCCCGAAGGGCCCCGGCCACCTGGTGCGCCGGCAGTTCGTCGACGGCAAGGGCGTGCCCGCGCTCATCGCCGTCCACCAGGACCCGAAGGGGGAGGGCCAGGCGCTGGCGCTGTCCTACGCCAAGGGTATCGGCGGCACCCGCGCCGGCGTCATCAAGACCACCTTCAAGGAGGAGACCGAGACCGACCTGTTCGGTGAGCAGGCCGTGCTCTGCGGTGGCACCGAGGAACTGGTCAAGACCGGTTTCGACGTCATGGTCGAGGCGGGCTACGCCCCGGAGATGGCGTACTTCGAGGTGCTGCACGAGCTCAAGCTCATCGTCGACCTCATGTAC